>VOFB01004356.1_pt1 | contig 41306 bp, 82 predicted proteins | sample 5384141 | NCBI WGS metagenome assembly VOFB01 (sample SAMN12384721, study PRJNA508395) | human gut metagenome | isolation source: healthy gut A | host: Homo sapiens
TTTATTTCTGTTGCATATCCGCTCAATTTCTCCTTCATTATATACTCTTAACATATATACTACAATATCCACTACTACTTACTTCTGGGTTTTTGGATGATTATGTAGCTGTTGAAAATTAGTTTTCCATCTTTCCCTACAATTATTTAATTTTTGATATCAACTTGTGGTGCTCTTGTGTAATTTCATTTGAATCTTTTAAATATTCACTACCTGAAATTTCTACATCTGGACTTACTGCTATTATGAATTTTCAAAAGTTTTGTAAAATTACATTGTCACAATCTTCATCATCATCCTCTTTATACATTGGCCATTTTTATCATCATAAGATGTCATCATCTTCTTTTTTTCCAATCTTCAGGGTGAATCTCTATCAATATAATTTCCATCTGAATCAATTATAGTTGCTTCATTTCTTATAGTTGTTCCATCTGAACTCAAACATATACATCTTTTTATAATAAAGTTTGAGTAGCCAAAAGTTTAATTAAATTAGTCCCAGCCAACTCAGGTAATCCATCGGCCTTATTTATCTTGTTTAGTTTTGTGTCCAAATTAATTGATTATATAAAAATTGCATCTTTTCTGTTTGTGATAGTTGTATCTTTTATCTAATCTTATCTTCTAATTTCTCAGACCAAACAAATTCGAACCCTCTTCCCAGTACATCTCTGAAATTTCATGATGACAACCATCTGATTTAAGAATCATTTTCCATCCTATCTTTTCAGAGTCCTTATTATTAACTTCTGAAATACGTTTGATTAGTTTCAAGTTAAATTCATTTTATTGTAAACTAATTTTCAAATCATCATCATCTTGTTCACCTTTATAAAAATAATTTGAATCTCCTAATTCATTTTTTTATTAGATGTATTTCCTTTTATAATCTGACATATTATCTTTTATTTACACTTGGTTTTGTATCTGGCTCTGAATCTCTATCATCACCAACAGTTTTGTTATTGTAAAAGATTATCCACTGAGTTATATTCTTCTGAAATCCATGCAACATTTGTCAAAATTTCTTTGTTTGTATTACTTGCTTTTTTAGTAACTGTACATGTAAATTCAATTGTTTCTGATTTTAGATTTCCATTTGTATATGCTGCTAAATTGTCTGTATTACTTGACTTTCTTGTAAATGTTACTGAATTTGTAGTAGCATCCCATGTAGCATCATAAATATTTTTAGCACTATCTGACAAACTAGTAAAACTAAACCTGTTGGTAATTGGTCAACAATTTTTGTAGCCCTACCAGCTTTACTTCCTTCATTATAAACTGAAATATTATATGTAACTACATCTCCTGTTTTTACTGTTACAGGTTCTTTTCTATGTTTATATGTTGCTGTAAATTCAGTATCAATTGTAGAAGTATTTATTGAAGGAACCCTTGTTGTTGATGTTGAATTTGATAAATCTGTTGTAGCTCCTCCTTTAGTTGTTACTTTTTTGTAATGTATTTTCTTAAAGCTAAGTCAAATGGTTTTTTCTTTCTCAATTGAAATTATTGGTTGATGATCTTCTACATTTGGATCTGTATATAATGTAATTTTACTTTTTGAAGTTATAGTTCCATCTTTATATTTTGATATATTAGCTTTTGCTGTATTTATTAAATAATCATATAAATAACATGCTTGTTCATCTCTATCCAATCCTGCTTCTGATTTATTTCCATTAACTATTGGGTTATAATCTTGCAAACTTGTATATTCACTCATTGATGTAGTTTTATAGAATAGCCATGTCTTTTTACCTAATTGATTAAATACGTTTGTATAAGAATCTCCTCCATCATAATTTGTAAAATACCATAATGCTGCTTGTTGAACTGCATCAACATCTTCATCTGTTAAAGCTGTATTATAATTTAATGGATTAACATTATTAGCTTTTAATGCTGCATTTATTAAATCTGTTTTTTCTTGTGCTGTTGATTCCTCTGAATATACATCAAATCAGCAAGTGCTAAAATTCCATAATAATTATCTGTACTTACTAAACTATATAATGTGCTATTTCTATCTTTTAAGCTTAACAATTCAGCTTTATCTTTTACTAAATTATATGAAGTTGTGTATGTTGCTCTTTTAATAGCTGGTTTACTTGTTCCTGTTGATGTATCTGTACTTAGTTCTCTAAAACCTACACCTGCTTTAACACAATATAATGTAAGAGCTGTACTATAATTTGTATCACTTTCATTATTACTATTATATTTAACTATTTCCCATATTTTATATCCTTGGTCTATTGTTAAATGGTTATTTTTTTTTATAGAATACCCCATATTTTCTGGTGTTGTGTTACTTCTATATTCATTAATTTCAATATACCAATTTGGATTTAACGGTGTAGATGCTTCTACAGAATGTGGTATAAATAAAATTGCAAATAAACTAATTGCAAATAATAAAATAGTTAATCTTAATTTTCTACTTTTCATATTTAATCTCCTTTTATAATTTATATTTTAGTATAAAATTAACGTCTAAATAAGTTTTTTAAATACATTTATTAAAAAACCTTTTTCCACCACAATATAATTATAGTACATTTTGTCGTCAAAATCAAGGTTTTATCGAAATTTTTATACAGCTTTTTATACATAATTAAGAAATAATATATGTATATTATTTCTTATATATTTTACGAATAAAATACTAAAAAACCAATATAATTAAACAGAGGTATGAATATGATAAAAAAATCACGCTTAAAAACAACAATTGTAACAATTTTAATAATGCAAATATTCTTTCCAATAACAGTATATGGAAAAAATATAACAGCAGAAGAAAAAAATCAATTCACGAGCATATGTAGTAATAGACAGAAACAGTAATACAATATTATTAGGAAACAATGAACACCAAAAAAGAAAAAATGGCATCAACTACAAAAATAATGACAGCAACTATTATACTAGAAAATTGCAATTTAAAAGAAACAATAGAAATTTCAAGACAAGCAGCAAATGTAGGAGGATCAAAGGTTAGGTTTAAAACTTGGAGACAAAATCACAATAAAAGATTTACTATATGGACTAATGTTAAAATCAGGAAATGACTGTGCAATTGCACTAGCCGAATATTGTGGAAACAGTATTGAAGGATTTGCAACATTAATGAACCAAAAAGCAAACGAACTCCGGACTAAAAATACACACTTTGAAACACCATGGTCTAGACAATGACAATCATTATACAACAGCATATGAGTTAGCTTTTACTCTCAAATTACGCAATGAAAAATAAAACATTTGCCCAAATTGTAAATACAATAGAATTTACAGTGACAATAAATGGTTATCACAAAACCATTCGAAATACAAATGAATTACTTGGAAATATTAACGGGTATATGGAATAAAAACTGGTTTTTACAAATGGAGCAAATAGATGTCTAGTAAGCTGTTGTAAAAGAAATAATTTAGATATAATTTGTGTAGTACTAGGCGCAGATACCAAAAGCTTCAGAACACGTGATAGTATAAAATTAATAGAATACACATTTAAAATTATGAACTCACAAATATTGAAGAAATAATGAAAAAAAAGAGTTTATAAAGTGGAAAGAAAAAAAACTCAAACTTATTTAATATTGAAAAAGGTACAACTAATAATATAAATTTAGAAATGCAAAAACCAATTTATTCAACCATTCCAATAAACAAAGAAAAACTTCAAAAATATCAATAAATATTACATGTAATACTAATTTAGTAGCACCTATAAATATTAATTCAGAAATAGGAGCAATTACTTGTAAAAATTGATGATACAATTCTTTTGCAAACTAATATAAGAGTTATAAATGCAATAAATAAAAAAATCTCTTTAACTATTTAAATGAATTTATAAAAAATATAAATACATAACAATTAAAATGTAATAATAAAAATCCTAGTTTTTAAATCTAGGATTTTTTACCAATTATTATTGTACATTTTCTTTAATGTAGTCAACTACATCTCCTACTGTTACAACTTTTTCTGCATCACTATCTGGAATTTCTATATCAAATTCTTCTTCAATAGCCATAATTAGTTCAACAATATCTAATGAATCTGCTCCTAAATCATCTATAAAAAGAAGCTTCCATAGTAACTGCTGTATCTGTTACTCCTAATTGTTCAACAATAATTCCTTTAACTTTTTCTAAAATTTCTTCTGAACTCATCGTACGAGTTCACCTCCTCTCAAGTTGCAAATGATTTATTCATTTGATATTTTCTTTTATACTACCTTTATAATATATGTTATAACTTTTGTCAAGTATATTTCAAAATATTTTTAAATTTATACTGATAAGTCGGAAAAAAGCCTCAATCATCTTATCTACAGCCTTATTCTCAACAAATTTTTCTGCCTGAATAATAGTATATTCAAACAATTTTTCATCACTACTACCATGAGCTTTAACAACTGGTTTTTTCACACCCAAAAACAATGCACCACCATAAGATTTGTAATCCATAACTTTAGAAAATCTGCTCATAGCAGGCAAAGCTGGAACAGTAGCAATTTTTTGATAAAACACTCTTAAATAAACTTTCTTTTAAAGACCTTTTTACGAATTTACCTAATCCTTCTGTAGTTTTAAAATACATTTCCTGTAAATCCATCTGTAACAATTGCATCAATTTCGCCAGAAAAAGCATCTCTACCCTCTACATTTCCAACAAAATTAACACCCAACTCTTCTGATTTTTCTTTTTAATAATTGATAACTTTCCTTAACTAATTCATTTCCTTTAGTTTCCTCTGTACCAATATTTAAAAGCCCTATAGCTGGTTTTTCAATTCCAAAAGTATTACGCAAATATATTGTAGACATTTGAGCAAACTGCAATAAATTTATAGGTTTACAATTTGTATTTGAACCACAATCCATTAATAATAATTGACTTTTGTATGCTGGCAAAATTCCTGCTAATGCTGGTCTATCTATTCCTTTAATTCTACCAACTAATAAAGTAGCTCCTGCAAGCAATGCACCAGAATTCCCTGCAGAAATAAACACATCACCTTCATCAGCTTTTAATATATTAAATCCAACTACCATAGATGAATCTTTTTATGTTTTATTGCAACTGTAGGTTGGTCTTCCATCTCAATTGTTTCTGTAGCATTTTTTATTTTTAATCTATCAGAAATTTCTTCTATTTCTTTTCCATAAAATTCTTTAACTTTAGCACGTATAACTTCTTCTTTTCCAACTAAAACTATTTCAGCCTTAACTTTATTTACAGCTTTTACAGCTCCTTTTATATTTGCGTCTGGTGCATTATCTCCACCCATTGTATCTAATATTATCTTCACGTATATTTCCTCCCAATATTGTTTATATAATTTTATTTGTAATATACCTATTTTATTATTGTTTACTAAAAAATCAATACTTTTATCATAAAAAGTTCCCAATCACGCAAATTTGCATGATTGGGAGAATTTCAAAAAATGCTTGCATCAAACTGATTATATTTAACTTGATAAATATCTCGAATTTCTTGAATCTGATGATTTCTTTCTGTATAAATATCATCCAATCGATTCTTAAAACTCAACCAGTTTTTAATTCTCTTGAAAAATCCAGTATCTAATTTTTAAGTTCTTCATAATCTCGTTTTGCTTCTTCCTCTACTGCTAAAATTCCTCATTTATTCGGTCTATTTCCTTTTTTTCCTCATACCGAATTTTCCAAAGCTGAATTATTAATTTTGTGATTCTTTATACATAGGCTTTTGCCCTCCTTGGTTTTTATACTAATATTATACCACTTTATGTTTATCAATGTCAAAAAGAACTAGAAATATATGTTTCTAGCTCTTAAAAAATCATAATTATTCAATAATGTCTGCAACAACACCTGAACCAACTGTTTTGTTTTTAATCAAATCCGTTTGTCGCAGTTTGCTCAAAATAGCATAAAATCAATATTTTTATCTGTAATTTTGTCCAGTTTTATTCAGTTATTTCCAACTTAGTAGATAAAAAGTAGATAAATCCTATTTTTTTATCTATTTTATGATAGCAATCAATATAAGCCATCCTATATATCTCATGAATGAGATTTTTATTAATCATAATTAGCAATTTATATCTTAATGGTTGTTTCTTCATGAGTCTTTGTGTCAATTCTTTTTCTTCCATTAATATTACCTCCTTTTAAAAAGTCGGAGAATATTCTCTTTGCTAATCATATTATATCATATTATGTAAATATATTTAACCCTTCTAGACTTTATATAAAGTATGTTTTCACTTTATATCATTTTCTAAATCATTTATAATATTCAATTCTTTGTCTAGATTTGCTTTTATAACATCATCTTTTTTAATTTTTTAATGTATTTCCACAACCAATATAATTTCCATTTTCTAATTTCTCAAGAGCCTCATCAATGAGTGATAAAACTTGCATTTTTAAGCCTCCAATCATTTTTTATTTATCCATATTTTATCACAATTATTGTAACCCTACAATATATACACCCAACTTTATATAAAACAAAGTATAGTTAAAATAAATATTACTTCATTCTATAATATATGCAGTTGCAATTATAGAAAGGAGGCTAATATGATACATCTAAAAATTGAAGAACATCTCAAAGAAAATGGTAAATCACTATATTGGTTAACTGTACAGACTGGAAGAAGTTATCAGTCTTTAAAAAAAATCTTACAAAAAGGATTTATATGGCATACATTTTGATACTCTAGAAATGTTATGCCGAGCTTTTAATTGTACTCCCTCGGAGAATTATTAGAAATGATAGATGAAAAGGAGAGTGGTAAAATGAGCAAAATTTTAAAGCAGTATAAAGAATTAAAAGAAAAGATGCATCCTCAATATATATTTTTAGAATCGGCATATTCTACAATATTTTGAATGAAGATGCAAAAATTTAAATGAGAAACTAAGTTTGAAAATCACATCATTAAGTCCTGAAATTATAAAATGTGGTTTTCCTATCTCATCTTTAGAAAAATATACTAAAAAATTAGATAATTTGCAACTACAATACAAAGTGATAGATGATCTACCACAAAACTCTAATATTGTTGATTATTCAAATAATATTGAGATAAAAAAAGATATTAAAAAAGATTTCTGAAATTGATATGAACAATACAACATTTCAACAAGCATTTAATATTTTATTGGAAATTCAAAATAAGTTAAAAAATATTAAGTAGAGGAATACATCCTCTACTTATTTTAGTAAATATCTATATTTTTAATACTTGTCCTGGATAAATTTTATTAGGATTTGCAATACCATTTTTTCTTTGCTATTTCCTGGTATGTCGTTCCAAATTTACTTGCAATTCCAGACAAAGTATCCCCAGATTTTACAATATATGTTTTAGATGAATTAACATCAGATTTTTGATTTACTATTGTTTGTATTACATCATAATCATACCCTGCTGCTTGTAGTTTTTCTTTCTTTCAGATCCATTATCCCATTTACCAGCTAATACTTCATTTGCAATTTCCTCATTTGATTTTTTTTGAAGAAATGCCAGACAATTCATTAACTCTGGCTTGTACTACATCATAGTTATAACCTTCAGCAACTAATCTATTTTTTCTATCTTCGCCATTTCCCCAATCGCCAGCAAGAACTTCTTGTGCTAATTGTTCTATTGACTTTTTTAGCTGGTGTATTTGGAGATGAATTACTATTGTTATTTATTATTGATGGATAATCTTTATATGCTTCATTCATATCCACATTACCAGATATACCATTTACACTACCCGTAGATGTGTATTGCCATAATCCATAAATATTTTTATCAAATGATGCTCCTTTATTCCACCAAGCAATCCATTTATCAAATCTGTTTAGTCTTGAAGAATTTAGTTTTGTATCAAACCATGATTTTGAAGCATAAATTGCTGCATAATATCCTGCTTCCTCAAACATTAAACATTCTTTTTCACAAATAGATACAAGAACATCATTTGATGGCATACCATGTTTTCTTTTATATCCATCTGCATCTTCCATATCAATAATAACTGGAAATCTTACTTTATCTTTATATGGTGCTAAAGTTTTTTATTACTAAGTTTGCTTCATTTATAGCATTATTTATATTTAATGCATAAGAATATGTATATACACCAAATGGCATTCCTACTCTAATACATTCTTCTATATTTCTGATGGCTTTACTATCTACTGAATTTTGCCCATAACTAATTCTTATAATAGCAAAATCAATTCCTGATGCCTTTACTGCATCCCCAATTAATATTACCTTGATGTGCTGATACATCTATTCCTTTACTCATTAGCTCCACCTCAAATTCATTTTCATCTCTTTGGATTTCTCCATTTCCTAGAATTTCATTTTCTTCCATTGAAAATTCCACCTTTCTTTATAAAATAAAATATATGAAGATTTTTTTATATTTCTCCCTGTATTTTTACTATTTCGCAAAAAAAACGGCTTACGAAAATCAATTTTAAGCCATTTTTTAATCTTGGTTGATATCATTTGTTGTCTCATTTTCAGTGTTTTTTCAACATTTGTCTTTCTTGTGAAAAAATATGTAAAACTGCAGTTGCAATATTAGAAAACAAAGTAAAAACTATCTGAAATATGTCCCAATTGCCTTTTATTGCTACAATTAAAACTAGAGCTATAATTGTAAAAGTAAATGCAATTGTTACAAAACTTTTTAAATCACTCCATGCTTGTTTCATTACTTTCTCCTTTCTTTTTTTAGTAATTCTTGATAGTTTCTATCAACTTTACTATCAAGCGTTACCAAATTACTTGCTATTATATCTAAAGATTTTGCAATATTATTATTACTTTCAGTTAGAACTTTAAGCATTTGAGTATTATCTTCAAGCATTTTATTATTTTTTGTTTTATCTTGTATAAATACCCATACGAATAAAGCTGCCATTATTAAAGTTCCACCATATTGAAATATAGCTTTTATTACTTCCAATAACTCCATCCTATTTCTCCTTTCAGTAAAATAAAAGAAAGAGCCTTATATTAAGACTCTTCTAATTTTTCTTTTACTTTTTTCTCCATAATTTTGGGACATCATCAATTGTCATTGTTTTTAAATCTCTAATTTGAATTACATAAAAATTAACCATTTCCAATTACCTCCCCAATATCAATTATTGCTTGTTCTAATGCAGATATTCTTTCAGTATCAGAAACATTTATAGTTTGCTTTAAATATTGCTCTTTAGCAAAATTTAACCATACTAAAAATTCTGTATCATTAGATAAATCATTTTCTAATGTATCTCTGTAATTATTTTTGAAATTCTATACATATCATAAGTATAGTATGTCTTTAATTCGCCATTTTCATCTTTCTTTGAATGTTCTGTAATATTTTCATTTAAAATAATATCGCATTTTCCATTTAATATATTTTCTATAACATATTTATTTGGTGTTACATCTGACTCACAATTTAAGTTTACCTCTACCATTTCTAATCACTCCTTTACATTTTTTTAGAGTTATTTTATAGGGCTTAATATATTTATTTCTATAATTAAAACTATCACAATGTGATAACCAACCATGATATGAAATCATAGAATAAGCATCTGTCAGCCTTATAGATCCTCTTTTTACAATTTTTTGATTCTTCTCTTAATTCGAAGAAAATTGCTTCGCCTTAATGTTGTATAACCTCTATAAAATCTATATCCGCAAAAAATCTAATGGACGACTATCTACTTTAAATAATTGCCAATTATCTTTTAATTTTAATCCCTCTGGTTTTAAAAATTCATCAATTTCATGTTTTATTTTATGCAGTTCTTTTTGTTTCTACCAAATAAAACCATATCGTCCATATATCTCAAGTAATATTTCACTTTCATTTTTTCTTTAATGAAGTGATCTAAATCTTGCAGATAAAAATTTGCAAACCATTGACTCGTAAAATTACCGAATAGGTAACCCATTTTCATTACTACTATCAATTATAGCATCAATTAAATTCAGAACATCATAGTCTTTTATTATTCTTCTGAATTTTCTTTTACACACATTTTTATCAATGCTGGGATAAAACTTTTTTAACATCTAATTTTAGACAATATTTTGTGTTTTTCTATCATCTTTTAATATTCTTTTAATATATGTTGAGCCATAATGTATTCCCCTATTAGGAACACTAGCACAACAATATTCATACATGCCTTTTGCAAGATTGGTTGTAATTGCAACATTAATGACCAGTGAATACATTGGTCTGGGAAAATGCTGGTTTAAAAATAATCCTCTCCTTTTTATTTGCTCCATCATGTATTGTCATTTTTTATATGGAGATAGTTTTATTTCTTTCGTAGTTAACATATTAAAGAGAATATCGACATATTTATCAATATTCTCTAATATCCTTGCTACATTGTTCCTATCTTTTTTTCCTTTTGCTGCTTCAATTATTGCTTTTTGATGTTATCTTTGTTACAAATATCCTTGTAAAAATTGCCTTTTCTTTTCATAACACACCTCTGGTAATATAATAATTTCTTATTTTTTGTCTATCGGATTTTCAAACCATAATGGGCTTACTAATCCAATCCAGTTGCGACTCTATTTTGAGCAAGGGCTCTGGAAAATGATGTGTAATATATATAATTATTATTTCAAAAATAAGTACACGAGCACCGATGTTCCAATTCGCATTCGAAGAGCCATTGTTGAAGTTCCAATACCACAAACCATCGTTAGCCCCATTGTTGAAGCTACCACCAACATGAGCAACCCTCAAACGAGAAGCGAAAGCTCGGCAAAGCACACATCAAATCCCTATATTTTCAATTGTGTTTGAAATGATAATAGCATATTTTTATTTTTATTTTAACTATATTAGCCTTTATATATAGTATGCTTGTAGGCTTCGATTTTATAGAATATTGCTAAAATTATAAAATATTTATAAATTCTAAATTTTTCTTTAAATATTTTTGTAGGCTGACCGCCCCCAAACCCCCGTTATATCTGGTTATCAATAAGAACACGAGCACCGATGCCAAGCCGCATTCGAAGAGCCACTGTTGAAGCTCCAATACCACAAACCATCGTTAGCCCCATTGCTGAAGCTACCACCAACACGAGCAACCCTTTTTGCTCCTTCAGCAATTGAAGTGGCATTATTATAGTAATAGTCACATAAATAAAATTACTACCGCCCCCAACAGCTTTTGGAAATCTAAAAAATGGCTCGTCAACATCTAAATCTAACTCTTTTGCATAGCCCTCAGTGCCTAGAGCATTATAACCTAGTTGTTTATAATTTTCTGTTGTATCACTAGCATATAAAGAGTGGTTTTTACAAATATAAAACTTGCCACTAATCATATTGATACCATCTACCCATTGCCAAATATGTGCAAAAATATTTTCTATTCCTCTATAAATCATTGAATGATAACCATCATTATTTAAGCAACCAGATTTCATTCCTAATGTATCACATTGACCAGTAATTTGTGCCATTGTACAAACAAAATTATCAACTGCTATATTAACTGCTGCTCCATCAAATGTTATTGCTGAACCAGTAACTGTTCCATCATCATAAGACTCAATTGCAGTAATTTTCCTTGCATCTGCAACTTGTGTTCCCGTATCAGACGTACCAATTCTTATGATTTGTCCTACATAGTAACCGGATGCACTTCCAACTATTACTCTATTTGTATTATTTTCTGCAACAATTGCTTTTTTACATTTTTACGGCTTTGAACACCATTTCCAAGCATCGCTTGAGAATTATAATTTGCATATTCAACTAAATATATCATTTGAACAACAAAATATCTCCAATCTAGTTGAGAAAATTTATCTCCTAGTGCATTTGCTAATGTTCTAAATTGTCCTATTGTCTTACTTGTTGTTGGCACTAAACCACTATAAGTATGTAATACATTTGACACAACAGAGCCATTATATCTACCAATAAAGAATCCATCTACTTCCATAAATCCAGCTCTTGGATAGTCTGCTAATAAAACATAATCATAATCATTTTCTTGGTAGATTTTCCAATATGTTTTTGGATAATAAGTAAATACATCTCCATTGCTACCATCAAATTGAAAGTTTGCATCTCCAAACCAAGCATTTATTTTTTTAGTAGTTAAATCATAATTACATGATTTTATTTCAGACCAAGGAGCCAAACTATCAAAATCATTTTGAACAGTTCCACCATTTTTAGTAGCATTAGCAACTTTGCCAACACTATCGAATAGTCTTTCCCATGCAGAACTAGAATTATTTGTTATTTTTCTTCTTATTCCATAAACATGACCTCTTGTTGTTTCTATTTTATCAACATCAGCTTCTAATTCTTCTATACGAGCATCTACATTTGCAAAAGTTTTATCTTTTATAGTGGATTGTCTTGCATTTGTTACTTCTGGATCCTTAATTTCTATTGTTTTATTATTTTTCGTTAATTTCTGTCCTCCTAGGGTAATATTTTCTAAAACATTAACTTGTGCTCCAGATGCAATTCCATTTAGTTTGTTCTTTTCTTCTGTTGAATAATTTTCTGTTGATAATTGTTTTCCATCAACTTTATCAACTTTATTACCACTTAAATCACTAACTGCATTATCTATCATATCCCAGTTGTCATTCATTGCTGCATCAATATCAAAATTGCTATTTAAATCCTCATCATCTTGAGTATTCCATTTAAATAATTTTAAAAAGTAGTTTTTAAAGACATCTTTTATCTCCTTTCAAATTATATTGTTATTTCTTTTCCATTTAAAAAGAGCTTGCCATATATTTGCAAACCCTCTCCTAAATCAGCTCTATACATTCCACCAACTGCAACACCCTCTGGTGCTACTGCAAGTTGTGGAGTTCCAGAACCTAGAATTAAATCAAAAGTAGATTTTGACAATCTATCTTCGATATAAATCCTTATATTGAAATTATTAGTTACTGAAAATCCCTCTGCTCCAGCATCGCCTTTAATAAGTCCATTAAAACTAAATTTACTGCCATCAAAAGTTAATGTTAATGTTGTTGCTCCAGTAACCCATTTATCAGATGATGTTGTTTTATATTGATAATAGCATTTAACAATTCCGTTTATGATATTACCAAAAGAGTTATTCCAGTATTGTCCCTCAAACGATAACTCGGTTTCTTTTCCAACTACATTAGTTCTAATAATTGATGCTTTTGTTATTTTTATATTTGAATAATTATAAAATGCACTTGGGCTAATTTGTTTTGCAGTTGAATTTCCCTTGAATCTATCGCATATACTGTAAAAACATTACTATCAACATTATCTATTTGACCACTAACATTTGAAGAATTAGAGTATCCTATTTTTTTTTGCTTCTCTCCAATAACAGCTCTATATTTTGTTATTGTAGCATAATCTTTTCCAGTTGCTTTATTAGCACTAGAAATATTTATTTTACATCTGAATAACCTTTTATTATTCCTTGATTTCCTCCAGTTAAAATCTTGCATTTTTCATCTGTGTCCTCGTATGTAAAATTATTAAAAGTAGGATTTGAATTAGTTATTACTAGATTTCCATAAAATCAATATATTGTGCTTCTGTATCTCCATTCATTGTAGCAATTCCAACATTAAATGATTGTGAATTACTATTAGGAAAATATTGAAACATTGATTGAATTTGTGCTGCAGTTATTGTTGTTCCACTTTGTGTTAATCTTCTAGTATTATCTGGTGTTTCAAAATAAATTTTATAAGTACAACCAGCTGGATTTGAAATTTCTTTAAATTCTAATTTATCTGTGGTTGTTAATTGTATGCCAGTAGTTACCTTGAGTTTTGTTCCATTTTTGTATAAGCTTCCTGTTACTTTATTATAAGTATTTTGTTTTATTGTTCCAGTAGTAGTCACAACAGAACCATCTTTACTTGTAGCTCTTAATTTTATATTGTAGTAGGTATTTATTGATAAACTTGTTATTGTAAAACTTCCACTAGAACTATTTGGATTACCTTTATTAGTCCAGCTAGAACCATCATTTAAGGATAATTCTAATTTTTGAATTGTAATATTAGTAGCCCATTCAACTTTTAATTGACTTAATCCACTATAACCACTAATATGATTTACATTATTTTTTGTAAATTTGGTTTGGGTATATGTTGTTTGAGTAACTGTTCCACTATCTGTTGTTTGTTGCGAATCTTTCCTTCTTACTCTAATTTTAACTTTATAAGAAGTTGCACTACTTAAGCCACTTATGATTTGGTCTGGATAACTTAATCCCTCTTTCCATGTACTACCATTATCAATTGAATACCAACCTTTGTCGCAAGCATGTCCAGCAGCCCATGTTATTTTTAATTGGTCACTTCTACCAGTTACTTTATTTACAACAAATTGTGTTATAGATGTATGAGCACTTGCAGTTGTAATTGTTACTGTATTGGACTCTGACCACAATCCACTATCTGCTCTTCTTAGCCTAACTTTAATAGTATATTTGGTGCTTTCTTTTTAGGTTCATTACATTAAACCATCCAGATTTTCCATCACTTGCAACTGCATCTCCAGCATCTGTCCATGCTCCACCATTTAGAGAATATTGTGTATAATCTCTCGCTGGACTACATGTCCATCCGACTTGTATATAATTATAGCCATGACTTCTTTCTGTCAAATTTATACTGTCTAAATTTCTTGGAATAGAGTCTAACCACCAGCCACCACTAGCACTACAATTTACTGCATAAGTATAAATTCCTGCCTCAATACTTGCCGTAAAATATTTACTACCATTATTATCATGTTGTATTGAAATATCTCCACTAGCAACTAATGTTCCATTATATAAGTTTATTCTGTCAGAAGAATTGTACAATGTTTGACCATTTATAACTACCTTAAAATTACCAGCTTTATACCAACTAGATGATGCTTGACCTCTACCATGTAATTCCCAATGTATATTTGAACCACATGTTGTTCCATTCCAAGTTCCTGTTCTCCACCAATGTAACTCTATATATCTTCCACTATAGCCATTGCTATTAAGATATTCATTTGTTGCCATTATCTAAAATCCTCCTTTCCCTATAATTTTGAAATCCATGTTTGACCTTCAATTTCTTGAAATAGTAAGCCTGTAATTGAAGCTTTTGTTTTTACTTCTAATTCTTTTGTTACTGTTCCCTTGTCTGTTAATTCTGTTGTTACTTCGCCAGTTGATGAGTTGAAACTTCTAAATCCATCTGCATCCATTCTTGTGTATGTATTAGATGTACTTGAATTTACTTGTATTCCTTTTCCTATATCAACTGTGTCGGTATGTGTTTCGTTAGGATTTTGAGACCATGCTTGTTTTTCCGCTCCAATATTTCCCATAACATCAGCAATTTCTATTGCCTCATTAATATCTGTTTTAAAAGTAACAGAAATTCTATTATCTGTTACTTTAATTCGTTTGATATATTCTTTCCACTCCTGGCCAGTATAACTCAATTTTTCAGCTACACCATTTATTGTTACTGTTGTATTATCAAGCTTGTTTGTATTTTTATATAAAAATGATATTGTATAATCATCATTTTTTACTATTGCATCTTGAGATACTGTTCCTATTGATAATTTGTACCCCATTCCACTAACAGTGTTTTTTCTTGTATCGGTGTCTATGTAACTTCCAATTGAATTTCCATTCCAAAAGTCTGTATCATAGTAGAAAATATTGTTACCACTATTGTTTTTTAAATTTACATTCAAACCATCTAGGCTTTCCTTAAATTCTGCCATCTTGTTGTTTGTTTCACTCTGAAAATCAGATATGGTCCTTTTGGTTTCATTTATTGTTGACTCCAATAAATTCATTTTAGATGTTGCACCTTGTTGTTCTTCAATAATCTCTTGTATTTTACCCTCTTGCTTATTTGTGATTATTTCAGTATTAGTTATTCTTTTCTCAATTCCAGTAGCATATTGGTATTTAGTATCACTATACTTTGGTTCTTTTGTATTTGCCTTTTCTTTTTATTCCAGATGTTATTTCTACATTGATATTAAACAATATTGTTTTATACTCATTTTCGTGTAAATCCTTTAATGTAACAATATCTCCAAATTCAAAATAGCCAAATCCGAAAGATGTATATTCAAATACATAATAAGATAACCCATTAATATGATTATATATTTCCTCTATATAATCACTTCTGTTTCTATCCATAATTTGATTATTGTCTATTCTTATTGTTACTCTACCAGAGGCTGGTATTGAACTTGGATAGTAAATATTATCTTCTTGTGGACTTCTACCTAATACCATTGTGTTATATGGTCCTATTTTCTTTCCAATAGTAAGTTTTTCTAAATCATTTTCATCAATTTTTTCTCCAGTTTCTGTTGGATATGCTACATATAAATCTTTATTTATAATTTTTATAAAACCTCCAGCTGCTGCTGCAATTTCATCTAAAATGTCTCTATATGTAAAATCAGTTAATTCTGCATATTTATCTTCAGTTATTACTTTGTTAGCATTTGCAAAATCTGTGGTTTTTAAAGTCCATCCGAATTTTTTACATATAGCTCTTAACAGATCTAAAATAGTAACAGTTCCAGTAGAATAGTCGAGAGTGAGAGGACTATCAATATATTTAATATGGCTATCTATCATGTGATCATATAAATATAATTTTAATGAGCGAGTATCAATTTTTTCTTCTTTGTCATAAACAACAAATTCACCCCAGTCAATATATTCATAATTATCAAACTCTGATGTCCTAACCCCTATTTGAATATTTATCGTACTTGCATTTTCAATATTTTCTCTTTTATCATGTGGAATAAGAAATTTTACTCTAGCATTATCCATTTTTCCCACACTCATATTGTGAACATCTTCAACTGTATATTCTTTGTCTTGGTCCTCGGCTAAATATTTTACTTGAGTTTTATTCACTCTCCTAACCATTGTCTCATGCACTTGTCTAACTGTCATGATTTTACTTTTTATCAATTGTTGTATAGTTTTCTATTTCTAGTTCAACCTGTCTCATAACAGAAGTAAATAAATCGCCATTTACGGCTAAATTTAATTTTTTACATGAGTTTTATCTAATTTTGTATTACCAAACCCAAGTAAGATATTTAATTGTTTTCCATAGACTTTCATTTTATTTTTAAAAGTTTTAGTTGTTTTTAACATGCCTATCTTCCCCCCCTCGTTTGGTATTAGATTGACCGCAAATGACTTATATTTTAGTTCTGGTAATCTTCCTATATATAAGTCCTCATCATAGTCATTAGCATAATAATCTGCGGTACATGTACAACCATATTTATTGTTATAATATTCAACAATAAAAGATGCCGAGTCGAAAATGAGTTCTAATTCTCTCATTTCTTCAGCATCTAAAGGTTCTATTTCTAGTTGTATTTTAGGAAAATTTCCTATTAGAGTTCCTTTCATAACACCAGACATATTTCTTCCAGTATCAGAACTCCATAATTTATTTCTTTGAATTTTATAAGATGTAATACACTTATAACTTTTTCCATTTAGTTTTATTAAATCTCCGCTATATCTAGCCATAGATATCAAGACCTCCTTCCGTTTGTGGCAAGTGCTAGTCTAGCTCTTCTTTCATATTGTTTTCTATCTATTTCCTCGCCATCTAAAGAAATTGGTATATTGATTTCTAATGGAACATAATCTCCACCCATTCCAGTATTCATATTTTTAAACTCTTGTAATGCACTTAAGAATGTTTCTCTCATTTTATCTACTGGAGATATAATTTCGCCTTGTGTTCGGTTATCTCCTACCACTGCAAGTCTTGGTGTATTTGCTTTAACATAACCACCTTGTGCAAGTTTAGGAATTTCTGGAACATTGAATTTATGAATCCAAGTAAATGGTTTTAAACCCAGCAACTTCAACATCATGAATTTTTTGTAATATTCCATTAATTGCATTAAATGGAACTGCAATTATTTTGTTAATAGCACCAATAATTCCATTAACTATTGTTTTGAAGAAGTTTACAATTCCCTCTTTTATACCATCAAATATCTTTCCCCCTGTGCTAAATACATTTTTAACTGCTGTCCATGCTTGAGTAAAGATGTTTCTAAACCAATTTGCAATTCCACCAAAAATACTAGTAATCGCATTCCATGCACCTTGAGCTCCCTCTCTAACTTTTGTCTTAATGGTGTTCCATACATTACTAATAGTTGTTACAATATTGTTCCATATATTAGTAATAGTATTTTTATTGCATTAAACACATTTGATATAGTATTTTTTATTCCATTTATCACATTTGAAATCATATCTTTAATACCATTCCATATATTTGTAAAAAAATGTTTTGATTCCATTCCAAATATTAGTGATTATAGTTTTTTATAGCATTAAAGACAGTAGTAATTATTGCCTTTATAACATTTATAACTGTCTCTACAATTCCTTTAATTGCACTCCATACTGCTTGAACTATTCCTTTTATTGCATTCCATATTCCACTAAAGATATTTTTTATTCCATCCCAAGCCTTGCTCCAATCTCCAGTAAATACACCTACAATAAAATCTATTAGTCCTTTGAAGAAATTTATTATTCCTCCAATTGCATCTGAAATATATCCAAATACGGTTTTTATCGTGTTCCATAATGCTTCAAATACTGGAACTAATTTAGGAAGTACATTTTGAATAATCCAGTCTATAACTGGTTTTAATACACCATTCCATAATGCTTGAATTGCTTGAACTATTGAGCCAATTAACCCTCCAACTTTATCCATAAGAGGACTTAAATGTTCTGTCCATAACTGTGAAAAACCATTTGCAACATTATCTAGGAATGGAACAATATAAGTATTCCAAAATTCTAAAAATTTTCCGAATGTATCTGACATTCCAATAGATAAGTTTTCAAGAAATGGACTTATATATGTTGTATAAATTTCATTTATCTTATCTCCTAATGCAGTCATTATTTCAGCTAGTGTTCCAAATATACTTGATATAGGTCCTAAAGTATTCTGGATTGTTTGCTTAATTAGATCACAATTATTTATAATTGGTGTTACTAATAATTTTGTTAAATCCGTTATGAATTTATTTATTACATCATAGACAGACATAATAGGATTTGCAAACATTTCAATAATACTTGTACCAATTGATTTTGCTTCTTTTCCAGCAAAAACATCTGATATTTTTCCAATAGCCTCCATGAAATTTCCAACAAAAGTAAACCTTTCTGCAGTTACATCAAACATACTTATTAAGAATTTCTTTATTCTTTCAGAATTTTTTGTAAATATCCATCTACACTTCCAACTAGTCCTTCAGCAATATTCACTCCAATTCTTGCAATTGTCCGACTGATTGTCCTAATGCATAAGTCCATGTTTTTACAAGATTGTTTGCAGAGTTAACAACATTAGAATCTGTAAATATATCCAGTAATGATTTTTTATATTGCTTAAATGTGATAAAATTCCATCGAAATTTGTATCTCCAAAACTAACTTTAAAGCCCTCTTTAAATATATTGGCCAACTCTTTTACTTTACCCAACATTCCATCAAATGCTGATGTATCTTGCTGTATATTAGTTGAAACATCTAAAGACTCTGCTAAAGCAGATGCTCCACCTCCAGCTCCTCCAGAACCACTTCCAGAACTACTACTGCTATTATCTGTTAGCTTATTCATTTCATCAAAACCAGCTAATTGTAGTGCTGCCTTTTTTGCTTGTTTTGCAGTTTTTCCAGCACTATCTCCAACACCTTTTACGGCATTGGCTGCTTTGTCTGCATTATCTGCAACTCCACCTAGTCCTTTTGATACTGTTTCAACACTATCTGCTTTTAAACCAAACATTGACATTAGACCAGCAATAGCAGTAAATAATTTTGTTACTGCATTCGCAGCTGAGTCAATATTGGAATAAATAATTTTGCAATAGGTTGTATTACATTACCAATAGCAGTTTTCATTGTAGTAAATGCAAAATTAAGTTGGGCAACTTTACCAGAGTATGTATTTGCATAAATTGCTGCATCGTTCATTTGGAATTTTGTTTCTTCTAATATTCCATTTACTTCTGCATTTATTTTTTCTTGTTGTGTTAATTGGTTTGTTGTTTTTCCTACTGATTTTGCATAATCTTCCCACATTTTAGCAACATTTTTTGTTACACCAGCATTATCAACTAAAATACTATTTTCATTTTTAGACCTTCAGATGCAGTTTGCACTGCCTCGCCTAATGAATAAGTGCTTTGTCTTCCGAATGTAGCACTATTTTTTAATGCTGTCATTGTCTTTTTAATCTGGTCTGATGAATAACCTCTAGCTGCTAAATTTTTATATGCAGTAACTGCATTATTCAAAGGAACTAAACCATCACTTACATACTCTTCAATGAATTTTGAGCTTGAGAAAAACTTTTTCCTTGCCCAGTCAATATAGAATTTAATCCTATCCATGCATTGCTTGTTTCTGTTGCTACTTGTAAACATGCTTTTCCAAATTTAACAACGGCTGCAACAGAAAAAGCAGCTAATGCTGCTTTACCAATTCCTTTTAAGGCTCCAGAAATTTTAGTTGAGGCTTGATTTGCTTGCCCTTGTAATCCATTTAATTCAGATTTAAATTTTCACTTTTTTTAATAATAATTCTAAATCTATTGTACCTACATTTTGACTCAATTTCTTCCACCTCATTTCTTTTTCATTTTGCTTTTTGCCATAGATATAAACATATTTTTTATATTTTCCATAGCCTGTTTATAATCTTCTTGACTTATTTGTTTTACATTTTTATTTAACCAGTTTGACCTAATTTTCTTCTCGCTTTCAGTAAAGTTTTTAATTACTTTTGGATCCTTTTCACTTCTAATTCTTACAATATTTCCTAGAGGTGTGTCTCCATTTAACCCACTTAAAAGACTCGCAAATTCGCCCCATTTCATTGTATCTATTTCTTTTCTTAATCTAATTCCATATTGTTGAGCAAATGAGCTTTCTATTAAGTCAAAATCATCAATTAAATCATAAAATGCTTCATTATTGTTTTGGAAATCGTTTCTCCATTTCCTCATAAGATATTTCATTTATTGTTGCCATTAAACCGATTATTACACTTTCAATTCCGTTTACAGACAATTTCATACCTTTTTATTTCTTTCAATGCATCTTTTTCCCATTAATATCTCAATTACTTCATACATAACATCAATACTAAATTCTTTATCTTTTTAATTTGTCTTGTACAATAACAAATGTTTCTGCACTGTTATCAACTTCATATTCTTTATCCTCTGCTAACCTTATTTTTATAGGCTCTTTTTTAGTTTTGCACTAATATCAATACTATTTGCCATTTTTAATTCCTCCTAAAATTAATTTTTTAAAAAAAATAAGCCCCAGCACCGAAATGCTGAGGCTCGTTTTATGCTGCTGGTGTTACAGTTGGTTTTCCATTTGACATAACCTCAAATTCTAAAGGTGCAACATTCGTGCTATCTCCTGTACCAGCATTAGATACGGAAATAATACAGTCAAATGATACCGTAGTACCATCTGCGAATACCCATTCAAATTTAGATTCTACACTTGCACCAGTTGCAAATAATTTTGATGCAATGTAATCGTTTCCATCGTCTCCAACATTTCTTTTTCCAGAAATACTGATTGAAAAACCTTTTCCAGTCATCATTCTTCTAATCCAACCCTCTGTTGTCATAGGAGTCCATTCTTCAACATTATTATCCATTGACATTGAGAATGTTTCGCAATCTGCAATTGCTTTCATATCTGCACTTTCAGATGCTTTTCCTTTGGTTCCAATTTTGAACACATTATCAAATACGGATATACTCCAGTTGTTACTGTTGCCATTTTTAATCAACCTCCTTATAATAAAATCTTGCTTGTATTACCCTCTCATAAATATTAGAACTATCCGTTCCAACATCTATTGGTTCTGGTACAAGCAAATCGATATAATTAACTAAAATATTATTAGTAATGTAAAAATTCCTAGCATTCATGAATTTATAATATAACTCAAGAGCTTTTACTTCGGTTTCATCTGCATTATTGTTCCAATGAATTAAAATACTTACAGTCTTTTCTGTGCATTTTGTGTTTTTCAAGCCACCTACTGCAATATTATGATTTGTAGTTTGTAGCTGATAAACTCCAATAGATTTTTGTTTCTTATTATCTAGCTTGCCAATATAGAAATGGTCCGCTACAACCTAACCTTTAGAAAATAATTCCTTTACTTTCAAATTATGTAATTCCATAATAGACATCTTGTTGATTTCAGCAACTGTCTTTACATCTAATTTAACTAACCAGTTTTTAATATCAACTAATCTCAACACTATAAACCAGCCTCCTTTTTATATAACTTTTGCAAATGCCTTACCAACAAAATCTTTATTTTTTTCCCACTTATCCAAGGCTCTAGCCAATTTCCTTGAGCATGAGCATTTTCTTTAGTTTGGAAATTATATTCGGGATGATAATACATTCTTCTAGCATAAGGTGTTGCAGTTATTAAACTTACACTACCTTGTTTGCTTTTTGAAATATCAGTAAATGTAGAATTATTTTGCATGTTACCAGTATCAAAAGGCATTACTTGAGCATTTATAACTTCCGTTTTTAATGCCTCAATTGTTTCTTCTAATGCTGTTGTTGTTGCTTTACTCAATTGTTTTATTTTAGGAAATTTATCTTAATTGTTGATTTTACGAAGTTTGACATTATACAATATCCAATTCAACATAATTTACTGTTCCATCTGGATTTCTTGCTTTCGTGCCTTGTATAATATCTCTTTCTTTACCGAAAACTGTAACTTTACCACTATGTATATCTGTCATATTTGGTGCTATATCCTCATGAAATAAACAAATGCCAGTAACTTGTACTGACACTTTTTCACTTGTTAGAACTCTTTTTGCTTTGTTCTTATAATTACATTTGAAATCATCTTCTAAAGCAATTTGAGGAGCTCCCTCTTCAGATATATCATCACTATACAAAACTACATGAATGTCAGTTTTACAATCTTGTTTTCTAACTAAAGATGGATATTTCATTGATAATACCTCGCATTCTTGCAAGTTAGACCAGTTTGTCCCAGCAATTTATATAATCTAAAAGGTATTGCAATTCCCTCGATTAATTTCACATTAAGATTGTTGTTTCCAAAACTTTGAGATACCCCATTTATTGAATAACTAGATAATATTGACTCAATCACATCCGCATTTTCAAATTTAAATTCGGCAAACTGACAACATACTCTTTGAATTATATCTTTTGAAAATCGGTAAGATTATCAAAACCTTTTCCAACAATCCTATTAAAAGTCAAAGTATTTACATCATCAGTTGCCTCTTGTAAGTATTTATTTAACTCATTATCACTAGAAAGACTACTGCCTTTATATGTATTTTGGTAGTAGTCTTTATCTGCATATATCTTCATACTTCATCAACTCCTAGGCTGATTTTTCAATATAAAACTGAATAGCAGCATGTTTCTTATTAAAGATGAATACATCTTCAAAAGATTCCTCAAAATATGTCCATTTTCCTTTAGACAATGAACTTGAGCTCCCAATTCTGCAAAATCATAAGCGATTACTGGGATTACTGCACTTGGATGTACTAATAACATTTTTACATCTTTAGCACCAGCTGCTACTTCAAATCCATCTGTTTCTTTGAATGTATAAGCAGATTTCATCGCTGAAGTTGGAACACCAATTACTTCAACTTCTCCAATTCTATCTAATGATCTAGCAACGGCAGTATCTGTTGCACTTAAATTTCTAGCTGCTTCTTTTTGCAGTATCAATTAATGTTTTTGTGTATGTGTCAGCATATAACAATCTTCCTGCTGCTGGAACTCTTGCCTCGTCCATTTTATCCATCATTGCATCAAATTTTGTTAAAACATTTGCTAATGTTAAAACATCATCTGGTGTAACTGCTTCTATCGCATTTTTAATGCATATAGTTCTGTGATCATCTCTGCATCCATTTCTGGGAATTTTTGTTCCTCATTCATAACTTTTGTTATGTTTGATATAGATGCAACATGATTTGTTTCATCAATGTCGCGTGGGTGAATTAAAGTATCCCATGTTCTATGTCTTTTTAATACTTTTGTTTCCTCTGCATTATTGAAGTTTCTAGAGAATGTTCCTATTGAATCTCTATCTCCATTACTTCTACCTTTTACAGATAAACTTGGTAAAATAACTGTATTGTTATTTAAAAATTTAACGTCTGGTTTTACAGCAGACCATAAAGCTCCAAAATACAATGTATATGGATAAGCTTGAGCTAAAGCTTGTGAATATTCTTTAGCATAATTTAAATTTTGTTTTTCAAATGCCATTTTAAATTACCTCTTTTCTTTCTATTATTTTTTTTTTCTAGGTCTTACACCAGCAAATCCGAAATCAAATGCTGGAGAATTTGAGCCTTGATTATTGTTAGTGTTAGCACCAACTGTGATGCCTACAGAATTTTGAACTTGTTTCTTTAATCCTGGTACATCATCAATGACCTTTTTGTAGTGCTTGTTTTAAAGAGTCATCATTTACTTTTCCATCTTTATCAACACAATTTGAAAAATCAGCCATTTTTAATAGATAAGGCATTGTTTTATTATCTATATTTAACTCATCAACAAACCCATAGGCTTTTAATGATATTTGTAATTTTTGATTTTTTAATTGCTCTGTTTTTAAAGAATTTTGAGCATCTGATAATTCTCTATTTTGTTGGTTGGCTTGGCTTTTCTCTTTGAGCTTTGAAAGTTGTTATTGCACTTTCCATTTCCTCTGCAGATAAACCTTGCTTTTGAAAATAGCTTTTCAATATGCTATCTTCTGTTTTTGCATTTCTACCATCTATCATTTCTTGGATTTTTGCATAATCTATAGCTCCAGCTGATGGTTGATTTGCATTTTGATTTGTTTGTTGCCCAGTAGTGTTTTGGGCATTTGGATTTGAATTATTATTTACACCATTGTTATTTGTGTTGTTATCTCCATCCATTCTCACTACCTCCTACTTTTTAAGTCTTGAATTGACTATTTAATAAATTTGCACATGCTTTTTTTGTATGGACATCAGTGTTTGGTCCATATTAAAAAGAGCCTTTCGGCTCTTAATTAATCAACATATAAACTTCTTTGAAGTTCTTCATATCTTGTTTTTGATACTTTATATTGCTTATCTCCATCTTTTACTGGTTTATTATCTTCTAGACTTTCATCTAAAACAAAAGTATCTCCAACATTATAAACAACCTTTGAGTCATATTTATCCCTAAAAACTTCTTTTTACAGTTGGAACTTTGTTTTCTGTAGCTTGCACTTTTGCATCTTCATTTAATGGAGCTTCTATTTTATCTCCAGCTAGTTCTACTTCTTCAGTTTCTCCTGTACTTGTAATTTCTTCAGTTTTAGGTTCTTCAACCTTTTCAGTTGTTTCTGTAACAACTTCTTCTTGTAATTCTTCGATTTCTTTTACTTCTTCTTTCTTTTTAGCCATTTTAAATACCTCTTTTCTTTTAAAATTTTTATATTAAAAAGAGCCGTTCGGCTCTAATGTTAATAACTTATTCGAATTTTTCTTTATATCTCTGCCATTCAAGTCTTTTATTGTGATATTTTTCAATATTTTCACTATCTAGACTTCCTAGCTCTAATCGTTTATATTTTTCTATATTTCTATTTATATAATTAAGTTTTTGTTCTTTTTTGTATCTTATTATTTTTTCTTCCTTTTGTTCTCTTGTTGGTGGCTCAACCTTTGAATTTATATCTGGAAAATATGTAACTATTGTATCTTTACAGTTAGGATGAAATAATCGTTCCTTAACTGCCTTGCTTAATAATGGATAACCTGTAGAATTGCTTTTCTTCAGTAGTACCACTAGACCACACATCATCAATAAATACTTTTCCCTGAAATTTTATACAATACGGACAGCCTCCTCCTCGATTTGGAACTAATACAGTATGAACTCCCCAAGCATCTCTTTTTCTCCCTCGCCTTGCATGTGTGCTCTTGAATTTGCAGTTCTTATTGCCATTTCAACATAAGATTTTATATTTACTCTAGCACCATTTGCATATTCAATATTATTTATTCCACTTTGCAAGAAATCATGTGTTGCCATATCTATTGCTTGTTGTGGTGTTCCGCTTCCAGTATTAGCATAAACTTGAGCATCAAATATTATACTTCTATATTTATCACTAGCATATCTCAATATTGATGTTTCAGCTTTTTTTAGATTATTCAATGTTTCATCTATAAGAGCATTTAATTTTTTCTCATCAACCTTAAAAAATGTTGACTCTGAATGATTTACAATATCATAAATTCTACCTATTTGTTTTTTCTTAATTCTCGAATTTTTACTCTTTTTATAAATGTGCCATAATTTATTTATTTTTTTATCATTAGACTTAAATTCGCCATTCTCAATAGCCTCTAATATCAATTTTTCTTGCTCCAGTTTTCCATCATCTCGGCTTTTTTCTTAATAGGTCATTTATATCTGAATTGATATTGAAAAAGGTTTTATTTAACCTCTTTCTATTCCTTTTTTTATATATTTCTAATGATTTTAATTGTTCTGCTTGCCAAGCACTCCAATTCATTCCCTCTTTTGCCTCTTCTCGAAGATGTCTGCCTAGATTACTTGACATTGATTTTATCAAGGTTTCTTCAATTCTCTGAAATGCTTGTGAAATATCGTACTCATTATTCATTTATTCCTTTCTCCTGTTTGTCTATTTCTTTATTTTCAGCATCTTCATTATTAGAATTATTTGGAGTATCTTCAATATCTATTTCATTTATATCTAATTCTCCATTTAATGCTGGGACATTTTTTTCTTCGACAATGCCTTGCTCGGCTTTTTAATCTTTGAACTTCTTGTTGCTTCCACTCTTCTGTTTTAGAGTCTCCATATAATTCATCAACACTAGCTTCAATTGACATTACTCCTCCAGTTTTCCCTTTACTTACTGTCTCAATTTGAGCTTCAAATGATGGATTAGCATATTCTCCAAATTTTGTTGAAATATCTTTATCCTCTGGAAGTGTGCTTTCATTGTTCATTTGAGCTTTTGATTTTAATACTGTATTTATTACTGATGGAATAAATTCTGTTAGAGTATCAATTATAATTCCTCTAGTATAAAGTGTTGTTTTTTCCTTTTCCCTTTGTGCTTCAGCATTATCTAATTTCTTATTGTCAATTCCAAGTGTTGATGGGCTTATAATACCTTGCAAGCATAAATCTAAAAATGTTATGTAAGATTGTAAGTATTGGTCAGTTGGTATTTCTGGTTGTTCAACATCAATCTTATTTTGAGTATTTTCATTCATGCTTGTTTGAGTTTTTATAAATTTATTATCAAATGGATTTGGCATTAAAACTTCTCCAGTTTCAGCATCTTTTGGTAGTAAATCTTCTGGAATATATTTAACTGCCCTACCATTTCTAACTGCCTCTAGCCATTGTGAAGTAATTTCATCTATACTATCGAAAGAGTCATATTTTCCATCAAAAATTGATTCTCCTCTTCCAGCAAATTTTGAGCTTTCATTAAACATTATTGGAACAGCCCACATTGTTTCTTTATCAAATTCAATATCTTTAAGGTCCTTTAATTCTTCAACTGTATTTAGCTTAACTTCTTTGTCATTGTCATATAACTTATATGTTATATATCCATATCCATAATCTTCTTCCAACAAATATATTTTATTATTTTGCTCATGGTATGATTTGAATATAATATCTGTTAGTCTGCCTCTTTTATATTTAAAATCAACTTTTGAACCATCAACCCATTCTAAAATTGCAATATTAGAAATACTAGGGTCATAATTTATCTTTATTGCTCCATCTCCAAAAACAAGAGTATCAATAACTATCTTTTTTAACATTTTAGTATCAAACTTGTTTTTCTTTTTACTTCTTCCCAATAATCATCTGAGGCATCATCCCCAGAATAATCTGTTACAACTGTGTTAACCAAAGTTTTAATTATTAGTTTTGGAAGTCCAGTATGAGACTTTTTTATTCTTATATCTGCAGTTTGAGCAGCACCCCAAAATGTATCTGCTGCATAAGGTAATTGACCATAAAATTCAGATAATTCATGACTATCTCCTCTGTACCATATTTGATTTCTAATACAATTTGCTTGATGATCCATATCCTCATTAATTACAAATGCTTGACCTTGTGCTGGTCTAATATTTAACCATGATTTAACCATTTCTCTCAACTTATCTCCTAACCACATTATTTATTTTCTCCTATTCCGATTATTTTTACATAAGGTATAAATGAATATTGAACAGAGTTTACCATGTGGTCGTTGCCATCTTCTGGAACACTGTCCTTATCTTCTAACCATGAATAAACTTCTAGTTCGTTTATATAATTTATACATGTATCGACAACATAGAAATTTCCTGTTGCAAACCAACCTAATTGAGTATTTATTCTATCTATTATCTGCATTTTTTGCTTTCCATGCACTATTAAATACATAAATACTTCCAAACTGCCTCTTGTATTTTTCAAATTCTTTAATAGTTGCTTGGTCTGCATTATCTATAAATACATCTTTTGCAAATCCCCATTCTTTTTACGATTTCTTTCTAGAAAATCAATAAAGTTTCTAACTGTATCACTTGGTGCTAATGGTGTTTGCAATTCAGCATTGTTATAGACTTTTTCATCTAATAGAATAAACTTTCCTTTATTGGTTATGCCTGCAAATGACATTGCTATTGTGTCTGGGCTCAAACTTGAATATGCTGTATCTAATCCAGCAGTAAATTTTATAAAATATTCTGACTCATCTGTTTTTTACCCTCATTTTAGGTAACAATTGAATTGTTTCCTCTTTTTCATTAGTTCGTATGAATTGTTTTGCCTTTTCTTTTGTTATACAATGTTTTGTTCTATCAAAATTAACAAAAACAAGACCTGTGGTCTTGCCTCGTAACCCTAATATCTTATTTTTATATAATTTTGTACCAACTGGTACTGACTCTATAATCTTTCTTTGTTTTTCATCAGATAGACTTGCATTATCTTTGAAAGTAAAATACCACCATGTCCAATCTTCTTTATGTGGTTGATTTAATAAATCTAACAATTGTTTTGGTGCTGCGTCCTTATATTTATCTATTGGTCTGCTTTTATTTACATATTGAGTAAAACATTCTTTGTTAGGATCATCTGATTCATTGTACATAATCGATAATCGGCACGCATAAATGCCTCTCTTACAAATTCCATATCTGCGATGTTAAACTCATCTATAAATAAACCATAATATTGACCACCTAATGCTTTTTCCATCTTTTTTATTGTCATAACCTAATACATATATTACTTTTATACCTTTTGGTGTATGAAATAATATATGTGGAAGTCTTATCTTACCTTTTCCAGTTGGATTGTATTCTATTTTTCCAGAATTTTTAGGATTATCTTTGTCATACTCTCCAAAAACATCAATCAATCCATGGTCTGAATTGATTATATTTTTTCTATTGTTCCTAAATCTAGTCCGGAAATAATACTTGGTTTTGTTCCATCGTAATTAGCAATTTTAAACATAAATTTAGGAACTGCAACAGTTGTTTTGCCAGCTGATGTAGTTCCCTCTAAAAACTCTGCACTTGCATTATATCTTAAAAAAATCAAGAAATTTTGGCGAAAGTGGAAATGGACTATTCTGTATTTCTGACATCTTCATCCCCCCACAACTGCTTATTTATACTTTCTAAAATATCTGTTGTACCATTTGAGTTACTATCATTGTTTATATTGATATTTATGTTATTTTCATTGCTATTTTCTTTATTGCCTTGTTTTATTTTGAATTTTAATTCTATTGCTTTTCTTCTTTCATTTTGTACCATTATAAGAGATTTATTAAATTTATCTATCAATTCATCTGTTCTTTTTTTGCCTCTGTCGAAACCTGTGTTCCATATTTATTCATTGATACAATTGTTAAATCCTTTTGTTTTGCTTTTAGCTCGTTAACTTTCTTTAAATATCTATATTCTAACATATCACAAGTATCTATTTCATGTTGAATTTGTTCCAATTCTGATGGTGTATTATTCAAATCTAGTATTGATTGTTCCTCTTTTGAAAATAAATTCTAAATTTAGAATAATAACCTGTTACAACTGCATTTTGATTGTCTAATGGTGGTCGTGCATTTTTATTTCCTTTGTTTCCTTTGACCTCGACCGCCTTTGTTTCCTTTTGTTCCACCTCTTCTTTTTCTGTGCCAATCTTGAGTTTTTATAATAGAATTTAATTTTTTTTTCAAAGTAATATGGTGTTTCTTGGCAATATCTTTTAATGGAACATTATTATCATATTTTTCTTTAATCGCTTTAATATCCACATTACCTTATCATCCTTTCTATTAAGATTTACCAAATATTGTATCGTAGAGTTCTTTATTATCTATGTATTCAGCTTTCATTCCATCTTCAAATGTCTTCCCTTTATATTTTAATTTTCCTAGTGTTGTCTGTTTCATTCTGCCTAAAATATTTGCACTTTCTTTTTCTTTCATAGAAGCGGTTACTTCAGTTTCTTTATTATTTATCAAATGACATATATTATATGAATTACCTTTAAATCCCTCTAAATTTTCTATTCCACAACAACACATTGCATCTCCTAGAGTTCTTAATCTATTTTCTCCACAGTAAAATTTTAATCCATATTTGTGTGCTCTTCTTTTAACTGAATAAAATCTTTTTGCAATACTTCTTTTGATATACAAAATCGCCTCCAACTTTTATCAATTTGCCCTTTTTTTAGCAAACTTCATTCCCTCAACAACAACTCCATAAACTCCCGCTTCTGATAGTCTTTTCATATTGTCTTTAACATCTTTAAAAACTTGTGTCATATAAGGTTGTATTCTGACAATTACTCTTTTTTTACTTTCTTTGATAATATTCTGCACATTTCAAGTCTTTCTTCATAACTAGGTGTCCTAATTCCAATTTATCATATTGAGAACATATCATGCTTATTTGCACTACACAATTGCATTTACTTAATAAATCTAAATATTCTTTTTTTCCACAACTAGCTTTCCCTTTGTGGGAAACAATAAAAGGATATTGAGTTTTTGCTAATACTTTTAAACATTCATAGGATAATCTATATCTTTTTCTGCTGGTTGAAATGGATCACTCATTCCTCCCCAGTGAATAGGAATGTTCCAATCGCACCAACTCAAATCATTACCTCTATGACCATTTATAAAGTTTTCCAATGCTTTTGCGGTTTCTCCTTTGTCTATATCAGAGATGTCTTTTTTTCTCTGTACAAAACAATATTTACAAGCATGAGAGCAACCTTTATATGTATCAAACCTTATAGGTACATCACATAAAACAACTTGACTTCCACAACTTGGCATATTAGTCCACCTCCTTAATAACTTCAGCAGTCATTAATTCGATTAACTTATCTTTTCCAAACAATTTAACATAAGCTAAAACTTCTCTTCATATACCTTATCAATAGTAAATGTCATTGAAAACTTATTTAATGGGTTTATCCAACATCAGAAAAATCCTCATTTACTAAATCCTCAATAAAATCTGTTTTTAGGTTTTCAATCTCTTCATCTGAAAAAACCAGTTATGTATTTTTCTTCCTCATCAAAGTCAATGTTTGTAAAGATTTCTTTTAATTTTTTCATTGTCCCAATAACCAGTATTTTTATTAAGAGATAAATTGAGTTCTATTTCATCAATCTCATCTAAATCTACTAAAATACATGGTATTTCCTTATAACCTAGTTCTTTAATATGTTGTATCTTTGATGTCCACCAACTATTGTATATAATCCATTTCTTTTATTAACTACTAATGGAGCTACCATTCCAAATTTTGTGATACTTGCTTTTATTCTTTTGTAAACATCATCTTCTGGTTGTAGTTCTACTCTTGGATTGTATTTAGCTGGTTGTAATTTTGCTAATTCCATAGTTCTAATTTCTGCATTTTCAATTTTCATAATATACCTCTTTTCTAAAACACAATTGAAAATATATTATAAAAATTAGAGGTACTCCACTATTTCTAGCGGAATTACCTCTACTACATAACTATGATAATACTATAATAACACATTTTTATTTGTTCTTTCTTGCTTTTTTTTTTTTTGCTCACTTTTATTTTTGTCTAATTTATCGAACTCATCTAGAGCCTCTCCATTGAGATGACAAGTTTTATAATAACTATAATGAACTGCTACTGCAACCTCTTCTAAAGATTTTCCATTTATATAATTTTCTTGTAAAATAGTTGCATAGAGTGGTTTTAATTGATTAAGTTGTTCATAAATTTCATTAGTATATTCTTTAAATTGTTGCAGCTCTTTCTCTAGTATTTCATTTTTTTCATCTAAATACTTCTCAATCTCATAGCTTGTCTTATTTTTTAGCATGAGGCATCCCATCTAATTTTTGAGTTATATTCATTATTCTAGTTTCTTCTTCTTGAAGAAACTCCAATTTTGATTTTATATATTTTTTTCTATTCCTAAAATCTTTTTAAATCTTTTCTAGTCATAGTACCACTCTAATCTTCTTTTGTAAATTAGGTGTCGTTGATTCTTTAATTTTTATAATTCTTTTATAAATTTATTATATCTTACTGCAATTTCATGTTCTATTTTGCAACCTCTAGCATTTTCCCAGCCTTTCATAAATATAACTGCATCAACTTTGCTCATTGCATCAATAGATTTTGCTAGATAAAATAGTGCTGCATCTCCCTCTGGAGTTTCTTCAGCAAATATAGTATTAACAACTTCATATCCTTTATCTTCTAGACTCTTAACTAAATCGGCTCTTTCCTCTTCTATTTGTTCTTGTGTTTTGCCATTCATTGGCTGGCTTATCATAACTTTCATATTTTTATCTATCCTTTCTTTGTATAAAGTTTTAATTCTTACTAATTCATCATATTTATCCTGGTCAACTGTTACTGTAGGTGTACAAAATACTCTATCTAATGCCATCTTCTATTCCTCCTCAATTAATTCTATATCTTTTATTAGTTTTGTTCCAAAATCTTTGTAATTTTCATATCCACCTTTGTGTCCTGATATTATCCATAATTCTTTATACATATTTTCTTTTTAATTTATTTACGAGCTCTTTGTCTGTTATGTAACAATAAAATGTATCTTTCTCTATATTATAATTTGTAATCATACCACTTTGTGTTGGTGTATTTGTTAAATATTCTACTTCTATTTTATAATATGTTTTTAATAAATCTTGTTCTTGTGTTACTGCTGTAATTCTTGCTTTATCTTTATCATTACTTTCAGCATAATCTATATATCCATGTAAATTTCCTATTGCCATCGGAACTACGAATAATGCTAATAATAGCACTACTGCAATTCCTCCAAATAAAAATTCATGGTCATAACTTTCATCTGATAGATAAAAAGAATAAAATCATCAATCAAATAATATAATTTCTAAAAAAATTGTTAATAAAATCATTTAATTTTCCTCCCTTGTTATTCCTTTTATAGCCCAAAATTGAGCTTCTTCTAATTTTGTAATTGCCAATGATGTTTCTCTACTTTGTTTGCAGTTTGTTTCTATAAAATCGTACACATCAGAAAACATATTTCTAATATCATCAATTCTATTTTTCTGCTCATCATTTACATCTGTATATTTAGCTCTATCATTCATTATTTTTTCCCTCCTTCCTTTTTTGATTTTTTTTGAATTGCTCCCATATTTTATTGAATTTTGCATTATTGTGAGCTTTTTATGTTGTTTCATCAACTCTTGTCTTTGTAATTTTCTTTCTAAACTTCCCATAATTATTTTCCTTTCTTATCCTCGATTTTCGTTATTGTTCTATGAGCTTTTACAAATTTTTCACAATAGGTTATATGCTCACTTGCTAATTTGCAATTAAGAAAATAACCACAATCTAAACATACCTTTCTAGCCATAATAAAATCCTTTCTATCACTTTATTTTTAATTCTTCTCGAAATCTCATTTTTAAAATTTCATACTTTGTTTTTTCTAATACATCTAATCCTTTTTTGATTAATTTCATCTGTAGCAAGGTCAAAAGCCAGTCGCCCAAGTCTTAACATCATAAAGTGTCCCCATCTGTTTCTATTGCTAATTTTGTTGCCTCTTCTTCTGATAAAATTCCTTTCTTAATATTGATTAAATACTCTTTGTTATCTGGAATTAAACATTCTTTATATGGCTTTCTCAATACTGCATATTTCTTTATAAAATCGTTCATTCTTAAAATATGGTGTAATTGTTTTGGATCATATCCATATTTGTTAATTTTATCTACTATTGTAGGATATGGATGTTTCAATGCTTTTAATTTTTCTTTGCTCATTCCAGCCATACATCTAATTGCTTGATTTTTATTTATGTGTGCTATTTCTTCAGCATTGTCGAATAATGGTTGTACTATATCTTTATATTTTTCATTGACTATCTTAAATTCTGTAAATAAAGTTTCTATAAAATTTACATTTTGTTTTTTTATATGTTTCAAACATTACTCTTATATCTTTTACATCAATATGCTCATTATTTTCTAAAACTAGAGTTTCACTATACAATTTTCTTCCATATACAAAATCTTCAAATGATGGTAATATTATGGCTTTTGTATCAACATCTGACATATAATCTTCATCATATACATCTAATCCATAATTTTGTGAACCTTGTAATGCCAAAAATACTATTTCAAAACCTTTTTCTTTTAAATAATTGTAATGTTCTTGTACTCTTTTTCATTATCTTTTCTTCTCTATTCATGACTCCTCCTTACTTTGCTTGTATATCAGCATCATATAATAAATTAAGTTTTTCCATGTTTCTTCTCCTAGTAAATTCTTGTATTTTATTATGGTTTTTCTGATAATTCTCTATGTAATAACATGTGCCATTGAATTAAATTAGCAATTTCTAATTGTCTTCTCTCATTTGTTTTATCTGTATAAAATAATGACATGTATGCACTAACTTTTTCATGATTATAATAATGGGCTATTTCAGTTGTTTCTCCTTTGGTATTAACAAATGTTTTTGTTTCTGCTTTTCCTATATCGTGCAATAATCCTACTTTAAACATGTCATAATCTTCCAATAATAATGCAGCTTTCTTACAATGCTTACCAATTGTCAATGTATGGTGTGGATTATTTTGTGGGATTTCATCTAATTTTTGAATAAGTCGTATGTCCAATAATTTCTCTCTGTATTAAAATATATTCTTATTTCATCAAATCCCTCATAATATTGAGGTATATAAAAATTGTAGTACATCCTTTTAATTACATCTTCGGGAACTTTTCTTTCTCTTGTATTATTTCTTTCTATACACTCCTCATAAGGTGTTGCAATTAGAAAAGCAATTTTTCTGCATTTTTTATTTTCTGTAGAAAAGCCATTCTTCTTTTATAATTTATATTTGTGGCATCATATATTACATTTCTTTCTTTTAGACCATTTATAATTCTATTTTCTACTTCTTTGAATACTTGTTCATTTTTGTTTGGTCATTTACATCTCCAGCAATTCTTTTCTTATTTCATCGGAAGATACAATCAATGCATCTTCCACTTCAGCTAATCTTTTTCCACATGTTGTTTTCCCAGAGGCTGGCAACCCTATTAACATAAATAATTTGTTCATCAATTAAACAACTCCCTCTTTGTTTCTTTTATTTTTTTGAATAGTTAGTGCATTTAATGTTTTAAAATTTATTTTAGGATTCTTAAATTCTTTTATAAAATTCCATGTTTCTTCTTTTATTAGTTCTGAAAACACTCTACCAAGTAACATAGGAATGTACTGACTTCTCCATCCCTCTTTTTCATTTACAATTTTTGCATATTCTTTTTCAATAAAAGCTTCTGTACAATATTTAGTGAGTATTTTTTCTTCAATTATTTCTTGTTGAGTAACTACATCTGCTCCCATAGATTTTGCATGTTTTTCTTTAAATTCATTGCTTACAATTTTTGCCCATGTTTGTCTTCCATATTTATTATAAAAGTCATAATTTTTTATAACTATTCCTTCTCCATTTCCTTTTCCATCTTCAACCAAGAACTGTCCTGTTTTACCTAAACATCTTATCAAAGACTCCTCTGTCGGATTTTTAATATAGCTAATGGTGGGATATAATCCAATTCAAACTCTTCTAATAAAGGTTGATAAATCTCATAAGGTATATATTCTTCAGTATCATCTTCCTTATGAAGTGCTACATCAAAAATATAAAATCTCCTCCATGCATCTTTTCTATATGTCTTTATCGAATGTGGCACTAGCCATTCTCCATATAATCTATGGTTCGGATGTTTTTCTAGATATTTTTTATCCTTTCATTTTGTAACACATATTGATAAAAAAATTTGCATTATCATTTTCTAAAGTAAGAACTCTGTTTCTACTTCCAGCTTTTTATATTTCCATCTGCATCTAAATATACTTGACCGTTTGTACCATCTATTTTATAAAATATAAAACATCTTCCAAATTCTATATTCTCTACTTCATCAGTTCCAAATCTTTCTATATGTTGATATTTGTTAAATTCCATTTTATTTTCCCCTTTCTTTTTGAACTTGATAACAAGCATGTCTTACTTCTTCATATATTTCTTTGGTTGTCCATTTTTGCCACCAGTTCTCATTTCTTTTGGTAGTAATTCTTCATATCCACCATAATCCATATAATGTGCATAATCCCAACCAATGAATTTTCCATCTAGCTTTTCATTATCGTTAATCCATAAGTGGTCTTCTGAATATGTAATTCCACCATGCACATCTATTTCATTTTCGTCTATACTTGAATTGTTAGGCAATTTTATATATGCAGTTGGATGTGTTCCTAAATTCAAAATATAGTATAGTAATCCGAAACAATATCCAGTTGCCAAGACCTCTATTTTTTTTCTTTCTTTGCTATATTTCATTTCTTTCATTTCTCATCACTCTCCCTAGCCACTTGTAAAATACACATAACTGCAATTCCAATATAACAACCTAATATAAAACCAATTAAAAAATTTAATCATTTTTCCCTCCTGTTTTTATTAGTGCGTGTTCATAATCTCCACTAAACATTGACTTATTATTGCAAGCCCATTTATATCTTCTTTAGGCTCTGTATTGGTATTTTCTATATATCTCCATCCATCAGGCAATTTATTTAAAATCTCAATTCCTTTTTTCCTTTAAAATACTCTAAATAATCTTTCATTCTTTTTATCTCCTCAATCATTACTACTGTACTTGGTGCTTGCGAATAATATTTTTCTACTTCTAATTTAACAACTTGTTTATCATCTAAATATGCAATTTTATTCAATGAATCAATATACTTTTCGCAATGTTATCTGTGTCTGGTTTTACTGTTGGAAATATTTCATTATTTAACATTTGTTGCTGCTTTTTCTTACTGGTGCTTTTTGGTATGTCATAATAAGCAATTATTTTTACTTTTAATGGTTTTTCTAATGGTCTTTGCCCTTTGTATTTCTCTAAATAGCAAGTTTTAACCCAATTTTCATAAGCAACTGTTTCTCTTGGTGTATATGCAAATTTTCCATTAAATCTAGGTCTTTGTTTCGCTTGTACCTTACCTTGTATAATAAAATTAATTTTCATAATTTATCATTTCTCCTTTTTCTTATCTGTCAGTTTTGTTTTAAAAATTTATACTAACGTGGTCATTTTTTTGTACAAATTTGATAAAATTTTAAGCAGATTTTGATTTTAATAGTTTAGTAATAAAATTACACTTATAAAAAATAAATCGCCTTAAAATTGATTTTGAAGTGTCATATTTTTAATTGTTTATAATCTGTTATCACTTTGCTGACATCGGGAAGATATTCTTTCCTCCCAATATCAACATATTTGCAATAATTAACACCAGTAAAATTATAATCTTCTAACTTTTTGACAACCTAAACACCATTGATTTTGAATTGCCTTTTCACATACTCCAGTTAACTTTGGATATTTTCTATTATTAACCATTCTTTTCTCCAGCTCATTTCTAAAACATACAATAAAATAATTCATAAAATCTTCAAGCCTATTTTCATCATCTATTGTAATTGGACAATACTTTTTGCTGCTAAAAATATTCTTGTAAATAATTTTTCTTTTAAATCCGTTAAATATATTTTGTAGGGACTTAAATATATTTGAGCAATAGCATAATATTTTAGTTGTAAATCGAATTTCATTTGCTCTGGTAAAAGATTTATCATTTTCAATATATAATTCTAATTTCTTTAATGTTGTTTCTATGGAATTCTATCTGTTTCATTAAGCCCCTCAAAATTCTTATTCTTTTTATTTATAAATAAATATAAAGAATTTAATTTTATTTTATTTAATCTATTATTTTTATTATCCTTATTATTATTATTATCTTTATTATATTGTGGTCGGTTGTTGGTCGTTTGATGGTCATTTGATGGTCGGTTGTTGGTCGTTTTTCTCTGCTGGATTGATAAAACCCATAATTTACAATAGTTACAAGAGTATATCTGTTGGTCGTTTTTAACCACTATTTCTCCGAGTTTTTGTAATTTTTCTAATGCTGTTCTCACTTGTCTAATAGATAAGCCAGTTTCTGTTGCTAAAGTCTCTCTTGAAGTTATTTTTGTCCTGGAAGAATTTCTATGCCATGCCATTTAGCTGGAGTCCAATTAACTGTTAATAATAAATGAGTAAAGACTCTAAACACATTAATATCATCATACCATTCCCAGTCGAGAATTTTTCTATGTAAATTGATAAACCCCTCTGTGTACATAACATTCTTCCTTTCGTACTAATTTTTTATTTTTGTAAAAAATGGGTCCTCATATTCTTCTTCAAAGATTTGTTGTTTCTCTTCATTTTTCTCGAGTTGATTTTTTCTATTTGTTTTGGTTCTTCAACTCCAACTTCTTCTGTAATATCAAAATCATTGTCAACATATTCATAAGTTCCATCTTCTTTTATTTCTGCCATGTCGCTTTCCATAGCTTTCTGCATATCAACACTCATAATACCCCATTTAGATATAAGTTGCCTTAACATTGTTTTATAAGCCATTCCATCAAAATCCTTATACCAAAAACTACTATATTGCCACATATCTTTTCTGCTACTTTTCCAGCCTCGAAATCTGCAAAAGAAACTTTAGGATATTTTCCTTTTGTTGCATTTACACTAAATGCTTGAGAGTATTTATCAGCATGTGCTAACATTTTATTTTTTACTCCAATAAAGTGTTTTTCTAAATCCATTTAAGTATTCGAACATTGCATAATATCCAATTGTTTTAGCCTGCTCTCTTTTTTTTCTTCATCTTCTATTAGTTTGACTTCAATATCTTCATTTAATGGATCATATTTTATAAGTTCTCCCTCTTTTATTGCTAATACATTTAATTTCTTATATTGACCGCTTCTGATAGCAAGTTGAATGTAACCTTTATAACCAATTTGAAATTGTAACCTTAATCTGAAAAAAGATGAACCATCTGGATTTTTATTGTTTTATTAAATGGAACCATGTAGAATTGTCCTAGTTGTGGACTAGGGCTCAAATTAAGAGCCTGTCCAACTAATGCTGCAGAAACTATCGTTGAATTTTTCACATTCTGCCAATTGAGGATTTGTACTTACTGCAGATATTATACTTGTAACAAATTGTTGACCTTTTTCTCCTCCTACCATTTCATTGATTTTCTTTTTCATAGCATCCGTTGATAAAAATGTACTAAATGTTTGTTTTTGTTCTCTTTTTACTAAACTATTTTTACTTCCATTTACTTTTCCTCCCTTACAATTAACTTTAATTGCACTTTTATTCTCGTTGTCAATTTCTACTTCTGTAAATGCTGGAATACATACTAAATTTATTCCCATTGGTGCAACAAAACCTCTTGCTATTGCAACTGCCTTAACAGCTTGATTTAGAGCTCCAGCTCCTACTGCTTGCATTTCTGATTTTCCAAATTCTTTTATTTGAGCAGTTAATGCTCCAGCAACTGAATTTACATTTGATTTACTTGATATTTTCAAAATTTCCATATTATTAGTCCTCCACTCCTAGTTTTTTAATAATTCTTTTACTTCTTTTGCTTTTTCTTCACTATCTACAACTATTGTTTTTAATAACTTTCTTACATGATTTCTTATGTTCTTTTTTCTTCATCAAACCCAATATCAACTGCTCCTCTTATAAGCTCTTTAGGTATTCCATGTTTATGTAATTGAGCAAATCAAACTTATCATTGTCAAAACAGTAGGAAAAGTTCCCTCAATTGTAGTTTCTGCCTTTTCTCTGTCATCATCTACCTCAACAATAATCTTTCCTTTCATTTTTGGTCTTCCAAATAATTCATCAATTAAATTCATAATTTAATCCACCTTTCCATATTTAATATTATTTTGAATTAGAAAATCTCTAATTTTCATCTTTTGTTCTTGAGTAACCCACACTCTAAAATCAATAACTTGTAATTGTTCTTGTGTAGATGCTGGTTGTGTGCTAGGAGCTTGTATTTCCTTTTTAGCCTCTTGTTGTTGCTTTTAATTCTTCTAGTTTTTTATTGTTTTCAATAACATTCATTCCATATTTTAATGAACCACTTAAACAATCAGAGTCTACTATGTGTGAAAAATAAAATGCTTGTACTTGTTTTAGAATCACTTCATCATTTATTTGACCTTTTAAAACTTTTCATATCATCTGATGTTTTAACTACTAAATGATTTATTTCCTCTTCTATTTTCTTCATAGTATATGTTTTATTTAACCATCTTGGATTAAATATTGAATCAAATATAATTAAGTCTTTATAATCTCCTATGTAGGCATTAAATATTGCTTTTATTTGCTCTCTCTTTTTCATTTTGTTCTTTTTCTTCAAATGCTTTTACTTGAGTATCTATTGAACTTGAGGCATCTGTAATTATTCCTTGAAGCTCTTTACACTTATTTTCAAAAATCTTCAAATGGTTTTAAAACTTCTTTTTATTCTAATTTTTCATCGTTTATAGCTTTGGCTACTTTATTTAATGTCGCTCTGTCTGTTTTAGCAGCAGTAATAGTTTCTT
>VOFB01003392.1_pt1 | contig 41276 bp, 59 predicted proteins | sample 5384141 | NCBI WGS metagenome assembly VOFB01 (sample SAMN12384721, study PRJNA508395) | human gut metagenome | isolation source: healthy gut A | host: Homo sapiens
TCATAACAGTTTCTCCTTATTTTATCACGGTGCGGCCCCTCGTGCGGCGGGGCCGTTGTTCATTGGCCTTATTATAGAAAATAATTTTCATTTTGTCCATTAGCCGCTTGTCTAATTAAAAATTATTTTCTTGTGCATCTCGCACAACTTTCTGGGATACATCCTGTTTTTAGCATTTTGTCTAGTTTTGTCCTCAATTGTTTTTATTTTGTAACCATTTCAGTTTCATCTCGTTCACGGGGTATGAAAATTATTTTTCAGCCAATTTGAAAGACTTTTTCAGGAATAAGTATCACTTTTTCACAAATTTTTGGATGCTCTGCACAGAAAACCGGGCACATTTGTGGGCAAAGCCCCACTTGTAAACCGGGCGGAATTCTTTTATACTTTTTATGGAACAGGTGTAAGAACAGTGCAGCGGGAGCCCGGCTCCCCTGCTTTATAAGGAGTAATCAAATCATGTCGAGCAACTTTTGGGATCTGCTGCACCAGCGGCAGGACGAGCTGACCAAGTCCGGCCGGGCGGTAGCGGATTATCTGCTCCAGCACGCCGACGAAGCGCAGTACCTCTCCATCTCTTCCCTCGCCAAGGAGTGCAATGTGGCCGAGGCCACGGTCTTCCGCTTTTGCCGGGCACTGGGCTTTGAGGGCTACCACGAGATGCGCATTGCCCTGGCCCAGGCCAACGCCACTGGCAGCATGGTCAACCATCAGGAACTGCAGCCCGGGGCCACCACGGCCACCCTCTGCGACCATGCCCACGCCCTTTTATGACAGCCATCAACGGCACCCAGAACGCCCTTTCCACCGAGGCTGTGGACGAAGCGGCCAACCTGATGCGGGCGGCAAAGCAGGTATTCTGTTTCGGGCAGGGCGGCAGCATGTTACTGGCCAACGACATCTGCGCCCGCTTTTCCAGCCTTTCCACCAAGTTCCGGACGGCGGGCGACAGTCATTTGCAATTACTGACAGCCAGCCTGATGGGCCCGGAGGACGTGGTGCTCTTTGTTTCCTACTCCGGTGCCACCCGCGACATGATGGAGACCTTGCGCACGGCCAAGGACGCCGGAGCCAAAATCATTTTACTGACCCACTACGAGGACTCCCCCGGCGCGGCATTGGCGGATGTAGTGCTGCTGTGCGGGGCGCAGGAGAGCCCGCTGGACTCCGGCAGCATCCCCATCAAGGTGGCGGTGCTCTACGTCGGCGAGGTGTTGCTGCTGCGCTACATGATGGACGACCCCGAGACCGCCAACACGGCACAGGACCGCACCAGTGAAGCCGTGGCGATGAAATTGTTGTAAATCGTGCCAGGGAGCTGTCGAGCGAATGCGAGACTGCGAGGTTTCCCCTTACGAAAAAAAACTTCCGAATGCCGGAACGTGACCGTTCCAGTTCGGAAGTTTTTTTCTTTTTATGATACCGCGTAAAAATCAAATGTAATCCGAAATATACGGAATTTTGTGGAAGAGCACGTCGTCCAGGCGCTCGGCGGCCTCTTCCCTGCCCTCGATGCGCTCCAGCTCATAGAGACGGTCGGCGGTCTTATAACCCAGCAACAGGGTGGAGAGGGTACCGATGCCCATTTTCAGCTTATACTCCGCCGGGGCATTCACTACCTTGCAGTGACCATCGGCAAAGCGGACGGTGAACGTCCGGTTATTCCAGGGCAGCAGGGTGTCCTCGATTTCAGGTCGATGCAGAGCTCGCCGCCATCGGGGTCAGGGGTAATCTTCAAAAAGCTCTCCACATCCACGATGCGGCCCATCGCGTAGGGGCGGATGCTCTCCTTGATGTCGCCATCGTCCATCTCGAAGGCGATGGGTTCACTAAAGTAAGTATTGCCATGCACCTCGTCGATCATGGAGTCGTGGGCGTGGATATACTCCCACAGGCCTTTCTGTGCCTCGCGGTTGAGGTAGATCATCTCCTTGATATGCATGATATCGTTCTTGATGAGGTAGACCATATAGCCGCAGGGCTTATCTTTCATGTTGTAGTAGATGGCCACGTTGGTGTCGTCCTCATCCCAGCGCCAGTATTCCTCCCATGCAAGGTTATTGCGGAACAGGCACCCGTGGGTAACGGAGGCAAAGTGGGAATGGAGCTCATGGAAATCGGTGTTATCCCACGCTACCCGGCGGACATAGCCCGGGGCCTGGACTTTGGTGGGGATCTGCCGGTCCTTGATGTTGAACGAAATTTTATTGGAGACGATTTCCCACCCGAGGTGATGATACAGCGGGATGGAGTAGGGGTAGAGCAGCGCAAACGTCTTGCCCTCCTCATACATCCGGGTCAGGCCCTGGATCATCAACTTTTTCATGATGCCCTGCCCGGTGTATTCCGGGTAGGTGCAGACACTGGTGACGAAGCCGACGTGGTAGACTTCATCGTAGATGTTCATTTTCAGCGGGTAGACCGCGAACTGGGAGACGAGGGTATCGCCGTCAAAACAGCCCAGCACATCGGCGCGTTCCAGCACCGGGAATTTGGACTGCTTGATCTCATCGTCTTTCCAGCCTGTCGCCGTCAGTTCCTCCTCCGTCACCTGAAAGGTGTAGCGGAGCAGGGCGTTATACTGATCCAGGTCGTCCGTTTCCAGATAGCGCGTGGTGTAATGCTCTGCGGAGTTCATGGAATGATTGCCTCTTTTCGCTCTTTCACTTTTCCGTTTTTACTCAGTCCGTGTCGTATTCCATGGAGTCGGCGGGGGCTTCCCCGCTGCCGTCGGCGGTGGCGGTGTTATCGGAGGCTGCGGGCTGCTCCGGGGTGGCCGGGACATTCTCCACGCTGGGGTCCGCGGCAATATACACCACGATGACGCTCCCGGCCTCCACGCTGGTACCCGCTTCGGCGCTGCAGGAAACGACGCATCCCGACGCATAGGAGCCGTCGTTGACCACCATGAAGCAGCTGGGCACCAGGCCCCTGCTCTCCAGCTCTTTCACGGCTCCCTCCTGGGTAAAGCCGATGACGTTGGGCATCTCGATCATCTCGGGGCCCTTGCTTACCACCAGGCTGATGGTGCCGCCCTCTTCCAGCAGCTCCCCTGCCGCGGGCTCCTGCCGAATGATCTTGCCCTCGGCCACGGTGTCGCTGTATTCCAGCGTGACGTAGAAGAGGTACTCGTCGATATAGCTGCGGTTGTTGCGCACCTGAGCGTCATAATCCAGCCCCACGAAATCGGGCACCAGATTGGCGGGCTCGGTGATGCTGGGCTCCTCCGGCACGCTCTCGGGCGTGGTGACGGACGAAGCCCCCTGTTCCGGCAGGTGGGTACTCACAAAGCCCCAGACCGCGAGCAGGGTGAGCACCGCCAGCAAGATCAGGATGGCCGCCAGCAGGTTGCGCAGGCTGAGCAGGTGGGTGTCATCCCCGGGGTCTTTTGCCGCCGGGGCGGTCTCGGGCTTCATGGTGCGGGCCAGCTCCTGGGTGTACTCCTGAGAGGACAGAGCCTTGAACAGCTGGGGCACGGTCTGGATGCGCTCCACCGGCTTGAGCCGCAGGCCGTACTGCAAAACGTCTGAGAGGTAGACCGGCAGGGCCGGGTTGACGGTGCGGGCTTTGGGGTTGGAGTCCGACACCAGCCGCTGGGCGGCGGGCACCGGGCTCAGGCCGCAGACCATCCGATAAAGACGGCGGCAAGGCTGTATTCATCGGTATAGCGGCCCTCGAACTCGGCGGTGGAATACTGCTCCGGGGCGGAATAGCCCTCGTACAGCTGCTCGTGGAGGCCACTGCCTGCCGTGCGCAGCCCCACTGTCGCGTAGCCGGTGAGCCGGGCGCGGCCATTGTCCATGATGCGGATGTTGGCCGGGCAGATGCCCCGGTGCACCAGCCCCACCTCGTGCATGGCCGCCACGCCCTCAAACACGGGCTGCAGCATGGCACAGGCGGCGGCAGGCTCCACGGGGCCGGGGTGATCTTCCAGCCATTTCTGCAGGGGCCGTCCGCCGGGGTTCTCCATGACGGCGTAGACCGTGTTGTTCTCTTCGAAGACGTCCAGCACGGCCTCCAGGCCGTTGGCCGGGGTGATGCGCTGGATGAAGCGGTAGAGGTCGGCAAAATCCATCCGGGTGGTCTTGAACAGCACCTCGCTGCCGGGTTTGGGGCGTAAATGGCAGTCCCGGCCCCGCTCGGCGGCCAATGTCAGGGGCATATATTCCTTGACGGTGACCCGGAAGCGGCCCTTGTTCTCCACGCCCCGGTAAAGGATGCCCTCGCCGTCGATGCTCTGGATCTCGCCCACGGTGTACCGCCCGGCCAGCACGGTGCCCACCGGGAGGCTGCCCGACGGATTGCGTCCGGTCAGGCTCCGCCCGCAGTGAGGGCAGACCGGTTCCGGTGCGTCCAGCTCCTGCATACAGTACGGGCATATCCGTTTTGCGTCCATGGTGGTTCCCCCTTGCGGCGTGTTGTATTGCCTTTTATTGTAGCATATCGCGGATGGGAAATCAAATGAGCACCGCCCGGCCGTTGCGGATTTTGGTCTTCATGGCGAAGCGGACGGCGTCGCGGCCGGTCATGGGGTCCACGATGCCGAGGGTGAGCTTCTGGCCGCTGTTTTTTCCGGAGAGGGAGAGCCGCACCCCCTCCAGCGTGACGGAGACCGTCTGCTCCTGCCCGGGCAGAAGCTCCGGCAGGCTCAGACCCAGCGGGAGGGTGCGCAGGGTATTCCCTGCCGCGTCTTCCAGATACAGGTTCGTGCTCCAGTCCCAGTAAAACGGCGCGTTTCCGTCATTCCGGATCGTCAAAGCAACCGTGGTGCCGCCCAGGCCCGGGGTGAGGGTGAGCTGAGTGACCCGGAGGCGGTAGCCCAGATTTTTGAGCACCGCATTGTATCCGCCGCGGTACGTTTCCTCCGCCACCTTGGGGCCGAGGAAGCTCATGTGGGACTGCTGTACCAGCTCCACGGTCTGGGAGAGCTGGCTGCGGAGCATCGTCTTCATGGGGATGGAGCTGGTGAACTCGCCGCCCACGGGAGCATTCTGCCAGAACGCGGGCATGGGGGCAAGCGCATTCGGTTCCTCGCCGTACCAGCCGCCGTTCTGCAGCCAGCCCAGCCACTCGGCGGTGTCTTTCTCGTGGCCGGTCATATCGTTGTAAACGCCCAGGCCGTGGGCCGCCGTGATGTTGAATGGCCGCCGCATGAGCAGCTTTGCCGTGGGGAACGCGGCCTCATAGTCCGCGACGTATTCGTCCCGGATGGCCTCGCCGGGCATGGGGACCAGCCCCTCCCCGGTCTTGATGTGCCACTCGCCCCAGTGGCCCAGGCTTCCCAGCTCCACATAAGTGACAAAGCCGTCGGTGCCAAAGTGCTCGCCCAGGGCGGCAAGCACCCGGCGGTGGGCGGCCCGGAACGTGGCATTGCTGTAATCCGGGAATAGCCCTTTCCGTAATCGGTGCTGTACCAGCTGCCATCGCCGGTCTGGGCGTAGAGCCAGTCCGGGATGTCCATGTGGCTCTCCTGCCCCGGCACATCGCAGACGAAGCGGACCACCAGATGGATGCCCCTGGCCCGCAGGTCACGGAAGCCGTATTGGGCGTCCAGAGCATCCCAGGCGTAAACGCCCTCCTGGGGCTCCACCTCCCGCCAGCGCAGCTCCACATACCGCAGGAGGGAATCCTGGGCATAGGCGCTGTCGGTCATGGGGGCATAGCCGATCTGCGCGTTGGGGAACGCGCTTTCATCCGGCGTGTAAATCCTGGTCTGCTGTGTCGCGGCGTTTTTCAGCATGGAGCCTCCCATTCCCAGCAGGAAGAGCCCTGCGGCCAGCAGGCTGGCCAATTCAACCATGGTACTCCCCGTTGTATTGGATGAGTGTGACATCCTGCACTCCTTTCCACGGCCCGGACGCGGTCCGCAAACTCCACGTTGGGGTCATTGCAGAAGACCTCTACGGCCATCTCGGTGTTCTCGCCCCGCATGGTCTTGGATTTGACGACGAACTTGATGCGGCCCAGCGCCCGGACGATGTTGTCCCCGGCCTCCGTGCCCGCATAGTGGATCACGGCGATGTACACCCGGCCTTTGGCCTGCCAGTGGGAGAAGAGGTAGATCATGCCGATCATGACAACAGCCGTGACCAACCCCAGCGCGTACATGCCAGCGCCTGCCGTGATGCCCGTGGTGATGGACCAGAACAGGTAGAGCAGGTCCAGCGGGTCCTTGACGGCAGTGCGGAAGCGGACGATGGACAACGCACCCACCATACCAAGGGAGATGACCACGTTGGTACTGATGGCCAGCGTGACCATGCAGGTAAGCACGCACATGCCCACCAGCGTTACCGCAAAGCTGCGGGAGTAGACTACGCCTGTATAGAATTTGCGGTAGACCAGATAGATGAGGATGCCCAGCGCCAGCGCCGCCAGCAGCGCCACGGCCAGCTTGGGCGCGTCGTACTGGGTAAAGGCGTTCAGGACGGATTTTTGATAAAGTCTTTTGTGCTCATAAAGCGATTCGATTCCTTTCCCTCAGGGTTCGTTCCAGTAGGTAAAGCCATGCTGGTAGGCGGTTTTATCGCAGCACAGCACATATTTGGAGACGGCGGTCAGCTCCTGCGCCCGGGGCGGGAGGAGATCCCGCACGAGCTGGGGCAGAAACTCGGTGAACTTGACTTCCAGCACCAGCTTGCCCGGCTCCAGCACCGGCAGGGTGGGCAGCGTGGGGTCAAAGATGTCCCAGCTGCCCACGGCGGCCCGGACGCCCATGTCGAACGTGACCCGCACGGTGCCGGCATCTAAAATCCAGGGTTCCCGGTCGTAATCCACGATGACCCGGGGCCGGAGGACATTGCTGACACACTCGGTATAGAACTCCTGACACAGGCGGTGGGGGCTGTGGAGCAAAAAGTCATAGTCCCCGGCCAGGATCCGCTCAAACTCCGCCCGGGTCAGGGGAGCGGCTTCTTTGTAGATCCAGCTGCCGAACTTTTTCTTCCGCTCCAGCTTGATGCTCCTGTCGCTGCAATTGTAGACGCGGACGCGGTACTTCTTGCGCAGGAGGACGCCCGCGTCTTTCTCCGCGTAGGCGGTGTTCCAGTAATCGTCAAAGTAGAGGCTGCGGATGAAGTACCCGCCCTGCTTCGCGTGAGGGTCCAGGTGGAGCACCGGGGCCATCCGCACGGCCAGCTCGGCCTTGTCGGCGTAGGAGATGAGGTACTTCAGCTCGTGGCGGTAAGCCTCGGCATGGCTGCGGTGCGGCGGGGGGCCAGCAGCTGCTTTGCCCCACATCCATGCCCCGCTGCCAGAGTGCGGCATCATTCTTCATAGGTATCCTCCACCACGGTACCGTCCGGCTCGATGTAGAAGCACTTGACGCCATGCACCTTGCCGCTGTCGATGACATAATAATCAAAGGCGTCCTGGGTGTAGCCGGAGGCGTTGGTGGCCCGCACCCGGATGAAATACTGGCCCGCGGCGGGGGCGGCCGTCTGGGTCATGGGCAGGACGACGTGTTCTTCCCGGTAGACCATCTGCCGGAACTGATAATCCCGGGCCAGCTCCACGGTGTAGGAGATGTCCTCGGCATTGAAATCATAAGAGGAATCCCAGGCTGAGCTGGAGCACTCCATTCTGAAGAGAAGGCGTGCCGATATAGAACGGCATGGGGTTGTGGTAGCTCTCCCAGTAATAATTGTAGTCTTCGTCGATCTCGGGCCAGATGCTTTCCAGCACCTCCTCATATTGCTCATGGGTGATGGGAACATAGATCCGATCCGGCATCCGCCAGACATATTCTCGGTAACGCTGCGGTAGTGCGCCAACATGGACTCAATGCGATCCTGGTTCATGTAGGCATAGAGCTCGTCCATGGCGGTGTCCAGCAGCTGGCGGAAGCTCTCGGTCTGGAGGCAGCGGCGGAACAGCACATTGCCCCAGTAGTTGCTCACGCCCCGCTCCCAACTCTCGGAATCCGAAAACTGGATGATCTCCCGCTCCCTTGCGGCGGAGCATACCGTCGTTGTCCCAGTCCAGCAGATACCAGCAGTCGGAGTTCTGGGGACTGTAGAGGTAAACATTCCGGCTCTGGGTATCGGTGTTGCCCGTCAACAGTTGGAACGCCAGCCAGTAGGCAATATTCTCGGGGTCAAAATACCGGGCAAACACTTCCTCATCCATGGAGGAAGATTCATCGTTGAGGACGTCCAGCATCTCAATGAGCTTGGAGTGGTCGCTGTTGCCCTTGATCTCCATGAGCTGCTCAAAGGCCGTCTGGTCATAGGCAGGGTCCGTCGTGAGGCGGATAATATCTTCATTCGGTGGAACTCAAAGGAGTTGATCTTGTACAGCTGGCCCGTGGAGTCCAGCCCGTGGGCTTTCAGGGCCGTTTTATTCAGCTGCTCCACCTGCGTGTAGAGGCCATAATCTTCAAAAACACCGCTGGAGCTGTCGGTCAGATCTTTCACATAAAGATGGACAAATTGGGTCCGCAGTCCCATCATCTGGTCGATGCCCTTTGATGAGGTCGTAGGCCATTTTGTTGCGGAAGCGCAGGCCCTCGCCCATGTGCTTGTTGAGGGCGATGGTGCGCTGGTCCCGCCAGCTTCCTCTTGTTCTTTTTGAGCTCGATCTTATAGTTTTTCTGGGCGTTCCGGCTGGAGGTCTGGCCGCGGATCTGCACCGTGGCGTTGGGGCCTCTACCCCATAGCCCAGCTCCCCGGGCAGGGGGCCGTTCTCGTCGCCCACCTGCAAAAGGGCGTTGACCTGATAGCGGGGCACACCCATGGCCTCATAATCGTAAACCGAATAATGGTTGATCTCTGCCCAGCTGTGGTTGGTGTTCTCGCTGTCGTTGCCCCGGCTCACGGTGAGGTACATGGTCACCACGCCGCTGTCGTCGTAAACGGTGTAGAGCTCCGGGTTGTCCCGCAGGTGGACGCCATTAAGCTCGGTCCGCGGTGCCTTTTCCTCAGCACCGGTGCTGGCACTGGCAGAGGCCGCCCCGGAGCGGGCGGCGCTTTCACACTGCCGGCATCGGGCAGCACGGCGCAGCCCGCACAGAGCCCGGCCAGCGCCACACCCAGCCCCAGCACTTTGCACCGGGGATCAAAGCATTTTTATTCATCTTCCCTCTCCTCTCCGGCGGCGTGTTTTGCACGCGCTGCCGATCTGGTTTCCAGAAACAGGCCCAGCCGGGTGAACCGCCCGGCCCTGGTCTCGGCCACGATGGGCTGCTGGCCCAGGACCCGATACGGCAGGTTGGCCGTAAAGGCGTCCAGCCGGAGCAGCGTGACCAGATAGAACAGCGCGGCCCCGATGAGGAAGCCGAAGCCGTAGAACGCGGTGTTGAACGCCATGGACAGGGCCGTGAATCCGCTGGCGGACACCGCAAACACGGCGGCAGCCGTGACCGCGCCGCGGTAGTCCGTGAAGTAGAGCAAAATCATCAGGATGGTGTTGCCCACGGCGTAGAGGCCGTACCCCACGCAGAGGGTGCGGAAATAGCCGTGCATCAGGTCGTTGAAGCCCAGGGGCAGCAAGTCCAGCAGCGTCCCTCCAGCGAGAGAACCGCCGCCGTGACAAAGAGCTGCTTGAGGGCCGTGAACCGGAGCTCCCGGTTAAGGACGGCCAGCATCTCCTCCTCGGCGGTGACGATGTCGCCCACGACGCCGCCATCGTTGAAGAGGCTATAGTAATCCCGGTACTTGGGGTAGAAGTTGACCTCCACCGACACCACAAAGTTGATGCTGGTGATGAGGATGGTCAAAAAGGCGATGAGGGCCGGGACATCGTAATAGGGTGCCCCGTAGAACAGGCCCTTGACCTGCACGCCCACCGGCCCCACCCAGCAGATGACGAGGTGGGCAAACAGGCCAATGTTGGTGCACAGGCCGGTGAACGCCAGAGGCAGGAATTCATCCACCCATTTCAGAAACGTCCAAGGGCTTTCATCGCTCTGGGGAAATAGCGGTAGAGCAGCACCACGTCCCAGACCATCATCAGGCCGTAGCCCATGGCCACGGCAAAGAGCATCCCCTCCGGCACCGGGAAGCCCAGCAGGACCACCAGTACCAGCCCCAGCCCGAAGGACAGCGCGATCGCCGCTAAAAACGAGCAGAGGATGCCCCGGTAATCCTTGATGGCGGTCAGGTAGCTCATGCCGTTCCAGTTCACGATCATCTCCGCGAAGAGCCACAGGCAGAGCAACCCCTGCAGCAGGGTGGCCCCGGAGACAAGGAGGAACAGCCCGTACAGGCTGCACCCCAGCACCAGCATCAGGCTGGAAGAGCCCCAGAACGAGGGCAGGATGGCCTGCTCCCGCTCCTCGTAGAGCATATCGGCCAGGTAGCGCGTCACCGGCATGGAGAAAAAGCTGGTGACGGTGAGGGAGAACAGCAGCGTATAGGTGATCATGCAGACGAGTAAGTCCTGCTGGGCTCGCTCCGCCCCTACCCAGCCGCAGAGCAGCAGAATGCCCATCTGGAGCGCCACGCCCAGCAGCATAGGGCCAGTGCAGATGATACCCGCATAGCCGTAGGCCCGCAGGGAGGCAAACAGCCCTTTGCGGCGGAACAGCTTTTTTCAGTTCAAATCCAATTCCTGCCATGTGTTACTCCAAGTGATATTCTTTTGCGGTTTCGTCGTACATTTTCTGGTAGTTGGCCAGCATCTGCTCGTGGTGGAAGTAGGCGTCCACTCGTCTCTGTCCAATGCGGCCCATCTCCTCCCGGCAGGCACGGCTGGCGCACATCTTTTCCATGGCGTCGGCCAGGCCCTGGCGGTACATGGGCGGCACGCAGTAGCCCGCCATGCCCAAGGTGTCCCCGGGGCGCCTTCCAGCAGTTCCCGACAGCAGCCCACTTCGGTGGTCACGCAGGGGCGGCGTGCAGCCATGGATTCCAGTACGGAAAGTGGCTGACCTTCCGAGATACTGGTCAGGATAGTAAAGTCCAGCTTTTGCATGTACTGCACCACGTCCACACGGCCGGTAAAGATCAGATTTTTGATCTGCAATTGCTCCACCAGCGCATAGCACTCGTTGGCGTAACCCTCATCGTCCACGCCGCCCATGATGTGGAGGCGGACGTTGGGTACCCGGGAGGCCAGCTCAAAGAAGGCGTAGATCATGGTCTTGACGTCCTTGATGGGGGCCAGACGCACTACAGCGCCGATGTCCACCCAGCCGTCCTCTTCTTTCAGCGGAATATCGCAGAACCGCTGGTACTGGACGCCGTTGGGGATGACGATGCACTTGGCCCCGTCGCAGCCCATCTCGATCTGCGTCCGGCGGGCATTATAGAACAGACTGCTGACCCGGAACGCCCGCCGGTAGATCTCCTCTGAAAGCATATAGAAGAACCGGATCCAGCGGCTCTTGAACGAGGGCACCACCCACTCGGCGCGGATGATCTCCTCCTCCCGTTCGCGGGTGTAGATACCGTGTTCCGTAAGGAGCACGGGGGCGTGGTTCAGGCTGCCGCCCAGGCAGGCCAGCAGGCCGCCGTAGCCCGTGGAGATGGCGTGGTAGACATCCGCTTTGGGCACCCGGCCCGTGAGCAGATAGAGCACCGGCAACAGCATGGAGCGCATGGTGTGAAAAGCGTCGGCATAGGGGACATAGGGATACTCCTTGAGGCAGATATCGGTGAACAGCTCCATGAAATCCCTACTCTGCAAAAAGGAGAGCGGGTGGACGCCTTTTTCCTGAAACAGGCGGTACAGCACATCCCAATCCGGTGGCCCAGCCGCACCAGCTCCCGCAGGGCGGCGCGCTCGGCCTCATTGAACAGGACCGGCTGCTGCTCGCCGTGGAGGCGGAGGGCGTCGTCCAGAAAGACTTCCTCCACCTCTTTCACGTTGGGCGGCAGCTCATACACAAATTTTCCCCGGTCCTGTGCTTTGGCCCCGATGACCCAGAGGGAGAACTCCTGCCGGGGCATGGCCTGGATATAGGCGTGCATCCAGGTGGACACGCCGCCGTGGACATAGGGGTAGGAGCCCTCCAGCACCAGACAAATGCGCATGGTCTCACGCCCCTTTCTTTTTCAATGTGGATGGTGTCGGCGTTGGCTTTGAGCAGGTAGAGGTTCCCCGTCAGGTGGGTGAGCTCGCCGCCCGTCACCCGGCCGGGGGTGCCCTCATTGGCCCGGAAGAACAGCCACCCCTCGTCCACAAAATTGCCGAGGGTAAGCGTCCACTCCGTGGTGGGGTGCTCTCGGTGGTGACGGTGAGCTGGCTGTACCGCTGGACCGCACCGGCACACTCGGTGCCGGTCTGCTTGCGCAGGTCGGGGGCAGCGGCGGAGAGCCATTTGAGGTAATCCTCAAAGCCGCCCTTGTATATCTCCCAGCCCTCTTCCGCGCCGCGGTCCACGTCCAGCAGGTCGTCCGGGTGCATGAAGTGGGTGCTGACGTAGTGCATGTTCAGCTCGCTCATGGCAGCCAGCCGCATGTAGGTATCTCCCACCATACCGCCGGATACGATGCGAGGCTGCTCCACGATACCGTCGCTGGCCACACCGAATTCCTGCACATAGGGCAGGGATGTGCCATCCTCAAAGTAGGTGCTGGCAATGGTGCGGATCTGCGGCACTTTGCTGCCCAGCACCTGCCGCCCGGCAGCGGAGAGGATGTTGGAGGGCGGCACATAAACGCTGCCATCCGTATGGGGCAGCACGATCTTCTGGAACGCGATCAGCTCGTCCATAGCGGCCACGATGGCGTCCTCGCCGGGCCACTGGCAGTAGCTGTAGAGGTCTTTATAATCGGTATCGGGCAGCACCAGCGGCTGATGGTTGTAACCGTGGTAGCCCACTTCCCCGCCCTGCTGCAGCAGCAGGCTGCCAAAATAGCGGAACTGCTGGGTGTCCGGCTGGCGGGTGGGGGCATCCACCGTGTCATCCTCGTAGTTTTCGATCATGACGCCGGTAAAGCGGATGGAGTATTTCTGGGCCAGCTTCATCAGGTCCGGCCACCAGACTTTGGAGTAAAAGTCCGCAATGCTCATGCTGTAATCCCGGCGGATATAGGTGCCATCGCCGCCCGGCACCGGGGAGGGGAAATCGTCCAGGTAGAACACCGCCCCGTTGATGACGGGGTAGGCCGTGGCGTCGCACAGCAGGCTGTAGGAGGCCGCGTACACGCCCCGCAGCACCTTATCATAGATGCCGATGTTATCCACCACCACCCGGCCGGAGCCGCTGGAATGCTCCCACACCAGCGGGACGCCCTTGTCCCCGGTGCGGGCATACACGGTGGTATCCTCCCGGAGGCTGACACTGAGGGCAGACTGGAACGGGTCACTGAACTCATACCGCTGCCCGCCGCCCAGCATAAAGTCTTCCGATGGGACGATGCTTTCCGCCATCTTATACTCCCATGCAGAGGACTGGACCCCCAGCTTTTTGTGAAATTGCATCGAAATATGTCGTTTTGTCCGGTGTCATGGCGAAGAGCACACTTCCGCCGTTCTGCACCCAGTTCATCAGGTCGATGAGGCGCTTGCCCAGGGCGTCCAGGTTGCTCATGAGGACCACCACGGTCTGATACTGGCTGAACTCCGGCAGGCTGGTCAGGGCCGTGGTGTGCACGTCTACCGCCTGGGTACCCACTTTCATGTCCAGCAGGATCTGGTCGAACTGCTCCTTGACCTGGTCGGTACCCTCCTGCCCGGAGTCGTAGAGCAGCAGGCAGGTGACGGGTTGGCCGAACATGGCGATGGAGGCTGGCTTGACCTCCGTGCGAGGGAGATAATCAATTTTAAATTGGGTGGAGGCGTACCGGATGCCGCTGCGCTCCGCAAACAGGATGGCCGCCATGGCCAGTAACACGGCCCAGACGAGGAGCAGTTTCCGCCAGCGGAACGCATCCAGCCAGGAATGCAATTTGTGTTTCATCACGCGTTCTTCCCCTGCCAGAACCGCACCGTCTCGCGGCCCTTTGCGCTGAGGTAGACCTCCTTTTCCTCGATGTCATGCAGTGTTTTCTGGATGGCTGCACCATCCCGCAGGGCAGCCGCCATCCGCAGGTGGAGCAGCCAGGGCGTTTCCCGCTGGGGCCAGCGGGCCGTCAGCGCGTCCAGCGTGGCCTCGGCCCGGTCGTACTCGGCAAGGGCCAGCTGGGCTGCTGCCAGCTTGCATTCCAGCGTGTAGCTGCGGCGTCCCAGGGCATCCAGCCGCTTTTTTTGAGCAGCTGCTCCAGCTGGTGGCGCTGAATCTCCGCCGCCTTGCCCTGCACAAAGCCGCCGTCCAGATAGCTTTCCAGATAATCGCAGTATTCTTCCAGCACCTTGGCGTCGCCGGGGCGGCGGCATAGCGCTGCTCCTGCTGCTGGAGCTTCAGGTCGGCCTCTTTGGAAATTTGCGCCAGTGCAGTGGAGGCATAGTGTACCACCCGCTGTCGTCGTCCATCCGGGCCTGCTGCAGCAGGTCGTAGTAACCTGCGGGGTCGTCCGTGAGCACCGAGAGGATGAGCTTCCGCTTCTGGGCGGGGCTGTTCACCAGCAGGGCCTCTTCCAGCGGGACGACGGTGTCTTTCTCCTCGTTTTCCGCCACGAGGATATTTTTTGTAGATTTCTTCGTTGATGCGCAGTTTCTCCAATGTCCGGTCGAGCAGCTGCCCGTCCGTGAGCCGGTGGGAGGGTGGAGCAGCACCACGCACAAAGGCCCCACACCGGCACCAGCAGCGCCACCGGGAGGAAATACCCTTCCACTTCCAGCGCCCGGGAGCGGGCCAGCAGCCAGAGGGCCCCGCACAGAGCCAGATGCAGCACCAAAAACAGCAGACCAAACCAGAATCCGCTCCCCATCTCACTACACCTCCTGTTTGGCGGCGCTCACCAGCCGCAGCTGCTCGTCCAGCGGCACGGAGATGACATGCAGACCTTTTCTCCCATGCGCTTGGTCAGCAGCGGCAGATTTTCTTCATCGGCCTGATTCATCAGCAGGTAGACGGCGTTGTCTATTCCAACGCCTGCTACATCGGTGCTGCGGATGGAGCGCTCCACCCGGGCGTTGAGGTCGGCCTGGTTTTGAACTCGCCCGTCACCCGCAGCAGCAGGTGGTGGGCCATTTTATCTTCCTGCAAGGTGCAGGCGGATTCCAGCTTCTGCGCAAACACAGCCGGACGCAGCAGGCAGGTACCGGGCAGATACCAGTTTTCCCGCACGGCGCTCTCGTACTCAAAGGCACGCACCAGCGCTGTTTCCACCAGCCCGCAGAGGATGCGGAACAGGTTCTGGTAATAGAGAGTCATCTGCTCCTCGGTGGCCGTCCGCAGACCAATGAGCACCACGAGGGTGCCGTTCTGCCGCACGCCTGCCGCGTACATGGGCAGGCCGGGCCTGAGCTCCCGGTTCACCCACAGACCCTCCTGCTCAATGCCCGGAGGACATCCAGCCGCCGGGCCACCTCGATGGAATGGGCCGGGCAGGCTCCAGCCCGGCGCTGGCGGCGGTCAGGCGGGCAAAGGTGTGGTTTTGTTCCAGCCGGTAGATGGGCAGGCTGTGGTTTTCCAGCATGTCCTCCATCACCTGGACGGTCTTGCGGTAAATTTCCTGCGGCTGCAGCATATCCAGCTGCTGGGTCACGGTATAAATTTTGCCAAAACTGTCCCGGCGGCCTAAGATCTGGCGGCGGAACATCTGTTTGTCTTCCAAAGTATCCTGATACAGCCGCTGGGTGAACCGGAGCCGGTCGCGCAGGAGGTTGTTTTCCTCCCGCACAAAGCGGGCGGCCTCGGTGTTGCGCAGCTGCACATAGCCGCAGGAGGCGCCCACCACAAAGTAGACGATGAACGCCAGCCAGTTGGAGGGCTCATAGAACAGCAGCATCAGGGTTGTCCCCTGCCGCAGATACCCTGCCGCCAGCGAGACGGAGGCCAGCACGGCAGCCAGCACACCCGCGTTGAGGCCATACACCGTGCCGATGAGCATGACGAACATCAGCCGGAAATCGATCATCTGGAACTGCGCGTCCGTGCCGGTGGCCCGTACCAGCACTTCCGAGAGGAGCCATGCGGCTAATATCTCCACGATGCGGAGCAGCCGGGTGCTCTGGCGGAGTTTGTCCATGGCGCGGTGGACGATGCTCTTTTTTTCGGTCTGGCGGGCCTGCCAGAGCTTGTAGATGGCGGGCAGGTCGTCCAGCAGACTGTACCGCTGGAACCAGCCGTACCGGCGGCGGACCGTGCGGTCGTCGGTGGGGTACGTCTGGAGGGTGTCGGCGCCGTAGCACACTTCCAGCCCGGGCTGCAGCTTTTGCAGCACCTCGCCCACCTGCCGCTGGGTGGCGTCGAACACCTGCGGCAGCAGGAACCGCTCCGGCTCCGGCGTCCAGGTATCAAACACCCGGGCGGTCAGGTCGGCCAGTTCCTCCATGCAGAGGGCAAGCAGGGGCTGGGCCGCCTGCTCATCCATCTGCACCGTGCCGGTGGGCATCTGCTCAAACAGGCGGGCAAACTGCTCCGTGCCGCTCTCTGAGACGGCGTAGAGATAAGGCAGCCGGAACACCTTGACCTGAATTTTGCTGGTCTTGGCATAATGGAAGCAGAGCTCCTCCGCTGCGTTTGCCAGCAGCGATTTGCCGGAGGGGGGCGTCAGAGCAGCCATCGGGCCCGAAAAGTACAGCAGCTGCACTTCCCGCTCCCGGCAGGCCTGCAGCACCCAGCGCAGCCGGTCCAGCTCGCCCTCCTGCTCGCCGTGGGGCAGCAGGTACTCTGAAAAATAGACGATGCGGTCAAACTGGTAGGTCTCGTTGATCTGGGCCAGCAGCTGCTTGCCGTCCAGGGTGACGGTCTTCACCCGGGTGTCCAGCAGTGCTTCGCTCTTGGTGTGGGTGGTCAGCACATGGTCGTCAGGGAACGCCGTCTCGATCCACTCCTGGGTCAGAAACGCCGTATAGCCTGTCAATAATATCTCCATCTTCTCTTCTCCTCGTCCGCTGTGTGTGGAGAGCGGGCTGTTCAAAGACAAAAGTTTGTTTCTTGCAAAAAAATTACTAGAAGAATTTTACCACTGCGGCAGTGGGATTTCAACTGCCAAACCCGGGCAGCCGGGCAGATTTTCCCCGTTGGCCGCCAGATGAAAAAATCCCCCTGAGCAAATGCTCAGAGGGATTTTTTCATTTGTGGAGGCGATGGGAGTCGAACCAATTCCCGCCGTTCTATCGTGAAAAAATCGCAATTTTCAGCCTGAAAATGTGGCGTTGCTATGGTCTGAAATTCTGCACATAGAACCGCACCCAGTTCCCTAAAATCTGAAAGTGTGGTAAAAACTGTGGTATTTTCAGCCGTGCAGCAGCTTCATAAATACCGCATTGACGGCCTGCGCGGTCTGCACATCCTCACCGGTCAGAGCGTGGCTGTAAATGCCGTAGGTGTCCATATCTTCGGAGTGACCCACAAGCGCCTTGACCTCACCGGCAGGCAGCGTCTTGATCGCGGAAACAAAGCTGTGCCGCAGTTCGTACAGGCTGACCGGCTGCAGATCGTTGGCAGCGCAGTATACTTTCCAGCGCTTATAAAACCGGCGCTCTGTTTCCAGACAGAACACGCTTTCACAATGGCCGGTGATCGCTCTCTGAGCTTCTAGGACAGCCTTTGCAACGTCCGGCAGGACGAATGACCGGCAAGCATTTTCGTTCTTTCCGCGCGTCTCCTGCCCTTTTACGTTGATGGCACGGGAGATATTGACGGTGCTGCCTTTGATATCTGCCCAGCGCAAGCCCACCAGCTCCCCCGGACGCAGGCCGGTCAAGACCGCGAACCGGTAGGCGTGAATATAATCATCTGGCACGCGCTTGTTGCGATACAATGTCGTGTCGATGCTGAACAGCTTTACAAGATCATCCGGCTGCAGCACCTTTTTGCCTTTCAGGCGCGCCCCGGCGGGTATCTGCACATCCTCCGGCAGATAGGTAGAGAGCTTTGCTTTGCGGCAAAATTTGCAAAAGGCCCGGAGATCACCGGCAATGGACTGCAGCGTTTTCCGGCTCTTGCCTGCCGCATGGGCCTTGTTTACGATGGTCTGCAAATCGGCATCCGTCAGGGCATTGACCCGCTTTTTGCCGATGATCGGCAGCACCCAGGTGCGCCACCGGCTCTCGATCGGTTCATAATTGCTTGCGCTGGTGGTCTGTTTCAAGCCCTCTATCCAGAGTTTATACACATCCTCTACCCTGCCAACCTTTGCACCTATGCCGTCCTCAAGCCACGCATCAGCCTTCCGGTTTGCTTCCCGCTGGCCTGTGCGGCCGGGAGTGCTGCTGTAAAAATACCGGCGCTGGCCGTCCTTCTGCACCGCCACCCGCCACCGGCTGTAAGCTTCCTGCCAAACGGCGCTGTTCGTTCGCCTGCTCATGCTGCACAATCCGGGAAGTTGACCACGGTAATTTCAGCAACAGCCTTTTCGACCGTCTGCAAAATGCGTTCTATCTTCTCCACTGTATCGGCAGACAGCACGACTTCACCGCACTGTTCGCACTCCATGCAGGGAACATTTTTGATAACCACAACGCAGTTCTTCAGCTGCACCGTGTGAATGGTCGTGCTGGGCTTCATTTCGCCCTTGCAGAAAAAGCAAGTCATATTTATTCCCCTTTCTTCTTTCGTTCAGTATATGTTGCGTTCCAGTGGTCGAGATCTGGCCAGTAGGCTGTGAGAATCCACAGTGCACCCTCATGGATACCGCACACAACGTGCAGCCAGCGGCCTGCCAGATTGACCCCAGCACTAAACAGGACGGACAGCGGTAATCATCCGGACGGTATTCAATGATCTTCCCGCTCTGGATGGCCTGCCGAATGTCTGCCAGCAGGATACCGCGCTCATAAAGCCGGGCCTGTGAATGGGCTGTTAGAAAGATTTGCCCGCCCTGAGCCAGTGTGCGCAGATTCTCTATGGTCAATTCCATTGGTTCACCTTCTTTCTATGTCAATGATTGCCCGTCAGTGGGTTGCGCGATTTTGCGACACGCCCCCGCCTGCTGTGCTCTGCGCAGTGGGCTTTATTTTTATCATCCGATAATGGGCTGGGTGGCGATAATTTATCAGCTATAGTTTTTTCATACGTTAAAAAGCCAGACAAAGACAGAACTTGTATCCGGTAATTGTCCAACATGCAAATAGCTTTTTGCCATTTCTGTTAGTAAGTTCTGGCCGCTGTCATTCAGACAAAAAAAACAGTTCATCAAGATAGCGTCTTTTTTCGTTCAATGTCAGTAATCTGCAAGTGTGAACAATTCTCATGCCCCGCGTGATCTTTTCTAAATTGCTGATCTTTTAAGTCGTCCAATGTTTTTAAGTCTTGTAGATAAAGATTCCCATCAACATCGACCATTGGCCGCTCTTTTTCAGGATCATATTCAACAGAATCAACGGCCTTTACAAGCCCCTGTAAATCGTCATCTTCTCCGAGTAGTACATACCAGTTTATATTCAAGACTTCTGCGATTCTCTTTATTGTTTCAATTTTGGGGTTAAGTCTCCCGGATTCGTATTTGCGAATTGTCGATGGGTCAATGCCAGTTTGTGCGCCGAGTTCTTTTTGCGTCAATCCAGCAAACTTTCTCTCCTCGGCGATTCTTTCTCCGATTGTCATCTAAAACTCCCCCCTTTAGCGTGTAGTATATCATATTTTTTCTTCAAAAGGAAGAAAAAGCCCTAATTTAACCATTGACAGGGATAAAAAGCCCTGTTATAATACGCTGTAGAGGGACAAAAGTCCCTGAATCGAGGTGAGATGAATTGTCGAAGTCAATTACAGTCGATCGCGTGAAAGTTGTAGCGGAGATGGCGCGTCAGAACTTGACTACCGAGGAACTTTCCTTAAAGGCAGGCGTTGGACGCAATGCTATATGGAAAATGCGTAAGGGTCAACCCGTATGGCGCACTACCGCAGGCCACGTGGCCGCAGCTCTGGGCGTGACCGTTGACGATTTGGAAGGAGGTGAACTAAATGTATCAACCGTTTCACAGGCTCCGCGTAAGGTTCGCGGAAATGGAGCTGCGGCAAGGGGATGTGGCGCAGGCCGCAGGCATGGCAAAGAGTACCATGACGGCCCGCATGAAGGGGCTACCAGCCCTGGACGAGCGACGAGATCACCCGCGTGGCCGCTGTTTTGAACATTCCCCGGGAGCAGATCGGAGAGTTTTCTTTGAACCGTCTCCCAAAGAGCAAGAAGGGTGCATGATGGCAAACAAAAGAATGTTTTCGGTGGACTTTGTGGAAACCGACGCTTTTCTTGACCTACCGCCCAAAACGCAGGCGCTCTACTTTCATTTGGGTATGCGTGCCGATGATGACGGGTTTGTTTCAAGTCCCCGCACCATCGTGCGCACCATCGGATGCACTACCGGTGATTTGAAGCAGTTGGAAGCCGCTGGTTATGTAATTTCGTTCAGTTCCGGTGTGCTTGTTGTGACTGACTGGAAGGTAAACAACACGCTCAAGAGTGACCGTTACCGCAAGACTATGTTTCAAAACGAGCTTGCACTGCTGAAAGAATCAGCATCAAAGCGTTACATCCTTTCTGACAATGGAACCATTTCGGAACCAATCAGGGAACCAAAACGGAAACCAGCAGGAGCCGCAGTATAGCATAGTGAAGGATAGTGTAGAGAAGTGTAGGTTAGAACAGGAGAGCAGCGCGCTGCCGCGGCTAGCGCGCCTGATACTCCCCCGGCGGATATTTTCACAACCTTTGCCGATGGTGACGGGGAGCTGCTGCAGGCTCTTCAGGATTATGACAGCATGAGGCGCGAGAAGCGCAAGACCCTAACAGACACCATGCGCCGCAGCCTGTGCCAACAGCTGGATGAAGAATTTCACCGCTGTGAATGGACAGAGGTGGTCAAGCAGGCCACCCGGCAAGGCTGGCTGAAATTTTACCCGCTGGATAAGGACAAGCCAACCAGCACCGTGCCAGAGTTTGAAAGCGCTGGCGACCAGATCAGCCGAATAATCGAAAACCTCAAGCGAAAGAATGGAGCGTGATACAAAATGACCCTTGAAAAGGTAAAAGAACTGATGCAGACCCGCATGGACTACTTCGAGCAGCACCTTTCTGATGAAACCATAACCGCTCAGCTGAAAGCCTACACGGCCAATCTGGGCACTGTGCCGGATGATATTGCCGAAGCAGCTTTCTATGCTGCACTGGGTAATTGCCGCTATCCGAAACAGTTCCTTGCTGACTGGCAGGAAGCTGTGCGGGACATCCAGCTTGACGCGCTGCCGTCCCCGGAACAGATGTGGGTAAGCACTCTGGCAGCGGCCAAACGGATTGACAGCGAGCTAGAGTGCGCCCGGAACGGTGGAAATCTGGACGAAGAAAACAGCCGGGAAAAGTGCCTTGCGCGGGCATGGGATGTATTTAACGCTCTGCCGCAAGCTGTGCGCAAGCTCTACGGCAATCCGTCCGCAATGCGCAGTTTGCTTGCATCCCGTGATACCAGCGTGAGCGAGATGAACCGCATCTATCGCCCGGCATTCATGCAGGCAATTAAAAAGCCCCGGCAAAAGCCCTGCAGACCCCAAAGACAGCGCCCAGCTGACGCAGGGCACCCAGCCTGCTGCTCAGATCAGCGACAGCAGCAAAGAGCGCGTGAGGGGGGTGATTTTGTGAACGACACACAGGTAAACCGTGACCGCTATGTTGAGGCAATCACCAAGCTGCTGGAAAGCAGACCTGCGCAAACTGCGCCTGATTTGGGTCTACGTTGAGCGTATGACCCGCACCAACTAAAGCCGACCCGACCTAAGCTGGCCGTGTTTATAATTTTTGTTTCGCCAGTAGTGGCGAAGAAAGGACGAAACCATGAAGTCGTTTATTTCCACTGACCGCGATACCATTCTTGAGTGCTTGCAGGGTGAGAAGCTGCTGAACATTGTACCCGATGGGCTGGGGCAATGTGTCGCTAGTGTTTGAAAGCGCCAACCCGGACGCATCCGACCTGCTGACGGTCAAACCTGATGGCAAGATCATCGCAACGCTGCTTTATGACGAGGAAGAAGCCCCCAGTGTGAAGCCTTGCAGCGTTGACATTCTCGGCATTTCTTTTGGGCGAAGAAGCGTTTGCTCATCATCCCGCGTGAAGTCCGTATGCAGTGTGAACCGCTGGTTAATGCGGCGAATGCCCTGATGAACGCTCTGAATGACCTGCCCGTCAGCACTGTGGACAAGAACGCTATCGCCATGTTGGCCGCTGATCTGATGGCGCAGGCAGAGCAGGAAGGTGTGAAGAACGGCGTTGAAGCCTATACAGATTTTACCCACGACATGACCCCGGAGAAGTTTGCAGAACTCGTGAAGTCCTGTCAAAGACGATGCCATGCCGTCCTGAGTAACCTCCAAGACCGCTGACAAACAACGAAGCCGCCTTTCCCTGCGCCAACAGGGACGGGCGGCAAGTGGCGGGACAACGCATTGCAGTAATGTTTCCCGCCCTCTATTTTATCAAAATGTGGAGGATTTTTCAATGTTTGGTTACACCGCTTATCAATTTTCGTGCGTGGCCCCGTTCGCCCTGGTTTGTTTCCTCGGTGCCGCTGTGATGTGGTTCAGCGGCATCCGGTAAGGGGGGCTTGACAGTATGTGCCTGAACGATGTGGATTATGGGCAGTTGGCCGGAGCTGTAGAGGACATTCACAATCTGCTGTCGATTTTTGCAGAATGGTTTGAAGAAAGCCACAAAGCGAATAACCTTGACCGCAGCCACACAAGAGACGAGATCACGTTTCTATGGGAAGCTGCCCCGCGGTATGATTCGCTCCTGAGTGCTGCTATATGCGACGTTGCAGGGCTGAAAGACCAGCTCAACGAGCTGACAGACAAGCAGATTGCAGCTATGGAAGCTGCAAACAAGTAATCGAATGGAGGTAACATCATGGAAGCAACTATTAAAGCCCTGAAAGCCAGAGCAAACGCCCACAACCTTGCTGTGTATGTGGATAAGAACACGGATTCTTTCTATATCGCAGATCGTGCAACTAATAGCGTGATCGCACCGCCGCCGATGTGTCTTGAAGCTGTGGCGGAATGGCTGGACGACTACGAGAAGGAAGCAGCCAAAGAATGACACTACACGGTGAAATTCTTGAAGTTGTGTCCGCTTTATGGTACAATATGAGCGTAGTACAAGCGCTCTTTTAGACCATTACAACGCGTAAAATTTAACGGTGGTGCGTGGAGTACATAGCGCCACCCCCACCCCTGAGAGCGTGTTACAGCCCCGGAAAGGCTGCTGCACGCTCTTTTTATTTGCCGGAGGTCATTCTATACCATGACGAAAACGAAGCTCAAGAAGTGCCCTGTATGCGGCGCTGTGCTGTGGCATTTTGCCAATGAAAGCCGCTGCCTTGAATGTGCAGCATGGGAAGCCCAGGACGAAAAGGAACGGGCCCGCGTCCGTACTCTGGCATGGGCTGCATACCATGCGGAACACGGTGAACCGCTGTCACTGGGTGAAGCTGCCGCAATGGCTGATGCTATGGGTATGAGCTACGGTGCATACAGTCTACAGTTGTCCCAGCAAAAACGCAATGTGGCAATAAAATGACATTTCATAGCATTATATTTGCATTTTACAACGCAATGTGGTATACTGAGCATAGCAGGCGGCTTATAGCGCCGTCCGGCTCCTGACTGCTCTTTGCTGCACGGTCTGGCTGTGGGTGTGCCATGACCCACGATCAGAGCGCCCAGCATTGCAGGAGCGGACATACCCCTTGCACCGGGCTTTTCCTTTCTCCGGTGCACCATGCGCGGCATAAGGTTTGCCGCCTGCTGCTTTTTACGTCTACTCATACGGAAAATGAGGTGCTATCAATGGAGAATCCCAACACTACCCCCAGTGCCGCCCAGCAGCCCGAAAATAACGGCTCTGAGCGGATGTTTACCCAATCCGAACTAAATACCATCGTTGCAGATCGGCTTGCCCGTGAGCGCTCAAGAGTGCCGAGCGCGTGGGCGACCTTGACGCACGAGAAAAAGACCTGAAAGCCCGCGAGGAAGCGTTGGAAGCCAAAAGCCAGCGCTTCAACCAGTGGGAAGCCCGGGAAGCCTGCAAGCAGTATCTGACTGATAACCATATCAGCACGGCGCTGCTGGATAAGCTGGACACCAGCGACCCGGAAGCGTTCAAGACTGCTGTAAAGGCGGTGCAGAGCGTCACCGGCAACGGGTACACCGTCACCACCACGACCACCGGCGCAAAAAGTGGACACCCGCCGATGTGGCTTTCTCAGGGCAAAGACAAAGACGCTGAGTTAAAGCGGGCTTTCGGTCTGAACAACTGAAAGAGGATCTATAAATGGCTATTGAGTTAGCAACCCAGTTCCAGGCATATACAGACGAACAGTTTTACCCGAGAGCAAGACCAGCCTTGTAACCAACAAGGATTTCAGCTTTGACGGTGCAAAGACCATCAAGCTGTATAAGACGCAGTCCACCGAGATGGAGGACTTCAACCGCAACGGCCCCATTCTCGAGGGAAACAAGAGCCAGTACGGCACGATCAGCACCCTGCAGGCCACCACCGAGACATTCACCATCACCAAAGACCGTTCTTTCACGCGTTCGAGGTGGACAAGATGGACACGGATGAAACCAAGATGCAGGTTGCAGCCGCCAGCGCTCTGGCACGCCAGCAGCGTGAAAAGGTGTTCCCGGAGATCGACGCCTACGTTTACGGTGTGATGGCCGCTAAGGCTGGTATCCTGCCCGATGCAAAGGCCCTGAGCGCTGAGAACATCTATACCGAGATCATCACGGCAAACGCCCAGATGGATGATGCAGAGGTACCCGCATCTGATCGTGTGCTCATTCTGACCCCGACCGCCTACACGCTCCTGAAGCAGTCCAAGGCCACCTTTGACAATCAGGACATTGGTGCAGAACTGCGCAAAGAAGTGCGTCATTGCCCAGCTGGACGGCCTGAACGTGGTCAAGATCGCGTCCAACCGCCTGCCTGAGAAGTTCGGCTTCATGATCGCGCATCCCGTGGCTACCGTGGCCCCGGTCAAGCTGGCAGAGTACAAGATTCACCTTGACCCGCCTTTCCTGTCCGGCAGTCTGGTAGAGGGCCGTATTTACTACGACGCGTTTGTTCTGGAAAACAAGGCAAAGGCTATCTATTATCAGGCAATCGCCTGATATGGCATCATCTGGGCGCATGGGGCAACCTGTGCGCCCTTTTTTTGTATCGAGGTGAGTATATTTGAAGATCAAACTTTCAACTCCCGCAGAGGTACGCCGCACGCTGTCCAAGATCGCAAATATGCTGCTGAATAACGAGATCGACCCGCAGCGGGCAACGGCTATCACAAATTGCTGCAACGCCGTTTTGAACTGCATCCGCATTGACGAACAGCAGAAGAAGCTGGCAGAGCTGGAAAAGCTGCTGAACGAGGTGGAAGCGAATGGAGCTTGACCGACTGGAAAAGCGCATCCGGGCACTACAGGCCCGGAAAGCGGCCAGAGCTGCCACGTTTGAGCGCGTGCAGGGCATCGACCCCACCGAGCACGAAGCGGCTGTATACCACGCTATCCACGCGGATATAGCAGCCGATGCACACCTACTACAATCTTCCCGGTGGGCGCGGCTCCTGCAAATCGTCCTTTGTGTCGTTGGAGATCGTGGACGGCATCCAGAAAGACCCCACCGGCACCGGCTCTGCTGTGGTGTTCAGGCGGTGGGGCAGCACCTTGAGGGAATCCGTGTTTGCACAAATCCAATGGGCTATTGACGCGCTGGGCGTGTCTGACCTGTGGGCCTGCACCGTGTCCCCTATGCGCTGCACCTACGCTTCCCACCGGCGCGCAGATCATCTTCCGAGGGCTGGACGATAACAGCAAGATCAAGTCTATCAAGCCTGCAAAGGGCTTTTTCCGCTGGGTGTGGTTCGAGGAATTTTCCGAGCTGCCCGGAGAAAACTTTGTCCGCAGCGTGATGCAGTCCGTGGGCCGTGGCGGTAAGCCTGTGGTGTTCCGCAGCTTCAACCCGCCTGTGTCCCTGAATAACTGGGCAAATAAGTTCATCCAGCAGCCCAACGAGGAAGCGTTGACCCTGCACACGGATTACACCCAGGTGCCGCCTGAATGGCTGGGAGAGGTGTTTCTGAACGAAGCGCAGCGCATCCAGAGCCTAAACCCGAAGGTGTACGATCATGAGTATTTGGGCATCCCTACAGGCAGCGGCGGCGAGGTTTTCACCACGCTGGAAGTGCGAGAGATCGCGGACGAAGAGCTTGCAATGCAGTGTTACCGCTATGTGGGCTGTGATTTTGGCTTTGCGTCTGACCCTGCTGCCGTTGTGGCGCTGTACTATGACCGCAGCACCGAAACCATCTATTTTGCGGATGAGATTTACAAGCGCGGCCTGTCAAATGAAGCCCTTGCCGCCGAGATCCGGGCACACGGCCTTGACCATGTGGGAGAACCCCGGAAGAACCCCATCACAGGCGCAGAAACGGCCCCGGAACAGGTTATTTATTGCGACTGTGCAGAACCCAAGAGCGTGCACGATCTACGGGAATACGGCCTGCAGGCTCGCCCCTTGCATCAAGCGCCCCGGCTGTGTGAACTACCGCATCAAGTGGCTGCAAAAAGGACGCTTGTTGTTGACCCCAGGCGCACGCCCAACGTTTACCGCGAGTTTTCACAATACGAGTATGACGCGGACAAGGACGGCAATTTCCTGCCCAGCGTGCCAGATCGTGACAACCACACGATAGACGCAGCGGCCTATGCCTTGACCATTCTTATTTTCAATCCGAGAGAAGGAGCGTAAAATCATGCTGGAAATGCATCTGACATGCCCGAACTGCAAAAAGACTTTTTGTTGTCTATGACTGGCAGCTATGGAGAGACAGCGAGGAAAACGAGAGCTTTCAATGCCCCTGCTGCCATACTGCCCCGGATGAAGAAGCCTGTTACCGCCTGAAAGATGGCTTTTGGAGTGTCTAAAGGACGCCCCAGCCCCACACGACACAAGAGTGGGCGAGACGCGCAGCACTCAGGCTGCGAGCAACTGATAATTGTTGTTGTCAGTTAATTTGTTTGGAGGAGTTATAGAGCAGTTCCCCCGCTGCTACCCGCTGCCCAGGCCTCCCTCCCCCGTCGAAACCTTTACGCCCCCATAAAAAGCACACCTTGCGGCGTGCTGGTAAGCGAATGTTCCTGGCAGGAAAAGCTGCCTGAAAAAAGTTTAGTAATACTGGCCGTTGGATTTCACAGCCCGGTCGATGGAGCGCTTGGCGTCGCGCTTGGCGGCGTCGGCACGCTTGTCGTAGAGCTTTTTGCCCTTGCACAAGCCGACTTCCATCTTGACGCGGCCATGCTTGAAGTAGAGAGAGAGGGGAACGAGAGTAAGCCCTGCAGCTTGCACTGCTGGTGCAGACGCCGGATCTCGGTCTTGTGGGCCAGCAGACGCCGCACCCGCAGAGGATCCTGATTGAAGATGTTGCCGTGGTCGTAGGGAGTGATGTGCATTCCCTTGACCAGAAGCTCGCCGTCCTCAATATCGACCCAGCTGTCTTTCAGGTTGACGCCGCCGACACGTAAGCTCTTGACCTCGGTACCTTCAGCTCGACGCCCGTTTCCAGCGCTTCGAGCACGAAATACTCGTGACGCGCCTCGCGGTTTGTGGCGATGGTCTTTGTCGCCGGACGTTCTTTCGTCGGTGCCATGGGTGCGCCTCCTTTCTTCTGGTCTGGCTTCGTTTTTGTAGTATATCATATTCCCACGGTTTTGCAAGGGCGGATTTTGAAGAAAGTGTAACACTTTCTCAAATTTTCCGTGCCTTACAGTTCCCCGCGGCCAGAGAGGGCCCGGTACAGGGTGGTCTCATCGGTGTACTCCATGGTCTTGATGCCCAGAGGTTTGATAAGCTTTGCCAGATACATAGCTGTGGCTTCACCCTCGACCGTGGGGTTCATGGCCATGATGACCTCTTTGACCTTGCCGCTCCCCAACCGGGCCAGAAGCTCCTTGACCGAGAGCTGTTCCGCGCCGATGCCGTCCATGGGGCTGATCAGGCCGTGGAGCACATGATACAGGCCGTGGTACTCCCGGGTACGCTCAAAGGCCTGCACATCGCGCGGCGTCTCGACCACGCAGATGGTGGACGTATCCCGCTTGGCGCTGGAACAGATGGGGCAGAGCTCTGCCTCGGTGTAGTTCTGGCAGATGCGGCAGCGATGGAGCCGGGTGTGGGCGTTCTGGATGGCACGAGGCCAGGGCCGCCGCGTCCGCGTCGGACATGCTCAACACCTGATAGGCCATCCGGGTCGCGCCCTTGCGGCCGATGCCCGGAAACTTGCCGAACTCTTCGATCAGCTTTTCCAGCGGGGCTGCATTGTAACCCATGTTCTTCCCTCCTGCCGGATCAGAGACCCGGAATGTTCATGCCGCCGGTCAGCTTGCCCATTTCAGCTTCCGCAGTTTCGTCCACCTGCTTGACAGTTGCGTTGATGGCAGCCGCCACCATGTCTTCCAGCATTTCAACGTCTTCCGGATCCACGGCCTCGGGCTTGATCTTGATGGACAGCACCTCGTGCTTGCCATTCATCTTGACGGTGACCATCTCACCGGAGGCGCTGCCGGTGTACTCGGCAGCTTCCAGCTCAGCCTGCTTCGCCTTCATGTCCTCCTGCATCTTCTGGGCCTGACGCATCACGGCGTTCACATCGGGGCGGCCAAAGCCTGCGGGCATTCTTGCTTTCATGATAATTTCTCCTTTAAAATGTTATTTTATGCTTTTTTCTTGCGATCGGTGTCCTCAATGGAGACATCGAGCCCCAACTGCTCCAGCTTGTGCAGGGATCCGCATTGGAGGCGGTCTTCCTGCCGCTTTGGGCTCATAGGGGCCGATGGGCACTGCCACACCGGACACCTGGGCGATCAGCTTTTGATGAGCTTCTGGCTGTCCTTGTTGGCCCGGATGAAATCGCGGAACGTCTTACCGCCGTCGATCAGCACCCGGGTACCATCAAAGTAAGCCTTGGATTTTTTTCAGGTAGGTATAGAGCATGGGGTCTTTTTCCTGTAACAGATGGATGACCTCGCTCCATTTGTCAAAGGGATTGATGCCGGCAGCCGCCCTTGCGGGGCCGGTCAAGGGCGGGATCTGCCGCGCAGTCCGCTTTCGGCTGCTGCGGCATGGGAGCCGGGGCAGGCGTTGCGGGCGGTTCCGGAACCGGTTCGGCCAGCGGCATGGGCGGCGCGGGCTCTTCCCACGGGAGGGCGGCGGCGCTCTCCTGCACCGGCGGCTCTTCGGGGATGGGAGGAGCTTCCTCCTGTACGGCAGGGGCCGGGGCAGAAGTTCTGCTCCTGCGGGGCGGCGGGGGCAGGAACCACCGGGGCCGGGGCGACCGGAGCCTGCTGCACCGGGGCCGCAGGGGCGCTCACAAAGGGTTGCGGCTGGGCCTGTGCGGTCGCAAAGGGCTGGGGGCTTCCGGGCAGGGGCGGCAGAGGCACGGGCCGGAACGGCCTGGATCGGCTGCGCCACGGGTTGCAGCGGCTCTGCCAGATTGACCAGTGCCAGTTCCAGCTCAATGCGCTGGTCGCTGCCGCGGGCCATGTGCTCCAGCGCGTTGCCCAGCAGCCGGATGGCCCGGATGGGTTCCCGCTGGCCCAGCGCCGGGCCTTTTTGCAGATAGAGGGCTTCTTCCTCGGGCGAGACACCGGTCAGCAGCGCCTGCCCGCCGGGCAGGGCCGCCAGCATCAGAGCCCGGTAGTGGGCAATGAGCTCATCCGTCAGCCGCTTGATGTCCACCGAGTCCTGCTGCCGCAGCTGGGCCAGACAGGCCAGCGCCGTGGCGCCATCCTGGGCGGCAATGGTGTCCGAGATGCGGAACAGGTAGCTCCGGTCGGTCACGCCCGCCATCTTGCGGACAACGCTGGCGTCGATCTGGGAGGTCACACCCGCGCAGGTGTCCAGGATGGACAGCGCATCGCGCATGGCACCATCCGCCAGGCGGGAGATAAGCTCCGCGCCCTCGGTGGTCAGCTGCAGGTGCTCCTCCCCGGCGATGTACTCCACCCGCCGGGCAATGTCCTCCGGGACGATGCGGGCAAAAATCATACCGCTGGCAGCGGGGAGGATGGTCTCCGGCACTTTCTGGATCTCGGTCGTGGCCAGGATGAAGATGACGTGGGCGGGCGGCTCCTCCAGCGTTTTGAGCAGGGCGTTGAACGCCGCCGTCGAGAGCATGTGCACCTCGTCGATGATATATACTTTATACCGGCACTCGCTGGGGGTGTAGGCCGTCTCATCCCGCAGGCCGCGGATATCGTCCACGCCGTTGTTGGAGGCTGCGTCCATCTCCACCACGTCCAGGATGCTGCCGTCGTCGATGCCGCGGCAGATGGAGCACTGGCAGCAGGGGTCGCCGTCGTGGGGGTTGAGGCAGTTGACCGCCTTGGCAAAGATCTTGGCGCAGGTGGTCTTGCCCCGTGCCGCGCACGCCTGTAAACAGGTAGGCGTGGCCAACGCGCCCGGCGGCCACCTGGTTGCGCAGCGCGGTCACCGTGCCGTGCTGGGCCACCACATCCTCAAACCGCTGGGGTCTCCACTTGCGGTACAACGCGCGATACATCCGGCTCTCCTCCTTTGACAATAAAAAATCGGACAGCGCTGACGGGGTTTGACCCCCGCCTTGCGTAACTCGGCATACGGATGCAGGCTGACTGAAACGCACGGGGCGCGCCGCTTAAGGCTGCTTGGTTCCCCACCTGACCTGGTTCACAGCGGCCCCATCGTACAGGGCCCGCATCCGTATGCCGAACCACGCAGCAGGCGCTGTCCGACATGACACATCTTTGATGTGCTTGGTTATTGTATCATACTTTGGGGCAGATTGCAAGAGGGCAGCAAAAAAGAGCCCCGCCGGAAAAACTCCGGCGGGGCTCTGATATCCGTCTAGCAGGTAATCAATCAGGACTGGCAGGCAGTGATCAGGCTCATCTTGTAGACCTCGTCTGCGTTGCAGCCGCGGGACAGGTCGTTGATGGGAGCGTTCAGGCCCTGCAGGATGGGGCCGTAAGCAGCATAGCCGCCCAGACGCTGGGCGATCTTGTAGCCGATGTTGCCGGCCTCAATGCAGGGGAAGATAAAGGTGTTGGCCTGCCCAGCGAACTTGCTGCACTTGCACTTCACCTGAGCGCCCTCGGGAGCAACGGCAGCGTCAAACTGCAGCTCGCCGTCCACAGCCAGCTCGGGGTCCATCTCCTGAGCCTTGATGACTGCATCGTGGCTCAGAGCAACGGTGCCGCCCTTGCCGGAGCCCTTGGTGGAGAAGCTCAGGACAGCCACTTTCGGATCGATGCCGAACAGCTTTGCGGTCTTGGCGGTCTCAACGGCCACCTCAGCCAGCTTTGCGGAAGCAGAGACCTTGACCTCGCCGGTAACCTTGTCCACGGTATCGGTGTAGTCGATGTTGACAGCGCAGTCGCCCATGGCAATGCGCTTCAGGCCCTCTTCGCCGCAGTCGCGGTCCAGGATGAAGCAGGAGCTCACCAGATGCGCGCCTTTCTTGGTCTTGACCAGCTGCAGAGCGGGGCGGATGGTATCAGCGGTGGAGTAGGTAGCGCCGCCCAGCAGGCAGTCAGCCTTGCCCATCTTGACCAGCATGGTGCCGAAGTAGTTGGACTTCTTCAGCAGAGCAGTGCACTCCTCAGCGGACTGCTTGCCCTTGCGCAGCTCGACCATGGTGTTGACCATCTCATCGAAGCCTGCGTAGTTCTCAGGGTCGATGATCTCGGCAGCGGAAATATCATAGTTGCCAGCAGCAGCGGCAGCCTTGCACTCTGCCTCATTGCCGACCATAACCACTTTCAGCACGCCCTCAGCCAGCAGCTTGCTTGCGGCCTCCAGGATGCGGGGGTCATTGCCCTCGGTAAAACGATCGTCTTGGGGTTCGCTTTCAGCTGGGCTACCAGCGGTGCAAACATATCAGCCATTGTGATTACCTCCGAAATAACTTTTGCAATTTTTCCTGGGCGCACAGGAGCGCCCTCTTTTTTTATTCTAGCACAGAGTCAGAAAACTTCAAGACAAAACCGCAATTTTGTGGTATATTAATTCCAGAAATTCATCACAGGTTTGTGAAATGTTTGTCATTTAATTTGTTAAGAAACAGACGATACTTCCCCGTCGAACTGTTTTACGGGCTATAACCTCTTTCTTTTTCCGTTCTATATTTTGCATGCACATCATGCGCATAACATGTTGACATTTCTCTCAAATATGTTATATTGATCATAGAATACTTGTATGGAGGTTTTCGATATGGCAAAAACCAGCACGAACATCAGTCTTGACCCGGAGCTGAAGCGCTCGAGTCAGGAGCTTTTTGCAGACCTCGGCATTGACCTTTCCACCGCGATCACTCTTTTCTCAAGCAGTCTCTCCGTGTCCAGGGCCTTCCCTTTGCTGTCACTCGGGAGAATCCCAATGCAGAAACGGCAGCCGCGCTGAACGAGTATGTCGAGATGAAAGCACACCCAGAAAGTATAAGCGCTACGCTTCTTTTCAGGATGCCATGAATGAGGTACTGACGGATGCTTGAAGTCGTCCTTTCCAACCGCTTCAAGAAAGACCTCAAGCTCGCTGCCAAACGCGGCCTTGATCTGGATGCGCTCAACGCCATCGTCGATCAGCTTGCCGCCGGGCAGCCTCTGCCGGACCGGAACCGTGACCACGCTCTCACCGGAGATTATATCGGCTTCCGGGAGTGCCACATCCGGCCCGACTGGCTGCTCGTTTACCGTGTCGATGGGGAAGACTTGATCCTCTTTCTTTTCCGCACCGGCAGCCACACCGATCTATTCGATTGAACCGACAGCAGGCAGTTCCCGGACTGTCTGCTTTTTGTCATTTTATAAAGAGTAAGGAACGAAGCTATGGATCTTGAAACGTTACGCACCCAATGCCTCTCCTGCACCCGTTGCCCGCTGCACACCACCCGCACCAACGTGGTGTTCGGGCAGGGCGTACCCACGGCCGAAGTGCTGTTTGTGGGCGAGGGTCCCGGCCAGAGCGAGGATGAACAGGGCCTGCCTTTTGTGGGCCGCAGCGGCCAGCTGCTGGATCGATATCTGTTTGCCATCGATCTGGACCGCAGCCGGAACTGCTATATTGCCAACATCGTCAAGTGCCGCCCGCCCCAGAACCGCGACCCGCTGCCCGGCCGAGAGCGAAGGCCTGTATGCCCTGGCTGCGGGAGCAGTTCCGCATCTTGCAGCCCAAGATCGTGGTCTGCCTGGGCCGCATTGCCGCCCAGCGGATGATCCGGGCGGATTTCTCCGTGACCAAAGAGCACGGCACCTTTATTGAAAAAGGCGGCATCTGGTTCATGGGCACGTTCCACCCCGCCGCCCTGCTCCGCCAGAAGCAGAATAAACCGGACGCCTTTGCGGATTTCCTGGCCCTGCGGGAGAAGATAAACGGGCAGGTGTGCGAGCACCTTACTGATCCATGGAGGAAACACAATCCGCCTCCGCTTTTGCATAGCTTTATAGCAAAAGCGAGGTGTTCTCTCATGATGCAGACCACGAGCAAAACCGTTGATTTCTTCCTGGTGCCACCACGCCCGCCGGGTTCAAAGGCTATTTTGAGCCCCTGCGGCGGGAGCCGGGGATGCAGATGTATCTCATCAAAAGCGGGCCCGGCTGCGGCAAATCCACCCTGATGAAGCAGCTGGCCCAAGGCCGAGCAGCAGGGCCAGCGCATCGAAAAGATCCACTGTGCCAGCGACCCGGACAGTCTGGACGGGGTCATCTTCCTCGACCAGAAACGTGCCATCATCGATGCCACCGCGCCCCATGTGGTGGAGCCGGACGCGCCCGGGGCTGATGAGCTGGTGGTAAGTCTGTACCACACCATCGATGCCGGAAAACTGGCTCCCCACCGGGACGAGGTCAAGGCCCTGTTTGCCCGGAATGCCGCCCTGCGGGGCCGGGCGGCCCGGTATATCGCATCGGCGGGCAGCCTGATGCTGGACAGCCGCCGGGCCGAAGCCTGCAGCGCCAACTTTGAAAAGGTGCGCCGTTACGTCAAGCGGCTCTGCACCCGGCTGCTTCCCCGCACCGAGGGCACCGCCAGCGAGGAGCTGCGGCTGCTCTCAGCCATCACCCCCAAGGGGATGGTATTCTACCGGGGCACGGTAGAAGCGCTGGCCGACCGGTACGTGGTATTCCGGGATGATTATGGGGCGGTCTCCCGCCTGCTGCTGGAACTCATCCGGGCCGAAGCGCTGGCCCGGGGCTACCGCATCATCACCTGCCCCTGCGCCATGCACCCTGAAGATCAGATCGACCACATCTTCATCCCGGCCCTGCGGCTGGCTTTTTTGACCGACAACCTCTGGCATCCCATCCAGCTGCCCGGCGTGCAGGCCGTGCGCTGCACCCGCTTTGTGGACCGGGAGAACCTGTCCGGCTTCCGCGCCCGCCTGCGCTTTAACGACCGTGCCGCCTCCGAGCTCATCGACCAGGCTGTCGCCCTGATGGCTCAGGCCAAGAACTGCCATGATGAGCTGGAGACTTATTACCGGGCCGCCGTGGATTTTGACCAGGTGAATGCTGTTGCAGCAAATTGTCAAAAGATCCTAGGTCTCGGGTAGGCCCTGCTGTTAAACCCCACCGTCAGCCCTTTGGGCTGCCACCGCCCCTAGTAGGGGCGGCCTTGGCAAAGCGATGTAGTTTGTGCGTAAAGGGGAACCCCAAAAAGCTTTACGTAACGCCAGAGGCCCCACTATTAGGGGGGCTGGCGAGCGATAGCGAGACTGAGGGGTTTAGTTTCCCAACATACTGTGCACAACCTGAAAGGAAGTGAACCCCATGCCAACCATCCGTCTCTCTGTCCGGGAGCTGGTGGAGTTCCTGCTCCGCACCGGCAGTATCGACAGCCGCTTTACCGGCTTTGACCGGGCCAACGAAGGCGCGCGCATCCACCGCAGGCTCCAGAAGGCGGCGGGTGAAGGCTACGCCGCTGAGGTGTTCCTCACGGCAGAGCGGACGATGGAGGGAATCTGGTTCACCATCGAGGGCCGCGCCGACGGCATTTTTACCGATGAGGACGGCACGGTGGTCATCGACGAGATCAAGACCACCGCCGCGCCCGCCGATGCCATCACGGAGGACATGAACCCCTGCCACTGGGCGCAGGGCATGGTCTACGGGGCCATCTGCGCCGAGCAGCGGGAGCTGGAAACACTGGATGTCCGGCTGACCTATTACCAGATCGACACCGACGAGATCATCCGCTATACCCGGCACTTCTCCGCCGCTGAGCTGGATGCGTTTCTCAACGACCTGCTGCGGCAGTATCTTCCCCTGGGCACGGCGGCAACTGGACTGGGTGGAAGCCCGGGACCGGAGCCTTGGGGCCCTGCAATTTCCGTTTCCGGCCTACCGTCCCGGGCAGCGCGCCCTTGCCGGGGAGGTCTATCGCGCCTGTGCTGCGGGCAAGGCAGAGCAGAAGGGCGGTACCCGGCTGTTCTGCCAGGCACCCACCGGCATCGGCAAAACGATGAGTGCCCTCTTCCCGGCCCTGAAAGCCATGGGCGAGGGCAAGGGGGAAAAGATCTTCTACCTGACCGCCCGCAACACGACACAGGCCGCTGCTGAGGATGCACTGGCCCGTCTGCGGGCGGCAGACCCGGCGCTTTCCCTGCGCAGCGTGACCCTTTCGGCCAAGGAGAAGGCCTGCCTGTGCAAGGATGCTGAGGGCCGTCCCGCCTGCCTGCCGGAAGCCTGCCCCTACGCCAACGGCTACTACGAGCGGCTGAAGGATGCGCTGGCCGACCTGCTGGACAGCGCCGTCCCCTATGACCGGGCCGCCCTGACTGAGACTGCCCGGCGGCACAGGGTCTGCCCTTTTGAGCTGGGGCTGGACCTGAGCGAGTGGTGTGACGTAGTCATCGGGGACTACAATTATCTGTTCGACCCAACCGTGCACCTGCGGCGCTTTTTCGATGCGGCGGGCGACTACATTTTTCTCATCGACGAAGCCCACAACCTGCCGGACCGGGCCAGAGCCATGTACTCGGCACGGTTCTGCAAAGCAGCCTGACCGATGCCAGACGAGCCATCGGCAAAGGAAAAAGCGCACTGAAAACCGCGTTGACAAAGGCAGACAGGGGCTTTCTGGAAGCCCGGCGGGCGGTAACGAAGCTGGCCCCCCGCCGGGGTCCAGCGCCCACCGAACCGCCGGCAGAGGTTCTCACCCAACAGACCAGCCTTCTGGACACCGAACCGGCAGAAGCCGCCTTCCCGCTGCCGGAGCCTTTGCTGGCGCAGGATGGCACAGTCTTTTTGCAAGAGCTGCCGAAGGAGCTGCTCCGACTGCTGTTTAGCTTGCAGCCTCCCCTGCAGGACTGGCTGGAGGCCAACCCGGAGGCCGATGCCCACGCCCAGCTGCTCGAGCTCTACTTTGCGGTGCAGGATATCACCCGGGCAGCAGAGCGATACGACGCGCATTTTGTCACCCAGCTGACAGCCCGGGGCAGCGAGCTGGAATGGGAGCTGCTCTGCCTTGACCCTGCCCCCTTTGTGGATGCCAGCCTTGCCGCCGGGCGGGCCGCGGCACTGTTCAGCGCAACGCTCACCCCGCCGGGCTACTACCGCTCCGTGCTGGGCTGTCCCGATGCCCGGGCTGTGGCTCTGGAAAGCCCGTTTCCGCCCGAACATCTGGGGCTCTACTGCCTGCCCGGCATCTCCACCCGCTACCGGGATCGGGAGGCCAGCGTGCAGGCCGTCTCGGATGCGCTGGCCGCACTGGCCCGGGCCAAGGTTGGCAACTATCTGGCCTTTTTCCCCAGCTACGCCTATCTGCGGCAGGTGCACGAGGACTTCACCGCCCGTTACCCGGACATCGGGACGCTGGCCCAGGAGAGTGGTCTGGACGACGCGGCCCGGGCGGCCTTTCTGGAACAGTTCGGCCCAAGCCCCGCAAAAACGCTGCTGGGCTTCGGGGTCATGGGCGGCATCTTTGGCGAGGGGGTGGATCTGGTGGGCGACCGGCTCATCGGGTGCGCCATCGTGGGGGTGGGCCTGCCTCAGGTGAACCCCCGGCAGGAGATCCTGCGCCGCTACTATGACGAAGCGGGCGGCACCGGTTTCGACTACGCCTACCGCTTTCCGGGCATGAACAAGGTCTTACAGGCGGCGGGCCGGGTCATCCGCACGCAGGAAGACAGGGGCGTGGTTCTTTTGCTGGATGACCGCTTTGCCCGCGCCGAATACACCCGCCTGTTCCCCCGCCACTGGCACCAGCTCCAATACCTGCGCAGCACCACAGAACTGGAGCAGCAGCTTGCCGCCTTCTGGGCACGGAATCAATAGAAAAAGCCTGTCAGCGCAAAAACCGACAGGCTTTTTCTCATGCTCCGGACATTTTCCGGCTCTTACTTCTTTCTGGGCAGGGATCTGCGCAGTTCATCCCAGGCAGTCATCTCCACCAATGTGGTGGCGCGCAGGGCGGCAAACGCTTCATCCAGATACTGCATCTCGCTCACCGCACGCATGGCGTGATCCGAAATGCACCACTTCCCAACGACCGTCTGCGCCATCCAGTAGACCATCCGCTCGGTCTTTTTCCGCTGTTTGGTGCCCTCGCGGTAGCGGTCGGTGTTCTCCGCATCGTTCACGGGTACACCTGCCGCTTTCAGCATCTCACAGCACTCCCAGGCGGCATCCACGATCATCCTGCGCTGTTCCACTGTGGTGCGGGAAAGTTCCCCATCCACCGCATAGCAGGCATAGGCGCAGGGCAGGATAAAGGCGATGTGGCTCTTGAGCCACTCGTCCATATCGCTGTAATAGGTCAGCTTGTAGTGGGTGCCCTCAAAGGCAGCCTGCAGCCGCAGGCGGAACGCGCCGGACAGGGGTGCGGTTGCTCCGCCGACGGTCATTCCCATCCCCATGTGCACACTGATCAGCCGGTCATGCTCCCGGCGGCCCGCATTGTTCTGGAAGCCAAAGGCGATCTTATCCACCGGGCGCTGCATGGCCTGCAGCATCTCCTGCGCATAGGGATCATTGCCCACAAAGATGAAGTACTGGCTCCGGTTTGCTTTGAGGATGGGCAGCACATCGGCCAGCTGCCCGGCCTGCACCGTGACAAACACAAGGTCATACACATCCTCGGGGGTCAGCACATCTGTCGTCTGCATCCGATCCACCGTTGTTTTCCGCTGGAGCATGTGGCGGATGGTCAGGCCCTTCTGGTCAATGACCTCCTTCCACTCGCCCCGGGCCAGCAGGGTGACCACATTTTTCTTGTTCTGTGCCAGACTGTGGGCCAGCTGACAGCCCTGAACGCCTGCGCCGTACACCAAGATCCTCATAACGAGATACCTCCTGTTTTGCATGATCAGCCCGGCCAGAAACACCGGGCTGTTACTTTTTCAGGAACGAGAAGAAGCCCTTTTTCTCATAGGGCCGGGTCTGCACGCCGGTCACGGTGTAGCCCGTTTCGGCAATGGCAGCCTTCAGTGCCTCCACATCCACCGGCTGCTCCGAGATGATGACCGTCTCGCCCTTGGTGTGGGAAGAAGTCACCTTGTTCACCCGGGCGGTCTTGCGTACCACATCATTGATGTGGCTCTCGCACATACCGCACATCATACCATCGACCCTCAGGATCGTTTCTACCATTGTTGTCCCCTCCATACTGTATCTGCGGGCACCCCTGTCAAACTGCACAAGTCCAGCCCGCTGTTTTCGTCATTTTGTTAGTTTTAGCTAACTCGTTGTGGAAACAAAAAGGCTCCTGCCCCGCACAGCACTGCTCTGCGGAACTTTACCGATTTGTTTTCAGTTTTATCATACCATACCGGTGGGCAAATTTCAAGCTGCCCACAAAACCGGCCGGGGGACTTTATCAAAGGGTCAGTTCATGGAAAACAGCGCTGCTTTCCAGCTCTTTCCATTGCATCGTGTTTTCTTCCAGGGTCATGTAGCTGTGGGGGCTGTTCTCCTTGGGGATGCTCACAGAACCCGGATTCAGGTAAAGATTTCCCTGCCCGAACTCTGTCCAGGCCGGAACATGGGTATGCCCGTGCAGCAGTACATCTCCGGGGGCCAGCGGCGGCAGATTTTTCACATGATAGATATGCCCGTGGGTCGCATAAATGAGCCGCTGCCCCACCGGAAGCACCGCATAATCGGCCAGCACGGGGAATTCCAGCACCATCTGGTCCACCTCGGCATCACAGTTGCCCCGCACGCAGAGCAGCTTCTCCTTTTTCCCGTTCAGCAGGGGGATGACCTCCTTGGGGGCGTACTCTCGGGGCAGGTCGTTGCGGGGGCCGTGGTAGAGCAGGTCGCCCAACAGGAACAGCCGGTCGGCTCCCTCCCGCTCAAAGGCCTCCAGCATTTTGCGGCAGTAGTAAGCCGACCCGTGCAGGTCTGACGCGATCATCCATTTCATGGCAGATCCTCCTTTTGTGCGTTCTGTTCTTATTTTACCGCCGCCGCGCCCCTTGTCAAGGGCAAGGGTCCGCTGTAAAAAGCCATACTTTTATTTTAAAAAGGCCTTGACAAGTATCCCTGTGATGTGGTATCTTTGAACTAATAAAATATCGTGTGGATTTTTACAGCATTCTGCAACTTTTCGCCACACAATGGTACAAAAGCCATTGTGTGGCTTTTTGCTTTGCCTTCAAATTCAAATCTGACCCTCAGGAGCAATGAAAATGAACGATACTTTTATGAAAACCAGACCGGTGTTCCCGCTGCTGCTCTCCATGGCCCTGCCCAACGTCATCTCGATGCTGGTGAACAGCCTGTACAACATCGTGGACAGCCTCTTTGTGGCCCAGATCAGCGAGCAGGCCATGACGGCGCTTTCGCTGGTGTTTCCCATCCAGAACTTTGTCAATGCAGTGGCCATCGGCTTCGGCATCGGCATCAATGCCCAGATCGCGCTCTACCTCGGCGCAGGCGACCACGAAAACGCCAACCGGGCCGCCACCCACGGCATGATGTTTTCCCTGCTGCACGGCGTGCTGGGCATGGTCCTCTGCATTGCCATCATGCCCGGCTTCCTGCGCCGCTTCACTACCGATCCCGCTCTGGTGGACATGGGCGTGACCTACTCCACCATCGTGTTCCTGTTCTCGCTGGTCAACATGGCAGACCTCGCCTTTGAGAAGATCTTCCAGTCCGTGGGCCGGATGAATGTTGCCATGGTGGCGCTGATCACCGGCTGCGTGACCAACATCGCCCTCGACCCTGTCCTCATCTTCGGCCTTGGGCCGGTGCCCGCCCTGGGCATTGCCGGTGCGGCCCTTGCCACCGGCATCGGGCAGGCCGTTTCCCTTGTGGTCTACCTCTATGTCTACTGCACCACCGAAGTTGCCGTCCGCTTCTCCCGCCGCTGCCTGCGGTTCGATGCCGCCCTTGACGGCAAGCTCTATGCCATCGGTGTACCGGCCATCCTGAATCTGGCCCTGCCCAGCCTGCTGGTCACCTTCCTGAACGGCCTGTTGGCGGTCTACTCCCAGAGCTATGTGACGGTGCTGGGCATCTACTACAAACTCCAGACCTTCCTTTACCTGCCGGCCAACGGCATCGTGCAGGGGATGCGCCCGCTGGTGGGCTACAACTACGGTGCCCGGGAGCATGGCCGTGTGTCCAGGCTCTACAACCTGACACTGGGCCTGAGCGCCGGGATCATGGCCATTGGCACCCTGCTCTGCCTGACCATTGCAGGCCCGCTGATGGGTCTGTTCACCTCTAACCCCGAGACCATCGCCATCGGCCAGACCGCCCTGCGGGTCATCTGCCTGGGATTCATCGTCTCGGCAGTGTCTACCACCTCCTCCGGCGCGCTGGAGGGTCTGGGCAAGGGCGTGCCCTCGCTGGTCATCTCCCTTTGCCGCTACATCATCTTCATCATGCGTTCGACCTCTCAGTCTCGCTTTCCTCGACAGCTCTCCTACCGAGAGGGAGCCTCTGGCGAAGAGGCGAGGCTTTCCTGTCATGCCAAAGCCTCCTCGGCTAGGGGAGGTGGCAGCGTTAGCGCTTGACGGAGAGGTTTCTTTACAGCAGCCTGTATTTTTTTGGGAGGTATGGGTAAAGGCTCCGACTCAGCCAGCTGGCTCTTGTACAGCTCCACGATCTCCACGCTGGTGTCGCGGGGTTGCCGGGACGGCAGGCGTCAGCATAAGCGACTCGGCGAGGAACTGGATGTCCTCTTCCTTCAGGATGCTGTTAGGTTTGGGATGCCCACGTCAGCACTCAGCTGCTTGACAGCGGCGATGGTGGCATCTGTGGCCTGTGCGTCGTTCATCTCGTCGATGCCCTTCACGCCCATGGCAGGCCACGCCG
>VOFB01002453.1_pt1 | contig 41253 bp, 46 predicted proteins | sample 5384141 | NCBI WGS metagenome assembly VOFB01 (sample SAMN12384721, study PRJNA508395) | human gut metagenome | isolation source: healthy gut A | host: Homo sapiens
CTATGTGTTCAGCTGGTTGGGAAATGCGGAGCTGTTGCTCGCCATAATCAAGCTGATCGAGGACAAGATGAATGCGCCGGACGATACGGCCAGTGTCGGTGTGCAGATTATCTTGTTGGTGGAAGATTCCGTCCGTTTCTATTCTTCGGCTTTGCCGCATCTGTATAAATTTGTATTGGAACAGAGCCAGATGTTTGCTAAAGAGGCGTTGAACGACCATCAGCGTACACTTCGTATGCGTGGGCGTCCCAAGATCAAGTTGGCGCGTACCTATGAGGAGGCTGTCCGCATCTTCAACCAGTACCGCGATAATATGCTGGGGATCATCTCGGACATGAGCTTCATGCACGACGGAGTGAAAGATCCTTACGCCGGATACAAGTTCGGGCAGTATGTGCGGAAGACCGGCCTGATCATCCCTTTTGTCTTGGAATCGTCGGAGGCAAGCAACAAAGTGTATGCGAAAGAACTGGGAGCTTCCTTTATCGACAAAAATTCCAAGAGTTATCCGCAGGATCTGAGGAAGAAGATCATGCAGCGTTTTGGTTTCGGCGATTTCGTCATCCTGAATCCACAGACGAAGGAGGAGATCATGCGTATCAAGGATTTGAAGGATTTGCAAAGAAGGTCTTTCAGATACCGGACGATTCGCTGGTTTATCATCTGAGTCGTAACCATTTTTCCCGCTTCTTCTATTCCCGTGCCATGTTTCCACCCGCCGAGGTTTTGAAGCATGTGGATGTGAGTGACTACAAGGATATGGATGAGGCGCGCAAGTTGATTTTCGACTTGATCGTGCAGTACCGTCGGATGAAGAATTCCGGTGTTGTTGCAGTCTATCAGAAGGAGCGCTTCGACGAATATAGTAACTTTGCCCGTATAGGCGACGGTTCGCTGGGAGGAAAGGGCAGGGGTCTGGCGTTTATTGGGGCGATGGTAAAGCGTTATCCCAAGTTGGAACACGATCACTTTGCTGTGACCATTCCGAAGACGGTCGTGATCTGTACAGACATCTTCGACGAATTTATGGAGACAAACGAACTGTATCCGGTCGCACTGAGTGATGGATGACGAAACGATCCTGAAATATTTCCTGCGTGCTAGCCTTCCCGCCCGTCTGATTGAAGACCTGATGGCGTTTTTCGATGTTGTCAAAAGTCCGATTGCCGTCCGTTCGTCTAGTCTTCTGGAAGATTCCCATTATCAACCGTTCCTGGGATTTATTCTACTTACATGGTACCCAAGCTGGAAGATAAATATGATATGCTCGTACGTTAAGCGACGCGATCAAAGCAGTCTACGCTTCTGTCTTTTATCGTGACAGCAAGGCATATATGACGGCGACATCGAACCTTATCGACCAGGAAAAGATGGCGATCGTTCTACAGAAGTAGTAGGGAACCGGTATAATGACCGTTTCTATCCTACTATCTCTGGTGTCGCACGTTCGTTGAATTTCTACCCGATTGGAAATGAAAAGGCGGAAGACGGAATTGCCAATATTGCTTTGGGGCTTGGAAAATATATCGTAGACGGAGGGCAGACTTTACGTTTCTCTCCTCGTCATCCGCACAATATTTTGCAGATGAGTACGATGGACTTTGCGCTCCGTGAGACTCAAACTCGTTTTTATGCACTTGACTTGAAGAATCTGGCAGATCAGTTTTCTGTGGATGATTCGTTTAATTTGCTTCGTCTAAATCTGAAAGACGCGGATGCGGACGGTTCTCTGAAGTTTATTGTTTCGACATACGATCCTTATGATCAGGTTATTCGTGACGGTTACTATCCTGGCGGGCGTAAGATATTGTCTTTTGTGAATGTTCTTCAACATGAGGTTTTTCCGTTGGCCGATACGCTCGATCAGATACTGCATGTCGGACAGGATGAGATGGGGCGGCCTATCGAGATTGAGTTTGCGGTCAATATAGATCCGCAGAATCCCGGTTTCGCTACATTCTATCTGTTGCAAGTTCGCCCGATCGTGGATAACAAGGAGGTAATGGAAGACCTGACGCTTGTGGAACAAGAGGATACAATACTACATCGACAAGCGTTTTTGGGACATGGCATTGTGACGGATGTGCAGGATATTATATATGTAAAGACCGGTGCTTTCTGTTCCTCCAACAACCAGTCGATAGCCTATGATATCGAGAAGATGAACCGCCAGTTCACAGGAGAAAAAAGAATTATGTTTTGGTTGGTCCTGGTCGTTGGGGAAGTAGTGACTCCTGGCTGGGCATTCCGGTGAAATGGCCTCATATCAGCAATGCACGTGTTATAGTGGAATGTGGGCTGGAGAATTATCGTGTCGATCCGAGCCAGGGAACGCATTTTTTCCAAAATCTGACTTCGTTTGGTGTCGGTTACTTTACGATCAACCCGTTTAAGGGTGATGGCTGGTTTGATGAGGGATATCTGAATTCCTTACCAGCGGTGGAGGAAACCGAATACCTTCGCCATGTCCGTTTCGATAAACCGGTCGTAATCAAGATGGACGGCAAGAAGAGTTTGGGAGTGGTGTTGAAACCAGAAAAGTAAAATGATAAATAAAGAGAACGTAAATGTGTTAAAACTCCTTTGTCATGATCTTTTAGGCACGGATTACATAGATAAATTTATTTTTTCATGTAATCCATGCCTAAGTTATATCTATTGTATTTCTACACACCTTCGTCTTGGTTTCAAAACATAGGTGTTTTGAGGAAGAAACATGCATGATTCGTTTTCAAAACACCTATGTTTTGAAAACGGTCGGATATGTCCTGATTTAGTCTTTCTTTTTGATGAAATCCGAAGGATAGTTTACCGTGTTGATCACCTCCCCGTCTTTTAGGCGAATCCAGGTTCTGAAATTGGTTGATCCTTCAGTCATCTCGATTACGCGGGCACCGTTGCTCAGGTTGTTGTACACCGTGTCGCCACCGGTGTAACGGCCGTAGGCAAGCAGGATGCCTTTCCAGAAAACAGCATAGTCATCATCATGATCGTGTCCGACAAATACACCTAAGATATCCCCCATTTCCTTCATCGAGGCAAACATGCCGGAGTTCAGTTGCGGAGCGCAGGCTTTTTCTTTTCGGGTTCCGACCAGGATGGCCGTTTCATCTGATGCGGCCTGGTTGTATTCCGGCAGGGCGATGTGGAAGAATGCCAGCGAGGGCAGGGGAGTGCCGCCGTTTTGCTTTTGTGTATTTCGCGCTGTTTTCGCGGTACCATCGGATCTGGTCAAACTTGATGTAATCATAGCCGCCTATTCCCTTGATCTGTGAATATGAGTGAGAGTCCATACAATACAGGATGGCTGCGTCTTTCTTTCCATCGGACGATTTCAAGGGAAGAATAAAGTTGGTCACTCCTGTGACTCCTGCCACGGAATCGGTCAGGTTGTAAGGTATTGTCTGTATGATATCGAATAGCTGAGTACGGGTAAGTCCCTGTTCGTCATCGTGATTGCCGAATGTCACTCCGAAGGGTATTTGGCGGTTGGCCGCTAAGTTCAGGATTGTGCGCATCCCTTCCTCTGCCGGTTGACCGTAGATGACATCACCTGTGAATAGCACTAAGTCCGGTTTTTCCGCATCCAGCACTTCGTTGATGCGTTCGAGAGAAACGGCTGACTTGGGATTCCCGTGAATGTAATGTACGTCCGTGAACTGTACGATTTTGAACTTGCCGTCTTTATTGAATTTCAAGACGGGTTTCTGTGTGTAGCCTGGTTGCAGGCATCCGAGCACAAGTGAAAGAATAATAAGAAGTTGTTTCATCTTTAGATGGTTTTTGTTTATGAATGGTTTATTCGATCGTGATGTCGAATTGATCGTATGAATCTGTTCTCCAAGCCTTTTTCGGATGTCAGGGAGAAAGTGCGAACAGGGGGGAGAATGTTTTGATCTTAATCGTCTTTCCATCCGGCATAAACTCCATGATGCGGAGCCAGCAGTCTCCCCCGTTGCCATGCCATTGACCGTCGGCGGTCTGGGCGTTGAACATCATTTGGGCTACATTCTTGCCTGTGCTGTTTTTGTCAGTCCTGAAGCTGACATTGCCCTTTGTAGTCTGCTATCTCGCATTCATGTCCGCATATCACCATGCAGATGTTGGAGGAAGGATAGACCAGTTTCTGCCAGATGGCTTCTCCGTAATTGGCGGGTGATATTTTGTAGCTTTCCTTGATGTGACGTTTGGCTTCCGGTGACATATAGGAGTGTGTCAGCAGGATCACTTTATGATTTTTGTATTTGGCTTTACCGGCAACTTTGGCCGCCCATTCGATCGCCTCGTCACGCGGAGCAAATTCGAGTGATATGACCAATAGTTTTCCCCATGTGTCTGTCTCGAACTCATAAGCTGCATTTTCAAGAGTCGGAATACCTTGATAGTTCAGGCCTGTCTCGACCAATGACTTTTTCCAGCAGCTATTCCGCTCGGAAGGGCAATAATCAGGAAGGTGGCAGAGGAGGTTTTCTGCTTTCTCATATCCGTAATCGTGATTCCCGGTACAAACGACATAAGATATTTTGTCGTCGAGCCGTTCAAATGCCCTGGATGCGGCCTGCCATTGTTCTTCGCTTGTCTGATTTCCGTTTATGCCGTCTGGAATCCGTATCTCGTTCTGTTCAACCAAATCACCGGTACACAGAACTCCTTTGATATTCAAAGGTTCGATGCTGTTGGCAATCCAAGCTGTCTGTAGCTCGAATAGCGGTTGGTTAGCATCGAACTTGTTATAACTCTGCGGATCAGGCAGCAGGATCATGGAAAAAGAATGCTTGTCGGATAGTTGAGGCCGGACAGGGTAGATCTGGGCGGATATACAAAAAATATTGAGATGAATAATCGTTAAGATAAAAAAAAGTTTTTTGTTCATGATATATGTATAAATTAAAAATGAGACACCGAATATAATGAATGTTTTTATATTCGGTGCTCTCTTCTATATGAATAAATTATTTCAGAAGCCACATAATACTGTTGACATCGTCATCTCCTCCCATTGGCGATCCAAAGCTTTATACAATGATTCTTTGTTGTAGTTGGTTTCAGATTCTGGATACATGTAACGCATTGGAATTTTATCTTTTGCATTATTTAGGTTTGTTTCTGGATTGATTGGGAATTCCGGGTATCCGTTTCTGCGATATTCGTAGTAATCATCTGTGGCCATATGGAAGTATCTAGCCAGAAAAGCTTGCATCCAGATTTGCTTCAGACGATCTGTTACAGACCCGTTTGTGTTATAGGCTACATATTCGCCTTTCAGGTATGATGTAATATAATCATCTGTAATCTCTACTCCGTTGTTGTATTCAGCAGGGACAGTGGTACGGACAAACAGGAAAGAAGCTCGAATGCCTTCCTCATAATATTGTTTTGCAGAGCCGGTGATCCATCCTCTTTCAACCGCTTCTGCGAGAAGGAAATTCATATCTGCATATCCTAAACGGATGCAAGGTACTCCGACATAACTCAAACGGTATACGTCATTGGGACGGGAGTGCATACGTTTTGCGATTTTTTTTTTCAATGTCGTATACGCCAGCGGCATCCACTGCAGGATAGGCATTCCAGTCATTTGGCTTTAAAAGTTTTTCTCCTACTGGCAGGTATAATTCGTTTGTCAACCCTTCTGCCGGAGCCAGATAATAAAATAATCGGTAATCTTTGAATCTTTTTAAAGGATCAATTGTGTGTGTGTGCCGGCATAATAGTCGATACTACGAGTTTCCGTTACGTGATAGGGATTTTTTGACCATCTTTGTCAGAGTAGATGACCTGTAGGTTATCTTCATTGCTTTTAAATAGATTATTTTCTGAAACAACTTTGGAGAACGTTTCTTTTATTTGCAACTCCTGTGTATCGTCTGCCCGTTTGGATAGAGACATTAGGACTTTTAAACGTAAAACATTTGTCGCTTTTCTCCATTTTTTCGGATCTCCCTGGTAGAAAGGATCTCCGGAAAAAGCTTGTTTGGATTTTGCAAAATATTCGTCGGCAAGAGCAAGGTCTTCAAGAATGCCTTTAAATACGTCTTTTGTTCATCATATTGGGGATAACGATGTTCTTCGATGTTCAGAGCTTCCGAATAAGGGATATCTCCCATATCCATCGTTGTACGATAGAAATACCAGCCTTTCAGAAAATAATATAAACCTGTATGAGCATCCAAATCATCTTCAGAGGATAGTTCAACCATTTTCCAGGCATTTGTTAAAGTTTGGATGTTATCAAAACTGCCTTTTCCAAAACGGTTATATTGTCCATCGTCGATTTGTTCTCCCCAAAACATCCGTTTGACCAGAAATTCATTTCTCCAGTTACTTGCCGATTTGGTCATGTCAAGAATGACTTTGGAGGCAAGCATGGAAGCGTTTACTTTAGTTGTTGTATCCGGATTGGTGTTCAGATCGTCAAAAGTAGATGTGCATCCTGATAATGAAAATATTCCTATCAGAAAGCAAGCGATTGCTTTATATTTCAGTTCCATAATTGAATTGTTTTATCAGATTAGAAATTAACTTTTAAATTGAATCCCATATAGCGTTGGGATGGGGAATTTAAGCTTTCTGTACCAGAAGAGTCTCCTCCTTTATCTGGGTCTGCATATTTGTATTCTTTAGCCCAAAGGAACAGATTTTGACCGGTGAAACCAATAGAAGCACTTTTCATTTTCATCTTTTTGGCACAATGTGGATGGCAGATCATATGTGAGTGAAAGATTTCGGAGCTTGAAGAACGTTTCTTTCAGTATATTCTGGCGACATGCATTGTGATGTGAATCATGATATTTACTGATATAAGATTCATATGAGACAACAACATCATTAGGAGCAAACACGCGTGTATCTTCTATGATATTGCCATCTGGATCGCGAGTTACACTTCCTGAAACAACTTTTACCCCTTGTCCGATATAGGTTTTATTTCCGTTTACGACTTCTTCATAACGCCATTGTGTATCAGTGTCAATGCCAGCTCCTGTATTCCATAACATTTGATGAGTTTTAGAGTAAGATAAACCGCCGACACGACCATCAAGCGTAAAGCTGAGTGTGAAGTTTTTGTATTTGAATGTGTTTGTGATACCCCAAACTAAATCAGGAGTAGTATTTCCGATCTTTGTTTGAAAGTTTTGTTTAACTGGCATACCTCCATTATGAATGATATTTCCTTCTGGATCACGTTCCCAATCGTAAACGGCAAGCCAATCCCAGCTAGCTCCTTCTTTGACCCATGGTTTTTTAGTCGAATAATCTGGGTCTATCGTTTTGTAGGTATATTGGTCGTGTGACCAGTTTGTTAGGATGTCCCAACTAAAATCTTTGGTCTGAATAGGTGTTCCTCCAATGGTAATTTCGAATCCGGAGCGAAGACGCGTTTCTTTAAAATTGGTTTGAATACTATTGAAGCCAGTTGCGCTGCTGACTCCTCCTTCGATAATAAAATCGGATTCCATTTTACGATAATAAGAAAAGTCAAGGAATAAACGGTTCTTAAACATGTTAGTGGCTGTTCCGACTTCCCATACTTCCGATTTCTTTGGACGTACTTGTCCACCGATCTTACTGGATGGATAAGACGCTGTTGAAAGTCCGTCCCATACATTTGTACTGACAGAATATACGTTGTTATTGGCATATATCTTGGCATCCTCTTTGGCTGTTGTCCATGAAGCCCGAACTTTTAGGAAATCCCACCAAGTTGGTAATTTGACAATCTCGGATAAAACAATACTTCCTGAAACGGATGGATAGAAGTAAGAACGCTGGTCAGAAGAAAGGGTCGAAGACCAATCATTCCTTCCGGTTACGTCCAGAAAATAAGTGCTTGCCCATGAAAGGGATGCTTTGCCGTAGACGCTATTAACTCGTTTTTGTTGTAGTTCGCTGGTTGCTTCGATTGGATCGATAGAGGCATTTAAGGAGTAGAATTCTGGAATAGAAAGCCCTCCTTTTGTTTTACTACTCATAAAGTCATAGCGTGTATAATAAATGTTTCCACCGCCTAGCAGATTCATGTTGAACTTACCCCAAGTTTTATCTGCCATTAACATAGCGTCTGTGTTTATGCTCATATCCGTACCACGGCTTACTCCAAAGAATCCTTTTTATCCCAGGCCTGATTAGCAGAGATCGGATTTTTCCATTCATTCCGTTTTGTATACACATCGACCCCTGAACGAACCATTGCTTTTAACCAGGGAGTGATCTCATAGCTTGCATTCAAAGCGGCATTGACAACATCGATGTCGTAAGCGTCTGTAATTTCATAAGCCTTGAACCATGGATTGTCATACCAACTGTCATCATACCAGTTCTGTTGCATACCTTCTTTTCCTTTTACCCAGTAATTGCGATAATCGCGTACGTCATATTCGGAACCTCCCCAGATTACCATGTCGTATATGTAGCTACCGCTATATCCGGATCCGTGGTCATTGGTGGAAACGCGTTTATTGTAGGCTGCCGAAGCGTCCATTTTAAAGTTTTTCCAAGTCATTTCTCCTCCGACAGAGAATGTGATTTTGTTCAAATTCTGATTGGGGTATTGTCCTTTATTGTATACTTCTGTGATGGAGGCTCGGAATGAACCGTATTTACCTTTTGAGAAATGTTGACATTATTGTTTGTAACCATGCTGAATTGCAGGAAGTTTTTGAAGTTATCTTTTCCTTTTGATACCAATTCCTGTTCACGCCATTCATAATTGAACGGATCCCAAAGAATAGCAGTGCGTCCTATATCCAGTTTATCTCCCCAGACATAGTCATTGTTGTATTTACCTCCGAAACCACGGCTATAAGAATGTTGAGTTTCAGAGAATGCGAGGTATCCGGAAAAAAACATTGTATTACTATTGATATTGATGTTCAAGCCTTCTTCATTGGCCCCCTTTTTCGTAGTTATCATTATGGCTCCACTTGTTCCGCGAGCACCATACAATGCAGAGGCTGTTGCACCTTTTAATACATCGATAGATTCAATGTCGTCGGATGCAATTTCGTCTAACGTGATGTTTCCATAGGGAACACCGTCTACAATGATTAGTGGAGTTTCTCCACGTAGTTTGATTTTAGGTGTTTCATTGAATTCCGTACTATTTTGAATATTCAAACCAGCCACTTTTCCCGTTAAGGATGTTGTCACATCTACTGTTTTTGCTAAAGGCAGATTATCTCCTTTCACTTTTTGAACAGCATATCCCAGAGCTTTTTCTTCTCGTTTGATTCCTAAGGCTGTAACAACAACTTCATCTAATTTGCGTGAATCTTCGAGTAGGGTAATATTGAATATTTCTTTATGTCCGACGGCAATATTTTTGGTTACGTATCCGATAAAGGAAATGACCAATGTCGCATTATCTGGTACTTCTAAACTGAATTTTCCATCGATATCGGAAATTGTTCCGTTCGTTGTCCCTCTTTGAATGACATTGGCGCCGGGAACAGGTTCGCCTTTTCCATCGGTGACAACTCCGGTGATCTTTCTGCTTTTCTGTTGGGCAACTAGTACCTCTTTGGGGGGAGAGAATAATACTTTTATCTAAAACTTTATAGCTGATATTGGTTCCGGAGAACAATTGTTCCAATACATTAAAAACATTTTTTTGTTTACTTTTTATACTAACGATACGTGAGGTATTAACTTGTTTGTTATTGTAGAAGAAATGAAAGTCTGATTGTTTTTCAATTTCATCCAGTACCTCCTGTACAGATTTGTTGTTCACATCTATGTTTAAAAGAACATTTTGACTGTAGCTATCGGACGCGTAGGCTAATCCGACACAGATAAATAACATTATTACGGATAGTTTCATACATAATGGTATTTTCTTCAGGAGCATGAACCTAACATTCATCTTCCTGAAATGTTGGAAGCTAAAATAATTTGTCATAGATTTGTAAATGATTTAGAGTTATAAAAAGTTGCTTATACTTGTCGCCAAACAAGTTTGCGATGGATTTTCATACGGGGAAATACGCCAATATTTTCCCGTATGTTTTGTTTTCAAGGGGATTATTTTCTTTCATGAGATTTGATAAATAAGGTTACACTTAATATAATTCAACGATTTTTTTCTTTAATATTTCCTTCTTGCCCAGTTTGAGGGTCTATGAAGCGATATTGAATACCGGAAGCCAAACGGAAATGTTCGAGGATTAGTTGTAAGTGCTGTCCATCGAAAGGTCCTGTGAAGGAGTTGTTATATAACTTGTCGTTTTTACGATGAACTCGACATTGAAACGTTTGCTTAACACTTTCAATGCTTCGTTAAATGGTGTGTTCCGGAATACGACCAAGCCGTCTTTCCAGGAAGTTTGTGTCGGAATATATGGTTTGTCGACTTTAACTTTTTTAGTATATTGGTTATAAGTGAATTCTTCATTCGGTTTCATTAAAAATGATTTATGCTTCTGATTATCGTCTAAAAATGAAAGTCGAATGGAGCCAGATACCAAGGTGGTCCTTACGCTGCTGTCGGCTGCATAGGCTTCCATATTGAATTCGGTACCGAGTACTTCTGCTTTGATATCAAATGGGGTGCTGACAGTGAAACGTTTACTTTTGTCTTTATGGACGGAAAAGTAGGCTTCACCGTTCAGCACAACATCACGTGTGTTACCTGTAAAACGCGTCGGGTGCTTCAGATAGGAACGTGAGTTTAACCATACTTTTGTTCCGTCCGGTAAATTGACTGCAGCGACCATTCCTGGATTAGTTCTGATTTCTATATATTCGATCGGATCTTTTTTTAATGCGAAATATATAGTGGAAATGATAAGCGGAAGGATGAGGATTGCCGCAATACGTTGTATCCAGGCGGATAGAGAAATTTTCCGGTGGGAATGTATCTTGCTTTTTTACTTTTTTCAGGGCTGTACCTGAATCTGTTTGCCGGATACAAGTCAATGTCTCAGTTGCCAGGCATATAGATTGTATGTCCCGGGCTATTTTTTTGTTTTCTTCTGATGCAGAGATCCAATCTTCTACTTCTTGTTGCAGAGGTATGGAGAGGGTTCCGGTGAAATAACCCAAAAGTATCGATTCGTTTATTTGTTTATGTTTGTCCATAATTGTCCTTTTATAAATATGACTGACGAAAAATGAAATCTCCTAAATGAAAAGTGATTTTTTTTCATGTATTTGTAATTGTTCGTTGGATTAGAAAATATTATATTTGCAAATAAGTATAAATATTTCCGATTAAAACTTATAGAACAGTGATTTGTATGTCTTGTAATATTTCTGATATAGTGGCAGACGAAACTCTTTTTCAGGAAATCCAAAGGGGAGATGAAAAAGCGTTCGATGTCCTTTTTTTGAAGTATTACCCTTCCTTGTGTGCTTATGCCCAACGGTTTGTCGAGTATGACGACGGGCAGGAAATTGTACAGGATGTGATGGTTTGGCTGTGGGAGAATCGGGAGATGCATACGTTTGAGATCTCTCCGAAGAGCTATCTGTTTAAAGCTGTGAAGAACCGTTGTTTGACGTTGATCAGCCGAAATGAAATAAAACAGAAGATTATTAATACATTGTACGACAATCAACAATTAGAATATGAAGATCCTGATTTTTATATCGTGGAGGAACTGAGTCGTAAGATAGAAGAGGCGTTGCAACGGCTTCCCGACAGTTACCGGGAAGCATTCGAGTTAAATCGTTTCCAGCATATGACGTATGGTGAAATAGCGACGTGTCTGGAAGTTTCTTCCAAGACTGTCGATTATCGTATTCAGCAGGCATTGAAGTTGCTTCGTGTAGAGTTAAAGGATTATTTACCGATATTACTTGCCATTCTTTAAAACAATTGTTGTATAGAACAAACTTTTTTGTGATTCCAGTTCATTAGAAAATTGGACAATAACCTCTGCCTTCCCGTATTTTCTATTTCGATTAAGATATCAGATCGTTTTAGTTTGATATTTTGATACTGCTTTTTTTTCTGTTTTGCTGATAAACGAAAATGTGATATAGGCAGAAAATGAAAGTATGTTGTTTGGGGAGAGATAGAAAGGGGAGAAAACGCTTACATTTGAGAAAAGCTTAACCCCTTGAGAATTGCTTGTGGCAAAAAAAAGAGATTGGTGGAGGTTCGGATATTTGAAAAGAAATTCAGGGCTTTATGGGCATGAGGACGGTCGTCATAGGAACGGAGACCGTCCTCGTTGCCGTGAGGTGCCGAGATCTTTATATATGAAGACGGTCGTCGGGCCAATGAAAACCGTCTTTGTTGGAAAAACTGTGCACCTTGCGGCAGGAAGTTCTTTTTAGAAAGATAAAAAGCCGGATTGCGAAGCGATTTACGAAAAGGAGCATATCTTTGTTAAATAAACGATATTATACAATAAGTGTTTTCATCCATTTTCGGCCACCTGCAATGTTTTTGGTTTGCCGACATCTATCAGATGAAGGTCTTCGTCAGCGTAGGCGTGGATGTTGGCCTTGGCGCAGATGGAGAGGTAGAAGTTGATGATCGAAAACTTACCGGTCCATTCTTCCATCCAGTCGAATATTTTAGGAGACAGTACATGTATCCCGCTGAAGGCATATTCGTTATATTGGTTCGGATCGAAATCGGGGTAGAACGACTTTACTTCGCCCGTCTCGCGGTTGCGCCAACCACATAGCTTATTTTCCTTATTGAAAAGCAGATAGCGGGAGGTGTTGCGTTTGCTGACCAATAATGTCGCCAACGGATTTGTCTCTATATGATGATTGTAAAGCGCACGGAGGTCGATGTCGGACAGGATGTCGACATTGTGTATCAGAAACGGCTCATTGCCTTGTAAAAAGGCGGCGGCGTGTTTGATTCCCCCACCGGTATCGAGCAGATAATCCCGCTCGTCGGAGATATGGATCTGGATACCGAAATTATTGTTGGCTGCCAGGAAGTTGATGATCTGGTCTCCCAAATGATGAACGTTGATGGCTATCTGGTGAAAGCCGGCATCTTTCAATTTGAGGATTACATGTTCGAGCATAGGTTTCCCATTGATAGGAAGTAATGCTTTTGAGTACTGTCGGTCAGCGGTTTGAGGCGTGTTCCCAAACCGGCAGCGAAAATCATAGCTTTCATAATATTGAGTTAAAGAGTTGTTCAATGTTTTGTTCCCTGTGTACGAGGTCTACCCGGACACCGAACTTAGAATGAATATGTTCCGCCATATGCTGGGCGGAGTAGACCGAACGGTGCTGGCCCCCGTGCAACCGAAACAGATCATCAGATTGGTAAATCCTCGGTCCATGTAACGTTTGACAGAAGCATCCACAATTTCATAAGCATGATCTAGGAAACGAGTGATCTCTCCGTCTTCTTCGAGGAAACGGATTACCGGTTCGTCCAATCCGGTAAAATGATTGTAACGTTCGTATTTACCAGGGTTATTGATGGCGCGGCAGTCAAAGACAAATCCACCGCCATTGCCACTCGGATCGTTGGGAATTCCTTTTTTATAGGCAAAACTGACGATCTTGACTTTGAGCGTATGCTTCTGGATGTCGTCATAAAACTGAGACAGGTTTGTCAGCTCCGTAGTACGGTACATAAATAGGGATACCCGGATAATCTTCTTTCAAAAGTTGCCGGAGGTTGTCGATAGCGAAGGGGACACTTTGGATAAAATGCGGTTTCTTTTCGAAATATCCCCGGAAACCGTAGGCTCCCAAGACCTGTAAAGTCCTGAAAAGAACGAAATGGCGTAATTGCCGGAAGAAATGCTTTTCGTCTATGTCCATATACCCGCGTAGTGCTTGCAGATAGTCGGCTATCAATTCCTGTCTCAACTCAGCGGGATATTTGGCTTTCGCCTGCCAGAGGAAAGAGGCGACATCATAGTAGATCGGGCCTTTGCGTCCTCCTTGGAAATCAATAAACCAGGGTTCGCCATTTTTTACCATCACGTTGCGCGACTGGAAATCCCGGTACATGAATGTCGGTGTATGGTCTTGCAGAAGGACATCGCTCATTTTCTGGAAATCATCTTCCAAAAGGTTTTCCTGGAATTCCATTCCGGTAGCTTTCAAGAAACAGTATTTGAAATAGTTCAGGTCCCAAAGGATCGAACGCCTATTGAATTCGGGGTAGAGGATAGCATTGGCTGAAGTCGAACCCCTCCGCACCTTTAAACTGCAGAGTCGGCAGAAGTGTGATCGTCTTGTGTAGCAAAGACTTTTCCGTCTCGTCGAAGAAACAACTTTTCCGTCCTTTCTCAATTGCTTGAAAGAGCAAGGTGTCGCCCAGGTCTTCCTGAAGATAGAACGATTTATCAACCGACCAGCAATAAACCTGGGGAACGGCAATCCCTTTTCCCGGAAATGCGCGGCCATATAAATAAAGGCATTGTTTTCCTCTATGGAAGTTCCGCTAACTCCGATCAGGGAAACGGAACCTGACAATCTGAAATACCGGCGGTTAGAGCCGGAAGAGGATAGTTCGGTTATAGTGCGAACAGAATGCCTGCCTTCTGGAATGCGTGGATAGCTTCCGGCGTACAACCCATGTTCGAAACCTCGGCGCAGCACCAAGTGCCGTTCTTCAGCAGTTCGGCAGCATCGTCGCCGTTCAGCTCGTTCTGGAATGCGCAGGGAAGTGCGATGTCGCACTTCACGCTCCAAGCCTTCTTGCCCGGAGTGAAGGTCGTACCTGCGAATTTCTCTGCGAACGGAGCCACGATATTGCGGTTCGAAGCGCGGAGCTCGAGCATGTAGTCGATCATCTCCTCGTTCATACCGTTGGGGATCGTTACTACACCGTCGGGACCGGAGATTGCGATCACTTTGGCGCCCAGTTCGGTAGCCTTCTTCGATGCACCCCAAGCCACGTTACCGAAGCCCGAGATGGCGATCTTTGCGCCTTCCAGTTTCTTGCCGGCCAGATGCAGCATGTGCTGTACGAAATAGAGTGCGCCGAAACCGGTAGCCTCCGGACGGAGGATGGAACCGCCCCAAGTTTCGCCCTTGCCGGTAAGAACGCCGGTGTGGTACTTGCGAGCCAGTTTCTGATACATACCGTTCAGGAAGCCGATCTCACGGCCGCCTACGCCTACGTCGCCGGCGGGAACGTCGGTATCGACACCGATATTGTGCCACAATTCAAGCATGAAAGCCTGGCAGAAACGCATGATTTCAGCGTTCGACTTGCCGGTCGGATCGAAGTCCGAACCACCCTTTGCACCACCCATCGGAAGGCTTTCAAGCAGTTCGATGCGGATGCCGCCCACATTGGCCGGGTATTGGATCCGGCTCGTATATTCGTTTCTCAGGTAACAGTTGACCCCTTCCGATTTCAGGAGGGATTCGATCATCTGTGCTGCTTCCGGTTCATAGAAACGGGCTATTTCGACTATTTTATCTTCCATATTAATGTGTGTTGTATAATGTAAATGATGATTTACCCGTTTATTAATTTATCCGCAATTTCTGTAGCCTGGCGGATACGGTCGGCCATGCCGATGCCGCCTTTGATGTTTCCGGCCAGCGTGAGGCCGGGGTAACGCGCTTGCAGTTCGTCGATCGTTTCGAAGCGGGAGCCGCTGCTCTGTTCATATTGCGGAATGGCATGTTCGTGACGGAAGATACGGATCATATCGGGTTCTGTCTCTTCCGGGAATTTCAGCATGGTGTGGAGCTCGTGCCTGATGAGCACTTTCAGCTCCTCTTCCGGCCAGGTCGTCAGGTCGGCATGCTTTACGCCTCCGATAAAGAACGAGAAGAGAGCACCCTCTTCCGGAGCCCGTCCGGTAAAACAAGCGGAGGGGAAAAGAATTCCGAGTACGTCTTTTTTTCTCACAGGAAGGAACCAGGCCTCCAAACGCATCGAAGCGTAATGTACCGGTGTCGCGGAACCCGACGCTGGCCTGTACGACTGGTGCATAATGCAGGTTGCTGATCCGCTCCATCTTTTCTTTCGGGACGAAAGGCAACAGGGCGGGCAATGTATAAGCACCGGTGGTTGTGATTATCCGTTCCGCAATAATGGTCTGTTCGCCGTCGGCTGTCGAATAGGTAGCCATCCATTTGTCTGCACAAGGGCGGACCGTGACGTCGGCGGCCGAAAGTGTGATGCGGGCCGGACCGATTGCCTCGGCCATCGCACCGGTCAGTTTGTCCAATCCTCCGGCGGCTGAAAATACTTTCTTGCTGGCGAGACGGTCGCGATCTGTTTTCGGCTGCTTGGCTTTCGCGATGGTTCCGCGGATGAAGCTTCCGTATTGCTGTTCCAGGTTGTAGAGCTTTGGGAGCGCATAACGAGTGACGAGCTTCATCGGATCGCCGGCGTAGACACCGGACAGAAACGGGTCTACCGCATAGTGCAGGAACGATTTACCCAGGCGGCGGGCAGCTAACTCGCCGACAGATTCATCCGGGTTATTGCCTTTTGCCCGAAACGGCTCTCCGAGGATACGGAACTTGTCGCCAAGCGTGAACAGAGGAGTCGTGACCGCACTGAACAGTCCGGACGGGAGAGCCCGGAACCGGTTCCCTTTCCAGATCAGCCGGCGCTTGGATTCTTCGCGGGCAGTCTCCAGTGCACAGGCTGGGGAGAGGGCTTCGAATAGTTCGGCGACTTCGGGATAGGAGACTACACCTGTATTGGGGCCGCTTTCGTAGACAAAATCCTTTTCGCGGAACGTATGGATTTGTCCTCCGACGCGATCAGCCTTTTCGAGGATATGAATGTCTTTTCCGGCGCGGGTCAACCAGAAGCCGGTTGTCAATCCGGTCAGTCCGGCGCCGATAATCAAAATATCAGTCTGTTGGGGTTCCATTGCGTTATATCGGTTTAGAAAATGATTTATTTGTTCCGAGCATCAGCTTGCCCAGCGAAGCCGCTACGTTTCGGACGAAAAGCCTGCCTTCAGGTGTCATCCTGATTTGATTTTCGTCAAACTCGACCAATCCGTCCTCTGCAAATTCGCGTAGACAGGCTTCGTCATAGGCGGTTGCCTGCTTGATGGAGCGGGCGGGGACGGAAAGCTGTTCCGACAGTTCGTTCCAGTCGATCCGGTAGTTGCACATCAACATTTCGATTGCCTCCCGTGTGATCTGTTCCTCCCGGCTCAGGAGATATCCTTTGGCGACAGGCAAGATGCCGGCTTCGACTTTCTCGATATACTCCATGATGTCTTTTGTGTTCTGGGCGTAAGCCGTTCCGAGCTGGCTGATCCCTGTCACGCCGAAAGCATAGACCTGACCGGTTGTGCGGCGCGTGCAATATCCCTGGAAATTACGATGCAGCTGTCCGTTCAGCAAAGCTGTGTATAACTCGTCGTCTTTGCGGACGAAATGATCCAGCCCGATCGGCTGGTAGTCCGCTTCGCATAAGATTTTGCGGGCCGCTTCGAACATCCGGCTCTTCTCGTCGCCCGAAGGCAGTCCGGTTTTTTCCAATACCTTCTGCCGGGGAAAGCCCAGGGCACATGCGCATACGAAAAGGTGACGAGCCGGTCCGGTTTCAGGGAAACGGCTTTTTCGATCGTTTCGGCAAAACTCGCTTCCGTCTGGTGGGGCAAGCCGTAGAGGAAATCCATGTTGATGCGTACTCCGCATGAGCGCAGGATCGTTACGATTTCTTCCGGTTGCAGCAGCGGGACTTGTCTGTGTACGGTTTGCAGGACTTGTTTGTTGAAGTCTTGGATGCCGATGCTAAACCGGTTGAATCCCGCGGTTGCCAGTTTCTCCCAATCCTGTCCTGTCATCCAGCCCGGATGACATTCGATTGCTTTTTCCGGATTTTCAATCAATTCGAACGTATCTGAAACGTGTGCGTTCAACTCTTTCAGCTCAAAAGCCGGAAGAAATGTCGGGGTTCCTCCGCCGTAATGGATCTGCGAGACTTTACGTTTCTTGTCGAGTAAAGGCAGTATCAGGTCGATCTCTTTATGTAATGCGGCTACATATCGATCTATGATTTCAGGCTTGGGAGCGGCGTAGGAATTGCATCCGCAATAATGGCAGAGACGTTGGCAGAAAGGAATATGAAAATAGAAGGAAACCGATTCCGGCTGCTGGCGGTTGGATTCACGGATGGCATCCGCATAATCCCGGCTTGTGAACCCGTCATGAAAATAGTTTGCCGGCGGATAGCTGGTGTACCGGGGAACCGGCACATTGTATTTATCTAAAAGTTCTTGTTTCATATCGTATTTTTATCTTTTCTGAAAACCGTTACTATATAAATGAGGGATATCAGGGCGATGCTTGCCTCGAAGAAGAAGAGTCCGTGATAGCCCGTATGATCTGCAATCCTTCCACTCAGGATGGCCATCAACATGCCGCTGAGATGCGTGATGACCGTCTGGATCGTAAAATCCGTCCCTTCGCGCCCGGGGCGTACACAGTCCATTGCCGTCGTATAGACCACGATCGTCGCCATCCCGTAGCTGCCCCACAGAAGGAAAATCCCGCCGTAGAGCATGGGCGTCGTCGGATGCACGTAGGAGAGTCCGAGGAAGTAAAGTGTCGCCGTCAAGACAAACACCGCGAACAGGATGCGCGCGCGGAAACGGCCGATCCGCCGTACGATCATCCCTCCGGCAAACGAGGAGAGGAACCCGACGAATGTCCCCGCTACTCCGCTCATCACCCCGATCTCCTTCATGTCGTAGCCCAGGTCGACCAGCCAGGGTTTCAGCATGGCGAGCGTACCGATCAGGCCGGAATAGTAAAGAAAGAGGAAACCGATCTGTTTCCAGATGCTCCGGCGGGCGAAGAAATAGATCACATCTGCCTTTTTGGCCCGTTCGTGCGCTTCCTTCGGCTGGATGCGGATGCCTTTGTTGAAAAAGAGTGGCAGAAGGGCGGCGATGACGAACAGCGCGACGCAAGGCAGCAGACCGTTCCAGCCGATTTGCTTGAAGAGCAGGAGCAAGACACCGCCCCCGATCATCGAACCTCCGAAACTTCCCATCGACTGCATGCTGTTTGCAAGGCTTTTATCTTTCCGGCTGAAAGCGAGTACCGCCAACGCGTCGGTCGCGATATCCTGCGTGGCGGAGGCGACGAAGGATATGATGATCAAAGCGACGATCGTATAGAAGTCCGTATGGAAATCAAGGAAAGCGACGGCGAAGATCAGGCCGGCGTAGATCAGTTCGGAAGAAAAAATCCACCGTTTATAGTCGCCCGTCGTCACGGCATGGCGGTCTACCATCGGCGACCAGAGAAATTTCAGGATCCAGGGCAGCTTGATCAGCTGGAGAAGCCCGATGGCCGAGAGTGAAAAGTCCTCCTGCCGCATCATGACGGGGATGACGGTGGAAAAGAAGCTCATCGGGATCGTCTGCGCAATGTAGAGGCAGAAGAAGGTCGCGAGGTTGTATGTTTTATCTTTCTGTATCATAATATCGTTATATAATCATCCGGCTTCCGGACGAGGCTTTAAGAGTTTTCAAAGTGTCGTCCGAACTTCGGCCGGGACTTTTGGAGTTTTCAAAGTGTCATCCGAACTTCGGCCGGGACTTTAAGAGTTTTCAAAGTGTCGTCCGAAGTTCGGTCGGGGACTTTAAGAACTTTTAAAGTGTCGTCCGAAATTCGGCTGGGACTTTTGGAGTTTTCAAAGTGTCGTCCGAAATTCGGCCGGGACTTTAAGAGTTTTCAAAGTGTCGCCCGAACTTCTGCCGAGACTTTTAAAAACTCAATTGTATATTCCCGCCGATCGTGAACGGCCTTCCTTTTTGTGCCAGGCCCTTTCCGCCTGTCTCGAAATAGAAAGCCGAATAGTCTGCACCGGTCATATTTTTCGCCCAGATCGCAAAGGTAATAAAATCTTTTGTGGCAGATACTTTTGCATTCAACAGTCCGTAATAAGGTTGCGAAACCTTGTTGTCTTCTTTCCACAGGATGCGTCCCGTCCCGGTGTAGTTCGCGCTGACCGTGAAGCGGTCGATGTGACGGCAAGGGTTCGGGATCGTATAATCGGCTCCGACAGCGAAAGTGTGGCGCGGGACCATCGGCAGGAAATTCCCGCTGTAGTCGATGCCTCGCCGTTCGTCCTTGTAATCTTTGAAGGTGGCATGTGTGAAGCCGTAGTTCACCTGCACCATCAGCCCGTTGACCGGATTCCCTTGCAGACTGACCTCGACGCCTTTGCTCTCGCTACGCCCGGCGTTGCGCAGGAATTGCCCGTTCTGGGTGGCGAGCATCTGGTAAATCTGTTGGTTTTTCCAGTCGATCCAGAAAAAGCAGAACTCGGCGTTCAGGCGGTTGTCGAGGAACGGGTGTTTGGCTCCCAACTCGTAGTTCCAACTGGTTTCGGGGCGGAACGTGCGGTCTTCCTCGCGGTCGAAAGAGGTGTTGAAGCCGCCTGTCTTATATCCCTTCGTCACGGTGGCATAGAGCATGCCGGTGGAGGGAAACATATATTGCAGGGCGATCTTTGGCGTGACCTGGCTGAACTTGAGCCGGCTGTCGAAGGCGTCCATCTGCTCGCTACCGCCGTCCGTTTCTTTATAGAAAAGGAAATCGTTGGAGGTATGCTCATAATCGTAGCGGATGCCGAAAGTCAGTGACAGGCCGCGCGTCAGCAGGTCGTCGATTGTGGATTGGTGGTAGAAGGCGACACCATAGGCCGGCGTGTCGTACAGCTTGCGTGTCGCATAGCCTTTGGTGAAATAATCGAGTGTCACGGTGTTGTCGATCCCCTGCCAGAAACCGAAGGCGCCGAACAGCCATTTGTAACGTCCGGGAGTCGTCGATTTGATGTTCAGCTCTTCGGAAAACATTTTCTGCTTCATATCCTGACGCGCGAAATAGATGCTTCGGGGAGAGAAATCCTGGTCGATGCCTTGATGGTCCGAGAGATATTGGAAGGCGGTCCGGCTGTTGATGCTGTAGCCCGTCCCCTGGTAATCTGCCGAGAAGCCGGTCGTCGAAAGCGTCCGTTTGTAGAAACTGTAATCGTTGTAGTCGACTTCGCCTGGTTTATGCGTGACCGAATCGCAGACGGCGTAGGGATAGCCACCCTGGACTGAACGGTCGAACGAGCTCGTCAGCCCGAAAGAAAGGTTCTTTTGAGGCTTCCATTCCAGGCGGATGCGGGCAGAACCGGACTTCATGTCATCTGCTTTCTTGTCCGTAAACAGGTTGGTGAAGTAGCCGTCGCTGTTCTGGTAATCGCCGGAGATGGCATATCCGAACTTTTCTCCGATCTTTTTATAATGGGAGAGGGAATAGTTGCGATAACCGTAGCTGCCGTTGGAAAGCCAGACATTTGTCCCCTCGTATTTCAGAGGTGATTTCGTGTAGACGTTGATGATGCCGCCCATCGTGTTACGGCCGTAGAGCGTCCCTTGCGGACCACGCAACACTTCGATCCTGTCCACCTCGTTGAAGTCAAAATCGAAAGCCGATTTTTCGAAATAGGGGATGCCGTCCACATAAAGCCCGACCGAGGGAGCATTGATTTTCGATCCGATCCCGCGGATATAAACCGGCGAGGTCAGCTTTGATCCGTAGTCCGGCATGAAGAGGTTCGGGATAAAGGAACTGAACTCTTTGATTCCCGTGATATTCCGGTTTTGGATCGCCGTTCCCGTCACGGCCGATGCCGACAGGGGTTCCAGGCGCAGATCGCGTTGTTGCTTGAACGACTGCACGACCACTTCGTTCAGCTCGATATTGCGTATCTTCATCGTATCTTTTTCTATCTCTTCCCCTCTTGCCGTATAGGCGAGGCAGAACAGCATCGGGAGGTAGTATAATAGTTTCATGTTGAATTATGATTTACCGGCGTATCATCCTTTATCAAAATGTAACGGAGATCTCGCCGCCGATCTGGAACGGTTTGCCTTTTTGGATGAATGACTGGTTGAACGACTCGAAATAGAATGCCTGGTAATCCGTGTTCGTGATGTTACGGCTCCACAGGTTGAGGTTGACGATTCCTTTACGGACACCAACCTTTGCATTGACGAGGCCGTAGAACGGTTGGCTGATGTCGTTCTTTTCCGTCCAGAAGATCTTGCCGGCTCCGGTGAACTGGGCGGATGCGGTGAACTGGTCGATCATTTTCCGGTGGAGCAGTTTCGTATATTGCAATCCCAGGCTGACGGTGTGGCGCGGTGTGTAAGGAATGAAATTATCCTTGCAGTCCGTTTTCACGATCTGGCTGTTCTCGTCCTTGTCCGTGAAGATGTAATCGCGGAAGGTGGCACGGGTAAAACCATAGTTGAGGTCCGCGGTCAGTCCGTCCATGATACGGCCGCGCAGGCTCAGCTCCATGCCGTAGCTGTTCGCTTTTCCTCCGTTGGTGATCATGCGTCCGCTGCCGTTCTCGGCAAAGCTGGTCAGTTGGAGGTCGCGGATGTCCATGTAAAAGAGAGTCAGTTCTGCATTCAGTCTGCCCTGGATCAGTTCGCTGCGGATGCCGGCTTCGTAGTTCCAGCTGTGTTCCGGTTTGTAGGAAGCGATGTCTTTCACTTCGCCCGGCTGTTCGGCTTTGTCGGGAGCGAACTTCGACATCAGGTCGTATTTGGCTTGGGCCTGGACCAGATCGCCGAACATCTGCACGTTATAACCTCCTGTCTTGTATCCTTTGGCGACCGAGACATACGTGAATGTTTCGGGTGTGCACTGGTAACGGAGCGAAACTTTCGGCAATACTTGCAGAAAATCCTGTGAGATGTTGCCGTCCATAGTCGTCGTGACCGGTAGCGTCATTTTCATCGGCCCCATCTGCACGCCGATCTTCATGCTGTCCACGGCCGAATGATAGTTCAGGCTCGCCTTCTCATAATCCAGACGGATACCGGCGGTGATGGAAAGTCCTTCGACAAAGAGGTTATTGTAGGTCGATTGGTGGAAAGCCGCAAAGCCGTAGGTCGGTGTGTCGAAGTTGCCGGGGAAATAGATCTGGTTCAGTTCGTCCCCAGAACAGTGAGCTTTGGCGCTTTCGGGTTATTCGCCAGTATGTCGTCAAACGCTTTCTGTAAAATACCTGTCAGCCCGTCTTTTTTGAAAACGACCGGACCGTCCGTGTTCAGGCTGTTATAAAAACCGTAGGCGCCGAAGCTCCATTGGTAATTGCTTTTTGTATTGGATTTGATTGCCAGTTCTTCGCTCCAGGCATATTGTTTCTGCTTTTGGTGAAGGGTGAAAACAGACCGTTCCGTATAGTCCTGGTCCATCTTCATATCGTCTTTCAGATATTGGTAGGCCGTGGTGGAAGAGAGGACAAAACGGTCTGTTTTCCATTCCAGATACAGGCTGTTGTTCAGCGTGCGGCGCCAATAGGAACTCGGATCGTTGATGCGGATCGGTTGCACGGTCCCGGTCTGTGGGTCGTACTGCCCGTAAGGGAAGGCTTTTGCGTTACATAATCATAGTTGAATGTATATTGTGCTTTCAAATGATTTGTAATATGCCAGTCTAACTTGAAACGGCCGCCTGCCGATTCCTCTTTATCGGCCTTTGTGTCGTTGTATTCGTTGATGAAAAAGCCGTCGTTACGGTCGTAATATCCGCTTAGCGAGATCCCGATGCTTTCTCCGATCTTGCTGTATTGGGAGACTTTGGCTTTGGCCGCCCCGTAATTGCCCATCGATACCGTGACTTTTGTTCCCTGGTAATCGAAGGGGGAGGGTGTAGATGTTGACGATACCTCCCATTGCGTTACGTCCGTAGAGCGTCCCTTGCGGTCCCCGTAAAACTTCGATGCGTTGGATATCGTTCAGTTCGAAATCGAAAGCGCTTTTATCCAGGTAGGGGACGTTGTCGACATATAATCCGATGGATTGCCCGCTGCTCCGCGCTCCGATTCCGCGTATATAAATGGCCGAAGTCATTTTCGAACCGTAGTCCGGCATATAAAGGTTGGGGACGAAAGCACTGATATCTTTGAGGGCGTCTATCTGCCTGGCTGCTATCGCTTGGGGTGAGAGGATGGAAACGGCTCCCGGAAGCGTACGGAGGTCGTTCGTCTCCTTTGTGGAAGAAGTGACGATCACCTCACCTATATTATAGGTCTTGATCGTGTCGTTCGCATTTTCATTCACCCGTTCGGCTTTAATTGGTTGCAAACATGTAAGAGCGCCTGTGACAAGGGGATATACAGATAGCGTAGATTCATCGTATTAATTGTAAACTATTAATATTTTGCGGTTGCAAAGGAACGGTAAAGATGAATGGGAATCAATCACTACATGTAGTGATTTTAAAGTTCGATGTCGTCACCTGAAATAATGCCGTTCATGATGGCATAGAAGGTAAGTCCCGATACGGTTTTGATGCCGAGCTTGGTGGTGATGTTCTTGCGGTGGCTGAGAACTGTGTTCAAGCTGATGTTCAGCTTGTCTGCAATTTCTTTGTTGGTACTGCCTTTGACAATTAATTGGAGGACATCCGTTTCGCGGATGGACAGTTCTTTGTTGTTTTCGCTGGAAATACTGTTGTTTTCTCCTGTGAAAAGTTGTTCTAACTGCTCGATGATGACTTCCTTAGAGGCCTTGATCGTGATATGGTTGGTTGTCGATAGTCCGTCTTCACCTTCGGCCCCGTCGATCAGGACCATCGTCTTGCTCCGGCGGGGAAGGAAAAAGTCTGCATAGAGAACAAATAAAGTAGCATTTGTAAAATAGTAGTCGAACGTATCGTTGCCGGAAGTCGATAATGCCTCGAAAGTAGGATAGTGGCTGATCTCTACCGGTGGAAAATAGTCGGTCAGCATGCTTTGCAGGCCGATACTTTGCAGCGTGTCGGGTAATATGATTGCTATTTGCTTGTTGCGATGCATCCGGCTGTTTGTTAAATACACAATTTTTCCATAGCCGAAACCATCGGTGTCAATATCCGGTAGCGGATGCGGTTGTGTTGTTTGATATCTTTTTCCAGGCTGCTGATGGCAAATATGACGGCGTAGCATAAGTTCTCGTTATAGTCACCGGAAAGATGCTTGACCATGATACTTTTCAGATCCGCCAACAGGGCCTCTATCGGATCTTCCAATCGCTGCTCCGTTCCGAGATGCAATGCCTCGACATGCACGGAAGATTGATAATCTTTCAGTTTTTTCGCTTAATGACAGGCAATAGGGAAACCACACCCGGTCGTCCTTTTCGATCCGTGAGGTCAGCTCTTCTTTGAAATAGGAGAAAAACTTCCCGATCAGGTTGAGCGTGTTGTTTCCCGGTGTACTCATCGATATGAATGAACCGAGATGCCTTTCTATATTCGGAATTTGGTAGCGTTGGTAATACTGGTTGGTTTTAGTCAGATAATCGATAATCTGTGAAGTATGGAAAGTTTGTAGCTTCTTTTCGGGAAGTATTCCTCGTTGAGGAACGTGTTGATTACCGTCAAGAGGAAGTCGGCATCCAGCCGGTATTCTTCACAAATCACCTTTACCGATTTGTCGCCTAAGCCCAGGCGGATTCCAAAACGGTTAATGACAGGAATGAGTGAGGGGTGCTCTTCCACCACCTCACTCATTTGCATATTAGGATATACTAATGGCATATTTTATGCTTCTTCCCATTGTTTTCGTAATAGTTCCACTGCGGCGGGAACCAAAACGTTCCGGTCTCCCTGACATCCGCATTCGAAACTTACGTATTTGTCGTAATTCAACATTTTCAGACCTTTGAAACCGTTAACATAGTTATCAGCTTCGCCATCTTCACCCGGCATGCTGCGGCGTTTACGGCTGGCAACGTGCACATGTTGCAGATATTCGCCTGCAGAAAGGAAAGCTCCCATATCGGAAGTCTCTTCCCACGTCATGTGCCAGAAGTCACCCATACAGCGTACACCCGGATTGTTGATATCACGGCAGATAGAAGCTGCATCCGCTACCTGACGGAGATAGAAAGCCTCTTTCCTGTTGAGCGGTTCAAAGATAACAGTAGTCCCGTGCTCTTTTGCAAAGTTACCCATTTCATTGAATTGTTCGCACAAGAAATCCCGCGTTTCCTGCGTATGAGGCATAGCCGGTTTTTGACCGTTGAAAGCCGGAACGATGATCACACCCGTAGACCCCAATTCGCCTGCGGCAGCCATGATCTCTTTCATCGTATCCATACACTGCTTGCGGATAGCCGGATCTGTCGAGAGGATGAACCCCTGGAAACCTGCACAGATGGCGCTCACTTTGATATTGCGTCCGTTCAGTGCTTCCTTGATCTCTTTTACACGATCTTTCAGGCCGCGTCCGCCCGGTTCGAAACCAACGACACCTAACTTTTCCATCAAGTCAAATTTCTCGTTGAGATTAGCTCCCGGGGCAATTCCTTCCTGAAAGGATATCTTCAACTCGGCTTTGCTGTTTGGACATGATCCCTTTTCTGCCGGACAACCTTCTGTAGAAGCAGCCTTGCCGCCACAGGCAGCAAAAGCTGAACTACCGGCTGCAACAGCCGCGCCTGCCAGAGTTGTTCTTAAAAAGTTTCTTCTGTTCAGTGCCATATTTTATTTTTTTCTTTTCATCACGAGGTTTTCCTGGAACTGGAACTGTAAATCCACTCATATCCATCTTGCCTAAGTTCAGGTCTTTCGGAGTGTAGTCCAGAGGAGATGCAGTCATTGCGTCCCATGTAGTTTCTGCACCGGTGTATGCTGATTCACGTCCCATGATAGCAGCCATGTTGGCAACGGCTGTTTCTGAAGCCTGTTCGATAGGTTTGCCGCCACGGATGCAGTTGATCCAGTTTACATGTTCCAATACATATGGATTTGTTTGTGCATGTGCGTTCTTTTCTGCTTCTTTATCGAATTTCCAGATAACGTTGCCGGCATTGTCTTTGATAACTGTTTCGCCATTGGCTGTCGACCAAGAACCTTTTGTTCCCTGGATAAATTCACTTACGTTATTCACGCAACCATCTATCTGGCGGCACATACTATGCATATGGATACCATTTTCCATTGTGAAATCAACGCTGAAGTTATCATATTGGTCGCCAGTGATACGACGGTGGCGAGAACCGAAGCCGACAGCTTTAACCGGTTTCAAACCGCTGAACCATGTAAATACGTCGATGTTATGTACATGCTGTTCCACGATATGGTCTCCGGATAACCATTTCCAGTTTACCCAGTCCTTGATCATGTATTCGCAATCGTTCCATTCTTTCTGACGTTCGCGGAACCATAACATGCTCTGATTCCAATAAACAGTACCGCCTGTAATTTCACCGATAGCGCCTTCCATGATCTTCTTGTAAGATTCGACATAGTTGCGCTGGTGATGACGCTGTGTACCTGTTACAACACAAAGATTCTTAGCCTGAGCCTGTTTTGCAGTAGCCATAATCGTACGATAGCCTACCGGGTCGACACAGATCGGTTTTTCCAGGAAACAATGTTTACCTTTTTCAACCGCATATTGGAAATGTACCGGGCGGAATACGGGAGGCGTTGCAATAATGACAACATCAACACCGCTATCGATCAATTGTTTGTATGCATCCAGACCTACGAAACGTTTGTCTTCAGGAATATTACATCCTTTTTCTTTCAGCTTGTCGGCCAAAGCGTCCACACGTTCTTTGAATGTATCGGCAATGGCAACGACTGTCACGCCGTTTGCTGCATCCAGGAAGTTTTCTGCTGCACCGGAACCGCGTCCGCCACAACCGATAACACCGGCTTTCAGTTCTTTTCCGTCAGTAGCCTTGTCTGGCAATTCCGGAATATAATAAGTTCCAGGTTCTTTCAGAGGCTTGTTTGCTGCTGCACTTTCGCCGCCACCTGCACATGAGGTTAATACACTTGCACTACCTGTACCGATTGCACCCAGTGCTCCGGCCATAGCTGTACTTTTTAAAAACGATCTTCTGCTAATACTGTTTTCTTTCTTCATGATATAGTAATTTTAGGTATCAATTAAACATTTGTTATTTCGCTCCAATTGCCGGGTCCGGTTCGCAAACCACACGGAAACCGATACCTCTGATATCGGAGTACCACCAGATACTCTTCGGTTGTTGCGGATCGGTTTTTAACCAAGCTTCATGTTTGGTATAATCGCGGGCTGCAGAACGGACGTCTGCCGCATCGGAAGTATAGTTACCACCACGTACAACCCACTCTTCTCCTTCTGTGATTAACGGGTTGGTCACGCTTTCGCCACCTTTGCTGTAAGCCTGCGGATCATATTTGTCGGCACAATATTCCATTACGTTACCCAACATGTTCTTCAAACCGAACGGGTTCGCTTTCACTTCGCCCGGTTCCTGCGTCCTGTTCTTGCTGTTTTCGCGTAAATCACGAATGAACTGATGCTGTCTGTCTTTGCATCGAAGAACTTACGCCAGAATCCCTGATCTGAAAAATCTTTCGGGTTTCCTGTGAAGAAATAAGGAGTTTCCGTTCCTCCACGTGCTGCATATTCCCATTCTGCTTCGGTCGGCAGACGGTATTTTTTCCTGTCTGTTTAGACAACCACTGGCAGAATGTTTCTGCTGCATAGTGTGTCATCGTGATAGCCGGACGGTCACCGGCACCCCATCCTTGGTCGGGGAATCCGAACGGAGGAGTCGGACCGGAAATGGCATCGACATCCGGATTGCTGTTGTTTGCATATACGGTTTCGGGCGGAGTACGTCCTTCACTCATGGTTTGTCCGTAGAATGCCCAATACTGATCCCACGTCACTTCTACTTCAGCCATAAAGAACGGACTGACCGTAACGTTTCGAACCGGGGCTTCATCTGCCTTATGGAATGGCTCTTTATCGGTACTACCCATTTTGAATGTACCGCCCGGAATGGCAACCATTTTGAATGCAACGGCCGTACCCGGAATTTGTTCCGTATAATCGGTAAAAGAGGTGACAGGGGTCGCCGTCTTGAAATAAAGGCTGGTGTCAACGGCAGCCGTGGCGGCACCGGGAATACCTGTTAATTTACCATGTTTATAATCCGGATTATAGTGTCCGGCATCAAGGTGGCAGCTGATACACTGCAAATCCAGTTTCTTTTCGTTTTCGTCATAATAAAGGTGAGCAGTGATGCCATCCTGATTAATCCCTTCGGGGAATAAATTCTGGTGACATTCCTTGCAGGATTCGTTCGGAATATATTTGACGGCATGTTCCAGTTCCGACTTGGTGTTCCAGTCGAAATCGGCACTGTCTTTTGTCATGAAAGACCATACGTCTTTCAATCCTAATTTGGCCTTAGCCGTATAGTGATTCCAAGTGTCGCTTATTTACGTGTTTGGAGAGTTTCCAGCTGTCTTCCGCATGCGGATGGACATGGCACATCATACAAGATTCGTCGGAAGAAAAATAGACGGATGTTTTGTATACGGCAACCATACTGCCTGCCCCGAGAAGTAATCCGACCAAAAGAATGAAGGTTTTTCCTTTGAAAATCTCCTTTTTTTCGGCAGGATAGAGATTAGAATTGTTGTTAGTAGCCATTTGTTTCTATGGTAAACGATTTTACAATTAGTCCTGAATTAGATTTAAAAATCGGCAATAAAAGTAATCTTTTCTACATAAAATAAAAGTTTATACCTATTATTTAACGAAATATGTATGGTGATTATGCTTTTTTACCAATTTTTGTAAAAAGTGAAAACTTGTCCCCGCTTTGGATGGAAATGCGGGGACAGATTTCCGCATTATTACTGTTTATAAATTAGATTGAATCGGTTTCATGATGAAAGAGAACTCATAATCTCCGTAATGGATACGGTATTGTTCCAGTGGAAGCGCTCCCCAGCTGTTGACACAACCCAATCCCATTTGTACCTTGTCGATACACATGTTGGTGTAGTTTGCCTGAGGTACAAGTTCGGAATGTCTCTGGTCTTTCCGTACTCCATCGTCGAGTGATTCGATCGAGTAATGCAAAGCCGAAGCCGAGAACGGAGCTTCCGAAATGAACATAAGTCCGTTGCCACCCTTGTTGGTCTGTTTCCACCAGCGGATATCCGTTTTAGTTCCTGTTTCCTGCGGGCGGATATAAGAGTAGAACTGTTCTTCCACCGTCTGTTTGTAGTTGCCCAAGTCGGTAACGTTGTTACGGTCGGAATAGTTCTCGATCGGACCTCTGCCGTAGTAGTTGATCTGATCCAAGCATTTTGGCATCTGCATCTGCATGCCGAAACGGAACATATCGGAAACTTCAGCCGATTTGTCGGCTATCATTTTCTGTGTGACTTTCACTGTCCCTTCGTTGTTGATCGTATACGTCAGATACAATTTGGCTTTTTACTGCATCCATCGTGTATTCGGCATTGACAGTTGCCATGTCGTTTTCGATTTTGTTTGTCAGAGAAACCAGTTTCAATCCCGGTTCTTTCCAGGCGGCATATTTGTTTTGCAGGTTGGCTCCCCATATCGTTGTCGGTCGGAGCACGCCAGAAGTTCGGAGTCAGTTTTCCGTCTTCTTTCAGCATCGTCATGCCATTTACGTCGTATCGGCACAAGAATCCGTCATGTTTGTCGAAGTCCATGCGGAAGTTCTCTCCTTCGACGATCAGATAATTGATGTCATTCTCTTTAAGGGTCGGGATGACAGTCGCAATGTTCACTTGGTGTACATTCTGCAGATCCAGTTTCGGAGCATTGTACGGCCGGATGGTCAACTGGTTTTTGCTACCGTATAACCGGCAGGCAACAATGTTTCCGCTTTTTTCAACTTAAAGGCCACATTCAGCAAGAGTTCTTTGCATTTGCAAATGCCGTCTGTGCTAATATCGGTGAATTCGCTGGTTCCTGCTTGTTCATACTGTACGGCACGTGATTTGTCTTCGTTTTTAATCCAAGTATAACATTTTTCAAAGTTCGGTCCCATACCGGCTTCGTTACCGAGTGACCAGAAGATGATAGAAGGGTGATTGTAACCGCGTTGAACATTGCGTTCGTTGCGTTCCAAATGAGCTTTGGCGTAACTTGGGTTCTTGGCGAGTGTCTTGTCACCGTAACCCATACCGTGGGATTCCACGTTGCCTCGGCTACTACGTACATACCGTATTGGTCACAGAGGTCATACCAACGGTTGTCGTCCGGATAATGACAGGTACGTACAGCGTTGATGTTGTATTCTTCATCACTTGATATCCTGGAACATACGCTCGAGAGAAACGACGTATCCTCCGTCCGGGTCCATTTCGTGACGGTTGGCTCCCTTGAAGAGTACAGGCTGTCCGTTTACCAGTATTTGGGCGTTTTTCAATTCGATCTTGCGGAAACCGACTTTCACCGGAATAACCTCAGTCGTGTTGCTGCCGTTTTTCAAAGTGGCGATCAGTGTGTAGAGAACCGGAGTTTCGGCAGTCCATTTCTCAGGATTGCTTATGGATAGGGGTGGAAATTTGCCTGAACCTTTGAGGTCCGACGAAGTGGCGACTCTTTGCCTGCCTTGTCTAACAAGTTTCAGGTCGACTGTCCCGCTGCCTTTCAGGTTCAAGGGAAACATTTAAAGTACCGTCTCTATATTGGCTATCCAAATCTGGAGTGAGGCGAATATCCTGGATGTATTTCGTTGTGCGTGCGTAGAGGTAGCAGTCACGACCTACGCCAGAGGCGAAGAAATCCTGATCTTCCAGATAACTGCCGTCGCACCAGCGGAATACCTGGAAAGCAATCACGTTCTTACCCGGTTTCAGGTAGTTGGTCAGGTTGAACTCGGCTTCCAGTTTGCTGTCCTCGCTATATCCTACGTAACGTCCGTTCACCCAAAGGTACATGTTGGAAGTTACCGAGCCGAAATGTGCAAAAATCTTGCCTTTTTGCCGGAACCATTGTACGCGAAATAGTTGGTGTGCATGGGAGCCCTGTTGATCTCGTTTACGTTAGGATCTCTCCATTCGTTTTTTGAGCGAAAGCTGCCGTCCCGAGCAGGGACAGGCAGCAAGCAAGTACGTTTAGTTTCATAAGATGTTATTTATTTACGGTTTTTCAGGATTTCAATCAATCCATTTTTGCCATTTTACATTGTCGTTATATCCGGCTTCCACCATTGTTTCAATGAATTGCATACCTCTTACGCCATCGTATACGGTCGGGAAGTCCAAGCAATCTCCGCTGGGCGTTTCACCGTTTTTGATAGCTCTGACGGTAAGTGAGAAATTGCGGTAGATATTGGCAAAAGCTTCGATAAAACCTTCCGGGTGTCCTGCCGGAGTTCGGGTATTCCACAGGGCTTCGGGGGTCAGGTAACCGTTGTTGCCGATATCCAATATTTCAGTCGGACGATCTCTCCATCTCAATGTCAGCGTGTTCGGTTCCATCTGGCGCCATTCCAGTCCGCCTTTTTCGCCATAAATACGGATGCGGATATTGTTGGCTTCGCCCGTTCCGATCTGTGTTGCGGTCAAGACGCCTGTCACATCATTTTCGTAGCGGAGGAATGCTGCCCCGTCGTCATCGATCGGACGTCCGGGAACGAATGCTTTCAGGTCGGCACATAGTTCTTTGACTTTCAGTCCGGTAATATATTCGCTCAAATGCCAGGCATGTGTTCCGATATCTCCTATGCAACCGGCTTTTCCGGAGCGTTTCGGGTCCGTGCGCCATCCGGCATTGTTGCCACCTAACAATTCGATACGTTCGGAAAGCCATCCTTGCGTATATTCCACATAGACGCGGCGCAGTTTGCCGAGTTCGCCTTTTGCGATACGGGCTTTCGCCTCTTTTACTGCCGGGTAGGCCGAGTATACATGTGTCAGAGCCAGCACGAGTCCGGTTTCTTCCACTTTTTCTGTAGTTGTTTGGCCTCTTCGAGCGAGAATGTCATCGGTTTATCACATGGAACCCTTTCAAGGGGCCATCATGGCCGGTTCGAAATGCCAACGGTTGGGAGTCACGATCGTGACAAAATCCATCCTTTCCCCTTCCGGTAGGGTCATTTCGTGTTCGAACATTTCCTGGTAAGTGCTGTAAATCCGGTCTTCCGGCAAGAAGTAAGATAAACCGGAACTTTTGGATATCTCAGGGTCTACGCTGAAACATCCGCAAACTAATTCGATCTGGTTGTCCATAAAGGCCGCACGACGGTGGATCGCCCCGATAAAGGCGTCACTACCTCCGCCAACCATTCCCATTCTTAATTTTCTGTTCTTCATGATATTATTAAATTAGCAATTCAATGAATTGAGATATTGCCCAAAGTTACAAAATGTTGTAATAAGTACAATGTGTTTTGCAATAAATAATTTGTTATGTGCAGTGTATATGTCATATACAAAAAAACTTGATTTCGAAAATCAATATCACTGTATCACTTTTTGTTTTTAACTTCTTGTATATTAGTGTGATGATGTGCAATGGGTGCTTGAATATCTATCACGCTTCTATCACTCATATGTCACCGCTTTTTTTTGTAAGTCAAAAAGTCTTGTAGGACTTGCCCAGTTCAACTACTTGATACATAGTGCCTCTGTTGTTCCTTTTCGATGGGATGCCGTTTCGTTTCAAAAGGCGTCCGAAGTTGGAAATGACGGTCTTTGTGTAACTGAAATCACGTTGTTTCTGTTTTATCCGCCCTAAAATCTCTATCGAGAGTAAAAATTCGCCTGCCTCATTCTTTTTGGGGAGCCGGAAATATTGCAGGAACAGTTGCTCTTCGAGCGGTATTTGCTGGAATTGCCGGTTGTCGGCGACGATTTCGGCTTCTTCTTCGTGTGTGAACCAGTAGCGTTCGCCATTTGTCAATGCTTCCATTGCCTGTGCATACAGCTGTTCGTAGTCGATCGGTTGGATATAATCGATGGTGTCTGTGACTTCGGTGCAGATGAAACGCCGGCTGCCGGTCGGGTCGGTCAGGATATTGAAGTTGTTGCTTGTCGCGATGAATGTGGCGTAACGTCTTAAATTCCTGTTGGCCGTCTGGTAGGGCAGCCGCGTACTGACATTCGCTTTTTGCAGGATATGCTTCAGGTAGCTTTGGTGCGTCTCCTTGACGGAATCGAACTCGTCTATGTTTACCAGGGCATAGCGGTGCAAAGCCAGCTCCGTATCCCGGCGTTTGCTGAAGTCGATGCTGTCTGTGTAGAACTGCCGCAGTTCGGGAGGCAGGATGTTCAGGCAATAGGTCGATTTGCCACACCCCTGGTCGCCGACCAGTAGGGGGAGTAGTGCTGTTGCCATGTTCCCGGTCCAATCCTAACCAGTGTGCCACCATGCTGAGGAACCATCTGTAGAAGTGGTCGGCCCATCGGATGTTGTTGCAAGGTACGCGTTCGGCAAGCTTCTGGATATGATCTTTGCCATCCCATTTGGGCAGATGTCCGAGGTATTCTTCTATCGGGAAAAAAGCGGGTATGTTGTCCGAGTAAACATACCGTTCGATGTCTTTATCCCAAACGTTCAACCCTTCTTTGTGTGCTTCCGTGCAGATGGAGTTACGGACTTCACGGGTGAAAGGTCTGAATGTGAAACGTAGGAGCGATTTGTCCCGGTATTCCACTTCTCCGCTCATCCTGTTGTTTCTGATTTCGTAACGGCGCAGCATGAATTCTTCTTAATTGCGAGGTCAGCGACATGATTTCAGGCATGAATGTTTTTCCGGCGAGCGCTTCTTTCAGTGTGTAGACGGATCGGAAAGTCATGCGGATTTCCATTTCTTTGGATTTCAGATCGTTGTAAAGCAGTGTGCATTGTACGGCATCTTCTTCCGGGATACCGGCTTTCAGACAATTTTGGGCTAATGAGGTAAAGACCGGTTTGAGGTCCCCGTCTTTTTATATGTCCGGATTTTCGGATGGCCTCTACCATCGCTATGCTGAACAGTGTGGCGATCCGGTAGTTGCGTGACATACCGGGCATTAGCCTTTGAAGCGGTTCGGATGGTTCTTCCGGGATGATACGGATTTCTTCCGAATCGGGCATCTGTGTCGGTTGCTCGATCCGGATGGCGACGGCATCGGGGTTATATACCGGCTGGGGGTCGTAGCTCATGCGGCATCCGTGCTGTGGGACTGGCTCTTTCAGCGTGATGTTACGTCCTAATTGTGGCTGGTAGTATTTGACTGCCGTCAAATAGGCTTGCGAGTGGAATCGTTTGATCTGTTCGGGTGAGTGTGGAAGCGTTCCGTCCGGCAGTGTGAACGGGATCACTATTTTCACGCTTTTCCCGCTAAAGCCGATGAATGCCAGTAGCGTTTGCGGCATCGTGGCGGCTTGTTGGAGGATTTGTACCGCTTCTTGCAAGTCGGAAAGATGGTTTACTTCGAGCAGCACCAATCCCGAATAGTCGCGCATGGGAGGCTTTGGGTCTCCTGTCTTGCGGAAAGTCCCTCCGAAAACGACCACCGGAAGTTTCTGTATGTCGCTGTTTTGTGTGCCGGGCAATGCAAACATGACTTTGTCGCGCGTGGTGCTGATTGGTTTGTTGAGATTCTCTGTTCGTAGGGCGGCCTGCAGTTTTTCCATTTCGACGGAACGCATGACGAGCGTCCCCTTTTCATATCGATATAACGTTACCTTCATTTTTGATTGTTTTTTAGTCGTGAATTTCAACTTGCAAATCATTTCCACCTTTCGAACTTGAGTCTTTTTATGAACTTCTTCATTTCGGATCAGCCTTGATGCATAGCCGTTTAGCTTTCACGCGATGAGGCGTGCAGTCTTTCGGGTTTTCATATCTTCGCTTCCGGCCGATAGGAACAATGTTCCTATGCCGTGAAGGTTTATGGTGTATCCCATATCCAGCTGGAACTGGATTTGGCGTCCGATCTCGATTATGGCAGCCAGTATTTCTCCTCTTGAAAATGTGCACCGGGTAGAGATATACGTAGCCAGTTGTTCGGTCGATACTTGCCCCTGATGTTACCGGGACACCATAATAGCGGATTTTTCTGTTTCTCCGCTTTGTCCACTTTGGGACGTACTACATAAGCGTGTGACATAAGCTGTATTTTTGATAAAAACCAATGAATAAAACTGAGAGAAGTGCCTGATTAACTTTCTTTACACCCGGATTTACATTTCTGAACACCCGGGTGACGGCAGTCTGTACATGGGGGTGTAGGGGTGGAAACATCCGGATGTATGTGACCTTAAGTCCTTACAAAGATAATAAAAAATATGGAGAAAATGCAAGAAAATCAACGGTTTTTTTAAATGATTTGAGCTCGTTTTTATTTGACGTAAAAAGTAAAAAGAGAGTAAGGATAATGTGATAGATGAGTGATAGAGTTGTGATAGATATAAAGGAAATATATTATGTTGCTATTTGTTGATTATTAGTCTGTTGTGAGGATTGTGTGATGGAGTGATAGAGAAATTCGAAAATAAAGCATATATGTAAGATTTTGGCAAAGAAGAAAGAGGTTGGGTCAAAACATTGACCCAACCTCTTATAAAGAGTGCAAATCTAAATCAAATCAGTTACTATATCCCGGATTTTTGAATCAGGTTTTTGTTGCTGTTCATTTCATTTCGCATTATAGGCAGGTAGTAGCATTTGTCGACAAACTGGCGGGCTTCTTCTGCCAAATCGATAACTTTATATTTCATATCCCATTTAGTCGGATCTGCATTATATTTGGTTTGTGCCGATCCCAGGTTTTAACCATGCTGTTACACGGATACCTTTTAGGCTATTTAGACCCGGTGCATCTGGTGCGATCATCCAACGACGTAAATCCCAATAGCGGACTTCTTCGTAGCAGAATTCCAGGCGACGTTCGTTTTGATATATTTTTCGAAGTTCGTCCTGATTGTTGGTCGTTACAGCTGGAAGATTGACATTAGCGCGATACTCGTTCAAATACTTTTTCGCTTCATCCAGTTCGCCCAATTCTATGCAAGCTTCAATATAGCAAAAATAAATTTCAGACAAACGAATGAATGGAAAGATCGCGTTTATCTTGTTGCGATGATCGCCATCTGCAGGATTGATGTATTTTTCAAATAATAACCGGTATAAGTAGCGTTCCAACTTTTCACCGCCTCCTGCACGTGTGTCCATGCCTGAATAAAATTTAGACTCGTCTGTAACGGAAGGGTCTAATTGATAATAGCCTGTTTGAATTTTACCAGTGGGTTCGATTGAAGCATAGTCAGATGGGCGTTGTATCCATTGCATACCATCATACATGATAGTGGCATAGAAACGAGGTTCACGACCACTATAAGGAGCTGCTGCATGTTGTGCGTTGTTCCAGTCGAATTTGCTGCCGTCTTCCATTGCAAAGGCATCTACTAAATCTTGTACAGGAGTGTTTCCTCCCCAAGCATGATAACCGGAAGGTCCGTTGAATACTGGCATTTTTGTACCGCTTTCGTCTTTGGTATCGATAAAATATCGTGAGAAAATGTTGTCGGCACTTTCTGTTAAGAAAAACTTCCAAATGGCTTCTGCTTTTTCTTCAGTGGAGAGTCCTGGTCCACCATAGGTTGGTATTGCATGTCCCATCGGATTATCTATTAGCTCTTTGGCGGCAGCTTTGGCAGCCCTCCAGCGATCGGCTTTTGTTCCTTCAGTATAGAAAATAAGTTCCGGATGGTCGTATGAACCTAACAAAGGCGACTTGGCAGAGGCTGTCGCCTGATCATGCAGGTCACTGGCTGCATCAGTCAAAACACGTGCTTTTAAAGCTTTTACGGCAGCTAATGTGGCTCGTCCTTTTTGTGTGTTGGCAAATGTCCGGTCTTTCAAGCATTCTGCAGCGTTATCTATGTCGCTCAGTATTTGTTTGATACAATCAGTGTAAGAAGAGCGAGATAGCAAGAATGATTCTTGTGGGTCTGTCAGTTGTGTTACTCTTAACTGAAGAGGAACACCTCCGAAGGCTCTTGTTAATCGGTGGGTAAAATAGGCCCGAAGGAAATAGGCCTCGCCTTTTAGTTGCTGTTTGAATTCGTCAGCAAAAGTTGCATCGTCTACATTTTCGATGAAGTCGTTACAAGAACGGATGTTCAAGTACAAACGTTGCCACTGATGCCCGCTCTGAGTTTTAGAGAACCATCCTAAATTCACATCCGTTACAGCTCCAGCATTTGTTTCGCGGAATTCACGTCCGTGTGTGAACAATGCCTCATCACAAGCAGAAGCTTGCAACTCTTCTGTGAAACCTGCATCTTGAAGGCAAAGTATATGTCATACATATACGCTTCGGCCAAAGCCTTTTCTTTCCAGATATCCTCTGCCATGATCTCTGTTTGGGATTTCGTATTCAGGAAATCCGTGCTACAGGATGCTGTTATTAGAGCAGCAGACAATAAACATAATATATTTGCTTTTTTCATTTTATTCCAATTTAGAAAGTTACTGTGAAACCGACATTGATAATTTTTGACTGTGGATAATTGGTTGCATTGGAGCTTGTACTTTCCGGGTCTATATCTTTGCAAGGTGAGAATGTCAGTAAGTTTACACCGTTTACATAGATACGTACATAAGAGATCAGCTTGGTCTGAGATAACCAGGCTTTTGGCAATGTCCAACCGATTTCCAAGTTTTCAGACGGATATAATTTGTATTGACCATCCAGTAGGTATTACTGCCAGCGGCTGTTCCATCCCAATAATAAGCAGAACGTTCATTTACACGTGGATACAGGCTGGATGGATTTTCGATAGACCAATGCTTGTCATAGACGTATTTCGGATAATTACCGATATCTCCTGCTTCCCAGTAAACTTTGGTCCATGAATCGGCTGCCCCTTGGAACAGTACGCTTAAATCAAAGTTTTCCATTGCAGATTACCTGTGATACCGTATGTCCATTTAGGTTCGTTGGTGCGGTCAGAACGGTAGCGGTCGTCCGGCGTGATTTTACCGTCCCCGTCCAAGTCTTTGAATTTCATATCGCCAGGACGTAAATCAGCATCTTTAGTAATACCGTCGTAATTCGGACGATTGGCAATATCATTAATTTCGTCCCAATCTTTGAATACTCCGTCATATTCATAATATAAACTTGTATTCATCGGATGTCCAGTTGATTTTTGCCATTCTGGAGCACCTGGAGCTTCGTCCCAGAATTTGATTGTATTTTTTGCGTAACCACCGGTTGCAGAAATGCTGTAATGCCAATCTTTACCAATATTGTCGCTCCATTCGATTTTGAAGTCGAAACCTGTATTGTCTACTTTACCGATATTTTCAGCCGGAAGAGTCAAGCCGGATGTCGTTGGAATGGAAGCGTTTCTACGCCACAAGATGTTGGAACGTTTGTTGTAGAAATAGTCGGCTTCCAAATATAAACGATTGTCAAATGTACGTGTTTCGATACCGATATTAAAATTGTTTGCACGTTCCCAAGTAATGTTTGGGTTCGGGAATCGGCTGATTCTTAAACCTTTTTCATCTGCATTATCGATAACCATACCCCATTCGTAATAGTATGTCGGGGAGAACTGATATTCTCTTAGCGAACCGTCGAAATAAACTTGGTCGTTACCCATCTGTCCCCCAAGAAGCACGGATTTTGAAGTAATCGATGAATGAGAGGTTCTCTTTCCAGAAATCCTCTTCTGAAATACGGTATCCTAACAATATGCCGGGGAAGAATCCGAAACGTTTACCCTCTGCAAACATGTAAGAACCGTCATAACGCCAAACGAATTCAGCCAGATATTTTTCTTTATAATTGTAAGCCATACGTCCAAAGTAATTCATGCGAGCCCGTTCCCAATTATCTCCATCGCTTTTAGCATTTTTTTCTTTGTCGCCTCCAGCATTAAAATGATGCAAAGCATTTGACAGGAAATAACGGCGGTAAGCATTGAATGATTCAGCATTCGACCAATCTCGCTCCATACCAATTAAGAAGTTAACGCCATGATCGCCGAAGTTGCGATCGTATGTCAAGATACCACTTAGTACGGTATTGGTTTGATCGGTTGATTCCATGGATAAATCAGGATCTTCATGGCTTGGATAACTTAACATTGGAGTTAGTTTCGGAGTTTTTCCATCTGCTTCGTAACTCACCTTATCCCAGTCATATAATGTCCAAGGCTGGAACCATGTTTTGCTTTGTTTCAAATATTTGTCATATGAGACGGAAGCTGTTAGTTTTAGACCTTTGATCCAAGGTTGGGTAATTTCAACTTTTGCATTACTCTGGATGTAGTAACGTTTGTCATGTGTGTAGCCGGTTTCGTCCGTGCAAGCTACAACAGGATTACGTCCGTATTCCTGTGCCGGTCCAGGCAGTCCGTTTGGCCAGTAAGCTTGATCGGTCGGGCGTCCGCGAGAAGTGAACCACAATAAATCACCCGCACCTTGACTTGGAAAATTACGATTTTCCTGGCGTCCCATCAATTGTGCACCCACTTTAATAAAGTCATTAAACTGTGCATCGACGTTCATGCGGAGATTGAATTGTTTGTAATTGTTTGCAGATTTGTGATATAAACCATCTGTATATTTATGACCGAAGTTTACGAAATACTGATATTTGTCTGAACCGCCTTCCAGTGATGCATTATGTACACGCTGTGGTGACCAATTTTTGAAAGTGGCTGCATACCAATCTGTGTTTGGATATCTCCAAGGGTCACTGCCATTACGATAAAGCTCTATCTCTTCCGGAGTTCTGAACAATGTATATTCGCCCATGGTCTGACCGTTATTTTTAGCAGGGTTAAGCATGGCTTTGTTCATATATAGTTCATTCATCAACTCGGAATATTCGACAGCGTCGCACATTTCCGGTAAGTTGGTTCGGTTTAGACCAGCCTTGGTTAAAAGAGTAAGTGAATTCAGGTTTTTTCCCTGTGCGTCCCTTTTTTAGTTGTGATCAATATTACACCATTGGCAGCACGTGCTCCATAAATAGCAGCGGAAGCATCTTTCAATACAGACATTGTTTCGATTTCGTTCGGGTCTAAACGTTCTAAACCTCCGGCTCTTGCAGCCACTCCATCGATAACAATCAACGGGTCATTGTTCCCAAGCGTATTTGAACCGCGGATTCGGATCGTTGCTCCGTCATAGCCCGGTTCTCCTGATCGTTGGTAGGTTACAACACCTGACATTTTACCAGCGATGGCATTTGATAAGTTGGCAACAGGCGATTTAACCAAATCATCACCTTTTTAGTGTAGAGACGGAACCGGTAACGGTTTCTTTTTTTCTGAACACCATACCCGACAACGACAACTTCATCAATGTTTTGAGTATCTTCTTGCAAGGTAATGTTGATTGTAGTTTGATTTCCAACAGAATGTTCTTGCGTTCTATATCCTATATAAGAAAACACTAGAGTCGCGTTTGTTGAACTTCTAAAGTGTATTTGCCATCAATATCAGTAATAATACCGATAGTCGTACCTTTTTACTGATACGTTTACACCGATAAGAGGTTCACCTGTAGCATCGACAACTATACCTTTGATGGTTTTTGTTGT
>VOFB01004157.1_pt1 | contig 41202 bp, 62 predicted proteins | sample 5384141 | NCBI WGS metagenome assembly VOFB01 (sample SAMN12384721, study PRJNA508395) | human gut metagenome | isolation source: healthy gut A | host: Homo sapiens
GATGGACTATCATTTCCTGTGACAGCTACTTTCAGGAGAACCAGGAACGCTACCCGGATGACAGGAAACGTGCGATGTCCCATGCAATCTCACAGACGTTAACTTCCGTAGTCGGAAGTTCCATCACGACGACGGATTCCTTCAATGTGTTTCATGACATTTACACTTGGTATGGACCTTTGGTGTTGTTATGGCAAAAGGTGTTGTATTTGGTGTGATCGGATGTAACGATTCTTCCTTCCATGATCCTTGCAATGGATAAATGGATCGAAAAGACAAGACATAAAGCCATCATACCAGATCTTGGACGTATCGGTGGATTTGTGACAAAACATTACTGGATCTTTATTATTTTATTCTTAGTGATCATCGACCTGCCTTCTACGGACAGAACCACAATCAGGTATATTACGATCTGATGGGAACACTTCCGGATAACTTAGAGAGTGTAAAAGCAGGAAACGCACTGGAAAATGATTTTGATATGGGTGCGACACATGTGATCCTTGCAAGCAGCGATCTAAACTCCAAAGATGCAAGAAACCTGGAAAATGAGATCTCTGATGTGGACGGTGTCAAACTGGCATTGGGACTTGATTCCGTTATGGGACCGACTTTGTACCGAAGGATATGATCCCGATGATATCAAGGAAATGTTGGATAACGGAAAATATCAGGATGATCTATGAATATCCGAGTACAAGACAGGATCGGATGAAGAATGCACAGTGTGATGCAATCAGATATCATTAAAAATACGATGACACTGCAATGTTAATCGGTGAGGCTCCATGTACAGAGGATCTGATCACCATCACGAATACAGACTTTAATACCGTAAATGCGGTTTCCATTATTCTGATCTTCATTATCATCGCATTTGTACTGAAGTCAGTTTCATTACCGGTCATCCTTGTTATGGGTCATTGAGTTTGCGATTTTCATCAACATGGGTATCCCGCATTATACCGGAACGGTTCTTCCGTTTATCGCTTCTATCGTAATCGGAACGATCCAGCCGGTGCAACGGTTGACACGCAATTTTATGACAAACAAATATAAGAGAGCAAAAACCACGGGCAGAGAAAAAACGTGAAGCAGTAAGAACAGTATTAGACAGTTCCCTTACAGTCAGTCATCGTCAGTGCATTAAGTTTCTTCGCAGCAACATTTGGTGTTGGATTATACTCCAGTATCGATATGATCAGTTCCTTTATGTATGCTTCTTGCAAGAGGTGCCCTGAACGTCTGGTCGTCGTAGCATTTATTCTGCCGGCAATGTTTATGGTATTTGATAAATTGATCTGTGCAACAAGTGCAGGTTTCCGTTATAAAAAGATTCATCAGTTCAGTAAAAATAGAGGAGGAAAAAGATGAAATTACCGGAATTAAAGAAAAATTTACAAAGAAATATGATCTTCGTGTCATCGCAGGTGCTAAGGTCGGAATGGTTGAACAGTGTTTCCACAGCAAACGTATTTGCAGCAAAGACCGCACAGGAGAGCAATTGAGAGTACAGAGAGTACCGAAAAGACAGCAAAAAATCAGATAAAGATTCCGATGCTGAGAAAGCAAATTAAAAGATGGCCAGGATGACAGTATCACCCATGAGAAAGAGATTGGCAAGGAAGAAACTGTATATGTCCTTGCAGACAGTACTGAAAAGCGCAAGTGATCGTTTCCGATCATCTGATCAATGATGGAAAATAAAGATACCATCGAAGATGTTTCAGACTTAAAGGACATCGAAAATGTAAAAGGTGATGAGATTCAAACAGGATGGCAGCAAACTGATCTGGCAGACGGCAACGATATTTATTTATCGTGAACCTCCATTAAAAAAGAGACACTTCCCCATCCCAGACAATTACCTATTCTTTGATGGTAAAGGCAGTAAAAGCCGGAAGAACTTTGCAGGAAAAATCAGGAAAAGTAACGATCCGTTTTGATTACACCAACAATGAGATTGGTAAAAAACAAAATCGGCGGAAAAAGAGTGAAGAAATCTATGTCCCATTTGGCTGCGATCAGCGGAATAGTATTAGATGACAACTTTCTAATGTAAAAAGTTACAATGGTAAAAATAATCTCCGATGGCAAAAATAATATTGTAGTCGGATATGCACTTCCGGGATTAAAAAGTTGAGCTTAGATGTGGATGATTCTGATTTTGACGGAGATATCGATCCCGGATTACGTGGAAGTAACTGGTAGATGTGGAGAATTTCTCATTAAGCACCACAATGACAGTTGTGATGAATACAACAAACTTTATCAGCAAAGACGGAGATGCAGATCTTTCTGAAGTTGATGATATGTTAGATACTTTGCGAACAGATGCAACAGATCAGTTAAAAGATGGTTCAGTGAGCTTTACAGTGTAGATACTTTAAAATCCAAGATGGGTGAGTTTAAAGAGCAGTGTGTCGAACATTAAAGAACGGTATCAAAGATTATACGGATGGAGCTTCTACTTTTATCCACAGGAATCGGAACATTAAAGGTGGGTGGATACTAGCAGGAAGTGTACCAACACTGATCAGTGGGTGGGAACTTCAAAAAAAAGATGGTTCAGCAAGTGCAGCAAAAGACATCTTCCTTAAAAAGACGGAGCAGGAACCTAAAGAAAGGTGCCAAGGATGTATCTACCGGAGCCAATACATTGTCCAAAGGTGCAAGTGATCTTTCAAATGGAGCCAATACACTTTCCACCGGGTGAATGATCTTTCAACCGGAGCAGATACGTTATCCACTGGAGCGTCTGATTTGTCCACTGGAGCAAATACTTTGGCTGCCAGGCTTCCGGAAGTCTGAATACAGGTGTCCAGACACTTGCGTGCTGAATTAAAAGATTTAAATACTGCTGTCAACGGCGGTGAAACAACGCTTGCAGGCGGAGCATCTGCAGTCAAAGTGCAGGTGTGGATACATTAGTTGGAAAATTGGGAATATGGCAACAACTTTACAGACTAAAGATCAGATCAATGCCAATTTACAGGCAAATGGTACATCCATTGAAAATGCACAGGCTACGACGAAATCGCCGTTATTTACAGTCAAATCTGATGAACGGAATTGCCACGTACAGTAAATCCTACAAGTAACAACAGCACTTTACGTTAAGCAGGTGGACAGGTACTTGGCGGTGTTTTCAACTCAATGAAAGTGCAGATGATGCAATGACTGTAGCGGTAAGCCTGTCAGACAAGATCGCAAATACTGGTCAGGCCTAGGGAGCTGTTTGTTATCGATTTAGCAGCCAGTCAGATTTCTGATCCGACAACACAGGCACAGCTTACAGCACTCTCAGGCTGAAAGGAAACAGGTGGCAGATGGAGCAGCGCAGCAACCGGTGCAATCAGTACTATATTGGAAAATGGATGATCTGACTAGTGGTTCTGGTCAGGTGGCACAGTACGCGATCTTGCAACAGGAGCAGGAACCTTAAAGAAAGGAGGCGATCTGCGCAGGAGCAAACTGTTAAAGAAGGGTGCGAGACCTGCAACAGGAGCAGGAACATGGGAGCAGGTGATCTCGCAACGGAGCAGGTCAGTGATGAGCAACGACTCTCTGCACAAAGGAGCGTCTGTCTGTCTGACGGTTTAAATACTTTAGACGGTGGTATCGGACAGTTGGAAAGAAACCGGATCACTTGCAACAGACTGAACAGTTAAAAGGCGGTACAGACCAGTTTTGCAAGCGGGGCATACCTTGTTTCTAATAATAAATTAAACGATGCAGCAGGCACTTTAAGTGATGGTACGGATGCGATCGTGATGGTGTGGGAGAACTTCTTTCTGACGGAGCACATAAACTTGCAGATGGAATCACTGAGTTCAGCGAGGATGGAATCGATGAGATCATCAATTCTACAATGGCGATATCGACGTTTGTTGATTCTATCCAGGCTGTATTAGATGCCGGTGCTGATTACAGATTCTTATACTGATATTGCAGATGGCGTGAACGGAAGCGTTAAATTTATTATCAAAACGGATGCGGTAAAAGCAGAAGACTAAAGAACCGCTTTTAGGAGGAGTACATTTTAGGGATGCGTTGGAGAATCTGCTGATCATAGCAGGCATATCGCTGGATATATTTGGCAGCCATGGAGTGTCAGGGATCACTGGTAACAAAGATCGACAAAAAACAGCTTGTCAAACTGTGTGCACGATTGCTGCATGGCAGATGGCAGCGCTGTTCGTCGGAAGCTACCTGTCAGACTTTGTAACAACTCCCTAACGCACAATGAAAAAGTGACCGGGTTTGTCATAGTAAGCAGCCATCTTTTTCTGCCTCGGGGAGTGCGGCTGGTTGCAAAGCCATAAAAAATGAGCGCATTTGTAGAGCACTGTGAACAGAAGCTTGATGAAACAGTTACTGGCGATTGCGGCAGTTACCAGCATTTATAATTCTGCTGACCGGCATTGCATTTGGCTTTCTGGGAACAAATCTTCTTGTCATGCTCCTGATGATCGCAGGACTTACGATCGCGGTTGTTGTGACCGGTATCTATACCGGATATCACCTGATTTGAGCATAAGACAAAAAGCATATATTGCGGGAACAGTTCTTTGCAATGGATTGCAGGGATAGACGTTAATCGTAAGACATATTTTGCGGTAGATATTAGATTGTACGCTTTTGTGCAATTTGGACAGACCTAAAATTGAAAACTTCTTTTGACACACGAATCTGAAGAAAAGAAAATCCGGTTTCACACTGTCAGGTAAAAAAATCTGGCAGCGGGGAACCGGATTTTTGTACGTTGCAACAAGGTTTTTTCTTCGCTATAATGATGGAGGCAGAAAACAGATGAAGATTTTTACTTACGGCGATCAATGCCAAATATATACATTCCAACCTTGCCGTGTATAATCTGCGTGCATATGCCGCACATTACGCAAAAGGCATGGCTGATTCCGATACAGTAGAGATCGGGGGAATATACGATCAACAACCAGATGGAGGATATTTTAGAGGGAATCTACAAGGCGAAGCCGGATGTTCTTATGTTTTCCTGTTATATCTGGAATATTGCATTTGTGGAGGAACTGGCGGAAGAATTTCACAAGTTGTCCGGAAGTGTTGTCCGGAGGTTTCGTATGAGACGGAGAGTTTTAAGAGAACACCCGCAGATCACCGGTGTGATGATCGGGGAAGGGAAAGACATTCTGTGAGCTGGCGGAGTATTATGCCGGGAAAAGCCGAGAGACAAAGAAAAGTGGTGCCGGTTGGTGGAAACATTAGAACAGAGGAGGGTAAAAGCACGGAGGAAGATCGAAACCTGGAGAAATCCCAGGGATCATACCGGAACAGGGATGAATCATCTTTACTAAAAAACGCGTGGAAATGCTCGATTTAAGTGACATTCCATTCTGCTATGACAAGGCGGGCGATTTTAAAAACCGTATCATTTATTATGAGTCGAGCCGTGGCTGTCCGTTTTCCTGCAGTTACTGTCTTTCTCTGTGGAAAAAGCTTCTGCTTCCTGGGATGCGGAGCTTGTGAAAAAGGGAACTTTGTTTTATTGACCGGGAAGTGCCGCAGGTAAAATTTGTGGACAGGACATTCAACTGTATCATGCGCATGCAATGGAGATCTGGTCTACATTAAAGACATGATAAATCGCAATTTCCATTTTGAGATCTCTGCAGGTATTCCCGAAAATAACTGGCATTGATCGGAACGATGTGTCGGGCCGATCCAGTTAGAGATCGGTGTAAAGTCGACGAACGGGGCGACGATCAAAGAGATCCACCGCACCATGCAGTTAGAACGGTTAAAGGGAAGTTGTGAAAGAAGTTCAGAAACATGAGAATATCCATTTGAGCCGTCTGACCGACCGCAGGATTCTACTGAAGATTATGCGATGCTGCAAAAATCCCTTTCGGATGAGATCTATGAACTCCGCCCAAACCAGCTCCAGCTTGGATTCTTAAAAGGTGTTAAAGGGCTCTTATATGTATGAGCATGCGAAAGAATATGAGATCGAATACCACAGCAGACCGCCCTATGAAGTGCTGAAGACAAAGTGGCTTCCCTATGAGGATGTCTTAAAAGATACGTCAGGTGGAAGAGATGCTGGAAGTGTATTATAACAGCGGGCAGTTTTGAAATTACGATGAAGGTGCTCGAGGTTTTATTTAAGAGCGCATTTTTCATGTTTCAGGAGCTTGGAAAATATTATGAGAAACGGCTATTTGCATGAGCCACGCGAGAATCCGGCGCTCGAGATTCTGTTGTTCTATCAAAGAAACATTTGCCGGAGATATCACCGCCGGAGAACAGCGGAATATTACGGAAATAGGGAAAAAGCTGATCATCTGAAATCCTGGATATCATAAAAGAAAGCCTGATCTTTGATCTTTATTACTGCCGTGAAAACTGCAAGAGCAGGCCTGCCTGGGCAAAAGATTTAAGTGTGGAAGCAGGTGATGCGGGCATACTGCAAAAATGGAAAGCAGTCGCATGTGGAGTGTTTTTCCTATCGTTTTTCCGGATAAAGGGAACAGGTATTAAAAGAACTGCCCAAACGGGCAGGAAAACCATTGTATGCGTTGTTCGATTATACGGATTGTGGGATCCATTAGACCATCAGGCGAAGGTGACGTGGATCATGGAGGATGAGGATGCAGGATTATGCATCGCTGATCTTGGAATGACAGGTCTGAATGCAAAGACCGATCATATTTTTAGAAATGAGGGCAGTCAGAGTCCGAACCATCAGGCGGTCTGATAAATTTGGTGCACTTGCCAGGCAATGCAAGATACCGGAAAAAGTGACTGAACTCACCGATCACGGAGGCGATGGTGCAGGGCGGCATGGAAGAAAGACAGCGGCAGTTCTTTGAATTTATCGGAGAGGATATCATCGTTGGGCAGAATGTGATTTTGATTATGGATTTTTAAAGCAGTGGGCGGTAAATCATAATATGCCATTGGAACGGAATGCGGTTGATACCTTAAAACTTGCAAGGAAATTATCTGGAAAGCCTGTGTCGTTACTTTAACGGGAGCGGAAACTGGCGCATCGCGCACTGGATGATGCAACCGAGACCGCACAGATCATGGAATGTTTAAAGAAAATGTTATTATGTGGGGAATGAGGAAGCATTTGAGCCGAAACTCCTGCAATATTAAGCAAGGCAAAAAACAGTCACCGGCTACACTGCACCAGATCCGGTTTTTGATGGAGTATGCACAGCAAAACAGATTGAACTTCCGGCGGGAGTGGAGTCGATGACCAAAGTGAAGCATCCAGACTGACGGATCAGCTGATCGCGCAGTATGGAAGATGACTATCCGATAATATGATAATAGAATGTTCGCAGAGCGTACATTCTATAATTTCTGGTTTAGTTTGTCCAGAATTGAATTTTTCATCAGAGAATCGAGCTGTTCTGCCTTTTCAATCAGCTCACTGATACGTTCTGGTGTGCCGTTTGTGCGGTAAAGATCGGCAAGCAGTAAGAAATTCTGGCTCATATCGGAGCCGATCTCAATGCCGTATTCTAAAACGGTCTGTGCAGCTGCGTTCTGTTCTGCCTGCATTAAGGCGGTAGCATAGGAAAGCAGTGTCTGGCATAGAGTATTAAAGTTCTGTTCGTATTCCGTCAGAATGTTTAAAATTGGCGAGACCGTACTCGAGTTTCAACTCGGTGTTGGTTTTTGCACCGAGATTTAATATTTTTTGTCAGAAAGAGTCTGCAGAGTGCTTTCACATTCCCGAATGGAATCATTTTCACAGATGCCTATTGGAAATTTATCCAAAGGTATGGTAATATAGGGAAGCCCGCTGATATCTTTGCGGCGTGTGAGGTTTGCTTCGTTCTCGTTCCTTTTCCAGGAAGCTGTCTTCAGCGTTATTCTGATGCCTGGTCTTTTTTTTCGCAGATAGGCGAAAATGGAACAAAAATAATAAACAGACCTAAAAATCTCATAATGTGTTATCCTTTCTGGTGATCAAAATCGTTTTATATGGAGGATCTTGAAATGTATAATTTTGGTAAAAAAAAAATAAAAAAGTATTGGCAGGAATCGTTATTGTAATTATTGCCAGCAATGTTACTGACAACTGTTATTGCGTTTTGCGTTCATGTAAAATATACTAAAATTGGGAATGGAGTCAAATATATTCGTGTTAATGCACCTTGAAAAAAAGCGGATAATTGTGCTAAAATGAACGGAAAAAAGACGCTTGGGAATGGAGTTAAATTCAAATATGAGGGAAAAATCAGGAAAAAGACAATCATTTTTGACATTGTTTGGGGTGCAGTGGCAGCGGGGCGCGATGTTTCACGCGTCCAGACCGGTTTATGCAGCAGAGTGATGGACGATTGCGCAGGGTGTCTATATTGGCAATTCCGGTTGGCGGAATGACCGAGGCAGAGGCAACAGATGCGGTCAATGCGTACGTGGAGGCGCAGATTCGGCGGAGATGACATTGAGACCGGCGATAAAGTGTATCGTGACGGCAGCTGATCTTGAATATCCTTTTCCAACTTAAACGTGGTGGACCAGGCGATAGATGTCGGCAAAAGCGGCAACCTCATCAAGCGGTACAAAGACAAGAAGGATCTGCAAACGGGGACAAAGTGATTGCCACTCACTGGATGAGATCACGGATATGGTGGCATCCATCCTTTCCGAGAAAAGCGGCGCAGCTGAACCAGGAGGCTGTGGATTAATGGTCTGGTTCGTGAGAACGATTGCGTTTAAGATCGTGGGGCGAGGAGGGCATCGACCAGCGATGGAGGATTCCATTGCGGCGATCGAGAACGGATATATCTAGCAGGTGAGTGGACGGTGGCAACGCCGGATCGAGCCTCGTGGCGGCCGGTGGTGGAGCCGCGCGAGGAAGATCTGGAGCAGATCGACGGATATGATGGGAAGCTATACGACGAATTACAAGGATTCCATGGTCAGAACCGCTGCGACAACATCTCCAATGCAACCAGCAAGATCAATGGACACTGCTTAAGACTGTGGAAAGTTGTCACGGTAGACGGTGTGGAGGAGAGCCGGGAGATTTTTAATAAGAGTACCTACAAGGCGTCTCCGAAGATTGTAAACGTGGGAACGGCATCAGCAGATCCGAATGTGTCTGCGGTGATTGGCGCGGCGCTTGCGACCGGGGATGAGGCAACCATCAATGCGGCGGTTGCACCTTATGCGGCGAGTGCGGCAGCAATCTTAAATCCGGCACCGGTAGAACAGCCGTCGCAGGAAGAACAGGCGATTACTGGAACGGTGGATGAGAGCCAGATCACAGGCGGAGAATAAAAGTATAAGAGATTGTTTAAGGCTGCCTCAGAAGAGACAGCCTTAAGCTGTAAATAAACGGGAGAACACAGATGAAGATCGGAAAACTGCCGGAGAGCGTACTGAAGCGCTCCGTATTCAAACAAATACATACCAGACGCCCCGAGGTTGTCTTAGGAGCCGGCGTCGGAGAGGACTGCGCCGCGATCAAGCTGGCAGAGGATGAGACGCTTGTGATGTCCACAGATCCGATTACCGGAACGGCGAAGGACATCGGGACACTTGCGATTCAGATTACAGTGAATGATCTGGCAAGCGCGGGGGCGGAGCCGGTGGGCGTGCTGCTCACGGTGCTGCTGCCGGAGAGCGTGGAGGAGCCCGAACTGCGTGCCATGATGGCACAGGTGGAGGAAGCCTGCGCCAAGGCAAAGATCCAGGTGATGGGGGGACACACGGAAGTGACGGCGGTGGTCAATCAGCCGGTGATCTCCGTCTGCGGTGTCGGCAAAGTGAAGGATGGCTGTCTGATCTCGACCGGAGGGGCGAGGCCGGGTATGGATATTCTTGTCACAAAGTGGATCGGAATTGAGGGAACTTCCATTATCGCAAAGGAAAAGAAACAGAACTAAAGATTAAAGTTCCGGTGCCTTTTAGAGAAGGCAAAAGCACGATTATCAGAATCGCCGTCGTTAGCCAGTAATGCAGCAGGCGGAACGGGACTAAGCATCTGGCGTGTTCTGATTTGAACGAGGAGGAGCGTAGATTTTTGAGCCTCTGTTGGTGAGAGAAGTGGAGAACGGGAATTATATACTGCGGGGCGATATAAAGGAGAAGAAGCGATGCGTGAAAAGATTTTTGACATTTATAGAGAAGAACAGCCGGATTGACTTAAAGGAGCTTGCCATTGTGCTCGGTGTCGATGAGACAACGGTTATGAATGAGCTTGAGAAAATGGAAGAGGAGCACATTATCTGTGGTTACCATACACTGATCGATTGGGACAAAGCGGGCATTGAGAAGGTGACTGCGCTAATCGAGGTACGTGTGACACCGCAGCGCGGCATGTTTGACAAGGTGGCAGAGCGGATCTACAAACCTATCGGAGGTCAATTCCGTTTACCTCATCTCCGGAGGCTTTGATTTTATGGTGACGATCGAGGAAAGACCCTGCGCGAGGTTTCTGCAGTTCGTGTCCGATAAGCTTTCCCGCTGGATTCCGTGCTCAGCACGAAGACCAACTTCATCCTGGAAGAAGTATAAGGATCATGGAACCGTAATGGCAGAGCAGCCCAAAGATGAAAGGATAGAGATGTAAGATGAGAGATCCGTTAAATAAGACAATCACAACGATCCAGCCGTCCGGTATCCGAAAGTTCTTTGACGTCGTCCATGAGATGAAGGACGCGATCTCTCTGGGTGTCGGCGAGCCGGATTTTGATACTCCGTGGCATATCCGCGACGAGGGTATTTATTCCCTGGAAAAAGGAAAGACACACTATACATCCAATGCCGGACTTAAAGGAATTAAAAGTGGAGATTGACCATTATCTGGACCGGCATTACGGGGTCCTATGACCCGGATCATGAGATCATGGTGACGATCGGAGGCAGCGAGGCGATCGATGCGGCGATGCGCGCCATGCTAGACCCGGGAGATGAGGTTTTAATTCCCGCAGCCGAGCTACGTGTCCTACGTGCCGTGTGCCGTGCTCGGCAAATGGGGCGTTCCGGTGATCATTGATCTGAAGGCGGAGAATGAATTTCCGTCTGACGCCGGAAGCGCTGGAGGCTGCCATCACACCGAAGACCAAGCTTCTGGTGATGCCGTTCCCGAATAATCCGACCGGCGCCATTATGGAAAAAAAGATCTGGAAGAAGATCGCGGAGATCGTAAAGAGAGCACGATTTATGTCATCAGCGACGAGATCTACTCTGGAGCTGACGTATCTGAGCGGCATGTGACGATTGCCTCCTCTGCAGGGAATGCGTGACCGGACGATCGTGATCAACGGTTTTTCCAAATCCTATGCCATGACAGGCTGGCGTCTGGGGATATGCGTGCGGGCCGCGCATCATCATCGGTTAAAGATTCATCAGTTGCGATTATGTGTGCACCGTCCACCAGCCAGTATGCGGGCGTGGAGGCACTGCGCAACGGAGACGAGGATGTGGCTGCCATGCGTGAGGAGTATAATGGCAGACGCCGCTATCTGCTGCACCGGTTTTAAGGAGATGGGATTGTCCTGCTTTGAACCGTTTGGCGCATTTTTTACGTGTTTCCGTGCATCAAGGAGTTCGGAATGACATCAGAAGAATTTGCGACGGAGCTGCTCAATCAGCAGAAATTAGCCGTTGTCCCGGGCACTGCGTTCGGAGACTGTGGGAGGGATTTTTGCGTATTTCCTATGCTTACTCGCTGGAGAATTTAGAAGAAGGCGATGGACCGCATGGAGGCATTTATTACAGGGCTGAGAAAATCATAAAAAAAGGATGGAGGGCATATTTGGTCTGTTTGGCAGACTGCCTGGAATGGAGGATTATTATGGCAAAGTTAAATATTGTTTTATATGAGCCGGAGATCCCGGCAAATACCGGAAATATCGGGAGAACCTGTGTTGCAACGGGAACAAAACTGCATTTGATCGAGCCGCTTGGTTTCCGCCTGGATGAAAAAGCCATCAAACGTGCGGGATGGATTACTGGAGTGAACTGGATGTGACGCACCTATGTCAACTGGGAAGATTTCTGCGGAAGAACCGGGCGCTAAAATTTATATGGCAACGACAAAGGGACGCCATGTATACACAGAGGTTTCCTATGAGCCGGACTGCTATATTATGTTTGGAAAAGAGAGTGCAGGAATCCCGGAGGAGATCTTAAAAGCCAATCCGGATACCTGTGTGCGGATCCCGATGATCGGGGAGACACGTTCACTGAACCTGTCCAAATTCCGTTGCGATCGTGCTCTATGAGGCACTGCAGACAGAATCAGTTTGACCATATGAAGCTGCAGGGAGAACTGCACAGACTGCGCTGGGATGACTGATACGGGAAGGAATAAAAACAGATGGGAATTATTAAGGCAAAACAGCTTGTGCATGAATATATCAGACGTGATGAAGAGGGAAACGTAGAGTCGATCCAGACTGCCTTAGATCATGTGGATCTCGATGTGAAGCAGGGAGATTTTATCGCAATTTTAGGACATAACGGTTCCGGTAAATCTACGCTTGCAAAGCATATCAATGCACTGTTAGCCCCGTCCGAGGGTAGTCTTTTTGTGGACGGCATGGATGTTTCAAAAGAGGAGAATGTCATTCCGGTGCGAAAGACCGCCGGAATGGTTTTCCAGAATCCGGACAATCAGATCATTGCCAGTGTGGTGGAGGAGGATGTCGGATTCGGACCGGAAAATATCGGTGTGCCGACCGATGAGATCTGGCAGCGTGTGGAGGAGAGTTTAAAGGCAGTCGGTATGTTAAAATACCGTCATCATTCGCCAAACAAACTTTCCGGAGGTCAGAAACAGCGCGTTGCGATCGCAGGTGTCGTAGCGATGGAGCCAAAGTGCATCGTGTTAGACGAGCCGACCGCAATGCTTGACCCAAACGGAAGAGCGGATGTCATCCGCACTGCGCATGAACTCAATCAGAAAAAGGGTGTCACGATCATTCTGATCACACATTATATGGAAGAAGTCGTCGGTGCAGATAAGGTGATTGTGATGGACAAGGGGAAAGTTGTCATGCAGGGGACACCGCGCGAAATTTTTTCCCAGGTCGGAAAGTTAAAGGAATACCGGCTGGATGTACCGCAGGTTACGATCCTTGCTGACCTGCTCAGACAGTCAGGACTTGATATTCCGCTTGGCGTGCTGACGCGGGAAGAACTTGTGGGGCATATTCTGCGAATCGCACAGATCGATTCATGATCATGGAATGTGTATGATGTCGAGCACGATGATAGCATGATTGTGGAATGTGTATGATGTGGAGCGCAGAGATGGAATATCAGTAGAGCAGGCATTTTATGGTTATATGTTTTAAAAGATCATCTGATTTTGAGTAAAATGGAAGGCTTTTTTTGGGGTGCTGCTCTGCAGTGGGTGCCCCCAGAAATGAGGATGAACATGTCAATTATTTTAGATAAAGTGAATTATGTATACAGCGAAGGACTGCGTACCAGATCCAGGCGTTAAAGGATGTAAACTTAACGATCGAGGATGGACAGTTTATCGGCGTGATCGGGCATACCGGTTCCGGAAAGTCCACCTTGATCCAGCACCTGAACGGTCTGATGAAGGCAACCTCGGGAACGATCTATTTTCATGGACAGGATATTTATGAGGAAGATTTTGACCTGCGTGAATTGAGAAACCGCGTCGGGCTGGTATTTCAGTATCCGGAGCATCAGTTGTTTGAGACAACGATCTTTGACGACGTGTGTTTCGGACCGAAAAATCAGGGATTGTCGAAAGAGGAGGCAGGTCTTCGGGCATTTGAGGCGCTGCGGAGTGTCGGACTGCCGGAGGAGCTTTATTACCAGTCTCCGTTTGATCTCTCGGGAGGGCAGAAGCGCCGTGTGGCGATCGCCGGAGTGCTTGCCATGAAGCCGGAGGTGCTGATCCTGGATGAGCCGACCGCGGGACTTGATCCGGCAGGAAGTGATGAGATCTTAGATCTTGTGGAGCGGATGCACAGGGAACGCGGTATTACGGTTATTTTAGTATCGCACAGCATGGAGGACGTCGCAAAATATGTGGAGCGTATTATCGTGATGAATCACGGCAGTGTGATGTTAGACGGTGCGCCCAAAGAAGTATTCCGCCACTACAAAGAACTTGAGGCGGTTGGACTTGCAGCACCGCAGGTGACTTACCTGATGCATGAACTGAAGGAAAAAGGTCTGAATGTGGATACAGATGCAACCACGGTGGCGGAGGCAAGAGCTTGTCTGCTCGAGGCGCTGACCGGAATTGATTCTGGAAAAACAGACTTTCATATGTAACGGTTCGGAGGAAGAAGATGTTAAGAGATATTACACTGGGCCAGTATTATCCAGCGGATTCCGTCATTCATAAACTGGACCCGCGCGTAAAACTGTTTGCTACATTTATTTATATTATATCATTGTTTTGTTTTTAAAGGGATTGCGGCACTTCTGGTTGCGACTGTATTTTTGATCTTCTGCATCAGAACGTCCAAAGTTCCATTTAAGTTTATGGTAAAGGGTTTGAAGGCGATCGTGGTGCTGATGCTGATCACGGCGGCATTCAACCTTTTTCTGACACCTGGTACGCCGATCGTGAAATTCTGGATCTTTAAGATCACGACAGAGGGGGCGCAGAATGCGATTCTGATGGCGATCCGTCTGACCTACCTGATCCTTGGAACCTCGATCATGACACTCACGACGACGCCAAACCAGCTCACGGACGGTCTGGAAAAATCACTGATGCCGTTATCAAAGATCGGTGTTCCGGTTCATGCGATCGCGATGATGATGTCGATCGCACTTCGTTTTATCCCGATCCTCATCGAGGAGACAGACAAGATCATGAAGGCACAGATGGCGAGAGGTGCTGACTTTGAGAGCGGAAATCTGTTACTGAGAGTGAAAAACATGATTCCTCTTTTGGTACCGTTATTCGTCTCTGCGTTCCGTCGAGCAGACGACCTTGCGATGGCGATGGAAGCGCGCTGCTACAATGGCGGCGAGGGCAGAACCAAGATGAAACCTCTGCGTTACGCAGGCGTGGATCATAAAGCATATGTGCTTGTGATCGGGTATTTTGTGGTTATTTTGCTGTGCAGGTTCTTTTTACCGTTTCCGCAGTAAGGTAAGTTATGACGCGGGAAATTTTTGCAGTGCCGGCAGGCTGAGGTTCATGATGGAATGCCGGCAGGGTAGTTTGTCATTTTGGAAGAGTATTGCACAAAGCTGGAAAATAGGAGCGGCTTTGTGCAATTTGACAACCACTAAGTTGTGTGCCACCCTTTGCCACCCGAATCTTATGAATGAAAAAATCTCACAGGAGGAATATTCACCTGGCTAAGAAGAGGTTCCATTCATACAAAAAGTTTGAACATGGGCGAAACAGATGAAAAATAGAAGTAATTCACCCATTTGTTGATAGAAAATCAGTCAAAATACAGGAAAATGGGCGAAATGACATGAACCAGCGTAAATAGCCCGCAAAAATGAAAAATCCAGGGTGAAACGGGAAAATAGAAGAAGATTTCGCCCAAAACAGTGAAAAAGATGTTGAAAAGAAAGAAGGAATGGGCGAGATGATGCTGAGAGATTAGGTTTTCACCCATTGATATTGAAGTGCACGGACTATTCTGTTCTACGGATTTTTAAACAGAACAGAAAGTCAGCGTGAAAAATAAGCTTGATTCCAGGGATATTTGTCTGTTGGAAAAACAAGCGGCTTTTACGGCAATATATAAAAATATGTCTGCGGGAAGGTCAGATTGTTGCCGCTTTATCGCAGCATGCGGCTCAGAACAGGAGATTACTATGCGTGTAAAAATGATCGTGGCGTATGACGGCACGAATTACAAAGGATGGCAGGTGCAGCCGAACGGTATCACGATAGAAGAAGTGCTAAATAAGAATCTTTCGAATCTTCTGGGCGAGCAGATCGTGGTGAGCGGTGCGAGCCGGACGGATTCGGGTGTACATTCCTTGGAAATATTGCAGTATTTTGATACGAACACGAGGATGCCGGCAGATAAAATTGCATTTGCACTCAATCAGAGACTGCGGAAGATATTGTGGTGCAGGGATCCTGTGAGGTGGAGGATGGCTGGCATCCGCGCTATCAGAACAGCCGAAGACATATGAGTACCGCATTTTGAACCGGGACATTCCGCATGCCGACGAGACGGCTGGATACTTATTTTTATCATTATCCACTGGATGTGGAGAAAATGAAAAAGCGGCATCTTATCTTGAGGAGAGCATGATTTTAAGAGTTTTTGTGCGATCGGTGCACAGGTAAAGACGACGGTGCGCACGATCTATGCCTGTGATGTGGAAAAGAAGGAGATATCATCACGATCCGCGTGACGGGAAACGGTTTCCTTTACAATATGGTACGGATCATTGCAGGAACATTAGTGCAGGTTGGCGGTGGTGCGCTCGAACCGGAGGCGGTAAAAGAAATTCTTGCAAAGAAAGACCGCAGCGCGGCAGGGCCTACGGCGCCGGCACACGGGCTTACGATGATGGGGATCGAGTTTGAAAACGTAGAATGAGAAAGAAGTGCACTTTTGAAAAGATGTTACAACAGGGCAGGATGTTTTTGAATGATGCAGAAGTCAGTTTAAAACAGGCTCATTCATTTCTTCTAAAAGCACGTTTGTGTCAATCACGGACAGCTTTTTCCCAAAAGCAAAAAAATGAGGATGGAATCCCGTTTGTTTTTTGGAATAGAGCTGTCCGTTTTTTGTGAGCGTGAGAGCACGCTGTGTTTCCGGGAGCTCAAGCTTTAGTGCAAGGCAGAGAGAAATGACTTTATCACGGAGGGACTTCGCCTGCCGTCTAAGATCTGATAGCCGTAATTGCGCTGAATCTGGGCTGCAGAGATCAGTTTTGAGGCGGTCACGCCGCGGGCATGCATCAGTTCGCCGGTCGTTTTCTGATCCATAAAGTCTCCTTGAATTGTACTGTAAAAAATAATAAAATATTTTTATACTACAAATTGTAAATGCTGGTTTGGGCGCATGAACTGCTGACATTTATAATATCGTGTTGTACAGATGAATGCAAGAAAATGGTGGGAAATTATATGCGGTTAGATGAGGAGTACTGTTTGTCAGAATATGTGGATCTTGGCAGACTGGGTGACAATGAAAAAGTACATATCGTAAGAAACCAAGTGAATGGTGTGATTGGTGTGCGAAAGTATGTTGCATTGGACCTGGAGGAGATTTATCTTTTTTTAAAGGAAAATCCGAATGTGTATATACCAAAGATCTATGAGTGTATTCAGACCGATACGAATCTGATCGTGATCGAGGAGTACTTGAGCGGAAAAAATCTGGAAGAAATGTTAAAAGAAAAATATTTTTCGGAGAAAGACGCTGCTGATATCATAATCTGTCTATGCGATGCGCTTTACCCTTGCACCATGCAAAATGCCAGTCATATGCAGAGACTTGAAAGCAGAGAATGTGATTCTGACCAATGAGGGGGGAAGTGAAGCTGGTCGATTTTGACATTGCGAGAATCTACCAGCCTGGCAAGTCAAAGGATACTGTTATGATGGGAACGCAAGGCTATGCAGCGCCGGAACAGTTTGGGTTCGGACAGACGGATGCGAGAACCGATATTTATGCGATGGGTGTGCTGCTTAATTATATGCTTGTGAGAGAGTTCCCGATGGAAAAGCTGACCGAAGGAAAATTCAGGACGATTGTGTTAAAATGCATTAAGATAAACCCTGAGGACCGGTATCAGAATGTGGATGAACTTAAGGCGGATATCTGCAATGCAGCGGAAATCCCCTGCAGTAGTATGGATAGTGATAAAAATAAGTTTTATTGTGCGCAGAGCTGTAAAAAAGATCAAGCCGGTGAAATCCCTTTTTATAAAATACCGGGATTTCGGACAGGAAAAGTATGGAAAATGATCGTCGCAGTCATAGGATATGCACTGACCACAGTTACTGCGTGGTCGTTAGAAGCGCATGATGCGAATGGAAAACTGCTCCGCAGTCAAAATTGACACTGAACGGCTGGTGGTCTGGCTGTCGCAGATCGTATTTTATATTTTTTGTCTGTGATTATATGGGAATGCGGAGAAACATACCGGTTGTAAACAGTAAGAACCGGTTCGTAAGACTGATCGGTTATGCTGCAACGGAATTTATATTTCTTTTTTGCAGCTGCCATCTGCGCGATCTTAGAAGCAATATTATTTTAAATGTAATTTGACAGTCAAAAATTGAACTTACTATTTGAACTCAACATTATATAATGTGAAAATGTATGCACGGTGCATACCAAAAATAAATGAAATACGGCTAAGATGAGAGAAGCATAAGACAGAGATGTTTTACGCTTCTTTTTTTTTGTCCGCCTGGGTCAGATATTCTTTTCAATATCATATTGATATATTGGGAAAAAGAACGGTCGTCCTGCTCGGCGAGGAGCTTTAACTGTTCAATGATGTCTGATCAAGTGTGATGCTTTTATTTTTTAATGGTTTCATAGACAGCCTCATTTCGTTTTCGATTAAATAACTCTATTTTTTATATATACGATAAATGGTTGACATATACCACTAAGTAGGATAAAAAAGTAGCATAAAGTAGGATAAAATAAAAAGTAGTAAAACAAAGGAGTAAAAATCCGTGCCCAGAGTGCTGGGCATTGCTCACCAAAGGGCTCGCATTTTTCCGCAAAACAAGGAGTAAAAATCCTCTGCTCACCAAAGGGCTCGCATTTTTGCAGCCGCAAAACAGGAGTAAAAACTTCACTCACCAAAGGGGGCTCGCATTTTGCTCCCAAAACAAAAGTGAGGATTATGAAATGGAAAATGAAACAAAAGTTAAAAACATTATTTCTAGGAGGAAAATCAATGAAGACTTTTATGGCTAGCCCAGCTACCATTGATAGAAAATGGTACGTAGTTGACGCTGAAGGTATGACATTAGGACGTTTAGCATCTGAAGTTGCTAAGGTATTAAGAGGTAAAGAATAAACCAATCTTTACACCGCATATCGACACAGGTGATTACGTAATCGTAGTGAACGCTGAGAAGGTCAAAGTTACAGGTAAGAAGTTAGAGCAGAAGATCTATTACAATCACTCTGATTATGTAGGCGGTATGAAAGAGACTACCTTAAAAGAGATGTTAGCTAAGCATCCTGAAAGAGTTATCGAGTATGCAGTAAAAGGAATGCTTCCGAAAGGACCTTTAGGAAGACAGATGTACACAAAATTATTCGTATACGTTGGTCCTGATCACAAGCATGCTGCTCAGAAACCGGAAGCTTTAACATTCTAATAGGAGGTAAGGGACATTGGCTACTACAAAGAATTACGGAACCGGAAGAAGAAAATCATCTGTTGCCAGAGTATATTTAGTACCAGGTACAGGTAAAATTACCATCAATAAAAGAGATATCGATGAGTATTTCGGATTAGATACATTAAAAGTTATCGTACGTCAGCCTTTAATTGCTACCGAGACATCTGATAAATTTGACGTTTTAGTAAACGTTCACGGTGGTGGATACACAGGACAGGCAGGAGCTATCCGCCATGGTATCGCTCGTGCATTATTAAATGTAGATGCAGACTACAGACCAGTTATTGAAGAAAGCTGGATTCTTAACACGTGATCCTCGTATGAAAGAGCGTCAGAAATACGGTCTCCTGTTCATGACATTGCCCTCCATCAAATCAAATTGATCGCCTCAAGTTTGGTCGGGAGTTCAATGTGAGTGTAGACGTTTTCGGTCACACCCTGTCCTTTATGCCCGACAATTTTCTTGATGAATCTCTCGTCAACTTCCTTTTCGGTGAGGAGAGAGATGCAGGTGTGTCTTGTATCATGCGGGCGGTGTCCGTCATAGACAGGTTCTCTTTTCGTTTCATCAATGACGAATTTCCCGAAACCGAACTCAAGCATCAGAGGAATCCAGTAAGAATCATAATAATTCCGGTACTGAAAAGGTTCGTCGTCGGGTGTACAAATCAGATGGTCACATTTCCGGTTCATCCAGTATTCAAAGAATGGTACAATCTTTTCAGCAATGGGAACTTCTCTGATTCCTGCCTCTGTTTTGGATTCTTTCACATAGAACCATCGTTCATCAAGATGGATGTCCTTTTTCTCAAGGTCGAGGAGTTCACCGATACGGACACCGGAATAAATCATAATAAGGATGACGGTCACATATATGTTTGAATCCTTGCATTTCCACAGAATAGAAATCTCATTCTTTGAAAAAGGTTTCCGGTTGTATGCGTTCGGATTTCCCGCCTTGCTTATATCGACGTATCTGACCATGTCTCTTTTATCTTGAGACACAATCTCGTGAATGACAGCATAGTCATACATGAGACCCCACAGGATTTTCAAGGTTTTAAGTGTGGGAGTGTTTTTGCCGGAGCTATCGACGACACTTTGCAGGTGATCCAGTTTGATGTCAACAAATCTCATTTTCCACAGGTCTTTTGATGTATTAAAAGCAGCCTTATAACCATTCGTGTCCTTGATTTTTTCAAAATGGATTTCTGACCAATTCTCATACACTTCCTCGAAAGTAATAGTTGCATGGTGCAAATCAAAGGGGTCTTTGTTATATTCCGCTAATGCGGTGAGAGCCTCTTTGCGTGTCGGGTAATATCCGACGGTTATATATAATTGTTTTGATTTTCCGGTTATAGGGTCAATTTCCCACCCTTTTGTCTTTTTGCTACATAGGGATTTCGTCGGTTTCCGGATAATTTATAGACCGACCCGAACCCGTTCGGTAGTTTCATTCAATCACCATCCTAAAAAAGAGTATAAAAAATAAAACCAGTGCAAAAAGCACGGTTTTATGGTAGAATGAAACAGGATTCATTCTATCAAAATGCTTTTTGCAGGGCATGAGATAAGAGATTCCACAAAGGCGATTCGTGTTGCAGCACGGGTCGTCTTTTTATGTGCAAATCTATTTTTCAGAGCGTTCTTTCACAATTTTCCGATACTTGCGACCGATGGCAAAACAGCCGACACCCAACAGGATGGCAGCAACACCGCCAACAGGAACAGCAAGCAGCAGGAGCAATCCCAAAAGCACAAGCACAACAGCGAGAACCATGAGGATAATTCCGCAGACATTATATGTCCGGTCGGAATATTCCTTTTTCACTGGAGCAGGTGCGTCATAGGATGCGGATGTGTGTCCGTTTCCGGATGATGCACTTTTCATCACATCAGAGACCCCGACGGTCGTTCGACTATACACTGCATTATAAGCAGCCTTTTTCGGGTCATTCACAATCCCCATTCCCTTTTACCATAAAGGGGATTGACCGCCTTTTTGACCTGCCGTTTGACTTTTCCTGTAGTTCTTGCCTTGATGCTCTTTTTGATGTTTGGCTTTCTGACACCGTATTTCATGCAAACACACCTCCATTCTTTTGGACAAATCTGTCACCTTGTACACTTTCCTTGCGAAAGGAGGTGAGCAGGGTGAAAATTCTATTATGGGAAATGAGAACCTCAAAAGGGTTCACATTGATGGAGTTGGCGAAGAAATCCGGAATCGGAAAATCGACGCTCAACAACATCGAAAACGGTAAGGTGTCACCGACATTGTTTCAACTCGAAACGATAGCGATTGCACTGGAGGTCAAAATCACCGACCTGTTTGAATCCGAATACAAATAATTGTATCACATGACATGTTCCGAATGAGCGGGAACAGGAGACGATTTCCACAATTATGGAAATGAACTCCGATTTTTCCACAATCATGGAAAAATATGCTACTCTGCACTACGGAAAGGGGTGGTGTTCCCTTGAAGTACAAAGAGACTATCATTGAAATAGTCGGGAAGATACATAGCGAACGAATCCTAAAAAGGATATATAAATTCGTTTTGTACCTATACACCCATGAGACTGGCAGTTGAAAAAGGCTGTCAGTCTTTTTTGATTATCCGCTCTCAAAGAAATGTAATAATCAACAAGTCTGTCAAATGCCTCAATATCAGCGTCCGAGGCATATAAGAGCGTTTTTATCATATTTTTGCGAGATTCATTCTCACCCGCCATGATGCGGTCGATTCTTTCAAAAAAGTCATCGTCGGATTCGACGAACATTTCTCCCTCTCCAGTGGTCAACCACATATAATCAACGCTAAACTCTCGACAAATGGATTTTGTCATCTGTTCAGTGAGACTACGTTCACCCTTTTCAAGACGAGAAATTGCAGTTTTGGTCACACCAAGTTTTTCACCGAATTTTTCAAGAGTAAGACCGAGCGAATTTCGCACATCTTTGATGCGTTCACCCTGCGTCATATCGAATCACCTCCTTTGTTTTGCATAAAGCATAACACGGTAACTGACAAAATCAATAAAAAAGTAACCATAGGCAACAAAAAGTATTGACAAGGTGGACACAGGTCACTATAATGTAACCATAGGCAACAGAAAGCAGGAAAGAACGGGTGAAGCGATAGGGCTACACGCAAGTGACATGGTGGTCAGGCTGCCGGATAGCAGATAGAGCGTGTGAAGAATAAACATGACCCGTCAAAGTAGTTGAAGAAAACAGGAACGGTAGGGCAAGAAAGCACAGTGTACCGCACTATTTGAAGAAAGCGGACAGGCTGAACCAATCAGCACTTTACCCCTATTCCAAGAAACCGTTAAGTGGAAGAATCAACCGAGCGAGAGGACACAGCACTGTTGCCCTTTTTATAAGAATAGGAGGAATGGAAATGGAAAAAGAAAGATACTTGAAATATGTGAAAATCTGCGAGAGAGCAGAAAGAATGAAAATTGATACAGGTGATCGCATGGGAGCACTAATGGACATCGAGAGTGCAGACAAGAAATTCAACATGAGACTGGATGACTGGTTGCAAGCAGATGATTTCAATTTCGCACATGACTATTGTGGTATTCAAAACAATATAAAACGAGGAGAGTTTCCGGCAACGGATTTCGGATTTTTTCTCCCAAGATTCGCAGGTACACGCTAAAAGCCGAAACGGGGGCAACAGTCGCCCCGTCAGCGTCCGGATGGCAACCGACACTCTGACGATGGCAAGCCGAAAGACAGCGTCGGAATACCGTGAGAAACATGGCAGCGGGTGAACTTGCTAAAAGGTTCATAGTTGGATGACAGGTTTTCGGTGACTTTTTAAGGCGAAAAGACACAACACGGTAAATTCAGCCGGAACAGAGGCGAGGTCATGAACAGACCGAGAGAGCCTCCACAGGAGGAAACAGGATGCAGGAAATGAAATATTTCAACGAGGGAAATGATTGCGACATCTGCAAAAACCAACTCATGACAGGACGAGACGGAACGGTCGAGGATTGCAGGAGGAGACAGAACGGGTTGTCATGCAGATTCGAGGAGCGTGACATTCGGACATGTCCGGTGTGCGAACACGAGGTTGATCGTGAGGAAATGCATTTCACAAAGGATTGTCATGGAATCCCGTTCAGACTGGTGTGTGACAGATGCTATCAGAGAATCATGTCAAAAAGGATATGACGGTGAATATTACACAGAGGCAGACGAACAGATTGAGGATGACTATTGAGAGCCGAAACGGGCAGCAGTCGCCCGTCTGCGTGGGATGACCGCCCACGCATTGACAAGGCAGGTCAGAACAGGAGGTCAGACGGATGGAAGTCGGACGTATATTGCCAACCGAGGCAGCAGTCATATTGAATGTATCACCGCAATTCATCCGAATAGCGATGCAGCAAGGGAAACTCCCTATCGGAACAGCGGTGCAGATGTCATCAATATGGACTTATCACATTTCGGAGAAACTGCTTGCAGATTATTCCGGAAAAGACATACAGGCAGAACTTGAGAGAATCAGAGGAAAGAGAGGAGCGTGACATATATGTCAAAGGATGAAAGAAAAGAAATGATTGAGAATATCGCAGAGCGGTTCACACAGATGGATGACGTTGACAAGTCCTATATTGCCGGATATATGGCAGGAAAACAGGAGGAACGTCAGAAATGGGAGCAGCAGGGAAAGACAGCGGTTGCAACAGCGTGAGGGAGAGGTCATGTTTGAATTGAATCGACTATACAACATGGACTGTATGGCAGCAATGCAGGAAATTCCGGACAAGTTTTTTTGAACTGGCTATTTGCGACCCTCCATATGGGATAGGCATTGACGGACAGAAATTGAATATCAACAAGAAGAACCTAAACACACACGGAAAGAGCACATGGAAAAACTGGGATGATGCAATTTCCGGAGGAGTATTTCAGAGAACTGGAGAGAGTATCAGTCAATCAAGTGATATGGGGGGGGCAATTACTTTGTAGAACACCTCACAAAAGGAACGAAAGGGTGGATTGTGGGATAAAGGTCAACACGGTTTGACAATGTCAGACTGTGAACTTGCATACACGTCTTTCAATGTTCCGACAAGAATTATCGTTATGAATCGGGTTGAGCTGCTCAAAGATGGAACTTTTCACCCAACACAGAAACCAGTGAAACTATACGAGTGGGTTATATCAAGATATGCGAAAGCAGGAGACAAAAATTCTTGATACACACGCAGGGAGCAGGGAGTTGTCTTGTTGCTGCACACAGGACACAACATGACTTTTTAGGATTTGAGATTGATGCAGACTATTACAGAAAAGCATCAGAACGAATCGAGGCAGAAAAAGCACAGATGACAATATTTGATTTCATGTGAGAGGAGGTCGAGCGGATGCGTATTGTATATATTTGTTCACCATACAGAGCAGCAGACGAGGAGACCTTGCATCGCAATATTGAGTATGCGAGAGAATTGACAAGAGAGGCACTGTTGGGGCGAAAGTCCTGTGACAGTTCATCTATACATGACACAGTGTCTCAACGAGACAGATCGGCAGGAGCGAGAGACGGGGCTTGCAGCAGGGCGAGAAATAATTCCGAGATGTGATGCAGTGATGGTCGGTGAGACACGGATTTCAGCAGGAATGAAAGCCGAGATTGATTTTGCAAGGAGGTGTGGAGTACCAGTTCAATACATTCAAGAGTAAATACGCAGAGCATGAGAAAAAAGAGCAAAAAGAAAGGAGACCGTTGCAGCGGTCTCCCGTTTAGCAGTCTGTGTCAGACGCTTAAAACCTAAAAATATTATAGCAAATCTGACACCATATTGCAAGCATGAAAAAGCGGGGAAAACCCCGTGATTCAAAGGGTTTCAGACCCTTTTGACGACCTTGTGATGGATAGTAACAAGTCGTTGAAAAGTATATATAAGGGCAGCAGGAGGAACGGTGTCAGAATGGCAAAGAGAAAGAAAGGGATGACGTTCATCCCGTATGACTATGAGGCAGCATACAACAAGAGCCTTGAGGATATGCACGAGTTCTTTGTTGAGCAGATGTTCAAGCAAGGGAAAAAGGTTGTATATGCACTCAAGGAGATACGAGCAGGAGACCAGTTCGAGGTTGAGATATATCCACAGTTCAAGAAAATGGATGAAGTACCTCCGGAGGGTCGGAGTATCAAAAAGGACAATGACAAGGCTCAAAGGAATCTGAACGACAAGAACGCAAGGAAATATGTGGAGCGTCTTATCAATGAGAATTTCACGGACAGAGATTTGTGGCTCACGTTTACATACGACAATGAGCATCTCCCTCCGGACGGAGACATCGACGCAGCAATCAAGAACGTGCAGAAATTCATCCGACGGGTGAATTATCAGAGAAAGAAAAGGGGTCTCCCGAACGCAAGATATGTCTATGTGACCGCCTACAATCCGACAGAGGAAATCCGGTGGCATCATCACATTGTCATGGATGGCGATATGGACATGGATGTGGTTGAGGGATGTTGGAAACAGAGCAGCAGGAACGAGGTTCGGAGGCTGCAAAAGGACGAGAACGGTTTGACAGGAATGGCAAAGTATATCGTCGAGGAAAAGAACAGGGTGAAATCGGAGAAACGGTGGAACTCCTCACAGGGATTGAGAGACCCCGACATCAAGGTGGTTCATTCCAAGAGACCGACAGCGAAAGCCGGAGGATATAAGAAAATCGGAACATACGTCGAGACCATGAGAAAAGGACATGAGCAGGTTCGTGAGCAGATGCTGAAATGGTATCCGGATTTTGATTTTACGGATGCGGGAATCTATTACAACGATTTCAACTCAATGTTCTACATACGGGCGAGAATGAGAAAACGGAGGCAGCAATGAAAGCAAAAAGAAAGAGAAGAATGAGCAGGAGGAGACGGGAACTGACATATATTGCGGTGATGGTATTGCTGGCGATCGCTGTGAGCATAGGTCTGACACGCTCTGTCATGCGAGATGACAAGGAATTTGAGGAGTATGAGCAGCAGTCGCAGGAGTTCAATGCACGGATGCAGAGAATCGACGAGAAAAGAGAGGCATCCGGACAAAATGCAATGCTTGAGCAGGTGCGAACATGGCAGCAGGAGCAGGACACAGAACCGGACAAGTATGCAGTATTTGACACCATGTCGGCAGACTGGGGAGGCGAGGAGGATGGATTCGTGCTCTATGAGATACCGGAGGAATACAGTCGGACAGGTGGCTATTTTCCGGAAAAGATGCAGGTATATACATATTGCGTCTGCAAGCAGTACGGGGTCAGATATGACCTTGTGGTCGCTCTGATTGAGAAAGAATCCGGATATAAATTCGACAAGGTTGGTGATGATGGTCATTCTATCGGGTACATGCAGATATATGAGGAGTGCCACAGAGACAGGATGGAGCGTCTGAACGTCACAGACCTCACGAACCCATATCAGAACGTACTCGTCGGGATTGATTACCTGTCGGAACTGATTGAGAGATACGGAACGATTCAAGATGCACTTGCAGCGTATAACTACGGGGAGCAGGGAGCAAAACAACATCTATGGAAAAACGGAATCTATGTGTATGAGTACAATCAGACCATCATGAGCCGGATGAAAGAAATCGAGGAGGAACTGGAGCAAGATGCAGGTGATTGAGAGGATTCTGCACATGTTGAGGGTCAAGGATTGCAGACATGTGTGTCTGTTCTGTGAATATTATGACATGTGCAAGCAGGAGACAGGCAGCAGGAAAGAGGTGAAAGAGAATGAACATGAGATATGCAATGAGAAGTGAGGACACGGAGCAAATCAATGTCGTGTCGTGGGCGAATTGGAATGTGAATCGTTATCCGGAATTGAGATGGCTGTTCCATGTACCAAACGGAGGCAGCAGGAACAGAGCAGAGGCGGTCAAATTCAAGCAGATGGGTGTCAAGGCGGGGGTTTCTGATTTGTGCCTCCCATATCCGAAAGGCTCATACTGCCGGACTGTACGTCGAGATGAAATTCGGTGATAACAGGCAGCAGGACACACAAAAGAGTTCCTTACAGATATGGCAGCAGCAGGACATTTTGTCGCAACCTGTTATTCAGCAGAGGAGGCGGTCAAGGTTATCGAGGAATACTGCGAATTGATGAATCACAAAATGGGAGATAGTGAAATTGTCATACCATTGGAAAACAGAGAGGAATTAAGAAATATAACAATGAGCATCCCGAACAACAGCATCCTCAAGAACGGGGAAATCAAAGAGAGCAAACCGAGAAAAGAAATGAGGAGGTGCAGCAGGATGACGGTCAAGGATATTATGACGTTGCTTGAAAGTCCGGACAGGGTTCGGGTCATCAAGGACGGTAAGGAGATATACAACCAGTATTTCGCAAACATGGAGGTTGACAAGGACATCGTCGCACAGATAGGAGATGCAGAGGTCAAGAGATTCCGAGCAATTCCGGAGATCACTCACAGGAAATACAAGGAACGGGGTCTCATTGCACCGATGAAACCGGAGGAAACACCGGACTATTCTTTCAGAGATTTGCAGTTGTGTATATACCACACAATCACGATATAGCGGGGAGGTGAGGACATGAGGAAAATCATCATTGTGGCAGCAGTCGTTGTCATAGCACTGGGAGCAGGGTTCACATATACACTCTACAAGGTGGGAGAGGGGATGCACCTGCACCGCTGCGGATGGAGACAGCCGGACGACAGAGGTTTCATGTAACAGGTAACAAGAGGATAACAGGAGGAACAGAAAAAATGAGAATTATTGCAGTTATGTCACCGAAAGGTGGAATCGGAAAGACAACGACATCGGATGCGATCGCCTACATGTTGGGAGAGGAGCAGGAGAAACGTGTTCTCATTCTCGACGGAGACCAGCAGGGCGATACATCCAAAACATTCGAGGCATACGAGCCGGAGGGAACAGGAATGAGTGAACTGCTTGAGCGTCATGTGAGTGTGGGCGGGTCATACCGGACAACGGACTTGATAAGACCCACACAGTACAGTCACATTGACATCATTCCTGCAAACGGGTATCTCATGCAGACAGACATGAAACTGCTGCTCAAGCAGGAGGCAAATCAAGTCACGAGGCTGCGGGATGCACTGGAGGAAATATCCGAGGCATACGACTATTGCATTTGTGATTGCGGTCGTCTGCTTGATATGGTGGTCATCAACATTCTACTGGCAGCGGAACTCGTCATTGCACCCGTAAAGGTCGGAGGATATGAAAACGAGGCGATTCACAATTTGCAGGAGCAGGTTGACGACCTGCGGGAAATCAATCCGGAACTCCGAATCAAGGGTCTTGTGACCATGAGACAGAAAAACAAGACATCACTGGATTTCGAGGAGTGGATGAAAACCAGTTCCGGATTTGACATGTTCGTCACACCGATTCGTCGGTCGATTGTAGCGAAAAGGCATCCATGAGAATGGCAGTCCTCCCGCAGTTTTCAAAGAACTGCATCGTGTCACAGGACTATCGCAATGTGGTTCATGAATTACTCAAGGAACTGGAGGGGTAGACATGGCAGGAATGAGAGCGGTGCATAAAAAGAACGGAACAACATTCAAGTATAGCGGAGATTTGAAAGAGACCATCGAAAAGGCAGAAAAAGAATTGAAAGAGAAAGAGGGAACAACACAATGGCTTTTTCTTAAATGGCAGTACGACAATGCACGGAAAGCGTTTGAGAAGTACAACCGCAGACTGGAAGATTTGAAAGATTTCATAAAACTGGCAAAAGAAGAACTTGCAAAAAGAGAGGAGGCAGCAGGACATGGGCGAGACAATACAAATCCTTGAATTATTCGGGGGAATTGGTTCGCCTCGATGTGCCTTGAGAAATTTGAACATCCCAACAAAAGCAATCGACTATGTGGAGATCAACGAAAAAGCAGTCCGGTCATACAATTCGATGTTCCGTGAGGAATTAGAATATAAAACACAGACGGTCGTCGGATGGAATCTGAAACCGGATATTTTGATTCATGGTTCGCCTTGTCAAGACATGAGCATTGCAGGACATCAAGGGAAAGCGACAGGAGACGGAAGAATTAACAGAGGGAAAGGTTCAGACGAGGGGAGCGGAACACGTTCCTCTCTCATGTGGGAGACAATACATATCATTGAGAATATGGGAGAATGGCGACCTCGTTATGTGATATGGGAAAACGTGAAGAATGTGAAATCAAAGTACATGAGACCGAATTTCGACAGATACATGGTCGAGATGGAAAAACTGGGGTACACGAATAATTATGCGGTTTTAGATGCAAGAGAGTTCGGATTGCCACAGGCGAGAGAAAGAGTGTTCACGATTTCTGTTCTGAATGGTGAAAAATTTGAGTTCGATGACCTCATAAGGACACCGATGCGAAACCTGCAAGAGTTCCTTGAGGATGACGTTCCGGACATCTACGATGTGACACAACCGTCCGTCCTTGCATGTATCGGAGAAAAAGGAATCCGGAGAGCGACGGTCATCAAAGATTGTGCATATACAATCACAACAAGGCAAGACCGGACACCTGCACAGGTCATCGACCGAGGAGATGGACGGTATCGGTATTTGACAGAGCGTGAGTGTTGGAGATTGATGGGATATTCAGACGAGGATTTTGACAGGGCGAAAGCAGTTCAAGAAAGAAACGGGAAATACTACAAGGCTTTATATGACCAAGCAGGGAACAGCATCGCAGTTCCAATATTTGAGAGCATATTCAGAAAGATAATTTTGCAGGAGGTCGCATGAGAGCGACAGAAAGAGAGGATTGAACATGGGAAACATCATCAACACAGCACCATGTCGATTCTGCGGACAGATGGTGCAGATTGACAGCGAGGAGAAATTGACACAGCCACAGGCAGAGGAACAGGCGACAATGTCCTGCACCTGCGAAAAGGCGGTTGAGTATCAGAAAGAGAAACAGAGGAAAGAAAAGGCGATGCAGAACGTCGCTGCATTGTTCAGAGAGGCAGCAGCACCGGAAAAGAGATGCAGTGAGGGCATCGTGAACATTCTCAAGGCAGCAGTTGAGGAGATATACACCGGAGGACTGGCAAAGGTCACTCTGAACCTCCGAGGTGGGGTCAAAGCATCTATATCACAGAATAGCAAAGGCGAGATAAACGTCGAGCGTACAGAGACCAAAAAGCAGAAACTAACAGAATAGGGGAGCGGATGCGTGTGACCGAAAGAGAGATATGCGGGTCATTCCGGAGAGCAGAGAATCAAAAGCAACAGATTCAGATTTTGACGGAACTGACCTGCAAGAGTAAATATCAGATAATCGGTATATTGCTGCGGAATGGCGAGAAAGTACCGAAAAGCATTGAAAACCAGTTATACAAGAGATTGGACGCACTCGACGCACAGATTTTCGAGTGTGAAATGGAATACAAAGAAATCGTGACCGCACTGACGGGAGAAAACAGGAGGAAAGAACATGGCAACAGGATTCAGCGTCATGGACGCACTGAACAAGAACAGTAAGGCAGGAGTTGACGAATCACCGAGGGCGAGATTCCGGACAAAGGACATTTCAATTTTCAAGATGTACCGGAACAAACTCAATTTCTACGATTTGGCAGATATTGAGGAACTGGCAGGAGACATCCTCATGTATGGTCTCAAACAGAATCTTGAGGTTGTATTTGAGCCGAATGAGCAGGGTGAATATAGAATCGTAGCAGGTGAGAGACGGTGGCTTGCACTCAAGCACCTTGTCGAGCAGGGATATAAAGATTTTGAGATTGCGACCTGCAAACTGACCACACCGCAGGACGAGGACGAGGAGCAGGTGGAAATCATCATCGCAAACGCATACCGGACAAAGTCTCTCAAGGATGTCATCGAGGAGGAACAGCGTCTCAAAGCGTGTCTTGAGCGTATGAAAATGGATGGAAAGAAAATCAAAGGATATGACCTCCAGTCCGGTCGCCTCCGTGATGTCATCGCCTCAATGCTCAAGATGTCAAAGACCAAGATCGCACAGATTGAGAGCGTCAACAACAATCTGATTCCGGAGTTTCGAGAGGAACTCAACAACGAGCGTCTCACATTCTCCGCAGCGTATGAGTTGAGTGGGATGTCTCCGGAGATGCAGCAGGAGGCACTTGCAAAGTACAAGGAAAACGGAGAATTGTCCTATACGGAAATTAAGGACATGAAATCACCGCAGAAACAGGAGCAGGATGCAGCAGGGCAGCAGGACACCGTGTCAGATTCAGACACAGCAGGGCAGCAGTCATCAGAAAACAGCATGAATCCTCCGGAGGAAAAGAAAGCGGGCGACGATTATGAGACACCGCATCCGGAGGGAATCACATCAATATGTTATTCCTGCACCGAATATGAGACATGCAACGTAAAGACCGGAACATGTACCTCATGCGACCAGTACAAGAACCGTGCAGAGGCTTACAAGACCGAGGAGCAGAGATATACCGAGGAGCAGGATGCAATCGACCGTGAGACAAAAAAGAAACTCCGTGAACAGGCAGAGGAGCAGAAGATGAACAACCTCCCGTCAGACACACAGGAGAACGGTCAGAAAGTGCATCACATTAAACTGGGAGCGACATTTTTTGAGGAGGTTGCATCCGGAGAAAAGACATTTGAACTCCGGAAGAATGACAGAGACTATAAAAAAGGCGACATCCTTGAGATGATGGAGTTCAAGGACGGAAAGAACACAGGACGCACCGTGAGAGTGCTTGTGACATATATCCTTGAGGAGTTTGCAGGTCTTGAGGACGGATATTGCATCATGGCAACATCACTTTAGAGCAAATGGGGTAAAAGACAATGGATGACATCAGACGGGAAAAGAAGAGAAAAAACAATATTCTATATCGCACGAAGCAGAGGGGGGCGATTGAACGGAGTCATTGCAGTTTGAAGAAACAGACCAGCAGTCGTGGTCAAATAAATGACGAGAACAACAAACCGTGTGATTTGGAGAGTGAAAAATTGAGGTTGTGTACAATGACGACACAGCGGCAAAAACAGACCTCCCGACACATGTGACTATCCGTCAGGCACCGGAAGAATATCCACAGTTTTGTGCGAACAGGTGTCGTCGGTATCGACCGAGCGTGTGAATAACTATATCGGGCAGGTATCAGAGCAGGAAATGAAAAACATTGACATCGCTCTCATGATTTCCTTGCAGTTGGATAATGGCGGGAAATCATCAAAGCAGTACAATGAACGATACAGAGGCAGCAGGAGGAAATCGACAGCCTAAAAAGTTGAGGGAAATTGAGATTTACAGCAGGAATGTGATGACAGAATCGCAGAAATTGAACAGGATGCAGCAGTGTATGTCGAGGAGAACAGGAAAATGCAAGCAGACAGTCAGAGGACATCATCAAAGTTCAGACCGAGCGTGACACATTCAAGGCACTATATGAGCAGTTATTTGAGAGGCTGCTGACTGGAGGAACAGGAAATTGAAAAAAGGACAATTAAAAGCATTATTCATCGAGGCAAAGGGAACAGGTCAGAAATATATCGGTGTAATGATTCAGACAGAGGGTAGCAGTGAACCGGAGGTCATCATCAATCCGAAAGAGAATTTCAATGCAAAATTCGACTATTACATGGCAGCGTATGACGATGATTTGATTCTGATTGCAGCAAAAGGGAAAAAGGACATCAGAATCACGGGAGCAGCAGCGGGAGCATCGTTCGAGGACATCCAGTCACAACTCATTGATGAAAAAGCGTCATCCGGATGGAAAGAACAGATTGCGGATGCGGTGGACAGGGTTGTTGATAAGATGCTGAAAGAAACTCCTCCGGAAACGGAGGAGGAGAGACAGAACTGCGAGACCATGAGAGAGACAATCAAAGGAATGTTCCTCACGCAGAGACGCTCAAAGACAGAGGCAGCGTTCATCACCGAGAATATTGACAGATACGAGGAATTGTTTGAAATCTGCATGAATGGAGATGATGCACAGTTCAAAAAGGGCATCACGGAATTGCAGAAAGCACAGAATGAGTATATTTTGCAGAAAGAGAGGGAAAACGGATGAACAAGGTCATTTTGATGGGTCGTCTCACGAGAGACCCGAATGTCAGATATTCACCGAGGAATAATTCACAGGAGGAAATGGCGATCGCACGATACACACTTGCGGTTGACCGCAGAGGAGCAAAAGACGGGCAGCAGTCAGCGGATTTCATTTCCTGTGTTGCGTTTGGACGAGATGGAGAGTTCGCAGAAAAATATCTCAAGCAGGGAACGAAAGTGGTTGTCACTGGACGGATTCAGACGGGGTCATATACGAACAGAGACAGTCAAAAGGTCTATACCACAGACGTGATTGTCGAGGAACAGGAATTTGCGGAGAGTAAGAAAGCAGCAGGGCAGCAGGATGGGAACAACGGAGGGTATTCGGATGCAGGTGACGGTTTTATGAATATTCCGGACGGAATCGACGAAGAACTCCCTTTCAATTAGGTGCGGAGGAGGATGGAGACATGGGATTCGTGGAAAAGGTGAAAAACGTCATTTCAAAACTGCGGGCAGCGGGAAAGACAGAGAAAGAGGTGTCTGAAATCATCGAACAGGCAGCAGAGGCAGCAACGGTCTTGAAAAAGACGGAATCTCCGGAGCATCCGGAGAAAATCAAGGCAGCAGGAGGAGAAAACCTGCAAGATGCTCTTTTGAAAGTGGGAATCAGTGCAAAAGAGGCATTGACCGCATTTGAGAGTATATACAGACTGAGGAGGCAGGAAAAAGTCGAATAATTGGAGGAAATATCATGGATTGCCTCTGAAAAAGGTCAAAAGGAGGAAAACGACGTGGAGACAGAAAAAGAAATGACAGCAATTCAGAAAACACAGGTATATCTTGAGAATTATCGGGAAATAGAGCGATATATCAAGGATGCAATTTCGGAAGTATCACAGATTGACGATGTACCAAGATATAACATTTCGGCAGAGAAAGCGTTCCTCCAGTCCATCAGAGAGTGTAAGGCAGAGACGGTCATTCTGTTCGAGCACATGAAAAAGGCTCTTGCATCGCTAAAAGAGGATGCAGAGGCAGCAGGTGAGGGGTACAAGTACGACGCACTTGAGGCAGTATATATCAAAGGCAAGTCATACGAGGATATTGTGAGGGAGACAGGATGCGGAAAGAACTCACCGAAAAAGTGGTGCAGATCAATGACAGAACGTCTCTCAATCAAATTATTCGGTGCAAAAGCAATCGAAAATGACAAAATCGGAGTGAAATGAGAGTGAAAACGGGGTGAAATGAGGGGTGATTTCAGGGGTAAAAAGTGGGTGAACAAAAGCAAAATAAACGTGCTAATATGATAACGTGAACAGTTGAGTGAGCGATTGCAGAGATGCAGTCGCTTTTTTCTTGCCTGTTTGCCCTCCTGTTATATGCGGGCAGCAGGACACTATCATGTGCGATGTATGCCCGCCTCTTGAAAGACATGAGAGGCAGCAGGAGACCGATGGACAGAGAGGAGTGAGCAGTGTGTTATTGAAAGCATGTAAGGGATGCGGTCGCCTTATCCCACAGGCATTGACCATGTGTGAGCAGTGCGAGGCAAGGCAGCAGTCAAGGCATGTGACATATAACAATACACGCAGAGACCCACGAGCAGCAGAGTTCTATCTGTCAAAGGAATGGCGGGAGTTGAGACCTGTCATCATGAGTGTGTATGAGTATGTGGATATATATGCTCTGTATGTTGAACACCAGTTGATAACACTGCAAGATTCAGACCCCATCCACCACATCATAGAACTTGAGGAGGACTGGGAGCAGAGGTTGAACCCATTGAACTTGATACCCTTGAGCCATCGGACACACAACACAATCACAGCACTATATAAACAGAGCAATGCAAGCATGAAAGCAACACAGACACAGTTGAGGTCGCTGATTGATTACCATTTCAAAGAGGCAGGGGGATATGAAAAAGTTTTATGTGACCGTTTCTTAGTCGCACCCCCTCTTTTCTTTGGAGAAAACTCCCCACGAGAAAATCAAGACGCAGGGGAGTGACGAAAAGGTGTCAGAATGTGACACGAAACTCGTGAACACTGGACGGAAAGGGGGTTGATGCTGCATGGCAGGACAGAGACAACCGACCGATTTGGTGGTCATGAAAGGAAAAAACACCTCACAAAAAAGCAGAGATTGAGGCGAGAAAAAATGCGGAGGTGGTCGCCCCAAACGACAAAGTCAAGCCTCCGGCATATTTGACACCGGAACAAAAGAAGAAATTCCGGAAATTGTCAAAAGAACTGCTTGCAATCAAACTCATTGCGAACGTGGATTGTGATGCACTGGCGAGATTACTGATTGCACAAGACCAATACATCGAGATAACGGACAAAATCAGAGAAACTCCGTTGATGGTCGATGTTCCGGTCTATGAGATGCGAGAGAATCCGGACACAGGAGAACAGGAACGTGTACAGGTCGGAACACGGGAGGTTGTGAACGGTGAGAGGGAGCGTCTCATGATTATACAAGACCGCTGCATGAAACAATGTCGGCAGGGGGCATCGGATTTCGGAATGACGGTCAGCAGTCGGTGTCGGTTGGTAGTTCCGAAAGCAAAGGAAACAAAACCGGAGAACAAATTCGCCAAGTATGCGAGTTCATAAATGGCAACAGCAGGGGCAACACGTGACCGACCGTTGCACACAATACGCTCTTGATGTCGTTGCAGGTGTCATCATTGCAGGTGAATATGTCAGACTGGCATGTCAAAGGCATCTTGACGACCTCGAAAAAGCGAAAGCAGCACCATACAAATATTATTTCGACGTTGAAAAGTCCGAGGAAATCATCAATTTTGCGGAAGAATTGACAATCGCAGAGGGTGACGAACAGGAAAATGTGACAGCGTACCCGTTCCAGTGTTTCATTTTAGGGTCATTCAACGGGTGGAGGACGAAAGAAAAGGGTCACAGACGATTCAGAACATCCTATGTACAATTAGGGCGACAGAACGGAAAGTCGTTCATCAATGGTATTTTGGCGTGTTACTATGGCAATTTTGACGGGTACAAATACGGAAAAATCTTTTGTACTGCGACAAAACAAGACCAAGCGAACATTGTTTTTGATGAAATTGTAAAATTCATCAATTCCGACGAGGATTTGTCAGAGTGGTTCAAGGTACATGAGCATAATCACACGATAGATTGTCTCTGTACACATTCGGAAATCAAGGCATTATCCGGAGATACAAAGTCACTCGACGGACACCGTGCATATTTGGGAATCGTTGACGAGTATCATGCCCACAAAACAAATCAGATGTACAAACTGCTTGAGGGAGGTATCAAGAAATTAAAATCCGCACTGATCTCCGTCATAACGACAGCGGGGTTCGATTTGAAATCGCCTTGCTACAAGTTATATGAGTATTGCTGCAATCTGCTGAAAGGTGTGTTTGAGAACGACAGTCAGTTCGTGTATATAGCACAGTTGGACACAGCGGATGACCTATACAAAAAGGAGAACTGGATAAAAGCAAACCCGATTCTCGAATATGACGAGGATGCACTGGAGAATCTCGTTCCGGTTGCGAATACTGCCCGTGATATGGGCGGGGAAGATTTGCGAGATTTCCTAGTAAAGCAGTTAAACATGTGGATGCAGTGGTCAAATTCACTGTATATCAAGGACATACAAGGACTGGAAACGATGTGCAGCATTGCGAACGCTCAAGGATTTCAGAGGCTCAAAGTGCTATGTCGGAGTTGACCTGTCATCCGGAGGTGACTTGACATCAATCGCAATCGTCATCCCGTACATGGTTGACGGTGTGAAAAAGTATTTTGTGCATACTCACTCATTCATCCCTGCGAGCAGAGTGGACGAGCATATCAAGACGGACAAAGTTCCGTATGATGTATGGATTTCAAAAGGTCTCGTGACAGTCACGGAGACACTGGGAGGAATAAAGACAGATTACAAGTACATCATCAAGTACCTTGAGGATTTAATCAAACAGAATGATTTGAAACCTCAACTTGTGTGTTATGACCCACACAACGCATCTGCGTTCCTGTCAGACCTTGAGGCACTGGGATTCGATTCTGTGGCAATTGTGACACAGACAGCAAAGGAACTCAATGACGCAACAGTTGATTTCAGACTGGAGATAAAAGCAGGAAACGTCGTGATTGAGGGAACAGAAGTCGGAAAAGGCAAGGTTGTTCCGTTCGATGAACTGCTGACGTGGTCGATTGCAAACGCAAAGACTATCTCGAACAGTTACGGTGAAATCAAAATCGACAAGGCACTCGACGAGGACAGAATCGACCCGATTGACGCAATCATCGACGCATGGAAAGCAGCAATGAAAGAGGAGTATAAGCCCGGACACAAATGAGGGTTGTGAATGAGTGGCTTGAAATGTATGAGAAATACATGGGGAAAGGCGGTGAGAAAGAATGAACCCATTTAGAAAAATAGCAAACAGTTTGATGAACTGGTGGAAAGGTGAAACTGCACCGGAGGTCAGTGATTCAACGAAACTGACAGGCGGGGTGATGACGCTCAACTCACCGTCATTCCTTGAGAGCATGGGTTTGAGCAGGAAAAGGAGAAAGACAACATCAGAGGTGACATATTTCACATGTCTCAAGATGCTGTCGGAAACTCTTGCGAAAATGCCTATCAAATATTATCAGAGAACGGACAAAGGAATCATTGAGGCAGAACAGACGGACACGTCGAGACTGCTGACCAAGAGACCGAACCCGTTCATGACACCGACGGTATTTTGGAACACAGTGGAAATCAACCGCAATCACTACGGGAACGCTTATGTGTACATGAGAAAGAAATTCATCCGGAAGAAATACGGAGGAGAGGTCAAAATTCTTGACCTGTGGGTGATGCAGTCGAATTGTGTTCAGATAGTCGTTGATGATGCAGGCATATTCGCAGGAAAAGGACGCTTGTGGTATGTCTACACAGACCCGACATCCGGAAGTCAGTATGTATTTGACACGAGTGAGGTCATGCACTTCAAAACATCATTCAGTTTTGACGGTGTGACGGGTTTACCAGTGCAGCAGATTCTCCGTGACACAATCTCCGGAGCATCGGCATCACAGAGGTACATGAACAGCTTGTATGAAAGCGGATTGACAGCGAAAGCGACGCTTGAATACACGGGAGAGTTGAATGATAAAGCAAAAGAGGCACTCGTGAAATCGTTTGAGGATTTCGGCAGCGGAGCGAGAAACACAGGAAAATCATCCCCTGTACCGTTAGGGATGAAACTGACACCACTCGACATCAAATTGTCAGATTCACAGTTCTTTGAATTGAAAAAATACAATGCATTGCAAATCGCAGGAGCGTTCGGAGTGAAACCGAATCAAATCAACGATTATTCAAAGTCGTCCTATGCGAACAGTGAGTTGCAGCAGTTGTCTTTTTACGTTGACACAGAACTGTTCGTCATCAAGCAGTATGAGGAAGAAATCAACTATAAAATGCTGACGGACGAGGAACAGGATGACGGTTTTTATTACAAATACAATGAAAAAGTTCTTTTCCGGACAGATTCAAAGACACAAATGGAATACCTGAAAAACGGTGTCAGTGGCTCAATCATGAAACCGAATGAGGCACGACGCAAACTTGACCTCCCCGATGGAGAGGGTGGCGACACTTTACTTGCAAATGGCAGCATCGTTCCGCTGACAATGGCAGGAGCAGCATATCAGAAAGGTCAAATCGAGCAAGAGGAGACCGAAAAACCGGAGCAACCGGAGGAAGAAACAGAGCCGGACACAGAGCAGCCGGACACAACAGGACAACCGGACGAAACCGACGAGGCAGAGGACGAGAAAGAACAGGAGGGAGGTGAATAATCATGGGAAAGAAAAGACGTTTTGATTTCACAAAAAAGAATAAACGCAGCGGAAAAGTTGAAAATGTCGGCTATTTGGATTTGGAACAGGACGAGGAACAGAGCAGATGTTCCTTGTATTTCTACGGTGACATTGTATCAGCAACATGGGAATCCATGTGGTTCGAGGAGGACAGATGCCCGCAGGACATCGCAGATTTCCTCAACCAGTTAGATGGATATGAGGACATCGACATCTATTTCAATTCCGGTGGTGGCGATGTATTCGCAGGACTGGCAATCTATAACCAGTTGAAACGATACTCCGGACACAAAGTCGGATATGTTGATGGAATGGCTGCATCCATTGCATCAGTCATCATGTTTGCATGTGACGAACTGCATTTCGCAACAGGTGCTCAAGCAATGATTCACAAGCCTTTATGCATGGCATACGGAAACGCAGACGATTTCAAAGAGGTCATCAAACAAGTTGAATCTATGCGAGGATTCAATTCTTGATGTTTACGATGGAACACTTGCAAGAGGGTGTCACAAGAGACAAAATCAAGTCTTTCATGGCGATGAAGAAACAGTGGTTCAGCGGTGCAGAACTGGCAGAGTATTTCGACGTTTTGATTGATGAAAAGGCAGCAGTTGCAGCGTGTGCATCCGATTTTTTCGAGAAATACAACAATATTCCGGAGAGCATCAAAGGAATTGACACAAAGGACATTGTCGATGCCGTAATTGCGGAACTGGAGAACAGGAACAACGCAGCAGCAGAGGCAGAGAAACAGAGAATCGAGGCAGAAAAGCAGGATATTCTTGCAGACCTCGACATGTATGGAATTTAAGAAAGAGAGGACATGATTCATGAACAAGGAAATGCAGAAACTGTTGAAAGCAATCAACGACAAAAAGAATGAGGTCAAGAGCCTTGTGAACGATGGAAAACTCGACAAGGCAAAGGCAGCAAAAGAGGAACTCAAAGAGTTACAGGAAAAGTTTGACCTCCTGTTCGATTTGGACGAGGAGGAACATGAGGAGATCGAGGACAAGGTGGCGACGGGAACAGCAAAGACCACGGGGCAAAAGCAGACAAGAAAAACCTCGTGAAAGCGTTCGTCAATATTGTCAAGTGCGGATTCTTAAAGAGAGAACCGGACGAGGGAGATGTCAAGGTGTACAAGGATGCGTTAAGCACAGACACCACCAAAGGGAGACGATGATGAAATGGGAATCGGTGTCACCGTTCCGGAGGACATCAGAACAGACATCATCGAGTTAAGACGTTCAGAGGACAATCTGGAGCAGTATGTCAATGTGGAGGGAGTGACCACAAAGAGCGGTTCTCGAAACATTGAGGTCGATGCAGATTCCACTCCGTTCGACAATGTGGACGAGGAGGCGGATTTCCCCGACATGGATGAGCCGAAGTTCAAAAAGATTGTGTATGCAATCAAGAAAAAAGGTGGCATCTTAAAAATCACCGCAAGAACTGTTTGAGGACACAGCAGCCAACATCATGGCATACATCAACAAATGGATTGCCAAGAAACTGACAAAGGGAGCAGTCATCAAGGGTCAGGATTACAGAAGTTATCCAACGGGTAATATGGCAGCAGGGCGGTGAATCCGTCCTGCTATTGAAAGCAGGTGAGAACATGACGGATGAAAAAAGAGAAGTACAGAGGCGGTCTGATTGCTACATGCAAGACATATTGTCACATCGACTATGATGACGACATCGAAATCCTTGAATTGATGCTTGACACGACACTGGATGAAATGACGGAACTGATTCCGAATTTCGACCGAAACAACCTCACAAGCCGTCAAAAACTGCTTGCATTTATGTCTGTGAAAGAACTGTACGACAACCGTGACAAGTACCGGAGCGACACGAAAACGCTATCCGCTGCCGTTTCCTCCATGCTATTGAAAGAAAATATACGGGGTACAGCAGAATGACAGGCAGAATCAAGATAATTCGCAAGAC
>VOFB01004838.1_pt1 | contig 41156 bp, 70 predicted proteins | sample 5384141 | NCBI WGS metagenome assembly VOFB01 (sample SAMN12384721, study PRJNA508395) | human gut metagenome | isolation source: healthy gut A | host: Homo sapiens
TTTCACTGCCGCAAAGGGGCCGGAGGCACTGCCGATGGCAAACGACTCCATCAATCCCAGATGGTACAGCAAAGCTGGACTCGTCAGATTGGCAATCTATTGCGATTGATATGCATTTGGCGGACGATTGTTTCAGCGTTCCGTTTTGCTAAATTCGCCGTTTCTCATTAGTCAGCTTTTGGAGGCTGTCAGCTTTCCCCCGGGGAGCCAGCGCTCCCGCGCCAGTGCAGAATCAAGGCATTCTATCAGCCTTAAGCCTGCAACATCGACCATGTGCACCCCTACGAGGTGATACCGTGGTTCCTGGCTGTCAGTGCGTAGAGTCGGCCTCCTGGAGCACCAGCGGTGCGATGCTCCTGCGTCGTGGCGCTTTGGCGAATCCTGCACTCTTCCCTCGCAGGTCGCCGCGAGTTCGCACAAAGCTTGCAGTGACCACCCTGGTCCTTCTGCGGTGCGTCGGGAGACCGCACGTACGGGCTCACGCTGCGACCAAGCGCCATGTCCCGCTTGGGTAAGCATTCCCCGGCAAAGCTGCATGGACATGTGCACCGTGCTGCCGGTCTTGCAGCCTGCCGAAGAGAGCAGTTAGAAAGTAGATCGTGCCATTTGTTCTGTGCCAGCTCCTTCAAACGCGTCGTGCGGCTGAAGTTGGCCCCGAGCCCTTATCGTCAAAGCGCCAGATCTTGACCCAGTCATGTCGCCCAGCTTGAGGACATCTTCCACCTTGTCCACCCGGTAATTTTCCAGCTTGGAAATGTGGACCAATGCCGTCATGGCTGCAATTTCCACAAACGCCAATGGGCAGGATGCGGACCACCTGCCATAGTAGAGCTTGCCTACCTCCGGTGACAAAGCAAATATCATCCACCATCTTCTGGCGGCATAGGCAGCGGCGAATCCACTGCGGAAATAAAAGACGGAGCCGTCATCGTCAATGTCAATCTTGGCGTCGGTGGTGCAAATCTTCTGGATGGTCTTTATCGCCGGAGCCACGACCTCGCCCGGATCTGCAGGAATCTTCGTGGAAATCATCTTGGGCGCATACCCGAAACCTCAGCCCGGGGCTCCACCCATGCAGAGGACACACTCTCGCTTCGAGGATTTCCAGCCGAGCCTTCCTGGTCCGCTCCAGCGCGTCGGCAATGATCCTCCATTTTGGTAAGGCCCTTGTTTCAACTCAGATCCATCTGAATGGCGTAATGCCCTCGGCTGGTACCGGCAACCTAGCAGTCCATCTCGCCGTGGAAGTCCTCCACGAATATCGGTGAAGGTTCTCCACGCCTCGCTCGTGGTGCGGAGATGAGGCCTGCAGGAGATGCCAGCCACAAGCCGCTTGATGGACACCCGCGTCCATCAGAGCCAGGGTGAGAGCGCAGATAGAAGCCCTGGGAGTGGTGGGAGAGCCATTGCTATCAAAACCTCGGAAACCACACGGATGGCGTAGAACTCCACCAGAGGGGATCACAGGCAGCAGCGCCTTCTCTGCCAGTGCGATGGCCACCCTCCCGGCGGGAGGTGGAGCGGGCCGCCTTTGCCTCGCCAGTAGAGAAAGCGGGAAGTTATAGTGGTGAATATACCGCTTGGTTTCTTCCGGATAGATTGTGTATCCAGCTTCTGGCGGCAGATAGGCATTGAGGGTGCAGATGGACAACACCTGTCTGACCCCGGGTGAAGAGGCCGAGCCATGAACCCGCGGCAGAACGCCCACCAGCCAGAGGCCGGATTTCGTCCATCCCACGTCCATCCACCCGGTTTGCCTGCCAGGAGCCACTTCTTGACTACCTTTTTTCTGCATTTTATACAGGCAAACCTCAATGTGAAGGTCGAAGTCCTCATACTTCTCTGCAAATTTCTCGGCAAAGTCGGCGGGCGGCAGGTCATTACTCCTCCCGGATGTTCTGTCATCCGTGTCCAGCGCGTATGATTTGATCCATACCGTATGCACAGCTCGTCCAGCAGGTCGTGGTTCACAGCGGCCTTCTCGAAGGTGAACAGGTTTCCCGATTTCAGCCACAATGCCGTTGATGAACTTTGACGTTTTCCATATTGTCTCATGGGCAACGCGAATGCACTCCAAACACAATAGACTCCGGAGATTCGTTGGCTTCCGTCTCGATCGGCAACCACCTTCTCAAAGGTGGATGCAATGGTCACAAAAGCAACTGGCGGCTGCCCGCTCCTCTGCCGAGGGTTCCAACGTATTCCTCGTTCACATATGCCATTGGTGGTGGCCACAGGCCGTTCCAGGGTACGTCGGAAGAGGCAATGAAATGGACGCGCACCCAAAGAGGCCACGATTTCCACCGGATTGTCGTAATCATTGGCCAAAACGTGGTGCAGGTCACCCAACATCGTTGCGCAGCTCCTCGTCAAAGAGGGGACGCATAGGCCGGTCAATGAGAGGCGGGAGTTCAGAATGCCCCGCTCAGAGGGCTTGCCCTCCCCGGCGATTGAAGGAATCCGGCCTACAGAACAGCCGCTCCTCAAACTCAATGGTGAGCCGGCGTTGGCCAGCTCTGCTACCTTACCGGTTTCCACAGTGAAGGTGCGGTTGCCGATTTGGGTTTCAAATACTCGATGGTTAGGGGAAAGTCTTATGCGTAACCAATGAAAGTTACCTCCTGAAAGTAAATTTGGCTCTGTCCGGGAGGTTTAGCACTTGAAACCAACGCCGAAAATTTCGGCGGCGCTTTCAACTGCTAAATGTCTCCCCGCCCAGAGGAATGTGTTTAGAAAAGGGCGACAAAAGCCGCCCTTTTTGACAAATTATTTCCGGATGCCCAGCTTGGCAATCACCGCGCGATAGCGGTTGATGTCCTTCTTGGCCAGGTAGTCCAGGAGATTCCGGCGCTTACCGACCATCATGAGGAGGCCCCGGCGGCTGTGGTTGTCATGCTTGTGAACCCGCAGGTGCTCGGTGAGCTCGTTGATGCGGGCGGTGAGAATGGCAACCTGGACCTCGGGGGAACCGGTGTCGCCCTCATGGGTCGCATACTCGGCAATGACCTGGGTTTTTTTTCTTTCTGAATCATAATGTTTTTCCACCTTTCGATTGATTCCCCGGCAGCTAAAGAATGGGCCAGTGGAGCGCCAATGGCGGTATCGAAACTGAGCTGCGGGCGATAAACAGGATCTGGCGATAGCCAGCCTTTTTATTCTATCATGGAGTTCTTCAATTGTATAAGGAAAATTTTGAGATTTTCCTCCTATGTTCCTGCAAATTTATGGCATGCCCTAAGTTTGCTCCGGATAGGTGAAAATTATTCCTCCGCCAGGTCCAGAACAATTTCTTTTGTGCTGGGATGCAGCTGCCGGTACGTCACGCCGGCGGAATCCAGCATCCGTTTGGAGGCCGTGTAGCGGCAGTGCTTGCGTACTTATCCGACAGGTATAGCACCTCTTTGACGCCCGCCTGGATGATGGCTTTGGCGCATTCATTGCAGGGAAAGAGGGCCACATACAGCCGGCTCCCCGCAAGTCCCGGCCGTTGGCATTTAAAATGGCGTTGAGTTCCGCGTGAACCACGTAGGGATATTTGGTTTCCTCTCCTCCCGCTCCCAGGGATACTCGTCATCGAGCAGCCATTGGGCAGACCGTTGTAGCCGGTGGAGATAATGATGTTGTCCGGGGATACAATGCAGGCCCCCACCTGGGTATTGGGGTCCTTGCTCCGTCGGCGGCCAGCATGCCCACGCCCATGAAGTATTCATCCACGTAATGTAATTTTCCCATTTCATTCTGGATGCGCCCCTTCGTCGCTGCTGAATTATCTGAAATTATAGCAAGAATTCCCATTTTTCTGCAAGGTCTTTCCGCAGCTTGCGATTTTTTCTCCCCATGATATGATACTCTCATGTAAAAATACGGAGGTGTTCCCTTCTGAAAATGGAAATTTAACCATTCCCGGCCACCTGGCCCTGGCGCCCCTATGGCCGGGTGACGGACTGGGCGTTTCGAGCCATATGCGCCCGAATGGGCGCCGGCCTCACAGTAACGGAGATGGTATCCTCCGGGCCCTGGTGTACAGGGACCGGAAGAGCGCAGGCTTCTGCGGAAAAACGGCTCTGTGGTAGGAGCTCAGATTTGGCAATGATCCCGAAATGGCCCAGGGGGCAGCTCTGGCCATGGAGATTTCAGCTGTGACTTCATTGACATCAACATGGGCTGTCCCATGGCCAAGGTGGTCAGTAACGGCGACGGCTCTGCTCTCATGAAGGACATTCCTCTGGCCGCCCGGATTGTGGAAGCCGTGGCCCATGCTGTCCCGGTTCCCGTCACGAAATGCCGGCTGGGCTGGGACCGGGGCAGCATCAACGTGGTAGAACTGGCCCAAGCGGAGGCCGCCGGCGCCCAGGCCATTGCGGTCCATGGCCGGACCAGGACCATGCTCTATTCCGGTGTGGCAACTGGGACACCATCCGGAAGGTCAAAACCAGTCTCCATTCCGGTGATTGCCAATGGGGATGTTTTTCCGGAGAGGCGGCGCTGCAATGCCAAAAGCGGTCTGAGCGGATCTCATCATGCTGGGCCGGGGAGTCTTTGGGATCCTGGCTTTTTCAGGGAGGTGGCCGCCGCCCTGGCCTGGCAAGCTACTCCTCCCGGCCACCCCTGGCCAGCCGGGTTGACACAGCGGTGGAGCAGTTTCGCCTGGCTGAGCAGGCTAAAGGGGAGCACATTGCCTGCCTGGAAGCGCGCAAGCACTTTGCCTGGTACCTTCGGGGCGTACCCTACAGCGGCTATTATAAGAGAAAATTTCCCCATTTCCACCATGGCAGACATCCTGGACATTGCTGCCGGTGTCAAGCGGGATTTGCGATAATCCTTCCCGCCGGCCTTAGCCGGCCGGGAAGAGGAGCTCCGCAATCTGCACGGCGTTGGTGGCGGCGCCCTGCGGATTTGATCCCCGCAGCACCAGAGGCACAGGCCCTTGGGGTCTGTAAGGTCCGGGCGAATGCGTCCCACAAAAACCAGGTCCTGGTCTGAAGCTTCCAGAGGCATGGGATAATATCCCCTCGTCTGCACGGTCCATCAGACGGCAGCCCGGTGCGGCAGCAATGGCCTCCCGCGCCTCTTCCACACAGATCGGCCGGTCAAACCGGAGGGTCGCCGAAATGGAGTGGCTGCGGATGACCGGAACCCGAACGCAGGTACACGAAACCGTCAGATCCGGTAGGTGGAGAAGCCTCCGACCTTCGTTTTGCATTTTCATTTCTTCGGAGGTATAGCCCTCATATTGAGTTCCTCCAATTTGGGGAATCAGATTATACGCAATCTGATGGGGGAATGCCGAAACAGTGGGCGTTCGCCCCGCCTCCAGGGCAGAAATCTGGTCATGTAGCTCTCCAATTCCAGCTACGCCAGCGCCGGAAACTGCCTGATAGGTGCTGGCCACCATACTCCGGATGGGTGAAAGCCGGTTGAGCGCGGCGATGGCGGTCACGGTGATGATGGTGGAGCAGTTGGGATTGGCCACAATCCCGGTATGAAGAGCGGCATCCTGGGGATTGACCTCCGGCACCACCAGGGGGACGGTGGGGTCCATACGGAAGGCGCTGGAATTGTCCACAAACACAGCTCCTGCAGCCCGGATGGCCGGGCAAAGCGTATGGCGACTTCATTTCCGCCGCCCCCAGCACCAGGTCCACCCCTGGAACGCTGCCTCATTGGCCTCTTCAATGGGGATGTTTTGGCCGCGGAACATCACGGTTTTTCCTGCGCTCCGGGTGCTGGCCAGAAGCTTCAGCCTCCCACCGGGAAGTTCCGCTCCTCAGACGCTTCCTCATCTCCTGTCCCACGGCGCCGGTTGCACCCAAAATGGCCACGGTGTATTTCTTCATAGCAATCCATATCCTTTCTCTGCCAAAGGCAAAATCGTTTTAATTGATTGTTCGGTAGTAGTGGGCTCACAAAAGCGGCAGCCCGCCTCCATAAGCCGGTGTAACGCCTCGTTGGCCTCTTCATCGGAAAGAGCTCGCCCCATTGGGGCTTCAAGGCCAGCGCCTCCAGGCTCAGCTCCCACTTCCCCATGCGGGTGGTGGTCGAAGCCATCACTGCAGCGGCGTCCTGTCAGAATGCGGTGGGCAGCTGCGCAAGGGCCCATTCGGCTTGCCAACTCCCGCATTCGGACCGTGGGAATGTCCAGAAGATCCATTTGCGTCCAGCAGGCCTCCCAGGCCCGGCCAAATCGTTTTCTTTTGTCTCCATATCTACACCTCTGCCCGTTTGTCTTCCATATATTATACGATGGAACCGGGTGATTTTCCATCGCATTTTTGCGGTTTGCTTTGCATTCCGTGCGTTTTCCACTGCGCCCCCGATGCATTTGCATCCATCTGCCGTTCCGTGGCCATGCTGCATCGGCGTGCAGTGGATTTATTTTTTACCTTGCCTGTTTACGAAGGCTCTTTTTTGTTGTACAATAACGGAAACGGAGGTGGGAGTATGCATTGCCTGAAATGTGGCACGGAAATAGAAGCTCCCCAGGTGTTCTGCGACCGGTGCCTGGTGGACATGAAGAACCATCCTGTTTCACGTGAAACACCCGTGGTCATTCCCAAGCGTCCGGCCGTGGACCTGGAGCGGCGGGGGAAGCGACCTATAAAGCCACAGAAGGTGGAGGAGCTCCTGGCTGTCATGCGCAAACGGCAACGGCGGCTGGTGCAAATCTGTGTGGTTTTATCTTGCATTTGCCTGGTTCTGTTGGCTCTGCTGCTTTTTTTGCCCTCTTACGGCTCTGCCAACCCAACCATCGGGCAAAACTATGTGACAAACGTCGCAACCCAGCCGATGACGCCTGCTGTTTCACGTGAAACAAAACCGTTGCAATTCGGGGCGTCTGTTATACTAATAATAACGCAAGTACGATGGAACGGAAAGCGAGACGGAAAGGAGGCCTGGGATGGGCCGCATCATTGCCATTGTCAATCAAAAGGGCGGCGTTGGAAAACCACAACCGCAGTCAATCTGACAGCAGCGTCACCGAGCGGGGGAAGCGGTTTCTCCTGTGCGATTTTGACCCCCAGGCCAACGCCACCTCCGGCCTGGGGGCGGATAAGCGCCGGATCGGGAAGACGGTCTACGACGCTCTCATCAACGGAACAGCCCCGAGCAGTGCCTGCTGGAGACCAAATTTGGCTGGCTATTGCCCTCCAGCAGTTCCTGGCCGGGGCCGGGGTGGAGCTCGTGGGGCCCAGGATCGGGAGCACCAGCTCCGCCGGTGCTGGAGCCGCTCAAAGAGAATTTGATTACATATTCATGATTGTCCGCCCTCCCTGGAGCTGCTGACCCTCAACGGCCTGTGTGCAGCAGACGGAATTTTGGTGCCGGTACAGTGAATACTACGCCCTGGAGGGGCTGAGCGATTTGATGGCTACCCTGCGGGCCGTAAAGCGCCGGGTAAATCCGGCGTTGGACATCTATGGGGTGGTCTTAACCATGTATGACGGCAGAACCAATTTCTCCGCCCAGGTGGCCCAGGAGGTCCGGCGTCATTTCCCCGGGAAGGTGTTTCACACCATGGTCCCCCGCAATGTGCGCTTAGCGGAGGCACCCAGCCACGGCCTGCCTGTGGGGGCCTACGACCGCTTTAGCCGTGGGCAGTGGCTTACAGGGGGCGCTGGCCGATGAAATTGTGGAGAAAGGATGAATGCCATGGGCCCAACAAAAGGGGCTGGGCAGAGGCCTGGGCGCCCCTGCTTGGCGACTACAATCAGGCCCCGGAGGGGGACGGAACCCTCCGCCTGCTGCCCCTGCAGCGGGTGGAGCCAAACCCGGATCAACCCCGCCGGATTTTAATGAAGAGGAGCTACAGGCCTTAGCGGACTCCATTGCCACCCATGGCATGTTGCAGCCCCTGACTGTGCGGGAAATCTCAGGTTCTGAATACTACCAGATCATTGCCGGAGAACGACGCTGGCGGGCAGCCCGGCTGGCTGGCTCACGGAAGTCCCCGCCTTGGTGGTGGAGGCGGATGACCGGAAGCCATGGAGCTGGCCCTCATAGAAAATCTCCAGCGTCAGGATTTGAATCCTGTGGAAGAGGCCCTGGGGTATCAGAGTCTTCTCTCCGATTACGGCATGACCCAGGAGGAGGTCGCCCAGCGCATGGGCAAATCCCGTCCCGCCGTGGCCAACGCCCTGCGACTGCTGAACTTAGACGAGGACCTGCTGGCGCTGGTTCGGTCCGGTAAACTGAGTCCGGCCATGCCCGCGCGGTTTTAAGCGTCAAAGACCCCAAAAAGCAGCGGGAGGCAGCCCAGAAGATCGCAGCGCTGGACCTGTCCGTCCGCCAGGCGAAGCCCTGTGCCGGACACTGTGCCGGAGCAAGCCGGAGCCCCCCTTTACGCAGGCGCTCAGGTGAACTATGTGGCGGGTGTGAAAGGCCCTGTCACACCATCTGGGTCGCGGCGTCAAAATTATCAGCGGCAAACGGAAGGGCCGGTTTGAGCTGGAATTTTATGGCCCGGAAGATTTACAGCGGCTCTATGAAGCCCTGCAAGCCCTGCCAAAGGAGATGGGAACAAACCATGAAAAAAGCAGCCAGAGAAAAAACCGGCCAAATCCGGCCACGAGCTATTGGAAAAAATGGGCCAGCTGATCGGGGAGCAACCGGAGGCCAGCGCGCCCCCCGCCCAGGAGCCACCTGGGGAAACACCCCACATCCCCAACCGCAATCGGCTCTCATGACTTACATCGCCTTTCTGTTTGGCGTGGCGTTTGTTCTGGTACTGCTCTCCTTCCTGATTCAGCAAAAAGGACTCCCGGCAAACCATTTCGGAGCTAAACCAAAACGCCAACAGCGCTTTGTCCCGGGCAGGCAGCTTCAGGACAACAACCGGGGAGCTGCTGGAGGCTTTCAGGCCTTCAGGACCAGGTGGTACAGCTCCAGGCTGACCTGGACGAGACAAGCAAAATTACAGCCAGCTGGAAGAGACCCACACATCGCTCCAGGAGAGCCATGCACCCTAAACCCAATGCAAAGCAGGGCAACAGGTCCAAGCTTATGAGCTGCTGCTGTCTGCGCAGCAGGCCTTAGATCAGAAAATACCGAGGAATTTCTGACCGCCATGAAGGATCTGAAGCCTTTGGCAGAAAATTTAGATGCAGAAGGCAAGACCCTGTATCAGGAGCTACTCCCCTGGCGGTGGAGCCCCAGGGAAAATACCAGGAAACTAACCCATGAGGTGAATTATCATGTTGGATATCAAACGGATCAAAGAAGCCCCGGAGGCGGTAAAAGCGGGTCTGCGGGCCAAAAGTGAACTGTGATGAGGCGGTGGACCGGATTTTGAGCTAGACGCCCAGCGCCGGGCGCTAATTGTGGAGACGGAGACCAAAAAGGCCGAGCAAAACCGGATCTCAAGGAAATCCCCCGGCTGAAAAAAGGCCGGGCAAGATGTCACCCCATTTTCCGTGAGATGGCAGAGCTGAAAACCGCCATTGCCGCCGCCGCAGAAAAGCTGGATGCGGTAGAAGTGGAATACCACAACCTGATGCTCAGTCTTCCCCAACCTGCCGGACCCAGATCTGGTCCCCGGTGGCAAAGAGCACAACGAGCCCCTGCGGTATTATGGTGAGCCCCATCTTTGATTTTGCCCCCAAAACACCACGTGGACCTGTGCCTGGATCTGGGCCTCATTGACTATGATCGGGGGACGAAGCTGGCCGGCTCCGGGTTCTGGATTTACAAGGAATGGGCGCCCGGCTGGAGTGGGCCCTGCTCAACTATTTCATAGATGCCCATGTGGCTGATGGCTATGAGTTTATTTTGCCGCCTCACATGCTGGAGTACCAATGCGGCGAGACGGCCGGGCAGTTCCCCAAGTTTGCTGACGAAGTCTATAAGATCGCCAACCCTACAGACGACCGGGTCCATTATGCTCCCACAGCGGAAGCAGCCTGGCCAGCGTATACCGGGGTGAGATTCTGCCGGAGGCTGAGCTGCCAAGAAAGTTCTTTCGCCTATACCCCTGCTTCCGCCGGGAAATGGCAGCCACCGGGCGGAAGAACGGGGCATGGTACGGGGCCACCAGTTCAACAAGGTGGAAATGTTTCAGTACACCGTCCCGGGACTCTGACCAGGCTTTTGAAGAGTTGGTGGGCAAGGCAGAGCGGCTGGTGCGGGACCTGGGCTTCCATTTCCGCACGGTGAAGCTGGCTGCCGGCGACTGTTCCGCCTCTATGGCACGGACCTATGACATTGAGATTCAAATTCCCTCCATGAATGGCTATAAAGAGGTTTCCTCCGTGTCCAACGCACGGGACTATCAGGCGCGCCGCGGCAATATCCGCTTCCGCCGGGCCGAGACGGGCAAGATTGAGTATGTCCACACCCTCAATGGCTCCGGCCTTGCCACCTCCCGGATTTTCCCGCCATGGTAGAACAAAACCAGCGGGCCGATGGCTCCGTGGTGGTACCGGAAGTGCTAAGAAAATACTTGGGTGGAATTGAGATCATTGAAAAAGAAATAGACATGCAAACGCCTTGGCGCTCCGCAAAGCTGGACTTGCGAAGCGCCAACTTTACCTGGCGGATGTCGGATCTGCCGTCAACACATAGCACCAAGGAGGAACATGATGTTTCAAAAGAATATCCAGTCTGATACTGCTCTTCTGTCTCACAGCCGCGTTGCTTCCCCATGGGAATGCCGCAGCTGCCAATCAAAAACCAGAATACTTTGCCAACAGCGATGTGGAAGCATATATAGAGGAATACCTCTACGGTATGGACGAAGAGCAGGGTAATCGCCTGTATCGGGAGAGCCGGGAGCACTCCGGCAGGGTGTACCTCAGAGAAGCGTCTGTGCTGCAATTTGCTCCGCCGGGCAGAGGCTCTTCGCACTTACCCGGGAATCCGGCAAATCTGTCATCTCCTGTCTGGACTTGGAGACCTGGCAATGGAGCCGGGTGACGGAGACCGTTGCAGAAATTTCCAGATTTGCAGTGGTGGCAGGCAGCCGCCTGTATTATCTGGCTGACGAAGCCATCTTTACAGGGATCTGGATACCGGACATTCCAGTGCGCTGCTACGCTGGGAGGGACTGTCCCGCTTCTGGCTGGCCGGGCCAGCGCTGGTGGATTATATGCTGGCAGATGGGAATGTCGTCTACCGGTACCACACCACCACCGGTGAAATTACCAGCTACACCAATCCAAAAAACGCCCTGAAAACCAGCTCTTCTGTTTCAGTCCAAAGGGAACATGCAGAAACACGCCTCACCCTGGACCAGTTGAAGGAGAAGTTCCCGGACGGAATGTACTGGAATCATGTGGGTAGCCCCGATCCGAACCCAGACGGATACACGCAGTTCCCCTGCGATGAATGTGAGCACCCTTATGGCTGCCGGGATTGTACACAGAAGGCAGATTGCACCTGCAACTCATTTCTAGGGGCCTGGCAATGCGTAGGATTTGTCAAAAAGTTGGCCTATGATTACTATGGCACCAACACCAGAGACTGGACGGAGTTCTATGACCTGGACCAGCTCCAGGCAGGAGACGTGATCCGCTTTCGGAACGACACCCATAGCATTTGGGTCACAGCAGTGGACGGAGACACCGTCACCTATGCCGACTGCAACTTCACAGGAAAGTGCCAAATCCGCTGGGATGGTCAGCTTTCCAAGACCACCATCCAAGAGTCTCTGTCCTATATCCTCTCGCCAGATCAGGTAACACCCGCACCGGACCCCAATCCTGAGCCAGACCCAGATCCCAGCCCCTTTGCGGACGTGAAGGCGGACCAATTTTATTACACGCCTGTACTCTGGGCTGTGGAAAACGGCATTACGTTGGGAGTAGATGCCACCCACTTCAAACCCAATGACAGCTGCACCCGGGGCCAGGTCGTGACCTTTCTCTGGCGGGCAGCCGGCTGTCCGGCCCCTGCCGGGACAGAATGTCCCTTCGGGGACGTAGTTCCCGATCAGTACTGCTATCAGGCGGTCCTGTGGGCCTACGAAAACGAAATTGCTCTCGGGGTGAGCGGCAACCTCTTTAACCCGGAGGGAACCGTCACACGCGGGCAGGTTGTCACCTTCCTCTGGCGCGCCATGGGGCAGCCGCCGGCAGAGACGGAAAACCCCTTCCAGGACATTTCTGAGGATCGGTTCTATTACAGCGCCGTCCTCTGGGCTGTGCAAAGCGGGATTACCAACGGCATGGAGGCCGGGCAATTTAAGCCGGAGGACAACTGCACCCGGGGCCAGGTGGTGACTTTCCTACACCGGAATTACGGATGACATGGTCCAAATCAGCCTGAGTTGCACCTGCTATAAAAAGGCAATCACTTTGACTTGCCCTCTTTTGTAGCAGGCCCACCCCCTGTTTTTGTTTCAGGGCAGCAGCATATCCCTTTTTCGGGTCCAAGTGCACCCATCACTGGCACGGAAGCGCCCTGCCTTCCCCGGAGGCAAGAGCGCTCCCGCGCCAGTACGGAAACAGGAAATGCTGCCGCCCTGGTTTTTGTTTTAGAACTTCTTGAAAAATGTCTCACATAACGGTATAATGGCAGAAAAGACCAAAGTATGGAAAGAGGGCAGACGATTATGAGACGTTTTTTTGCTTTTTTCATCCTCGCAGCTGTGCTGTGTGGCCTCACCTCTGGCCACGCCGGGCTTCCAGCCCCTGCGCCGGTGGTGACGGATAACGCAGGAGATCACAACTATGAGGGGAAACACCGCCCGGCCAGTACGTTCCTACCTGATGGCAGGCAATGGCAGCTTCATGACGCGGGTGGAATACACTGGGGATCGGATCACCGTAGAATCCTACAACGAGACGGGGCAAATTCTGTCCCAGCAGGACCTGGCGGTAGAGTTGCCTCTGTTTGGCGGCTTTTACTCTGGAGACCAGTACAATTTCTTCGTCTTTGGCCAGGAAAACCCGGAGGAAGACGATGGCAGGGAAGTCATCCGGGTGGTCCGTTATACCAAGGACTGGAGGCGGCTGGATGACGCCCGTCTGACAGGGGCCAATACGGTAACGCCCTTTCACGCCGGGAGTCTCTGTATGGTACAGTGTGGAGATATGCTGTACATCCGTACCAGTCACAAAATGTATCAGAATCCAAGCGACGGACTAAACCACCAGGCCAACCTCACCTTTTTGTGTGCAGATTTCCACCATGGAGGTGACGGACCGGCACACCGCTGTCAGCCGTTTCGGCTTTGGATATGTGAGTCACTCCTTCAACCAGTTTCTGGCACTGCGGGACACCACCCTCCTGGCAGCAGACCACGGAGACGCCTATCCCCCGGGCAGTGGTGCTGTCCCGCTGCGCCCGGCCAGGCGGGGAGGAGACCTTCTCCGGCTATGCAGATATGGTGGAAGTCCTCCCCATTTGCGGAGAAACCGGAGACAATCGTACGGGCCTTAGCCTGGGCGGGTTGGCGGCAACCTCCTCGGCCTACCTGGTTGCAGGCTGCCCGTGGCGCAGAACGAGGAAAGCGCCTTCGATGGCGTCCGGAACATCTTTGTCACCAGCACCCCGGCGCAAAATTTCACCCAGTCCGCCACAGGACTCCGTTGGATAACGTCCTTTGAAGACAGCCAGCCCGCAGGCGCCTCCAATCCCTATCTGGTCAAACTGGGGGAGGACCGGCTGCTTCTGCTCTGGGAGGCCCAGGAGGAGCTGCAGTTCGGCTTCCTGGATGGTTCCGGAAAACTGGTGGGGAATATCTACCATGGCAGCGGCAGATTGTCCGATTGTCAGCCGGTAATATTGGAGGGCTCTGTCTGGTGGTACTGCACCGCCAAAAGCGGGCCGGTGTTTTACCGGCTGGACCCCAAAACCGGTGGACTGGAGTGCCTGAACGGGTCCGTTTCCGTAACTCTGGACCCAAACGGCGGCACAGTCAGCCCTTCCATGGTGTCCGTCACGTATGGCGCATCCTATGGTCCCCTGCCGGATCCGGTTCGCCTGGACTACGCCTTTGCAGGCTGGTACCTGGACCAAGGCGGGACGAAGCTCCGGGTGACGGAGGATACCCAGGTGACAATCGGCAGGGACCATACCCTCTACGCCCAGTGGACCCCAGCCCCTCACACCCATGATTACAAAGCTGACGTGACGCCCCCAAGCTGTACAGAAGGGGCTACACCACCTACACCTGTACCCTCTGCGGCCATTCCTATCGGGATACCTACACCCCGGCCCTGGGCCACAGCCTGGGACCGGCAGTCTGCAAGCAAGAACCCACCTGCACAGATCCAGGATTGCAGGAGCGCGCCTGTATCCGCTGCGGCCACAGTCAGCCGGAGACCATAGCACCTCTGGGGCATGCCTACGATCAGGGCATCGTGGCTCAGGAGCCCACCTGTACCAGTCCCGGCACCACCGTCTATACATGCACCCGGTGCGGCATCCGAGAAACCCAAGCCATTTCTCCTTTACCTCACCAATATGGGAACTGGTCACACCCCCCACCTGTACCGAGGAGGGCTACACCACCCACACCTGCTCTGTCTGCGGAAACTCCTATGTGGACTGTTATGTAAACCCCAGAGGCCACAGCTGGGACAAAGGCAGGGTGACCACACCGCCCAAACCGGCAAAACCCGGTGTAAAGACCTATGTCTGCACCCGGTGCAACGAAAACCGGACCGAATCCATTGGTCCCTGGCCAAACCCTTTTGTGGACGTTGAAGAAGGACGGTACTACTATACGCCGGTCTTGTGGGCTGTCTATGCCGGGGTTGCTTCCGGCATAGACCGTACCCACTTTATGCCGGAGCAAACCTGCACCCGGGGGCAGGTAGTGACCTTCCTGTGGCGTGCCAAGGGATGCCCAGCCCCGGAATCGGCCCAGTGTCCCTTCCTGGATGTGACCCCCAAGCGGTATTACTATGATGCGGTGTTGTGGGCAGCAGAACAAGGCATCACCGCCGGCGTAGACGCCACCCACTTCAACCCCGAGGGAGTCGTAACCCGGGGGCAGCTGGTAACCTTCCTGTGGCGCGCCGGAGGCTGCCCCGCTGTGTCCGGCAGAAATCCATTCGTGGATGTGACGCAGGACCGATTCTACTATGACGCCGTGTTGTGGGCCGCTGCCAGGGGAATTACCCTGGGGATTGATGCCACCCATTTTATGCCCAATCGAAGCTGCACCGGGGGCAGGTCGCCACCTTCCTCTTCCGGGAGTCGGAAGGATAATTTGGCACCTGTTGGGATTTCAGAAAGGGCAATGGCAACGTGCACGTTTTATCAGAGGTCCTTGCTTATATCAGGGTCCCCTTTTTCCCCTTGTGGCCCATCGGGTTCATTTTTCCTTCTGAAGGCCATCCGGACCAGGCAGAAGCAGGAACATACAGGCCTTGGGCGTTGCCGCCAGGATATGTCTGCCGCTTTCCCTTTTGGGCGCCATTGCAGTCAGTGACATGCTCTGCCTAACTGAAGAGGGCTAAAAAAGCAGCATGTGCAAAGGGTAAAACCAATAAAACCCATACCGACCCAAGGGCCGCCGGGAGCTCCGGCGGCCCGATGCAGACCGCCAGCAGAGGAAGGACAAAAATCCCCAGGGCCTCCAAAAATTTACGGGAATTCCCGGAAGGAAGACAAACTGGAATGCGTAGCACATCCACAGGAACATCCCCCGCAAATCCAGAACCTCCTCCGCAGGCCGTGGGTGCAGTAAAATAGCAGGCACAGGAGCACCCCTGAAGGCTCCATAATCGGTGTTCAGCAGCTCCCAGCAGGCAGCAGCCGCTGCGGCAGAAAGCCAGGCCAACGAGGGCAAACCCGGCTCCGGGGCGCCTGCTGGACTGCAGGCCATGGCGCACAACCCCAGGGCCAGGGTCCAAAGGACATTTTGTCCGACCAGTCCACCCATTGCTTGCCAGTCATCCGGTCAAAGGGAAGCTCAGCCAAGAGGGCAAAGAGAACCAGGCGCTGGAGATACCGCTTCCGGCTGTGGGTCAGGCGAAACCCCTCTGCCAGGAAAAAAGGCAAATATGGGAAGGCCAGCCGCCCCACGCACCGAAGCCACAGCACACCGGGAAAGAGTGCTACCCTATATGGTCGATGAACATGGTGCCGGCGGCGACACAGCGAAGAGTCTGCCGGGAGGGGCCGGATCTCATTCTTCTCTCCATAAGGCTCAATCCAGGGGTTCTGCAGGCACCAGGCTCCGGGCCCGGGGATCGGGCGTTGGGGCTGGCTCCAAACCTCTTTTTGTAGGCCCGGGAGAAGGTGGGTAATCCTGGAAGCCGCAGGCCTCGCTGACTTGGCCCAAGGCCTCCTGCCCTGATTCTCTCCCGAGCCAGGAGCAGCCGCTTCTCTGTGAGATACCCGTGAATGGTGTAGCCGGTTTCTTGCCTTAAACCGGCGCATCATTTAGTATTTGCTGATATAAAACTGCCGGGACAGGCTGTCAATAGACTGGCGCTCAGACAGGTGCAGATTCAGATACTTGAGAATGGAGACGATCTTTTTTCGTCACAGGAGGCGGAGGCCCATATTGCAGCTGACGCGCCTCCAGATCCCGGGTGACGGCAATCAGAAATTGGGTCACCAGGGCCTTGTCCAGCAGCTCCTGGCCGTAGCCTGGGGCCGCCTGGGAGTCCCGCAGAGTCTCCAGCAGCCGGACGATCCGGACCTCCCGGTCGGGCGGAGCACATAGCTGTATTTATCCGCCGCCAGACGGACACAACTGCCCAAGTCTGTCTCCGCCGTAGAGGCCTTCTGGAGAAACTCGGGGCAATGTATAAAATATACCGCTCATAGGCCTGTCCAGGGGCAATCTCCGGCCGGTGAATGGAGCCCCGGGGCACCAAAACCACATCTCCCGGCTCCAGGGCATAGCTCTGGCCCTCAATGGCATAGGAGGCGCGCCCGGCAAGCAGTACCAGGATTTTGTGAAAGCTGTGGTAATGCCAATCCACCGGTCCCATGACGGCGTCCTTCAGATGAAATAGCCGGAAATCCTCTTCGAGATAACCCCGGCGCGAGGCATTTTCCTGATCCATTTCCATCCCCCCTGCTCAGTGTGCATATAGTATACCACGGCGGGCATATTAAGTGCAAGCCGGTCTTGAATTCCTAGTAATCCTATCGTATTATATGGGAAGAGGTGAGAACAATGATGGTATCCACGAAGGGGCCGCTATGCCCTGATCGTCTGCCTGGATCTGGCCCAGCAGGACCCGGAGGCATACATCTCTCTTCGAGGTAGCGCAGCGGCAGAACATATCTATGAAATACCTGGAGAGCATTGTTGCCATGCTGAACCGGGCCGGTCTGGTCCGGAGTCTGCAAGGGCGGCGGTTACCGCCTTACCCGTCCGCCGGAGTCTTGCTCTGTGGGAGAAATTCTGCAACTTACAGAGGGTAGTATGGCACCGGTGTACTGTCTGGAGCCCTGGCGGCGCCTGTGAAAAATCGGAGCGCTGCATCACCTATCCCATGTGGCGGCAGCTGGATCAGCTGATCGACAGCTACCTGCGCCGGGTGTCTTTGGCAGACCTGCTCCAGGGACGGCTGCCTCAAGATCTGCCCTGCCCCCAGCCAAAGACCGGTCAAGTGGAAACAACGGTTTGCAAGTGCGGCGAATAGAGGCCTGGCAAAACCAGGTTACCCCCTCTCCGCCATTTCCTGGGAGCTGAGTAGAGGGCTGCTACATCGGGAGGTCCTATAATTCCTATTGACTTGGTAGGAATTGTGTGCTAGAATGCCCTCAGAAGCGATGAGGGACCCTTGAGGAGGAAAGACCATGGCAATTTATCAATCGGTAGAAGGACTGGTGGGCGGACGCCCCTGGTGCGGCTGGGCCGGTTTACCGCCAACCGCGGCTTGCGGGCGCAGATTCTGGGAAAGCTGGAGAGCCGGAACCAGGCGGTAGCGCAAAGGACCGGGTAGCCCTGGAGATGCTCCGCCAGGCAGAAGAAGACGGATTGATTCTCCCCCGGCGGCACCATCCTGGAGCCCACACTCCGCAACACCGGCATCGGCCTTGCTGCCGCCTTCGGCGCAGCCAGGGCTATCGGGTCATCATCATCATGCCAGAGACTATGAGCCCGGAGCGCCGGAAGCTGATCCGGGCATACGGCGCAGAGCTGGTTCTTACACCGGTTCCGCGGGAATGGCCGGGGCTGTGGAGAAGGCCCGTCAACTGCAAGGGAAATCCCCGGCGCTTGGATCGCCGGTCAGTTTGAAATCCCTGCAATCCCAGAGCCCATTTTCGCACCACCGGCCCGGAGCTTTGGGGTGATACAGGCGGACGGCTGGACATTTTGGTGGGCGTGTGGGCACCGGCGGCACCATCACTGGCGCGGGCCGGTATCTGAAGCAGCAAAATTATAAAAATTAAACTGGTCGCTGTGGAACCTGCCGCTCTCCCCTCCTGGAGGGCGGAGCACCCGGCCCTCACGGCATTCAGGGTATCGGGCTAATTTCATTCCCTGCGTCCTGGACACCCGCCTGTATGACGAGGTGGTACCGGTGACGGAGGAGGAGGCCTATACAGCAGTCCGGGATCTGGGCCGCTTGGAGGGCCTCCTTGGTATCTCCTCCGGCGCAGCTGTGGCGGCGGCGGCCCGGGTGGCAGCCTGCCCGGAAAGCCGGGGAAAACTCTGGCGGTGATCCTCCCGACGGAGGGGAACGGTACCTGTCCACCGCCCTGTTTCCGGATTGACGGAGATCCAATCGGGATTCTTCCGATTTTGACATAAATCTCAATTTATACTATACAAAGGGTGATCATATGAATCGCATTTATGTAGACAATGCAGCCACCACCCCGATTTCTGACACAGCCCGCCGGGTTTTGCTGGAAACCATGGACCGGGCCTGGGGCAACCCTCCTTTCTGCACACCGTCGGGCCAGGAGGCCGCGGAAGTACTCTTGAAGGCCCGGCAGGATGTAGCCAATGCCTGAATGCCGCCCGGGAGCGGGAGATCACCTTCACCTCCGGCGGCAGTGAGGCAGACAATCAGGCTCTGCTCTCCGGCGCCATGTTAGGGAAAAAGAAGGGAAAAATGCGCATCATCTCCACCGCCTTTGAGCATCACGCCGTTCTCCACAGCCTGAAGCGCCTGGAGAAGGAGGGGCTTCCAAGTGACCCTTCTGGACGTGGGCCGCAAAAGGTCTGGTGACGGCGGAGCAGGTGGAAGCTGCCATTCGGCCCGATACCTGCCTGGTCTCTATTATGTTTGCCAATAACGAAGTGGGCACCATTCAGCCCATTGCGGAAATCGGCACAGTCTGCCAGAAGCACGGCGTGCTGTTCCATACTGACGCGGTCCAGGCGGCGGGGCATCTGCCCATCGACGTGGAGGCCATGCACATCGACCTGCTGTCCATGTCCGGCCACAAATTCGGCGCCCCCAAGGGCGTAGGCGCTCTGTATGCCCGGACCGGCGTGTGGCTCACCAACCTCATTGAAGGTGGCGCCCAGGAGCGGAGCAAGCGGGCAGGGACGGAGAATGTTCCCGGCATCGCCGCCATGGCCGCCGCTTTCACCGAGGCCTGCCAGAACATGGAGGAGACAGCCGCCCGGGTGTCCAAGCTTCGGGATCAGCTGTTGGAAGGCCTCAGCCAAATTCCCCTCACTATAGTCAATGGCGACACGGAGCACCGGCTCCCCGGCAACGTAAATGTCTGCTTCCAAGGCATCGAGGGTGAATCTCTCCTGCTGCTCCTGGATGCCAAGGGGATCGAAGCCTCCTCCGGCTCTGCCTGCACCTCCGGTTCTCTGGACCCCAGCCATGTGCTTTTGGCCCTGGGACTTCCTCATGAGGTGGCCCATGGCTCTCTGCGCCTGTCCTCAGCGGAGCCAACACCCAGGAGGATGTGGATTATATGCTCCAGGAGATTCCTCAGGTGGTTTCTTACCTGCGTTCCATTTCCCCGGTGTGGGAGGCAATTGAGAAAGGAGAAATTCATTATGCTGTACAGTGAAAAAGTCATGGATCACTTCACCCACCCCCCGGAACTTGGGTAAAATGGACGACGCCAACGGTGTCGGCGAAGTCGGCAACGCCAAGTGCGGCGACATTATGAAGATCTATATCAAGGTGGAAAATGACGTCATTACGGACGTGAAATTCAACACCTTTGGCTGTGGCTCTGCCATCGCCTCTTCCTCCATGGCCACGGAACTGATCAAGGGCAAGACCATCGCCGAAGCCCTGGAGCTGTCCAACAAGGCTGTGGTGGAGGCCCTGGACGGGCTGCCTGCCCATAAGCTCCACTGCCCGTCCTGGCTGAAGAGGCCGTCCGGGCTGCTGTCAAGGACTACTACGACCGCAACGGCATCCCCACGACAAGGAGAAGTTTGCCGAAAACTGCGCCGCTTGTCACGAAGGTGCATGTCACTGCGGCTAAAGGAGCATAGCAAAGCTGCTGCAAATCGTGAGCGAATCAGAACTCCCTTGATGTCCCCTGTGCAGGTTTCCATTTCATGCAGGGTTCCGTGGGCAGATCTGACCGGTCCGCTTGCAGCAGCTTTTTATGCCAAAACAAAAATTTTTGAATACCCTGTAAGATGCCAGCTCCAATCGGTAGTTGATCAGTAGGAGAAAGGAGGTACTGCCGTGGAAGATGCAGAGATTGTGGACCTGTTTTTCCAGCGTTCAGAACAGGCCATCCGGAAACGGCCGCCAAATACCAGGGGCTGATTTTTTCAGATTTCCCGAAATATCCTGGAAACCCCCCAGGACGCGGAGGAGTGTGTCAACGATACATACCTGGGCCTTTGGAACGCCATCCCGCCCCACCGGCCCAATCCCTGCTGGCCTTTTGTCTGCCGGGTTGCCCGGAACGTATCCCTGAACCGCTACCGCCATAATCACGCTCAAAGGCAGGGATGAAAGCCGGAATCTCCCCCTGGTAGAGCTGGAGGGCTGCCTGGCCGCTCCCTCTCCGCCGAGGAGACCTGGTCGGCGCAGGCACTGGTCAGACGCTGGACTGCTTTCTGGACACCCTGGACAGGAAAAGCCGGGTGATGTTTCTCCGGCGGTATTGGTTTTCCGACTCTGTCTCGTGGATTGCCAGGCAAATGGGCATAACGGAAAACCATGTCTCCGTGCAGCTGCACCGCATCCGCAGTCGACTCAAGCAATATCTGGAACAGGAAGGAGCAGTATGATGAAATACGAAATATGGACAAAAGCCATGGAGGAAATCAGCGACCGGCACATTGTGGAAGCCGCTAAAATCCAGAAAAAGCGCCGCCGGCCCCTTTGGCTGGGCCTGACTGCAGCGGCAGCTGTGGCCGCCATCGTCCTGGGCGTTGTGTTATGGCCTGGTGGAAGCCCTCTGGTCCCCACGGGCAGGCGGTCAGCCAGGCGGAATATCCGGCATCTGCACCCTATCCGGACGAGTCGTCCGATGCCGCTGGGGCCTCCTATGAGGCTTGGTATCAGGACCAGGCGGCGGAGGGAATGGAGCAAACAATGCAACCAGACTCTGGGCTCCTTCCTCTCCTCCACCATCCCCCAGTTTCTGGCAGGGCAAACCGAAGAAAACCGGGTATACTCTCCCCTCAGCCTCTACATGGCGCTGGCCATGCTGGCCGAGCTCACAGACGGCAATAGCCGCCAGCAGGTACTGGACCTGCTGGATGTACCGGGACCTGGAGACCCTGCGAACCCGGGCCACGGCCCTGTGGCAGTCCCACTATGTGAACGATGGGGCCACCACCTGCATTCTGGCTTCTTCGTTATGGCTGAATCAAGACGTAACCTTCGTCAAAAGCACCTTGGACACCCTGTCCAAAACCTATTATGCCTCCACCTATCAGGGAAAAATGGGATCAAAGGGAGACCAACCAGGCCCTGCGGAGTTGGATCAACGAGCAGACCGGTGGGCTTCTTCAGGAGCAGGCGGAGGGACTGGAGCTGAGTGCCGAAACGGTTCTTGCCCTGGCCACGACGGTACTTCCGGGCCAAATGGGCCTCAGAATTCTCCCCTTCCGCCACAGAACCCGGTCTCTTTCACGGGCTGTCCCAGGATATCACCTGACTTTATGAAAAGGCAGCACCCAACGGTGGCCTTTTCCGCAGTCTACCAGCCCCTGAGGAGGGGGGCGGCATGTGGCTGCTTCCGGATGCGGGTAGCACACCGGAGGACCTCCTCTCCAGTGGGGAAGCTGTCCGCTTTTCTTCTCACCAGGACACCTGGGAGGACAGCCAGTACCTGACGGTGCACCTACGCATGCCAAAATTTGATATGGCCTCCGATCTGGATTTGAGTCAGGGCCTGCAGCCTGGGCGTCACCGATGTATTTTGACAGCCATGTTTCCGACTTTACCCCACCACTACCCAGACGGAAGAATCTTTATCAGCCAAGCCAACCATGCCGCCCGGGTGATGGTGGATGAAGAAGGCTTTGCACAGCAGCCAGCTACACCGTCCTGGCCGTAGGAGCGGGCATGCCCCCGGAAGAAGAGGTGGACTTTACCTTAGACCGGCCCTTCCTCTTGTCATAACAGGCGAAGATGGTCTGCCCCTCTTTGTGGGGACAGTTTATGAGCCTTGAGGGCACTCCCAATCTTCAGCATCCAGGTCCCGGTAAGCATAAACCCGCTGCCAGGTTCGTCCGCGGCTTTGACGACGCTGCTCCGGTGACGGCTCAGTAGCCGGACGATCTGGTACACGTCAATCAAATCTCGCTGTTGCATTCCTTCTGACTCTCATCAAAGATCAGCTCCAGACCGAAATGCAGGTGAACCGTCTCTATGTTATTGACGTTTTCATGTGTGGAATACCCCGTGCGTCCCATAAAGCCGATGACCTGCCCAGCCTGGACCAGATCTCCCTCCTGCAACCCCGGGGCGAAGGGCGTGTCCTTTTGCAGGTGGGCATAATAGGCCGCCGGTGGTCCAGAGATCGGATTCCCACCCGCCAGCCGCCATACTGATTCCAGCCCATGGCCTCCACGGTCCCCCGCCTCTACGGCCACAATGGGTGTCCCCAAAGGCACCCATCAGGTCATTGCCCAGATGCTTCCGGGCAAAGCCATAGCTTCGCCCTACGCCGAAGTCGTCACAATGGCTGTAGCCGTAGCCGGCGGCAATGAAAAGGCCTTGAGCCCGTAGGAGGCTTTCAAATCTTCCCCCCGGTCGTCCTCCACCAAAATGGCATAATTTCACAAGCCCCCCAGGGCCGCATCATAGGCCTGGTGGTAATAGGAATAATATTTGAACAGCTCTCCCAAAAGCTCCTGAGGGCTCTGACCGGTCTGCAAATCCTGATAGGCCTGTTCCACAGGTTTTCCCCCGTCACCTTCCCCCGGTCCGGCAGGCAGCCAAAGCCAGCAGATCAATCCAGCTCACAGGCATATCCTGCTCCTGGGACCGGATATCCAGAGCCAAAGCCTTATCCATGGCTTCATAGGAGACGTTAAAGTCCACCCATTTGATGTAATCCTCCGCTCCATGGACCGGACCACCAGAAGCGCCAGAATCAAAATCATAAAAAAACCGCCGTCTCATCAAAACCACCTCCGTGGTATTGTGCGAAGCGGTGGAAGCTCTATGCCAGGAAAATTTTTCATACATACGCCGCTGCATCCCACCAGTCGGGTACCTTTTATTTTCGCATGAGTGGATCCACCTACCTCTTGACCTCCCGTCTGCTTTCCTGTATAATGTCCCTAAATTCATAAGAGACAGTTCGTGACCATCCTGTCTGTAAACAAAACTACGGATTTCCCGCCGGGTTTGCCGGAGGGTGAAGGTGGGCGCATTGCGCCCATTTTTTTGTTGGGATGGGTCTCGTCTGCCCATCCATGTTTTGGAGGTAACACCAATGTCAAAAAACATCAAGTTTCTGGTCCATGGGGGCGTCCTGGCGGCGCTGTATGTGGTCCTCACCTATGCGCAGAATCTGCTGTGGCCCGGCTCCACCACCATGGCCATTCAGATGCCTGTCTGAAGCCCTGTGCATTTTGCCTTCTTCACACCGGCAGCTATTCCCGGCCTCACCTTGGGCTGTCTGCTGTATAACGTCAGCTGGGCCCAGGCCCTGCCCCTGGACTGGCTGGTGGGAGTCTGGCCACCCTTCTGGCCACCGCCTCCATGTGGGGGTGGTAGGAGGGTACGCCTCGCCCAGTGTCCCTTCCTGGGCCTTTTGATGCCCGCCCTCTGGAATGCCCCCCTGGTTGGCTGGAAAGGTCGTATATCTGGGCGAAAAACGGCTACCTGGCCTCTGTTTGGTTTTGAACGCCCTGTACGTATTCCTGGGGGAGGCCGCCGTTTTGCTGGTTTTGGGTACCATCTTGTATTACGCCGTGACCGCGCGGAAGCTGGATCAACGTCTTTTCAAGCATAGACAAAAAACATCGCCGTACCGGCTCCGAAAGCCAGTACGGCGGTGTTTTTTGTCCGTTTACAGCTCTTCAAAATTGCGACAGCGCTGTAAAATCTCCTGTGCACAACCGGGCATTCCGCCCCGGTTGATGAGGCAATCCGTCACCAGAAAGGTCTCAAGCCTGCGGCCCCAGCGGCTTCCAACATCCTCCTGCATCGTTTCCACCATGAGACAGCAGCATTGGGCTCTAAATGCATTCTGTTCAGGATTTTTCAATAGGCGGGATTTGGCTTACAGGCACTGGAATTTCATAATCGGTGACCCAGTCGAAGTCCTCCGGCCGGATTTCACCCAGCTCAGCCGGGTCCGGACGCCTGCCGGTGGGAACAGAGGGATTCGTGGCCAGAATCACCCGCTCTGCCTTCCTCCGGGCCAATGCCCACTGCCTGGGAAGTTTCTGGGTTGGGACCGGTAAGGACCGGGCCTTCTGAAACCTGTCGCATAAAGGCGTCAAAATTGAATGTGGTCATACACCTGAGGCCCCAGCACCTGGGCGGGTCTCCAAACCTCTGCAATTGGAGCAATTTGCCCTGATTTTTCACCATCGCTCCACACCCTTCCACAGGGCCGGAACCAGCGTTTCTTCTCGATAGCCATACGGGGCGGCCGTCCTGGGCCAAAAAGATGAAGTACCTCGGTGAATTGTCAAGATCCATGGGCGGCAGCGTGCCGTCCAGGTCAAATAGAATTGCCTGATATGTCATGGTTCGCATCTTTCATATAAGACTATAGACGCCACTGATTTCGCGCTTCCATCAGCAGGCCGCTATTTTCAGTCTTTTGTACTTTTGGGATTGCCACTGCCATTTGGTCGCAGCGGTTGTTGCGGGAATTGGTGCTGTGTCCCATGACCCAATGATAGTGGACCTGATGAGTCTGGAGCAAAGGCAGGGCGTTTCCCAAGAGGTCTACGTTCAGTGCAGGCTTTTTGTCTGATTTGATCCAGCCCCGCTTCTTCCAACCCCATACCCAGCCCCTTTTCCCGAGGCGTCAATGACATACTTTTGGAGTCGGAATACAGTTCCACCACACAGGGCTCTTTCAGCTTCTTCAGTGCCTCAATCACAGCCGTAAGCTCCAGATAAGTTTTGGTGGTTTCGCGCACCGCCGGAAAGGGTACGTTCATGCCCGTTGTATTCCAGAATCGCCCCCCCCAGCCGCCAGGGGCCCGCTGCCGGAGCAGGCCCGTCTGTGTAGATGGCGACGGTCTTCGAGCGTCCCCCCCTGTTTTCCGTCTCCTTGGGCTTCTCTAAAACCACCGCCCAGCTTTCTCCGTCGGGGCGCCGGCTTTACCAGAGAGCAGCAGCCAACGTCAGTTGCCACAAAATCATGGCGGCAAAGAAGAGCCGGTTGGTCCATCCGGAATCTGCCAAAGAAATGCAGCTGAAAAACACCGCCGCCATGGAGCAGAAGATGGAAGCCTGCCTGTCCCTTCCCTCTAAGGGGAATCCGGCCAACTGATAGGCAGCCACCATAGAAGCCACAACCGCCAAAAGCTCAAAACAGTAATCCTTCAACAGGGGATCGGCGCTCCATCCCCGGAAACTGGCAAAATGAGCAGCGCTGCCAAATACAGGCACACCAGCATCCCGGCAGGGCCCCGGAAGCCTTACCAGAGAGGCGCAAATACCCGTTGTAAGCCAAAAGCCGAGGCGCCGCCCAACCCCAGATAGAAAACCAGGGTGGTAAACAGATCCGGCTTGTCAGCAGCTGCACCAGGGGCGCAGATAAAGAGGGCTGCTGCCGAGAGCATCATACAGACACCCGGCGCCGAAGCGGCCTAAAATTCTCCTCAGCCCGGCGGTTTCCCATACCAAGGCATATCAAAACCAGGCCGGGCACCACGACCCCGGAGAGAATCCAAGGGCCACAAAGGGCCAACTGCCGGGAATCTGCACGCCCTGGGCGTCATATCCCACCGCCAGCATCCTAAGGCGCAGGAAAAACCCCACAATCCCACCTGCAAAGAGGTTAGCAAAAAGCAACCGGAAGCGGAGCCCAAATTTTTTGATCTTTCATTGTCTTCATTCATCCTTTTGCTGCCGGGGCAGCAAGATCTTTCCCACTTCTGTGAGAAACAGAACCATTATAACACACGGGGCAAGGAAAGGGGAATCTATGCTGGAAATTTTTCTCATCCCCTTGTAATTCCGGCTCTGTTGGTATATCTTGTGCCAAGGAGTTGATGCAATTGAAAAATGGAATTGGGTTCTTTTTTTCCCTCCAGTGGCTGGTTTATGGCATTTGCGTCATCGATGGCATCTGCATCGCCCAGGGACTTTCCTTTTTGGGGACAACCTTGGGCAACCTGTCCCGGTCTGTTTTTGCCATTCTGGCAGGCCGGTTCTTCCTGATTTGGCACACATGGGGGGCGCAGCAGGTGGCTGCGGACCCACGCACTGTGTGTACTGTGCCTGTCCCTGGGAATGCTCATCATATGGCTGCTTCTGTGGCGGGGCAATCAGCTACTTTATGAGGCGGCTCTGTATCTGCTACTTCTGGTGTCTGTGCCCCTGCCCTCCTGCTCCTGGATGATTCTGCAGTTGTGGGCTGGGCCCTGCTTTGGTGGGCCCTGGATGCTGGATAGGCGCTGGTCTCGGCCTCCCAAACAGTCAACCATCTGATCATAAAATAGACAGGAGAAGAATATGGAAGTCATGACATTTGGTGCCCTGCCTCTTCGGACGACTGGAGGGGTTGGCTGCGGAAGAGCTGTGAAAGGATTGGCCTGACTCGTCCAGGCGGAAATGGCCGGGTCCTGTTTCAGGGCGGTCAGGAGGCCATGGCCATGGCCAACTTTGTGGCTACGGACCGGAGAGCGGGTGCTTTTGCGCCTGGCAAAGGGCCGGCCTGCCCTTTGAGGAGCTGTTTCAAATCGTGGCCACCACACCTCTGGAAGAGGTCATCCCCGTGATGGAAAATTCCCCGTTTAAAGAGGTCATCCCCCGTGATGGAAAATTCTTCGCCTAAACAGCCAGCTTTACCTGTACCGGACTGCCAGGCCATTGTAAAGCGGGCTGCAGCAGCGCCTGGGAGCAAAATACGGTGTCACCTGGCTGCCGGAGACCGGGAATTGTATCAGCTGCAAAGTTTTCCTGATGCACGATGAATTTGAACTGTTTCTGGATACCACCGGCCTGACCGCACAAGCGGGGCTACCGGGCTGTGGGCAACGATGCTCCCCTGTGGGAAACCCTGGCCGCCGGGATGAATCCAGCTGACCAGATACTGCCGGGACTTTTCTACCTTCTGCGGCTCCAAACCATCCCCATTGAAGCTGCCCCATCGCCAAAAACCGGGCGCCGGGCCTCACCTGGGGTTTGTTGTGGAACGGTTTGCTTGGATAGACGGGACCCTTTCCCCGCCTCCGGCGGGAAGCCCCTGAGCGGGAATATCAGGGGATTACCGCATTCTGGGCTCAGACAACGATCCTTAAACGCGTCAGCCTCCATGGCCAATGCCAGAAAAGCCGGCGGCCGCCTATCCAGTTCCGGACGCCGACGCTACCAAAGCGCAGCCTTTGGCGCAGGAGAAATCTAAGTATGCACCCCCTGGCGGTTTGGGCGGATGTTGAAGCGCCAGGCCCAGGCCCTGGCAGCAGCTGGGCCGGCACCTGAAGTTTGGCAGAGACGGATGGAGAAATATATCATTTCTCAGAGCCGGAGTTTGAACACCATTTCGGCCGCCGGGCAGACAAGCGCCGGAAGCTGTACAACGGCATGATCCAGTGCGAATACTACATGTACCTGGGGGCAGACGAAAATGAGGCACCTCTTCCTTTGTCAATCCTGCCGCAAAAAAGACTGGACCTGGGAATACCAGGCCCGATTGCCACCGCCTGCAAGGATCTGAACTATGAGGATTTTGGCCCTGGCAGCCTGGGGATCCCACCTCCTGGTCCAGGCAGGCTGCAAAGATCCAAAGCGCTGCGCATCTATGCCTGCGGCGGGGACGGACCTTGAACGAGGTTGTCAACGGTGTCGTAGGCTTTCCCAACGTGTCCGTCACCCATTTTCCTGGCGGATCTGGGAACGATTTCATCAAGATTTTAACGACACTGTTCTTTTCCAATCTGGAAGCTCTGTTGATCCCGGCAAATGGAGTTTAACCTGATTTCCTGTAATCCATGACTATGCGTTTTAAAATGTCTGCTCCATGGGCTTGATGCCCGCATTACCAGAGTGCCCCCGGTATAAGCACTTCCCTGGTACAGGCCCCGGCGCCTATGGGCTGCCAACATCATCAAGGGCGTCCACCGGCCCTACCGCATCGCATTGAACGGAGAAGTATTGGAGGGAGTTCACTCCTGATTTTTGTGACAACGGCCGCTGGTATGGGCAGCGCGGATTCCACTCCTGTGCCGGACGCGACCCCTCAGATGGCTCCTCGGATGCTCCTGGTCCAGCCTGTGTCCCGGCCCAGGTGGCCATCATCATCGGTAAAGTACAAACGCGGCCCAGCGCCAATTATCCGGAACTCATTCGTCACGTACGTACCCGCCACTTGAAGTCCAATGTTCCGCCCCTGCAGAAATCAATCTGATGGGAGCCCGCTGGGCGCAACAGGTCCAAATCGGAGTGGCAAGGAAAATATCCGCTTTTTCTACCCCAAAGGCTCTCACTTGGAAAGTCCCTTCAAAGGTGTACGCATCTGTATAAAAGCGCCTTGGTGGCGCAGCTGCTGCCAGTTCTGGGTGTATTTTTCCAGCTCTATGCCAGGGAATACTACCAGGGCTGGCAGCATGTTCATGCATTTTAACGGAAAAACGTGGAATTTCCTCTTGCTCCCTATGGTTGCGCTATGATATGGGCGTTAGCACTCAAGAGAAAAGAGTGCTAACCCGACAAGTTTTATATACCACAGCGGCCCGGATTTTCCCCCGCCGCAATTCAATACTTTTGGAGGTAATCAATTATGAAACTCACTCCCATAGCTGAATCGCGTACTGCTGAAACCCACTGAGGCGGAAGAAACCACTCGCTTCCTCAAAGCATCATCCTCTCCACCGCCAATACAAAAGAAAAGCCTGCTGCTCCGAGGTTGTGGCTGTGCGCCCTGTGGGCAAGGAGACCGAGGAAATGGTAGTCAAGGCCGGTTATATGTTGTGGTTTGCAACACACTGGATGAAATCGTTGACGGTACTCATCACCAACGATGGCGTGACCATCGCCAGGAAATTGGAACTGGGAGGACGCTTTTGAGAACATGGGCGCTATGCTGGTTCGCGAGTCGCCACCAAGACCAACGACGTCGCCGGTGACGGTACCACGACCGCCACCGTTCTGGCCCAGGCCATCATCCGCGAAGGCCTGAAGAACGTCACCGCTGGCGCCACCCCCATGGTCATGCGGAAGGGCATTGAGAAGGCAGTTGCGACTGCCGTAAAGACGCCATCACAAGGGCAATTCAGATGGTTTCCGGCAGCGACGATATCGCAAGAGTCGGCACCGTCTCCTCCAGCGACGAGCACCATCGGTAAGCACTGATTGCCGAGGCGATGGAAAAGGTCACCTCCAACGGCGTCATCTCCATTGAAGAGGGCAAGACGGCAGACACCTCCCTGGAGGTTGTCGAAGGCATGCAGTTTGACCGCGGCTATATCACCCCCTACATGGTGACGGATACGGATAAGATGGAAGCGGTCATCGACGACGCCTATGCTGCTGATCACCGATAAGAAGATTTCTTCCCTGCAGGAGATCCTGCCCGTTCTGGAAAAGATCGTGCAGGCCGGCAAGAAGATGGTCATCATCGCAGAAGACGTCGAAGGCGAGGCACTGGCAACCCTGCTGGTCAACAAACTGCGCGGCACCTTCACCTGTGTTTGCGTCAAGGCCCCCGGCTTGGCGACCGCGGAAGGCCATGCTGCAGGATATCGCCGTTCTGACCGGCGGTGACCGTGATCTCCTCCGATCTGAATATGGAACTGAAGGATACCGACATGGATCATGCTGGGCCGTGCCCATCAGGTCAAGATCACCAGCGAAAACACCACCATTGTGGAGGGCGCTGGCGATAAAGATGCCATCAAGGCCCGGATCGCTGAGATCCATGAATTCCATCGGCAACACTTCTGAATATGGAAAGAAAACTACAACGAGCGGCTGGCAAAGCTGGCTGGCGGCGTAGCGGTTATCCAGGTTGGCGCGCAGACGGAGACGGAGATGCAAGGAGATGAAGCTCCGCATTGAGGACGCCCTGAACGCCACCCGTGCCGCTGTGGAAGAGGGCATTGTTGCCGGCAGCGGTACCGCCTATGTCAGCGCTATTCCCGCAGTCACCGATCTGGTTGCCACCCTGGAGGGTGATGAAAGAAAGACCGGCGCAGCCATTGTTGCCAAGGCTCTGGGCTCCTGTCCGTCAGATCGCCTACAATGCTGGCGTAGATGACTCTGTGATCTTTGATCGGATCATGAATTCCGGCAAGGTTGGCTTTGGTTACAACGCCTACGACGAGGAGTACTGCGACATGATCCTCACCGGTATTGTGGATCCCACCAAGGTGACTGATGAGTTACAGACTTTGGGAAAGAAAAGAGGACAGCTTTGGGGCCTTCCAGTTGAGAGGCCGCATGGGGAAGTTGTTATACTGCCGCTGTCTGACAGCCAACTGTTTCTGAAAATCCTCAAAGGAATAGAAGGTGTGGCAGGCATAGAATTCTTCATTGTCCTTTCTATGACTGCGCCCACTTTCCCGTTGTGTTGGGAGTGTAGGGCTGAATGAGCTTATGCCGATGCCGAGCTCCTCCAGGGTGGTCTCAAAGAGCGTTTTCTTTTGGCAGCCTTCGAGTTCAGGCGGTTCGTGAATTCTGACCCGTTATCTGTTTGGATACATTCTATGGCATATGGGAACTGTTTCACCACATACTTCAGGAACTGTGTGGAGGAATATGTGCTGTGTTCTTTGTATGCCTTGAGAATTCGGAAGCGGCTGTACTCGTCTATGAAGGTGTACTGATAGTACTTCTCCTCCGCCACTTCCCCCGACCAGGCAACTCTGTGGAACAAATTTCACATCTATCTGGCATTTTTGACCGGGATATGTCATCTGTTCATAGGGGTTTTGGGGTATATTTCGGGTTCGGAAGCTTGATGGGGTTTCCATGGATCCGGCGCAAGAGACGGTAAAGTCCGGAGATGGATCTGGTATAGCCACGCTGGCGCAGCTTCACCCAGAAGACCACCAGACCGGCGTTAGGATTTCTGCGGCGCATGTCCTGGACGAGCTTGATCTCGGCCTGTGTATGCTGATTTGGATGGCTGTGAGGCCGGTGAGAGAGCGGTCAGCAAGGGATTGTAGCGTACCGTCGATTTCTTTCTCCAGCGGTAAATGTTTTGCCTGGAGGTCTTGTAACGGATGGCTGCCTTTGTGACGCCGTGTTTCAAAAGAATACTCAATTACCGCTTGCTTAAAGCGCATGTCCTGTGTTATCTTATTCATGGCGAATAGGGTGGCACCTGCCTTTCGGTTTTGATTCGACAACTCAACCTTAACACAGGCCATCCCTATTTGCCAATTTTTTTTTCTCTCAATCCGGAAAAGCGCCGCAGGCATCGTAGTAGTGCTGTGGGAATGTGCGGAAACCGCGCTGCGGTTTTCCACATTTCCACAGCCCCTCCTCCGGTGTCACACATCATTGTAAATCCTACATTTTGGGGAAGTTTCCGAATTGTCCGACGTTGACTTTTGCCGTAATTTTGAGTATAATATTTTTGAATTGTTAATCGAGGTGATTGAAAGGATTTCATGGCCGAGATTACTACCATTGCCCAAAAACGCGGCGGTGTCATTGAAACAAAGGTTACTGCGCAGCATGGCGTTTCGAGGCCATGTGTTGCAAGCTGAGCGTAGAAAGCAGTTTGCACGGAGAATGATCTGTGCGATACCCAGGAGGAGAACACCCATGCCAACACTTGAATGGATCGGAAAAATAAGGTGATCAACCATCATCAGGAAGTACCGTTTCGGGTATTGGAACGTCGGTACAGCTATGATGAGAGCGGGCCAGCACGACGAGGACAACGGCAGTGAGAATATGGTCATCCGGGGCGACAATCTGGAGGCCCTGAAAGCGCTGTTGCCCCGATACGAGGGGGCGGGTGAAGTGCATCTATATTGATCCTCCGTACAACACAGGCAACGAGGGATGGGTTTACAATGATAATGTCAATGATCCCAAAATAAAAAAAATGGTTTCAAGAGGCTGTTGGCAAAGAAGGCGAAGATTTGACCCGCCATGACAAATGGTTATGCATGATGTACCCGCGTCTTAAATTGTTGCATAAGTTGCTCGGAAATGACGGCGCTATATTTATTAGCATTGACGATAATGAAATTATTTATCTTCGAGGAATAATGGATGAAATATTTGGTGAATCGAATTTCGTTGCCCAAATTACGCTACTATGCAATCCAAAAGGCAGGAGCCAAGATAAGTATTTTTGCTACCTGCCATGAATATCTTTTGGTATATACAAAATATACTGCTCCAGCGGGACAATTTAGTGTCGAAAAAGACGATACGAAGCTCAATAAAGACTATAAGCTGACAGATGAGAACGGAAAATATCGCCTGCTCGAATTACGAAATACGCATAGAGAGTTTGGCAAAGAAAATCGGCCTAATCTTTGGTACCCGATTATGCCAATCCATCAAATGGATCAGTCTCACTTGAACAGAATAATACCCACACAGTCGAAATATTTCCTCTTGGCCTGATGGCTATCAAGGATGCTGGACATGGGGTACTGAACTATCACGGAAAGATATTCGCTTGCTTGTTGCGCAAAAAAATCTGGATCATGGAAAGTGTACCGAAAGGCATATGCTATGTATGGCGGTGAAACTGTCAGACAGAAACTATTTTACCATCTGGAATAATCCCCAATTCTACACGGAAAGGGGCAACGACATTTGGCCAGCTTTTTCCAGGCGCAAGCAAAATGATTTCCTCAGCCTAAATCTGTGGATTATGTCATGGAAGCTATACGCACCATAGTACGCGAAAGCGATATTGTGCTGGATAGTTTTTGCTGGTTCTGGAACGACTGGACAGGCCGTTTTGAATCTAAACACAGATGGTAAACATCGAAAGTTCATCTTAATTGAAATGATGGACTACGCCGACAGCATCACCGCTGAGCGAGTCAAGCGGGTCATCCAGGGTTACGGTGAGGGGAAGAATGCTGTGGAGGGACCGGCGGCAATTTCAGCTTTTATGATCTGGGTGAGCCGCTGCTGCTAATTGGCGATTGCCTGAATGAAGCTGTGGCTCCGGAGAAAATTCGGGAGTACATCTGGTTTATGGAAACCAAAACGCCCTACGCCCGCCTGCCGGGGGGACAATCCCTATTACCTCGGCCAGCACAACGACACAGACTATTACTTCTACTATGAGCCACAGACCGTAACAGTGCTGGATTACGCGTTTTCTCCACCGTTTTCAGAGAAAGCCAGCGGTACGGTCATCTATGCCGACCTCTGCTCCATCGGGGAAGACAAGCTGGCGCAGATGGGCATTACATACAAGAAAACCCCCGGGATATTAGCAGGTTATAAGAAGGTGATGCTGCATGGAAATGAAAGGCTATCAGAAAAAGGTGATTGCGGACTTAGTCCGCTATCTGGAACTGTTGAATGAAACGCGGAATTATGCGGTGGCGTTCCGCTTTTTTCTGGCAGGAGAAAAAGCGCGCCATCTCTGGGCGCTTATCAGGACATTCTACCCGGCGTCCCCAACCTCTGCTTCAAAAGTTCCCACAGGCGGCGGCAAGACCTTTCTTGCCTGTAATGCCATTCGCCCGCTTTTTCAGCGCGCTGCCTGTAACTAAGACAAAGGCTGTGGTGTGGCTTGTTCCCTCTGACGCGATTTTGGCCCAGACGGTACGGGCGCTCAAAGACCCGCAGCATCCCCTACCGTCAGAAAATTGACGTGGATTTTGGGGGCGGGTGGAGGTCTACACCAAGCAGGAGCTGCTGAACGGCCAAAACTTCAATCCCACGGCGGTCACGGAGCAGCTTTCCATTATGGTGCTGTCCTACGATTCTTTCCGGGGCCGGGGCAAGGAGGGCCTCAAAGCCTATCAGGAGAACAGCAATCTTGCCGCGTTTGCCAAGGTGCTGGGCAAACCGGAGATCCCCATTGAGAAAGCGGATGAGACCGCTCTTTTTCAAATTATCAATCAACTGTCGCCCCTTGTGATTGTGGACGAGAGCCACCACGCCCGGTCTGATCTTAGCCTTGAAATGCTGGCAAACTTCAATCCTTGTTTTGTACTGGATTTGACCGCTACCCCGAAAAAGGAGAGCAATGTGATCTCCTATGTGGATGCGGTGCAATTAAAGGGTGAACACATGGTAAAGCTGCCTGTCATCGTCTACAACCGGGATAGCCAGCGTGAGGTTTTAATCGATGCGATCGATTTTACGGAACAAGCTGGAGGGAATTGCAGTTACAGAGCAGAAAAAAAACCGGCCGGTATATCCGTCCGATTGTTCTATTTCAGGCTCAGCCCAGAGGAAAGGAGGATGCGGCGACTTTTGAGAAAATCCGAACAGAACTTATCCAGGCAGACGTTCCCGCCAATCAAATTGCCATACGTACTGCTGACATCAATGAACTGAAAAACGAGGATCTGCTGTCCCCTGATTGCCCGATTCGCTATATTATTACGGTGAATGCGCTGAAGGAGGGGTGGGACTGTCCTTTGCCTACATACTGGCTTCCCTTGCCAATAAGACGAGTCAGGTGGATGTGGAGCAGATTTTGGGGCGGATTCTCCGTCTGCCTCATGCCGTCCAGCATAGCGAGCCATCTTTAGATATGTCGTATGTGCTGACTTCCTCCAATGATTTTAATAAAACTGTGCAGCATATCATCAAGGGGCTGAATAGCGCGGGCTTTAGCGCTCAGGATTACCGCCTACCTGCGTCTTCGGTTCAGAAGCCGATGGAGCAACCTCCGAAGCAGTTTTCCATCCTGGAGCCAAAGCAGGAAGCAGAACAGGACGAGCTTTCATGGCTGGACGGCAAATCCATCGGCGAGGAATTGCAGCGGCGCAAAGAACAGGAAAAATCCCCTGAAATCGCTCAGAAGGCGGACAGTATGTTAGACGAGGCTGAGAAAGCAGGACAGACCTATCACGAGGCCGTGAAGCAGGCGGCGATGGACCCGTTTATAAGAAACCTGCCCCATGAGGTGCGGGATAAAGCGACGACATTTTCTGTCAAACCGGAGTTTCGGGAAGAGATTGAACACGTTATGATCCCGCAGTTTTTCCAGGTGATCCCAGATACTGTGTTTACCCAGGGTAATTTTGAACTGCTGGAAAAGGAGCAGCTCGCTGAGGGCTTCACGCTGAAAGGCAAGGCATACGATATTGATTTTGCTGCCGCTGATGATGAAATCGCTAAGGTCGATGTGCGGAGCAGTGAGGGCGGCTTGCCCAAAAGTATTCAAAATGTCCAATGCGGATCAGCGGTATTTCAAAGAGTATTTTAACAATCTGCCTCGGAGAGCCGTGTGCGCCAATGTAAGGATATGATGTTCAACCAGCTTAACAGGTTGAACATGGTGGACGCTGCGGAATTGCGTGCTTACATTAACCACATTGTGGACGATATGGACAAGGGACAGCTTGCCGCTATGGAAAAAACCCCACTTGGATTTGCATCCAAAATTCGGGCGAAGATTGAAAGCTTGCTGACGCAGCATTATAAGGAAACCTTTACTCGTTGGCAGGAGACGGAGCGGATCGTGTGCAGGCCCTCTTTCTGTTTACCTATGACAATCCACCCCATGAGCAGCACCGATATGCTGGGTGGATCTCTGTACCAGGCCGAAGAAGATATGAACCAGCTGGAGCAGGATTTGGTGATGGAGCTGACCGCGCTGCCCAATGTCCGCTGGTGGCACAGGAACATTGCCCGGCACGGTTTCTGCATCAACGGCTATATCAACCATTACCCAGACGTGATGATTATGACGCAGAGCGGTAAAATCATCCTTGCAGAAACCAAAGGCGAACATCTGAAAAACGATGACAGCCGCGACAAATTGCATTGGGTGACGCTTGGCGTCATGCGGCGGGAAATCAGTACCGGTATTACATGGTGTTTCGGGACGGAGATTATTTGCTGCCAGGTGCTGTGAGTATGAGCCAGTTCGTGGAGATGGTGAGAGCGTTGTGAGTTTTGCTTAGATGAAAAAAGGCGTCCAAGGAGATTGATATAGGAATGATTTTGACTAGTATATTATAAAATTTTATTCTAATTGAAACACGATATAAATTTTTACCAATATTATACTCAAATGGAGTAGCTTTCCAATGCGGACGGTTTCATTATGGTGCAAAAAAGCAGGCATGACCGAAACACACGGTCATGCCTGCTGTGCTGATTTGCGTGATAGGGGCGGTCTCCTTACCGGCTGGTCCGGCGGCGGTTATAGAACCGGGCAGGCCGCCTTCGGAGGTCTCTTTGTACTGATGGGAGAGGTTTAAGCCGGTTTCGTACATGGCTTTGCAGACCATATCGTAGCTGATATTTCGGGTGCCGCAGAGGCAGTAGCTCAGGTTGCAGGCGTTCATGGCCCGCATGGCGGCCACGGCGTTGCGCTCGATACACGGCATCTGCACGAGGCCGCAAATGGGGTCGCAGGTGAGGCCCAGGTGATGCTCAGGGCGATTTCCGCTGCGTACTCCACCTGATCCAGGTTCAGGCCGTAGAGCTCTGCCAGACCGGCGGCGGCCATGGCGCAGGCCACGCCCACCTCTCCCTGGCAGCCGCAGTCCGCGCCGGAGATGGAGGCGTTTCTTTTGGCCAGGTTCCCCAGAATGCCGGCAGTGGCCAGGGCTCGGAGGACTTGCTCCTCGGTGCAGCCCCGAGTCTCCTGGACGTACCGCAGGACGGAGGGCAGGACGCCGGCGGCGCCGCAGGTGGGGGCGGTGACGATGATGCCATTGTCCGCATTTTGCTCCCGACACGGCATAGGCATAGGCGCAGATGATCCGGCACTCCAGAACCTGGGCCACCTCCGTGGGCAGCTGATTCTCATAGAGCTGCTTGGCCTTTCGCTCCACGTTGAGCCCGTCCGGGCAGAATGCCGGTGGTGGACAGGCCGTCTGTGATGGACTGCTGCATGGCCTTCCAGACCTCCCGGAGGAAGTCCCAGATTTCCGGGCCTTCGTTCATCTCCACGTACTCGCTGAGGGTATTGATGTGGCGCCATTTGCAGAAGTCCCGGACCTCCGAAAGGGTTTCAGGGTAGATCTCGGCAGAAGGGTCTGCGGGCCGCCCAGGATGACGATGTCGCCGCCACCCACGGTTCGACCCGGATATGTCCGGTTTGGTTTGGCCCCTGATAGGCGAAGAAGTCCATGGTATTGGGGTGCTGGATGCCTAGCAGGGTCCTCCTTGGAAAAAGACGATTTCCGCGTCTACCTCCTGCAGGACCTCCCGCAGGACCCGGTCTGTGCCGTGACCGACGCCGGTTTTTGCACAGGGAGCCGTAAGGACGACTTCGATGCGGTCGGCCTCTGGATGCTCAGAAAGAAACAGCCTGGCGACCCGCTCCGGTCCCATGGTGTGGGAGCTGGGGACCACGGCCAATTTTATAAATATCGCGAATGGATTTCATATTTGCGGCCTCCATATAGGTGATCGCAATTAGTATAGCAAATTCCTCCTCTGAATACAACGGCGGATTTCCATTTTTTATGACCGGGCCTGGAGGGCCTCAGGGACAGCTCCCCGGCCAGCTTGAACAGGGCGTCGGCCAGGACCTCCTCCACCGGCTTTCCTGCGGCCTGGGCTACCCCTGCAGGTAGAGCCGCAGCGGCGGGGTCCAGAAATGGTAAATTGGGCCATGGGATTCTCCTTTCCATACAATATAAATGCAATCCAGTTCCAGATGCTGGCGGGGAAGTTGTGTGTGGCCGCGCCGGGACCTGGGGCGTATCTCATCCTATGCGGGGCCTTGACAATCGTGATACAATAACGGCATAGAAAGTACCCGTGGGGAGTTCACCAAATTCCCCGTGAGAGGATGAATATAGGATGGCAAAGAGAAGAAAGTGGAGCAAATCACCGATATGGAGGTAGACTTTGCCCAGTGTGGTACACGGACGTGTGCAAGAAGGCGGAGTTGATTGACTACACCTCCGTTAAGGGCCTGTTCATCTACCGGCCCTATGGCTACGCCATTTGGGAGAACATCCAGGCGGTTCTGGACCGGATGTTTAAGGAGACCGGCCATGAGAATGTGTATATGCCGGTCCTCATTCCGGAGAGCCTGCTGCAGAAGGAGAAGGACCATGTGGAGGGCTTCGCCCCCGAGTGCGCCTGGGTCACCATGGGCGGAGCGGAGGGCTGGAGAAGCTGTGCATCCGGCCCACCTCCGAGACCCTGTTTTGCGACCACTTTAAGGATATCGTTCACTCCCTGGCGGGATCTGCCGGTGAAGTACAATCAGTGGTGCAGTGTCCTGCGGTGGGGAAGACCAGCCGCCCCTTCCTGCGCCACCGGGAGTTTTTGTGGCAGGAGGGCCACACCCTCCACGCCACTGCCGAGGAGGCCATTCAGGAGACCGAGGACCAGCTGGAATGCTACGCCCGCTTCTGCGAGGAGTACCTGGCCATGCCGGTGGTCCGGGGTGAAGACGGAGAAGGAGAAGTTCTCCGGGGCGGAGCGGACCTATGCCATTGAGTGCATGATGCACGACCGGAAGGCCCTCCAGGCCGGTACCTCCCATTACTTTGGGGACGGCTTCGCCAAGGCCTTTGACATTCATTTTACCGACAAGAACAACCAGCAGGCCACCCCCTTTGAAACCTCCTGGGGCCTGTCCACCCGGCTCATTGGCGGCATCATCATGACGCACGGCGACAACAACGGTCTTGTGCTGCCCCCAAGATCGCCCCCATCCAGATCGTCCTCATTCCCGTGGCGCAGCACAAGCCCGGCGTCCTGGAGAAGGTGAACGAGGTGGCGGCGCGGCTGAAGAAGGCTGGGTTCCGGGTGAAGGTGGACGACTCCGAGCAGAGCCCCGGCTGGAAATTCGCCGAGTATGAGATGAAGGGCGTCCCGGTCCGGCTGGAGCTGGGGCCCAAGGATATGGAACACGGCCAGTGCGTCCTGGTCCGCCGGGACAACGGAGAGAAGGCCGTTGTCTCCCTGGAGGAGCTGGAAACCCGAGCGGCGGAGGCTCTCCAGGCAGTCCACGACGGTCTCTTCGCCAAGGCCAAGAAGAACCTGGACGAGCACATCTACCCCGCCTACAGCCTGGAGGAGGCTAAGGAGCTCCAGGAGAAGCACGGCGGCTTCATCAAGACCATGTGGTGTGGAGAAGAGGCCTGCGAGCTGAAGATGAAGGACGTGGCCGGTATGTCCTCCCGCTGCATCCCCTTCCACCAGGAGCACCTGGGGGATGTGTGCCCCATTTGCGGAAAACCGGCGAAAAGATGATTTATTGGGGCGTGGCATATTAACCGCTGGGGGAATCTGCCCGAAATGATGGGGACGGCCCCATATGTGCAAATAAGAAAGACTGCTGCAGAGGGGTTCCTTCTGCAGCAGTTTGGTGATATAGGGGGAAATTTCGAAGGACAGCTGTCACAGGGGCGGTAGGGGCAAATATACAGTGGCACGAACTTATGTTGGTACCATGCTTCGAAATGAGACTGGCGCGGCAGCGCCCTGGCTTCCCCGGGACATATGCGTACAGCCAAGGGTAGAAACACCGAAAAACCAGCACTGGCGCTCCCACGCCAGTGGGAAAAAGGAAATGCGGTTGCCATGGATTTGATGCGGCCAGGACTTGACAAATGCTGGAATTTGTGATAAAATTTGTACATAATTGAATCTGCTTATGCAACATCATTTCTGGCATGAGTCAAAACGGCACGCATGAAGTCAATTGTGTGGTTAATGGGTTGCTCCTGCGCACAGGCGGATTCTTGCCGGGTGCGGGGGTGTGCTGTGTGATGTATCGTTTTGAGTTAAAAATGCAAAACACGGGGCGATATGGGCTTTCCTGAGACTTTTGGTATCCTTTCATTACAATTAAAATGAAAAGGTGACCTGACTGTGAAAAAATTTATTTCTTTGTGCTTGGCGGCGCTGATCAGCCTGTCTATTCTGGCGGGGTTGTCTCAGACGGTTTGTTATGCCGGTGAGGCGAATCCTTCGGCTGTTGGGAGTCCTACAGAGCCAGATTATACGGAAGATCCGGATGATGCACCCAATAAGCTGCCGACTTCCGGAGAGGAAACGCTTTAAAAACGAAAGTCAACGTTTAAGTACTCTTTGCTTCCTCTTTGATTTGCGCTCCGTCACCGGGGTTGTCGATTGCCTGATACAGGTAATATGTCTGATGGTATAGCGCTTCGCTCTCCTCATCCTTTTCTAAAAAGTGATAGCAGGAAGCCATAATGGCCAGGACACCAGGTAAGAATTGGTAATGTCCGTATGTCACACAGGACTGCCGGCCTAATTCTGCGATTTCAATGGCATCCTCATATTGTTTATTTGCAGCTAATTCTCGTGCATAGTTGTAGGAAATTAGTGGGAGTAGCCTCCGGATTGTAGGATGTTTTGGTAGTGCTTCTGGACGTACTTCATCAATTGCCTGAGAATGTCGATTGCTTCCTACGTTGCCCATTTCCAGCGTAAGTGACAGCAATTTGTTGATAATCTTACCTCTTCAAAGCTGTACAATCCTTTGCTGATTTTCCTCCAGGTCAAAATGAGGCGCCGTCATCCGCAGGGCCTTCATCAGCATTTGCAGCTGCTCTTCCGCACTGTACCGTCCTTCGGCCTTCCCAGGATGACCTGGGAGCGGAGAATGAACTGCCG
>VOFB01001476.1_pt1 | contig 41105 bp, 76 predicted proteins | sample 5384141 | NCBI WGS metagenome assembly VOFB01 (sample SAMN12384721, study PRJNA508395) | human gut metagenome | isolation source: healthy gut A | host: Homo sapiens
ATCAGTACTTCGTTCAGTTACGTATTGCTACGGCGAAGCGATTCGGCGTGGTGAACACGGGCAATCCAAAGCACGCTGGCATCTTTTCACTCGTCACCGGCTTTGGCGTGAACGGGCAGAACATCGGCGTCGTCCGCGAGATCTACGACCAGATGCTCGAGCCCAAGTGGTCGTGGCCCTGCGGCATCTGCGCCTGCACCGGCGGGGTCTTCGCTTTACTTTCTACAACGTACATCGGCGGCGTGGACAGGCCATCCCCGTCGATGTATTACGCTTCCAGTTTGCCATTGCACTTGGAGCGATCATCGACGCCGTGGCGGCGTGGCGAAAACTCGACAGAAAGTCAGCGGCCTGGCCGCTGCCAGAAGGGAGCGTGAGAAATGACGACCTTTGAGCAGACCTTCGAGCTACGCTGGCCCGGCGTGCAGCTTAGCCGCCCACGCCGCCGAGGCTGGCGCTACGTGCGGTGAACACCGAGGAGGCATGATCTCGTCTCCTACATGAAGGACGGGCATCTCGCCAACTTCAACGTGAGCGGCGTGAAGCAGACGGACGTAATTGCTATCATCACCGACCCTGGCACCTGGGCAACTAGAGTCTGCGCGAGAACCCGGATCCACGACCTGTTCGACGGCCATCAGCGACATCGCCATCGACTTCGGCATCATTTACCAGCTGGCGGAGAATTTATGACGGCCCCGAGCAGCTGGCGGCGCGCGAGAAGGCGAAGATCGCGCAGCCAAAGGCCGCCAAGAGCGAGCAGCCGCACCAGCCGAGGGCCAACCCGGCCCCACCGAGGAGAATCAGGCCAAGATCACCGGGCTCGACCCTGAAGGCTGCAAAGTGAGGGCGGCCATGGAATCCCAAAGACAGGCGTGCCTTCGCCCGGCGCCGGCCAGTCTGGAAGAGAGATCAGTGAATAGCGAACTCGGATCCAGAAGGCCGCGAAGAAGGTGCGCGCCGCCATGGAAATAAGGCCCGAAAGGCCGCAGAAGGGAAGGGAGAATAGCATGAAACAAGGCGACCGTCATTCCCCTTCGCCCCAGCATCGGTGCTCCGGAGCCTTTGCACCTCGATCTGGTGGTGCAGGAGGACTGAAGACCGTGGACGTGCTCCCGCAGATCGGGTTCGTGCACCGCGGCCTGAAGCTCGTGGAAACCCGCGACTACAACCAGTTCATCTACATTGCCGAGCGCATCTGCGGCATCTGCGCCATGGGGACCTCCCTCGGCTATGCCGAGACCGTCGAGTCACTCATGGGCGTGGAGGTGCCCAAGCGCGCTGGTATTGCGCGTCATACAACGAGCTGTCCATATCCACTCACCACTTTTTGTGGCTGGTGCCGCGCCGACGCCTTCGGCTTCGAGTCGATGTTCATGCACTGCTGGCGTTTTGCGCGAGCGCGTGCTCGACCTGTTCGAAGACCACCGGGGGGCGGGTCATCCTGTCCGTGGTGAAGGTGGGCGGCGTCGTTGCGCGACATCGACGAGGGCATGATCGCCGAGATCGTCGCGCGTGCTCGACGGTATAGACGACTACCGCCAGATCATGAACACGCGTTCTCAAGGACACCTCGGTGAAGAACCGCTGGGCGTGGGCATCGGCTACATCAACCCGGAAGACGCTTTCCATGTTGAGCATGAAAGCCCCTTCGCCCGCGCGTCCAACGTGCGCTCCTTTTGGCAACGGCGCCTACGGCGATCGGCGGACTTCCAGCCCGTGCGGCCACCCGGGGCGACTGCTACGCCCGCGTGAAGGAGCGCTGTCTGGAGGTGCTCCAGTCCATCGAGATCATCAAGGAGATGCGCGGCGATCCCCGCCGTCGACGTGAAGGGCCGCCCGCCGCCGGTGCCGAGGCGCCAACGGTGGAGCAGCCCCGGGCGAAGTTACTACTACGCCCGCGGCAACGGCTCGAAGAACCTGGAGCGCATGCGCATGCGCACGCCCGTCGCAGAACCTGGCCGGTATGACCACGGCCCTGAAAGCCGGGTGCGACTTGGCCGACGTCAACATGATCGTCCTGACCATCGACCCTTGCATTAGCTGCACCGAACGGTAGGCGGATATGGGAAGCTTCAAACTGGGCGGCATGACGCTGAAGTCTCTGTTCAAGAAGCCCGAGACCGTCCTGTACCTTCGAGCAGAAACCGGCCCCGGCGGGGCTCAAAGGGCCACGTGAAAACGATGCGGTGCGTGCATTCTGTGCGGCATCTGCGCCAAGAGCTGCCCGGCCGACGCCATCGCGGTGGAGAAAGGAGCGCACCTGGGCCATCGATCCGTTCCGCTGCGTGCAGTGCGGCACTGCGCGCGCGTTCTGCCCGGAAGCACTGCCTGACCATGGATCCCACCTACACGCCATCGCCACCGCGAAATAGCGCCTGACGGGTGCATGTCCCGACACGCGAAGGCGGCGGTGACGCGTCTTAACCGCTCGTTAAGTTTCGTGGTGAGTCTGAGAAGGGCTTGCCGCTCTGCTAAAAATATGCCGTGATCGGCAAAAAGTGCCGGACCCTCGTCGGGGGGTCCGGTTTTGGCCGGCGGACCGCGCAGGACGCCTCATGGTCGAAGGGCGGGAGATGGGGAAGAGATCCCGAGCGGGTGACAAGCGAAGGCTTCAGAGGCGGCCAACGTCGTCTCCTTCGTGCGCCTGTGCTCGTGCCCGTGTACCTGTGGCTGCTCTCGGCTTCAACCTGGCCGCCACCCTCGTCTTCGCTGCGGCTGCCGCCAGCGACTTCATCGACGGACAGCTGGCCCGGCGCCCATACGGTATCGAAGTTGGCAGATCCTCGATCCGGCGGTGGATCGCATCCTCATGATCACCGGCGTCCTCGGCGTGTTCCTGCGTCGGCCGCATTCCCCTGTGGTGATCGTCGTCGTGGTGCTGCGCGACGCCCTACCTGCTCATCGGGGGGCGTGGCTTTGTCGCGCTACCGCATCCGCGTGCCCGTCGTCTATCCGGGGCGTTGGCCACGACGTTTCTGTTTATGGCTTTGCCGGGTTCTCTTGAACGCGCCGCTCATCGGCCCGGTTTTGGGCTGGTGCGACATCTCCTGGTTGCCGGGTTCACGGCGAGGCCGTCTCCTGGGGCATCTGGTTCATCTACGCGGGGCTCATCCTGTCTCTTGGCGTCACTATCTACTACACCGTGGCGGCGGCGCGCCCTGGCCGCCGAGCTGAGACACCGCAAGGGAGGCCGCATCCGCCCAGCCGCCCATGGCGACGGTAGGCCCTCCGACGAGCGTCCGAGCAGCGGAGCGCCGTGCGCGGGCGCGGGCCGAGCGGTGCATCGTCAGGGCCTTTCGAACCGCGTTTCGTCCGAAGGGCACCCGTTCGATCGTCCTCTTCCGCAACAGCGCAGCCGGTCTTCCTCTGCTCGACCCTCCTCATCCGCATCTCGTCCGTCGGCGCGGGCCGCAACCGACCGAAGATCCCTTGCCGCAGTAACCCGCACAGCGGCGCATCGCCGGCGCGACGGCGAAGCGCTGGCGGTGCACGACGAACGCGCGCCCCGCATCCGTCGAATCGTTTCTCGCGCCACGGTTTCGCAGGCCAAGGCTCCGCGCAACTTCGGCGCCCCGCGAGGCGCGAGTGCGGGCCGTGCCGGTTGCGAGCCGTCCTGCCGCCAAGCGCCGTTCCCTCGGGCCCCGCATTGCCCTGGCGGCAGTCGCTGGCGCTTTAGCGCTCGTCGGCGGCGCCTGGGCCATCGACGGCGCGGTCGGCGCTCCATCTACAGATGGCGTGTCGACTGGGCGCGGTGGATGCCTACTCCGGCATGACCGGGGAGGGACGTCGCGCCGTGAGCTGCCGAGGAGATGCGCGCGTGGCCGATGGCCGGGCGCTTATCTTCGCCAGCGAGGAGGCCCGCGACACCCTTGATGACGCTGGAAAGCGAGTTGCCGAACAGGACGCCCAGGCCGAGCAGCTCTTTAGAGAGCCTGGCCGAACAAGCAGGTGGGTCGCCGAGAGCGGCGCGGGCGCGAGGCTTTGTGGACGGCCGACTGGTCTCCCGCGCTTCGCCGTGGGCCGAGATGGCGGTCTTGGTGGAGGCGGTATGGAGGCGGCGCGCAACGGCGTTTCCGTCGACGTCGCCCTTTCCTTCGACGAGGAGGCCTTGAGGCGCGGGCCGACTACGATGAATCTGCCGGCGAGCCGGCCGCCGATTACGGCATCGCCATCGAGGCGGGCGCGGTGCGCGTGACGGAGGGCCACGGACGCGGCCGGCAGGCGCGCGTCACGGAGGCACGACGGTCAGGTCGACCGAGGGCTTTCTCGGCATGGCACCGACCGGGCGTCATCGTGGCGAGCCCGGACGGAGGGGGCTCCTTTCGTGGCGCGGATGCGAACGCGCTCTGCGCATCGACCGCAACGAGGCCCAGGCGGCCTGCGATGCCACCTTCTCAAAGAGCAGACCGACGGGCGCGTTTCCCTGGGGGCGGGCATCTGGGAGGCGACTGCTGCGCACCCGGGTGGATCGGTCGCCACGCCTGTTGAGCACTTCGGCCCCTGGGTTTCCCTACCTTGACTGGACAGCGAAGGCGGCCTCGAGGCTCGCCCACGTGCAGCATTCGCGGCACGGGCGACCCGCATCGTGACGTTCGAGCGCGCAGACACGAGGTGTCGTTCGACACGGACGGCGGCGAGGTGCCGCGTGGGCCGAGACGCCGCGGGCGCTCGACGCGGCGCCATACCGCCGGCGGCGGCGCGGGGCGACGGCTCCCGCGAGCGCGGCCGGCTCCGACCCCCTTCCATCGCCATCGAGGTGGGGCGAGGGCTCCGCCCCCCGAGACGTCCACCTTCGACGGAGCGCTCGGATGGCTCGCCTTATCGAGATATCCTCGTTACACGACCGAAATTCACGAGCGGCCACGTACCGAGAATCGACGTCACAACATCCATACGGCGGCCGACTTGCTGAACAATTCCGCCCGGGCCGACGGAGGCGGGAGTGGTCGTTCAACGACACGTGGGCGAGGCGAACGCCGAGCGGGCTTCGGGCGCAGGCGCCATCATCAACGGGAGTACGACGACGCCGTGGGCGGCGGTATCTGCCAGGTGGCCACCACTGTTCAATGCGGTCTACGAGGCGGGCTATCCGTGACCGGCGGCCACAACCACCGTTGCTACATCTCAGAGCTACCCCGGGCGCGACGCTGCCATCGCTGGGACCCCGACCTCGTGGAATGGGAACGACGGCACTTCGGATGTTTTGATGCGCTCGCTACACCGACATCGTCCAGCCTAATCGTTACACTGTACAATCCGGGCTACGTGGTGAGCACCGACGCGGGGGGAGGACCGAGGGGGAGAAGCCCAAGACCAAGACCGAGCGCGACGAGCCATGGCCTGGGCACGAGCTACGTCAAGTTGCCAGGACCGATGGCAGGAAGATCACTATGCACCGCACGGTGACCTCCGACGGAAGCAGCGTGCTTCGAGACCCGTTCTACCTCGACGTACGATCGCTCCCAGGTCGTGGTCGCGGGACCGTCGTGGGGCCGGAGAAGACGCCGACACGTCGCCGGGGACGATGCCGCGAAGGAAGCTACGGACGAGGAAAGGTGACCGACCCGTGTACTTACCACCCGGGAGATCGAAACCATGCCGCGCGAGGAGCTGCGTAAGCTGCAGCGAGCGCATGCGGGAGTCGTTGCGCAACGCCTACGAGGAACGTGCCGCTTACCAGCAGTCCTTCGATGCGGCGGGCGTCGACCCCCGACGACCTCCAGAGCCTCGAGGACTCGCCAGTTCCCCTTCGTCGTGAAGCAGGACATGCGCGACAACTACCCCTTCGGCATGTTCGCCGCCCCGCGAGAACGCCGATGTGGCCGCACATCCCACGCCTCCTCGGGCACGACGGGCCAGGCGACGGTGGTGGGGCGCACACCGCCGTCGGACCTCGCGAACTGGGGCGATTGCTTCGCCCGCGGCATCTGCGCGGTGGCGGCGACGAGAATTCCACCATCCAGGTGTCCCTACGGCTACGGCCTGTTCACAGGTGGTCTGGGGGCGCACGCCGGCGGCGAGGCCATGGGCTGCACCGTCATCCCCACCTCGTCGGGCAACACCGCCGCCAGGTGATGATGAGGGGACTGCAAGACCGACATCCTGGCCTGCACTCCCTACGCCACCCCTGCTTATCGCGGACACGGCCATTGAGATGGGCTGACCCGGCTTCGCAAGTTCAAATCTCCGGCGGCATCTTCGGCGCCGAGCCTGCTCGGAGAACATGCGTCCCGAGGAAATCGCCGACAAGCTGGGCATTCAGTACTGCGATGTGTACGGCCTCTCCGAGATCATGGGCCCCGGCGTGGCCATGGAATGCGCCGAGCGCGGCGGTCTGCATCGCCGAGACCAGTTCTACTGCGAGATCATCGATCCCGGACGCTGGAGGTCCTCCCCGACGGCGAAGTGGGCGAGCTCGTCATCACGACGCTGACCCGCGAGGTGCTCGCCGATGATCCGCTACCGCACCCGCGACGTCACGCGCATCATCCCCGAGCAGTGCGCGTGCGGACGCACCATCGCAAGATCGGGCGTCTTCTGGGCCGCACCGACGGCATGCTTATCATCCGCGGCGTATTGAACGTGTTCCCGTCCCAGATCACAGGTCATCACCGAGTTCCCGGAGATCGCCACCCAGTACCAGATCATCCTCACCATGAACGGCCTGACCGACCATGTGGAGCTGCAGGTGGAAACCCAGGCCGACTTCCCGATCGACGAGGTGCGCCGCCTGAGGATCCGCAACCGTCTGGCCGCCGCCCTCAAGAGCAACCTGCAGGTGGCCGTCGACATCAAGTTCGTGGAGCCCAAGACCATCGCGCGCTCCGAGGGAGGCCAAGCGCGTCATCGACCTGAGAGGGGAGAACCAGTAACATTTCGCAGCTCACCGTTTTTTTCTCGCCAATGAGAAGAGGGGCGCCTCGCCGCGGCTTGCCGCACGTTGGCCGATGCCGACATCAACATGAAGGCCCTGTTCATCGCCGACACCGCCGATTTCGGCATCGTCCGCATCTTCTGCGACACACCGAAACGCGCGGTGGAGGTCTGGGCAGGCGGGCTTCCTGCGCCTCGCTCACGCCGGTCATCGCCGTGTCCGTCGAGGATGCTCCGGCACTTTGGCCGATCTTCTCGGATTCTGCCAAGGGCCTCGATGAACATCGAGTACGGCTACTGCTTCTGCACCGCCGACGGCAAGGCCGTCGACGTGCTGAAGATCGAGGGCGACGGTGCCGAGGCGGTTCCTCGCCGAGGCGGGCTTCGCCGTTCTGGCTCCGGAAGAGGTTTACTGCGTTGACCCTGCTTAGCCCCATCGAAAAACGGCAGTGTGCGCAAGGAGGCGCCCGTCTGTCAAGGCGGGCGCTCGGCTTCGCTTTTGGCTCTGCTGCTGGCGCCGTTTGGGGCGCGCCGGCACGGGCCTTCGCCGACGTGCCGCGGCACCGACGGATCCTGGGCGCCTCCGTCGAGGCGCGCGGGCTGCCGGCGGTTGCCTGTCCGAACGTCACGGCGACCTTCGCTGGTCATGGACGACGAGGGGCACGGTGCTCTTCTCGCGGGGCGCCTCGAGCGGTCGCACATCGCCTCCATCACCAAGATCATGACCGCCATCGTCGCGCTGGACTCCGGCGTGCCCCTGGACAGCACGGTGACGGTGAGCCAGGGAGGCCGCCTCGGTGGGCGAGTCGTCGGCGAGCCTGTGGGCGGGCGACACGCTCCCCTTGAGGCGGCGCTCGCGGGGCTCATGATCCCCTCGGGCAACGACGCCGCCATCGCCATCGCCGAGACTTTGGGCGAGGGATGAAGACCGACGATTCGCAGACCGCCAACGAGGCCTTCGTGGCGGCCATGAACCAAGGCGGCCGAGCTCGGGATGACCGGACGCTGTTCTCCAACCCCCATGGGCTCGACATCGGCGCCTACGACAACGAAATGTACAGCTGCGCCCGCGATGTCGCCCTCATGAGCGCCTACGCCATGGGAAGCGAGACGTTCCGCTCCATCGTGTCGAAGGAGTCCGCCCAGATCACCGTCACGCGCGCGCCGACGGCAAGCCCCAGGTCATCGACCTTCAATCCACCGATCGTCTGCTCGGCACCTACGAGGGAGCCTGCGGCATCAAGACCGGCTACACCGAGGCGGCGGGCAATTCCTTCGCTGGCGCGTGCGACCGCGGCGACGGCCTTTTGTACGCCATCGTGCTGGGCGCGCCCGCCGAGGACGCGCGCTTCCAGGATGCCGAGACGCTGTTCGACTGGGTCTACGACAACCGCGTGAGCTATGCGCTGGCCCACAGCCCCGAGACCGTGGCCTTTGCAGCTGACGGCGGCGCCGAGGTGCCGCTCATCGCCGCGTGTCCCACAGCGCGTGGCCGGACGCACGGTGGCGGCCACCTTCGCCGATCCCTCGGCCGCCGTCGAGGTGTTCGCGCCCGAGGGCAATGTGAGCCAGGAGATCGTCGCCGAGGAGCTGACCGGTTCGGTTGCCGCGGGGGGGATGTCGTGGGCGTCGCCAACTTCTACCAGGGCAACGAACTTGTCGCCCCCAGGACCTCATCGCCTGCGAGGATCTTCGCCGGCCCCCGGTTTTCTCGAGGGCATCGGCATTTGAGGTGGAACCGGCTGTGGGGCAACGACGCCCCGGCACCGACCGAGGTCGTCAACGAGACGCCCCTCATCTACAGCAAGTCATCCTCTCGCGAGGATCATCAGTCCGTTGCGGCCATCGCCGCAGGCGTCTCAGACGACGCTCCGCCGACGGTGCCCGAAGCGGCGGGCGCGGGTGCCGCAGACGCCACCAACGATAAGGAGGTGGGCCATGAGGCGAGCGCTGCCCCGTTTGTTCCCACGAGATTTCACCGAACGACACCGTGTGTCCCACCTGCGGATTCTGCTGCTCGGCGCCACGCAGGCCATGCAGCCGCTCGTCATGAGCGAGACGCCGGCCCAACCGTTGAAAGGGAGAGCGCCCCGGCCCGTGCGACGCTCGTCGTGCGGGGTCCAAGTGGGCATCAGCTCGTGCTCACAGGCAGCCCGTTACCATCGGCCGCAGTCCCCAGTGCACGTCTTCCTGAACGCGCATGCACGCCACCATCGAGCAGGGAGAACGGCTGCACGTCATCCGCGACGCCAACTCGTTCAACGGCGTGTGGGTGAACAACGATTCCGTGGAGGCTCGTGCGCTGCGTCCGGGCGACTTCATTCAGATCGGCACCTTCTGCATGCAGTACGAGGAGAATTAGGGCCGCCGCACGCGACGGCGGGCGCCGAAGGGAGGAAGAGACATATGGAGCTGATGAGCGGCAACGAGGCCATCGCCCAGGGCGCCTGGGAGGCGGGCTGCACCATCGGCGTGGCCTACCCGGGCACGCCGTCGACGGAGACGCTGGAGGCCTTCGCCAAGAAGGAGGGCGTCTACGCCGAGTGGTGCGTGAACGAGAAGGTGGCCGTGGAAGTGGGCATCGGGGCCTCGGCCGCCGGCGCGCGGGTGCTCGCCACCATGAAGCACGTGGGCGTGAACGTGGCGCCGACCCGCTGTTCACGGCCGCCTACACCGGCGTGGGCGGCGGTATGGTCATCTTGGCAGCCGACGACCCGGGCATGTACTCCTCCCAGAACGAGCAGGACTCGCACTACTACGCCCAGGCCGCCGCCATCCCGTGTGCCTCGATCCGGCCGACTCCGCCGAGGCCGCGCTTCACGCGAGAGGCCTACGAGCTGTCCGAGCGCTTCGACGTGCCGGTGTTCATCCGCTCCACGGTGCGCGTGTCGCACACGAAGACGCCCGTCGAGGTGGGGAGCGCGCCGAGGCGCCGGCGAGGCCCTATGAGAAGAATCCGGCGAAGTGGGTCATGATGCCCGCCTTTCGCCAAACCGCGCCGCCTCGTGCAGCTGGATCGCATCGATAAGCTGCGCCAGTGGGTGGAAACCTGCCCCTACAACGAGGTGGGGAAGGGAAAGGGCGCTGTGGGCATCGTCTGCGCCGGCGCGGCCTACCAGCACGTGGCCGAGGCGCTCCCGGACGCGAGCATCTTCAAGCTCAGGGGTCACCTGGCCCCTTCCCGCGGCCGCGCTGCGCGATTTCGCCGATTCCGTCGAAGCCGTGTACGTCGTGGAGGAGGGCTCGGAGTACCTCAAAGACGCCGTGCGGGCCTGCGGGGTGCCGGTGAGCGAGACGCCGTGCCCTGCCGCGGGCCGGCGAGCTGTCGCCGGGGCTCGTGCGCGCGCGCTTCGGCCTGAGCAGCCGCCCCATGCGCCGGCTGCGACCGATCTGCCGGGACGCCCTCCGGCGTTGTGTCCGGATGCCCCCATCGCCTCGTGTTCAAGGAGCTCTCGAGGATGCGGGCCATCGTGACCGGCGACATCGGCTGCTATACCTTGGGCGCCCTGCCGCCGCTTTCGGCCATGGACACCACGGTGGACATGGGGCCTCGGTCTCCATGGCTCACGGCTTCGAGCTGGCGCTGGCCGACACGGAGCATCGTCCCATCGTCGCCGTCATCGGGGACTCCACGTTCGCCCATTCGGGCTTGAGCTCGCTCATCTCCACGGTGTACAACCGCGGCGCCGGCACGGTGTGCGTGCCGACAACCGCACCACCGCCATGACGGGGCGCCAGGGCAACCCTTCAACGGCGTGACCCTGCAGAACCGGCCCAGCCGCGAGTTGAACATAGAGGCCGTGGTGGCTGCCCTCGGCGTCGAGGATGTGCGCGTGGTCGATCCCAACGATGCCGCCGCCGTGCGACGGGCCCTCGGCGAGGCCACGGGCAGCGACGACATTTCGGTCATCGTGTTTCGCTCGCCCTGCGTGCTGCTCGAGCGCCACGTAGAGCCGCCGCTGTTCGTGAGCGACTCCTGCACGGCCTGCGGCGCCTGCGTGACCCTGGGCTGTCCGGCCCTCGGCCGCGACGAGACAGGCCGTGCGCTCATCGATCCCGCGCTGTGCATCGGCTGCGGCCACTGCACCCAGTACTGCCGCTTCGACGCCATCGTCCAGGAATAGGAGGCCGTTTATGGAAAATGCCACTAAGACGGTGCTCTTTGTGCGGTGTGGGCGGCCAGGGAACCATCCTCGCCGCCGATTTGCTCGCCTTCAGCTGCATGAAGGCGGGGCTGCAGGTGAAGGTGTCGGAGATTCACGGCATGGCCCAGCGCGGCGGCGCCGTCACCACGGTGGTGCGCGTGGGCGAGGACGTGAAATCCATGGTATCGGACGCGGGATGCGCCGATGTCGTCGTCGCCTTCGAGACCACCGAGGCCCTCCGCAATCTGCCCCAGCTCAAGGAGGGCGGCTCGCTCATCGTCAACGATGGGCCATCCGGCCCCTGCCGGTGCTCACCGGTGCCGCCTCGATGCCCGAGAACGCCCGGGAGCGTCTGCGCGAGGCCGGGGCTCTGCTCATCGACGCCGACGCCATCGCGCGGGCGGCCGGCAACGCCAAATGCGCCAACGTGGTGCTCGTGGGGGCCTTGGCCGCACGGCCTCGATATTCCCTGTCGAGGTGTGGGAGGAGACCGTGGCCGAGCGCGTGCCGCAGAAGACCGTCGAGGCGAACCTCGCCGCCCTGCGCGCGGGCCGAGCCGTCATCGAGAACGAGGAGGGAGAATAGCATGACCGTTTCCCAGATCAGCGTATTTCGCCAACAGCCGCCCGGGGCACATGAACCGGGTGCTCGACCTCTTCGAGGGCGCCGGCGTCTCCGTGCGCGGCTTCTCCGCCGCCGATACGGGGAGTACGGCATCCTCCGCTTCATCGTCGATAAGCCCGGAGGCGGCCATGGAGGCGCTTTAAGGGCGCCGGCTGCGCTTGCGTCGTCTCCCCGGTCATCTGCCTGAAGCTCGTCGACGACGCCCGGCGAGCTCTCGCGGGTCATGGGCGTGCTCGCCAAATGCGGCATCAACGTGGTCTACAGCTATTCCATGATCTCCACCTACATCGTGCTCTCCACAAGCGAGCCGGAGCGCGCCCAGGCGCTTCTGGCCGATGAGCCGGTGGAGCTCATTTCCCAAGAGGACATCGCGCGCATCGTCGCCGAGCGCGCCGCGAAGGAGGCGTAAGGGCGCATGAGCGAGGCAATGGATCCCATCGACGTGACAAAGAAGGGCGCTGCGCTGGCCGCCGCCGAGGCGGGACGGTTCGACGCCCTGCCCATTTACAAACCGGAGATCGAGTGCGCCTCCCGCGAGGACATCCGCGCCCTGCAGCTGGAGAAGCTGAAAGAGACCGTGGCCTACGCCTACGAGCGCGTGCCCTACTACCGCCAGAAGCTGGACGAGATGGGCGTGGCGCCGAGCGACATCCAGACGCGAGGACGCGCGCAAGCCCCCTTCACCGATAAGGCCGTGCTGCGCGAGACCTTCCCTTTTGGCCTGTTCGCGGTGCCGCTGGACGACATCCGCGAGCTGCACTCCTCGTCGGGTACCACGGGAAAGCCGGTGGTGGTGGTGGGCTACACCGACGACGACATGGACGTGTGGAGCGACTGCATCGCACGCCGGCGCAGATGGCGGGCGTCGTGCCCGGGGACATCGCCCAGATGGCCTTCGGCTACGGCATGTTCACCGGAGGTTTCGGCCTGCACTACGGGCTGCAGCGCCTGGGCTGCGCCATGATCCCCGCGGGCTCGGGCAACACCGAGCGCCATATCCAGATGATCGAGGACTACGGCACCACCGTGCTCGTGGCCACGCCCTCCTACGCCATGCACATCTGCGAGGTGGGGGAGAAGATGGGCTACGATTGGGAGAAGTCCCCCCTGCGCGTGGGCCTTTTCGGCGGCGAGCCCTGCCCGCCGGGCCTGAAAGCCGAGATCGAGCGGCGCATGCACATCGTCTGCACCGACAACTACGGCCTCACCGAGGTCATGGGGCCGGGGTCTCCGGCGAGTGTCTGGCCGAGCGCTACCAGCAGCATATCGCCGAGGATCACTTCCTGTGGGAGGTCATCGATCCGGAAACCGGCGAGCCGGTGGGCGAGGGCGAGATGGGGAGTTTCGTGCTCACGCCCCTTTGCAAGCAGGGCATTCCGGTGCTGCGCTACCGCACCCACGATTGGACCGCCGTGCACACCGAGCCCTGCGCCTGCGGCCGCACGCTGGCCCGCATGGACAAGGTGCGCCCTGCCCGACGACATGCTCATCATCCGCGGGGTCAACGTGTTCCCCTCGCAGATCGAGGACGTGCTCACGGGCATCGAGGAGGTCACGCCCCATTACCATATCATCGTGGAGACCCGCGGCGGCATGGACGCGCTCATCGTGGAGACCGAGCTGCGCCCCGAGGCCTTCCGCGACTCCTTCGAGGCCATGGGACGCCCTGCGCGCCCGTATCGCCGAGAAGCCAAGGGCACGCTGCTCGTGGCGCCAGAGGTGCGCCTGGTCGAGCTCGGCGGCATCGAGCGTGCCATCGGCAAGGCCAAGCACGTCGACGACCGGCGCGAGAAGTAGCCCGGTTTTAAGACTGCGCCGGAAAGGTTTCATTGGCTATGACGGAAAGCGGAGCGACAGAGGCGACACCTGTTGTCGGCCGCTTCGCGCCGTCGCCGACCGGGCGCATGCACGCGGGCAACATCTACGCAGCGCTCATCGCATGGCTCGTGGCGAAGTCCCAGGGCGGGCACATGGTACTGCGTATCGAGGATTCGACCGCGAGCGCTCGAAGAGCGTCTACATCGACCAGATCCAGCGTGATTGAGACCCTGGGACTCTTCTGGGACGAGGGGCCGTACCTCCAGCATGATCGCGACGAGGCCTATGCCGAGGCATTCGGGCGCCTTGAAGCCCGGGGCTTTTGTACCCGTGCTTTGCACGCGGCCGACCTTCACGTTGCCTCGGCGCCCCACCGGGGCGAGAAGCTCGTCTATGCCGGCACCTGCCGCCATCTGTCGGACGCGGAGGTGGAGGCGCGCTGGGCAGCGGGACGCACGCCGGGCTGGAGAGTTGCCGTGGACAGCCGCACGATCGCCTTCGAAGACCTCGTTCAGGGAACCTACGCGCAAAAGCTCGACCGCGACTGCGGCGACTTCCTCATACGCCGCCGCCCGACGGCGCGTTCGCCTATCAGCTGGCAGTGGTGGTGGACGATGCCGCCCAGGGCGTCAATTCGGTCGTGCGCGGCGTCGATCTGCTTTTGCTCCACCGCGCAGCAGCGCTACCTCCAGGATCTTCTCGGGCTGCCGCACCCCGCCTATGCGCACGTTCCGCTGCTTGTGGCCGAGCAGAACCGGCGCCTCTCGAAACGCGATCGGGACGCGGCCTTAGACGAGCTGCTGGCCCGGTTCGGAAGTCCGCGAGCCGTCATCGGACATATCGCGGCGGTGGCGGGGCTTGTTCCCGAAGAGGCGCCGGCGACGCCGGAAGAGCTGCTGAAGGACTTCTCGCTGGAGCGTTTTCGCGACGGACTGCCCGATCTCGTGCAGATTCCCTGGCGCTCCTAAAGCAGGAGGGAGGCGGCGTAGAATGCGCCCAGAGCCACGTTCACGCTGCAGATCTGGCCCATGGCGCCGATACGCGTGGGCGCCGCGAGCGGATTTTTCCACAGGCCCATCATGAGGGGGTAGCAGCCGAGCGCCAAGAAGGGAGCACGACGATGCCCCGGGGGAACCAAATGCCGACGATGGCGAGGATGGCGAGAACCCAAACGACCATGAGGGCGTGGTAGAGGGCGCGCGCCCTTTCGCGGCCCAGCAACACCGGCAGGGTGCGGCGGGAGGCCTCGATGTCCTTTCGATATCGCAGGTGTTGTTCGTCATCATGATGAGGCCCACGCCGATGATCGTGGGCGTGGCCCAAAGGAGCGCTATGAACGTGAACGTGCCCGAGAGTACCTGGTAGCATGCCAGCGGAATAAGACCGCCCATAACGATGCCGCTCACCGCCTCGCCGACGGGAAGGTAGGAGAGAGGCGTCTTGCCTCCGGAGTACATCACGACGATGACGGCCCGATAAGCGCGATGACGAGGGGGGACAGGACCCGCTTTCCAAATAACGTACAGGCTGAGCAGGAAGGCCACGGTCAGAAAGCCGATGGCCAGCCCGAGGGCCGAGCGCGGATTGACGTCGTTGTAGACGAGCACCGAGTCTGAGGCCTCCACGTTGTCCTCGGCTGTATCGGTTCCCTTGATGAAGTCGAAGTAGTCGTTGAAGGTGTTCACGGACGCCTGCATGAGGATGCAGATGAGGAGCAGAAGCCACGCCATGCCCACGTCCAGCGACCCGGTGTTGGCCAAGGCGCAGGCGGCGGCCACGAGCACGGATACGATGGCCGCCGGCCAGGTATGGGGCGCGGCCAGTTGAAGAGCGAGGCGAGGGGAGAGGGGAGTCGTCGCCCCCGCTGTTCGTTTTGTATGGGAACCCATGTTCGATTTTCTTTTCGTCGCGAGAAGCATTGTCGATTACCTGGCATTATAGAAGAAGGGCGCCCCAATGGAGCGCCCTTCAAAGGGTTTGCGCGTTGACGGCGCGTTTAGTTGGTCATCAGCGCGGGCCGCGATGTCGCCCGAGGTGGACGAGGCCGGCTCCCCAGGTTCCGTCGACCTTGGTGTAGGTGATGGTGATGGGCTGGGTGGCCGCCAGCTCGACGCCGTCGAGGGAGCCGATGACGATCTCGCCGATCTTCTGTTGATCTCGTCGTTGGAGAGAGCGGCAAGAGCATCGGGATCGGCGGTGACCTCGTCCACGGCCGTCTGCAGCGCCTGCAGGTAGCCGGTATAGCTCTTGCAAGTAAGGGTGATCTGGGCCGTGGCGCTGTCGCCGTCGACATTGATCGAGTCGATCGCGTAATCGAAGCCGCTCAGGTAGGGACTTCATGAACTCGACGCCGTCGATGCCGTAGACCGAAAGCTGGCTCATGTCGATGGACTCGGAGAACTCGTTGACGAACGCGTCGTCGATGTTTTTGATGCTGTCCAGTTCGGACGCGAGCGATGCGCGGATGGCGTCTTCATCGCTCGTGCCGCCCGAGCAACCGGCCAACCCGACCATTCCAATGGAAAGCGTCAAAAGAGCAGCGAGAACCACTAGAAAACCCTGTATAGTTGATCGTGATTTCGATTTTACATAATCCATATTATCAGCCTTTCTTGTCAATCTTTTCAGAAGCCCCTCCAACTTGAAACATTTTACCGTATATGGAAGGTGTTTAGCCCTCAGGCATTGCCGCTGCCGCCGGATGGCTGCGCGGTGATGGTGGCGCCCCGCCGAGGATCGAGGTGAAGTCTCCCGTTTGCATGGCCTCCATGAGCACGGGCATCATGAGCGCGATGCCGACGATGTTGACGATGAGCGCAATGGCGCTGATGGCGAGACCCCAGATAAGCGTCTGGCGTACCGTGGCGGCATAGACCTTCTGGCGACCATCGACATCGTCTATCACGTGCTTGATCTTAACGAAGCCGACAATGGCGCAGACGAGGCCCACCGTGCCAGCATCACGCCGCCGATGATGAAGGAGACTGACCTGCAATGGCGGCTACCGTCGAGAGCGTGCGGGCGGATTTCAGGTCGGCGTCGATGAGCGCCCGTCTCTGATCCTGCGAGGGCTCCGTCGACGGCTCGGGTCGCTGGGGATTTTCGGGAGTCGTCTCCGGAGCTCCCCAGCTGCTGGGGGCTCGGGCGTTTCTTCGGGTTTTCGAATCGCGGTGATCGGTCATAAAGGACACTCTTCTAGGAAAGGCCGCTGCTTCCGAAGCCCTGCCCGCGCGAGCTCGGGAAGCTCATAAGTGTTATGTAAAGTAATGGTGGGGGTAGCGATGATCACGAGTTGGGCGATGCGCTCGCCCTTTCGTAATTGAACACCTCCGTTGATCGAGATTGATGAGCGGCACCTGATCTCCCCCCGGTAGCCGCTGTCTATGAGGCCCGGGGCGTTCACGATGGAGATGCCCTGTCGTGCCGCCAGGCCGCGTTTCGGGGAATGATGAGCCCCGCATAGCCCTCGGGAACGGCTAAGGCGATACCGCAGGGCACGAGTGCCCGCTCGAAGGGCAAAAGCGTGCCGCCCTCGGCGGCGCGCAAATCGAGACCCTGCACGCCCGGACGGGCGTAGGCGGGCGCTTCCAGGGTCCGTCGAGCTGCTTGAAAAGAACGTCCATGGATCAGCCCAGCTCTTTCAGGGCCCGGAGAACTCCTCCACATTCTGAAATCCTTGTAGACGCTGGCGAAGCGAATATAGGCAACGTCATCCAGAGTGGCCAGACGGGCCAGTACCAAATCGCCCAAATCGCGCGATTTGATCTCGTTGCGCTGACTCGATCGCAATTCCGCCTCGATGCTCGTGATGAGTCCGTCGATCTTCTCGGGCGTGATGGGATCGTTTCGCGCAGGCGATGAGCAATCTCGCATGAGCTTCGCGGTTGAAGACCTCCGATGAACCGTCGGCCTTGATGACGAGAATGGGATTTTCGGCGAGCCGCTCGTAGGTGGTGAATCGCGGGCCGCACTGCAGGCATTCGCGACGGCGCCGGATAGAGGCGCCGTCGTCGGCCGATCGCGAGTCGACGACTTTCGATTCCTGGTAGCCACAGGAAGGACAGCGCATAGGTTCTCCTTCTCACTTTGATAAGTTGATTGCTTATCATACCCTATCAGACCTAGCGCGCTCCCCTCTTCAAAACATTGCTACCTTCACGACACCCGCCCTCGACGCTCTAGGCGAAGAAGATGAGGAATGACGCGATGGTGCTGAGCGTGAAGGCTATGGAAAATTCGATGCGTGCCATTTTTACTCCTGACCTTCTTGCGTAGAACCTTTGTTCGCAGTTATAATAGAGTGAACAAAGGTTCACGTCAAGAGATTTTTCAAACAAATGTACGCTTTTGTGAAAGGATGCGCTATGACCCAGAAAGTGACCAAGCGGCAACAGGCGGTTCTCGACTGCATCGAAGCGTGCATTCGCGAGAAGGGCTACGGTCCTACGGTGCGCGAGAGGTGTGCCAGAGTTTGGGGCTCTCCTCCCCTTCCACCGTCCATGTCCATTTGAAGGCACTTGAAGACAAGGGCTTCATCAAGCGCGACCCTTTAAATCCCGCCCATCGCGCTTACCTATCCCATCGAGGAGGTTCCTCCCTGTCACGGCTTTCGCGGCCGCCTACAGCAAGCTCGTCAATGTGCCCTTGGTGGGCAACGTGGCCGCCGGCTCCCCTATTCTCGCCGAGGAGAACATCACCGACACCATCACGCTGCCCACCGATATCGTGGTCGGCGATGCCCCCTCCTTCATGCTCTCGGTGCGCGGCGAGTCCATGATCGAGGCCGGCATCAACGATGGCGACTACGTGGTTGTGAAGGAGCAGCCGGTGGCCAACAACGGCGATATCGTCGTGGCCATCATCGACGACGGCGCCACCGTCAAGCGCTTCTTCCGCGAGGCCGACCATATCCGCCTGCAACCGGAGAACTCGACGATGGATCCCATCATCACCACGGACCATTGCCGGCAAGGTGGTGGCCGTGTTTCGGCGCCTGTAGCGCCTTCTGCCGCGCCGATAGGCCGCGAGTCCTCCCCTTTTCGAACGTGCCGCTGCGCCGGTTCCCCTGCTCCGGATGCGAGGATCCGGAGCAGGGGCGCCTACCTTTCGTTTCTGGAGCGGTGGTTTCAGGGGCGTCGACGTCTGAGACAAGGTAAAGGGGGAGAACGCGCTGACGAAGGAAGGGGCCGCGAGCAGTTGCAGGCGCGTGCCTGTGGCCTCGTGGGTTTCGGAGATGATGTGGCAGCGCTCGTGGGCCAGCGATACCAAATCCCCCCGTTGGTACGGCACGAGCACGTCCAGCTTGGCGTCGGCGGACGAGGCGACGCGGGCGATGGCGCCCACGAGTTCCCTATGCCCTCTCCAGAGCGGGCGGACACGAACCGGGCGCTCGGATAACGCCTTTAAGGCCGGCCAGCGTCCGGCGTCCAGCAGATCGCATTTGTTGAAAGTGGCGATCGTGGGAATGCTCTGGGCCCCTATCTGGTCGAGCACCTCGCACACGGCCTCGATCTGCCCCTCGAACTCCGGCGAGGAGGCGTCGATCACGCAGGATGAGGTCGGCTCCGGTGATTTCGTCGAGCGTCGACTTGAAGGCCCGACCAGGGTGGTGGGCAGCTTGGATGAAGCCGACGGTGTCGGTGACGGTGACCTCGCGGCCCTCGGGCAGTTCGAACTTGCGGGTGGTGGAGTCCAGCGTGGCGAAGAGCTTGTCGTAGCTGAGCACGTCGGCATCTGGTGAGCCGGTTGATGAGCGAGCTTTTCCCGGCATTGGTATAACCGGCCAGTGCCACTTTGAACATGCCGCTGCCGTACCGGCTCACGCTGCAACGAGCGCACGTCGGACAGACGCTCAAAGCTCGCGGCGAATGCTCGTGATGCGCTTGCGCACCATGCGGCGGTCCACCTCCAGCTGGCTTTCGCCCTCACCGAAGCGGGATCCCACGCCGCCTCCCATGCGGTTCGAAGCGAGGTGGGCTCCACATGCCGCGCAGGCGCGGGTACAAGTACTGGTTCTGGGCGACGCACCTGCAGACGCCCCCTCCTGGGAGGTGGCGTGCAGGGCGAAGATGTCCAGAATGAGGGGCCGTACGGTCGATGACCTTCACGGATTTGTCCATGACCTTCTCCAGATTGGCCTGCTGGGAAGGTGTCAGCTCATCGTCGAAGATGACGAGGTCGGCCTCGTGCGACCGTGCCAGCTCGGCGATTTCGTCGGCCTTGCCCAAAGCCGACGAAGGTGCGCGGGTTGGGCGCGTCCAAGCGCTGGGTCGTCGTGGCCACCACATCGGCTCGGCCGTATCGGCCAGTGACGTTCCAGTTCGGCCAGGGAAGATTCCAAGGGGCCACGGCAGCCCCGGGCGCTCGACGCCTCCACGAGAACGGCGCGCTCGGGTGGCAGCTCCTCGGCCTTGGTGGCCGGACCCCTTTGGATGACGGATTCGTATTCGGTCATAGCATGCCTTTTTGCTTCAAGTAACGACGGATCCCATGAGGGGAAGGCGGTGCAAGTGGTCGTTACAGGCGCATGAGCATCACCTCCTTAATCGTGGCGCGGCGTTGCGCCGGTGAAACGGGGGCTATCATAACAACAGCAGCGCCGGAGAAGCTCACGGCAGCAACAATGGTTCCCGAGAAGCTCTCCGTTGCCGGTCCCGTCATGGATATCGTGCCATCCTCGTTCCAGCAGATGCAGTAGGCCGCCGCTCAACAGGAGATCGTTCTCCCCTGCCGGCTGACCGACAGAGGCAGGCGGCCGTGTTGGCGGCGCAGGCGCCGGTGCCGCGAGGCCAAGGTCTCGCCGCAGCCCTCTCCCATACGCGCATGGCGATGCCCTCATCGGTGACGGAGGCGAACTCGACGTTGGTTTTCTCGGGAAATACGGGATGCGTCCTCGAAGAAGGGGCGGGAAGGCCGGATGCGCAGGGGTCGAGAGGGATTTCTCAGCACCAGCGGGGAACAGCTCGTCGGGCAATGCCGCCCAATCGTCCACGAGGTGACGGCGTGGGGGTTTCCCATGGAGACGCACACGAATTCGAAGGTTCCCCCGACGGCGAATCGAGGGCAGATGCCCCACATAGGGGCGCACCATCGGTCGCGCGGGAGTCCGGCGCGGCATCGACGGGCACGAGCACGGGGAATCCAAGATGGGCGCGCCCATGTTCACGGTCGCCTCGGTCATCTTCCTTCGCATCCACGGAAAAGGCGATAGCGGGCCGGCCAGGGTGTCGGCCAAGGCTTCGCCTGAGGCAACGTCCGCCAGCTCGCGATCGACGAGGTACTTGGCGAAGCAGCGCACGCCGTTGCCGCACATTTGGGCCGGGCGTGCCGTCGGCGTTGATGTAGGATGTAGCCGTCTCCCCTTTCCGAGAGAGCCGGCTGCACGAGGATGACGCCGTCGGCCGATGCCGAAGTGGCGGTCGCACGATACGACACCTGCTCGTCGGTCAGGATCAAGAGCGCAGTCGCGATCGTCGATGAAGACGAAATCGTTCCCGAGACCGCAATTCTGGCGAAGGACAACCCATGGGACGCTCCTTTTTAGGCGGCAATTGAGGGGGCGGTTTCCTCCTCGACGATTCCGGAAGGGCCGCTTCAACCATGGTAGGAGTCCAATGTTTCCAACTGGGAAAGAATCTCGGCGGCCACGGCTTCGGCATCGCCGACATCGGCGTTCACCCAGCGGATGCGCTTATCGCGGCGGAAACCACGTACGCTGGTTTTTGCCGTAGCGGTGGCGCGTGGCCGTCTTGATGGCCTGCACGGCCTCCTCTAGCGTGATGTTCCCATCCAGCGCCCGACGATCTCCTTTGTATCCTGATGGCCTGGGCATGACGCCGTCGCGGAATCCGGCGGCCAGCAGGCCCCGCACCTCGTCGACGAGCCCTGCGGGCCACCATGGCATCGACCCGGGCGTCGATGCGCTCGTTCAGATAAAGTTTGGCCCCACGGCCAGCCCGAATTGCACGGCTGGAACGAAGGGCGCCACGGTGGCGAGCCGCTGTTTCTGCTCGGCGTAGCTGGCACCTCCTCCAAAGCTCGAAGGCACGCACGACGCGCCGCACGTTGTTGGGGTGGGATGACGGCGGCGCCAGGGATCGCGCGCCCAGCGCCTCCTCCACAGGGCTTGGTTGCCGTGTTCTCCGCATAGGCGGTCCAGCGTTCGCGGACGGGGTTTTTCCACCTGGTCGCCCTTTGGGGAAGGCGAAGTCGTCGATGGCCGCCTGCACGTACTGGCCGGTGCCGCCGCAGAGCACCGCTCTCTTGCCGCGGGCGTCAATATCGCGAATGCAGTGCCGGGCGAACGCCTGGAACAGGGGCCGCCGAGTAGGCTCGCCGGGATCAACGAGATCGAAGCCGTGATGGGGCACGCGGCGCTCAGATGCGGGAAAGCTTTGCCCGTGCCGATGTCCATGCCCCGGTAGATCTGCATGGAATCGGCGTCACCACTTCCCCGCCGAGGCGCTCGGCGACGATCTGGGCCGCGTCGGTCTTGCCCGAGGCCGTGGGCCCCACGATGGCGATGACGGGTGCGGAAAGCTCAAGCATGGACGATCGTGCCCGAGAGATACCAGGTGCGGGCTTCCTCGATGGTCACGGGCACGATGCGCCCCACCAAAGACGTCGCGTCCGCACCAGCGGGCACCGGCGCGTGAACGGTCTGGTTCTTCGGGCTCTTGCCGGCCAAGATGGAATCGTCGCGCTTGGACGTGCCCCTCGACCAGCACGGGCACCGTGGCGCCGAGCTCTGCCTGGTTCGCCTCGAAGGCCTTGCGTTGGACGAGATCCACGAGCCGGTCGAAGCGCTCCTGGATGACGTCGCGGGGCGTGTCGTCGTCCATCTCCGCAGCAGGGGGCCCTCGCGCTTGGAGTAAATGAACGTGAACACCTGGCTGTAGCCGACTTCCTCCACGAGGCGATAGGTGTCCATGAAGTTCTCTTCGGTCTCGCCGGGAAATCCCACGATGATGTCCGTGGACAGGGCGATGTCGGGACGGGCGCGGCGAAGCTTCTCGATAAGGCCGAGGTAGTGCTCGCGGGTGTAGCGGCGGTTCTGCGGCCGGAGAGGATGGTTCGAGCCCGACTGCACGGGAAGGTGCAGCGCCCGGCATGAGCGAGGGCAGCGTGGCGAACAGCCCGATGACCTCGTCGGTGAGATCCTTCGGGTGACTCGTCGTGAAGCGGAGCGCTCGATGCCCGCGGCGTCCACGGCCCGGAAGGACATCCGCGAAACCGCGGCTCGCCGTAGAGGTCGCGCCCGCTGTAGGAGTTCACGTTCTGCCCCAGCAGCGTGATCTCCTTGACGCCCGCTTCCGCATAGGAGCGCGCCTCGGCGGCGATGTCGTCCAGGGGCTGCGACTCGCGCCCGCGGACGTAGGGGCACGATGCAGTAGGAGCAGAAATTGTTGCATCCTACGGTGATGGGGCAGCCACGCCGCCCAGTCGTGCTTCGCGCACCGTGGGCAGGGCGGAGGGAGAACCCGCCCCCCTCAATCACTTCGGCGGCGCGGCCGTGCTGCTCGATGGCGCGTCGGAGAAGCCCCGGCAAAGAGCCCAGATTAGTGAGTGCCGAAAAACCACATCGAGATGGGGAAGCGCCGCAAAGCAGCTTGTCGCCGTCGCGCTGGCCGATGGCAGCCGCCTACGGCGATGTAGCGCTTTGTCGGGGGCGTGCCGTCGCGCAAGGGGGATGTTCTTCTGGCGGAGGCGACCTGCCCGTAGAGCCTCGTGTCGGCAGCCCGCGGACGCAGCACGTCATGAACACGACGATGTCCGCCTCCTCGATGGTTTCGACGGGCAGCGAGCCCAGGCCCTCATGCCGGCGACCCGCTCGGAATCGTGCTTGTTCATCTGGCAGCCGAAGGGTGGATGCAGAAACGAGTTCCTCGAAGACGTTGCTCATAGCAAAACCTCTAATGAACCGCGGCCGCATCGACGATGGGGCGATCGCGCAGGCGGCGCCCTGCGGCTCGACGGCGAAGCGGATGGCCGTGCGGTACTCGCCGTCGATGACGATGTCCGCGAAGGAGGGGATGCAGCAGATCTCGATGCCCACCGGCGAGAGGAACCCGGGGAGATGGCCACGGCCACAGCCTGGTTCACCGCACCGGCCCCACGGCTTGAATTCCACCGACGCCCTCGTTTGATCCCACGGCGATGGCGCCGGCAACGGAGGCGGGAGACGATTTGGAGGATACTTTGAGGCACCCGATGGAGGGCTTGGTTTCAGTGGTAGACACAGCTGGTCCTTGTCGTTTGTGGTGCGGTTCTTCTCTGGATGTGGTTCGTTTAGCGGGCGCCCGTGGCGCCTTCAGCCCGAATATTCTACCTGTTGCACCCGAGTGGCGCAACCGCGCGCTTCCTTAGAGCGACGCGGATGGGAACGGTGATGCGGATGGCTTCCTGGCCCACGATGACCTCCGCCTCGCCCACCGCTTCCAGATAATATCGTTTCCGCCACGGGCCTCCATGAGCTTTCGGCCGATGCCGCGCTTCAGCGCATCGATGTCCTCGGGAGCCAGACGCAGGAGCGGGCGTTCTTAGAATTTCGCCGGCGCTCGGATGGGCGATGGGCCTGCCGCGGAACGATTCGGCGGCCAAACGCTCGTTAAGGGGTCGAGCGCAGCGATGGCCCCTGTCGAGAATGCGTCGGGCCGAGCGCTCGGAGAGCGGCCCCCAGGGCCCGCAGCGGTCCGCGAGGTCATCGGGGCCGGCGGCCAGGGCGAGGCGCTTGACGAGGGGATTCCCGTGCCGTCGCCCCCGAAGCGCGCACGGCCGGGGAGAGCGAGGCGAGGCCCAGTTGGTACAGCGTCGCTGCCACCTCCACCGGGGTGCCGAGGTACACGGAGAGGTCGCCGCGGTGCTCCAAGGCGAATTCCGCGGCCGTGCGCACGATGTTCTTGGGGCCGCGCATCGCCCACGAACCGGAAGGCTCCTGCTCGAAACGGGGGAAACGTCGACTGATCCGCCTTCTCGGCGAGGCTTTCGGTGTCGGTGGCGACCGTGAGGCTGGTGCCTGAGTCCCGGCTCCGATTGCAGCACCCGGGCCTCTTCGGCGTTCACGGAGATGAGTAAGGGCCATGCTGCGCCCGTGCATGCCCCTTGTCCATATGCGCGCTATCGAGTTTCGAAGTGACGCGCGGTTCGAAGATGCGCTCGTGCTGGGCAGCGGGAATGCCCCTGTCCGTCGTCGAGGACGGTGAGCAGGCGTTCGTTGCCGGTCTTCTGAGTGGCGAGGAAGATGCGGCTGGCGCCGGCATCGCGGGCGTTGCGCAGCATCTCGATGACAACGTCCCCCTCGAGCGGATGTCCTGGGCGGCCTGGCGTCGTTCGGCCTCGGAGGACCGGCGGGACGAAGCCGTCTCCCGAGGTCATCCTCGACCCGGAGACGGCTCTCGCCGCACATCGTCTATGAAATCGCTGAGGGTATCGCCTTCCATGGCCTACTTGGCGTAGTCGACCGCGCGGCTCTCGCGGATGACCACGACCTTCACCTGGCCGGGATACTGCATCTCGTTCTCGATCTGCTGGGCGATGTCGTGCGCGAAAACGACGGATTCGGCCTCGTCCACCACTTCCGGCTCTACCATGACGCGAACCTCGCGGCCTGCCTGGATGGCGTAGGTGCGCTCGACGCCCTTGTGCGAGTTCGCGATCTCCTCGAGCTTCTCGAGGCGCTTCACGAAGCGTCCAGCGTCCTTGCGGGCACCGGGACGGGCAGCGGAGACGGCGTCGGCGGCCTGAATGAGCACATCGACGACGGAGTTGGCCTCCACATCGTTGTGATGGGCCTCGATAGCGTGGACGATCTCGGGCGCTCGCCGAAGCGGCGGGCCAGGTCGGCGCCGATGACGGCGTGGCTGCCCTCGACCTCGTGGTCGACGGCCTTGCCCAGGTCGTGCAAAAGGCCGGCTCGCTTGCCGGGATGGGGTCGAGCCCAGCTCGAGGCCATGACCGAGGCCAGATAGGCCACTTCGAGCGAATGGTTCAGCACGTTCTGGCCGAACGAGGTGCGATAGCGCAAACGTCCCAGGGTGTTGACGAGCTCGGGTGGAGATCGTGGATGCCCGCATCGAACGTGGCCTGCTCGCCGGCCCGTGCACCCGCTGTTCACCAGCTTGACGGCGGCCTTGTCGTACATCTCCTCGATGCGCGCGGGGTGGATGCGCCCGTCGGCGATGAGGTTCTCCATGGTGACGCGGCCGATCTCGCGGCGCACCGGGTCGAAGCAGGAGATGGTGACGCACTCCGGCGTGTCGTCGATGATGAGGTTCGATGCCGGTCAGCTGCTCGAAAGAGCGGATGTTGCGGCCCCTCGCGGCCGATGATGCGGCCCCCCTTCAGATCGTCGGAGGGGATATGGATGGTGGACACCGTGCTCGGCGGAGTGGTCGGCGCGCACGCGCTGGATGGCGAGGCTCAAGATCTCACGGGCCTTCTTGTCCGCCTCGGCCTTGGTACGCGTCTCGGCATCGCGAATGATGACGGCCGATTCGCGGGTGACCTCGTCGTGGATAGTCTCCAGCAGCTCCTCTTTGGCCTCCTGGGGGCTCATGCCGGCGCAGCGCGCTCGAGGGCCTGGTTGATCTCGATCTGGGCCTCCTCGCGATGGCGCTCGATGGCATTCTCGGCCTTCGACATCGCGCTCGCGGCGCTCGACCTGTCCTGCAAAGACGAGAGCTGGTGCTCGCGGGCATCCAGCGACTCGACGCGGCGATCGAGGGATTCCTCGCGCTGGGCGATGCGGTTCTCGGCAGAGCGCACCTCGCGCATGCGCCCTTGTTCTCCTTCTCCATCTCCTGCTTGTAGCGAAGGGCCTCGTCCTTGGCTTCCACGGCGGCTTCACGTCGGAGCGTCTCGGCTTGCTTCTTGGCATCCTCGACCAGGCTTCGGCCTCGCGGGCAGCGTTCTTGGATGAGGAGCTGGCAATGAGTCGGTTGACGATGAAACCGAGGACCAAGCCGATGACGATAGCGACGATCAAAAGCACGGATCGTGATGGGATCCATGGCTGTTTCCTCCTTTCATCTGGGCTTTCATACCCATTTCATGTCATAAAAAATGCCCGTGGCCGGGCATGAGCATAACTGCGCGAAGATACGAGGAATATGAAATTCTCTATCTTGAATGCCGGGAGGGCACGTATGCTCTAAAGCCACGGCTCACAGTATAGCGTAAGGCCGCGGCTTTAGACAGACTCTAGTGGGTTTGTGTCATGAATGGCCCATCGAACCGCACATCAGGCCGCGTTCTTGCTCCTCGGACCACGTGCGAGAGGCGGTAGCGGCGATGTCGGTGGAAAACTTTGGGATACGAGGCGGCGGAAGGCGGCCTCTCCGGGCGCGCGCTTGGCTTTAGGCGGCCGACGCCGCAGGGCGGCCAGGGCGCGGCCCACTTCAAAGTCCCTCCCTTCCGCTCGTGCTCGACCCAGGAATCGAGGGTGGCTGGGTCGATGCCGAGCTCCTCGATCTCCCGTTCGGCATCGCGAAGCCCCGGTCGGCCGCAAGCTTCATGCGGACGAGGGCGTCGGCGTAGCGTCGATCGTCCACCGCCCTCGTACGCGCACGGCGCGCTGAAGGGCCTCCTCCACCACTGATGAAGGAAAGTCGTCCTTCAGCAGGCGCTCGCGCAGGTAGGCCGTGGAGCGTTCGCGAACCGCGGCCCATCGGAGGATCTTCTGGTACGCGTCTCGGGCCGTCTTCCCCTCCTCGTCGCTCAGAGCGCTCTCCCGCTCTTCCCCGCGAGAGGAATGTTACGGTCCCTGCGCGCAAGACGCCCCTGTATCCCTGCCACAGACGGCGTCGTCCTCGGCAGGGCACGGCCAGGCGGCGACTTGCGCGCACGGCTCCTCTGAGGAAGGGCGGCTTCCAAGGCGGCGATATCCGCCCCTGAGCGCTGCGAGTATGTCGGCCTTGGACGCCACGATGGCGCTATTTCTTCTTGCCGCTCTTTGGCGCCGGCGTGAACGACTCGTTTCGGCCGGGCGCTCGATGACGGGGATCTCGTAGGCCTCGCGGACCTTGTTCTCAGAGTTCCTCCCGCAGATCGGGGATTCTCCTTGAGCGTCTGCTTCGCCGCCTCGCGGCCCCTGGCCCAGGCGCTCCTCGCCGTAGGTGTACCACGCGCCGCTCTTCTTGGCCACGCCGCGACTCCACCGCCATGTCGACGATGCAGCCTTCCCGAGAGATGCCCTCGCCGTACATGAGATCGAACTCGCCTGGCGGAAAGGAGGAGCCACCTTGTTCTTGACCACCTTCGCCCTCACGCGATTGCCGACCACATCGCCGTTCTGCTTGATGGAGTCGATGCGGCGGATGTCGATGCGAACCGAGGAGAAGAACTTCAGGGCCCGGCCGCCGGTGGTCGTCTCCGGGTTGCCGAACATGACTCCGATCTTCTCGCGCAGCTGGTTGATGAAGATGCAGGTGGTGTTCGATTTCGACAGCGACCCGGCCAGCTTGCGCAGGGCCTGGGACATGAGCCGAGCCTGAAGACCCACGGTGGTATCCCCCATCTCGCCCCTCGATTTCGGCACGGGGACGAGCGCCGCCACAGAGTCGACGATGACGCAAGTCGATAGCGCCCGAGCGAACGAGCATATCGCAGATTTCCAGCGCCTGCTCGCCGGTGTCGGGCTGGGAGATGAGCACCTCGTCGATATCGACCCCGATGCGCGCGGCGTAAACGGGGGATCGAGGGCGTGCTCGGCATCGATGAAGGCAACGATACCGCCCAGCGCCTGAGCCTCCGCGAGGATCTGCAGCGCGAGCGTGGTCTTGCCGCTCGACTCGGGGCCGTACACCTCGATGATGCGGCCCCGCGGCACGCCACCGATACCGAGCGCGGCATCGAGCGGCAGCGCGCCCGTGGGGATCACGCCGATGTTGAGATCGGCGCCTCCCCTCGCCGAGGGTCATGATGAGCCCCCTTGCCGAACTTGGACTCGATTTGATCGGTGGTGAGTTTGAGCATCTTTTCTTTATCTTCGTTCATGACCTCTCCTTGTCTGGGCCAGGCGAACAAATGGCCTGTTTTCATCATTATACGAACAAACGTATGTACGTCAAGAGGTGATTCTCAAAACCAGTTCCCTCTGTGCGCGAAAACAGCATAACGCCTACGCGACCGCAGCAATGACGCGGGAATGTCTCATTTGAGTCCTCGCGCCGACCGTACCGCTGTCGCACTCTCGTCGCAGAGCGCCCGTGCGCTCTCGCCAAAACCGCGGCGCTGTCAGAAGCTCGCGAGCGCCTCTTCCATCGTGCGCAGGGCGATCAGCACCGTCTGTAGGCGCACGGCCTCGCGGCCGCCTTCGAAATGATGGCATGCTGCATGGGTCTTTTGGCCGTGGCGCAGCCGATCCACACCGTGCCCACCGGCTTGCCGGGCTCTCGGCGCCCGTCGGTCCGGCGATGCCCGTGACCGCCACCGAGACATCGCTGCCCAGCTCGCGCAGGGCGCCACGGGCCATCTGCAGGGCCACCAACTCGTCGACGGCCCCCTGTCGCGCGAGCACGTCCTCGGAAACGCCGAAGTTCGGCCTTCACCTCGTTCACGTAGCTCACGATGCCGCCGCGCACCGAGGCCGACGACCCAGGCACGGAAGTGAGCATGGCCGCGATGAGGCCGCCGGTGAGGCTCTCGGCCGTGGCCACCGTGGCCCCTGCGGCCGTCGCCTTCGACGACGATGCGCGCCTGCTCGTCGATGGCCTTCTGCAGCGCCGCGATCTCGGTGGGTGCCGCAGAAGGGGCGGCCGCCTTTGCAGTTTTGGCCCCGCGCTCCCCTTCAACAGATGGCGCGCTTTACGAGATAGTCGAGCATGGACATGACCGTCAGGATGAGCGCGATGACCATGACGGTCCAGGACAGCACGAACATGGGGTTGGTGAAGGCGCCGGCCGCCGTGGTGAACGTGAGCGAGTCCTTGAGAAGGAAACAGCACGATGGCGATGATCTGGAACACCGTCTTGGCCTTGCCGTACCAGCTGGCGGCGATGACCGTGCCTTGCTCGCCGCCACCATGCGGATGCCCGAGACGATGAACTCGCGGGCAAGGGATGATGAGCACGGGCCACCGGGCAGCACGGCCAGCTCCACTAAGGCGATGAGCGCTGCCGTGACGAGGATCTTGTCGGCCAGAGGATCCATGAACTTCCCGAAGTCGGTCACTTCCCGCGGCTGCGGGCGATATCCATCGATCAATCGGTGCAGGAGATGAGAATGAAGATGCCGGCGGCGATGACGCACTTCGCCTCCATGGTGATGCCCGGCAGGCCCACCCATTCGGGCCAGGGGCTCAGGATCGCCAGCACGAAGACCGGCACCAGGCAGATGCGGATGAGCGTGACGATGTTCGCCACGGCGTCCAGAGTTTGTCCGGAGCCGTGGGCTGGATGGTGGTCATAGCCCTCGCCTTCCATTTCGTAAAGCAGGGTATCCCGCAATGGTGCGGGAACGAACGCCGATCTCGCCGCGGGACACGTAGGTGACGCCGTCCACTTCGGGCGCCTGGCATTGGGGCGCGACCGGCGCACTGGCCGTCCTCACCGGTTCCCTCGACGAGCACGATCGCTTACTTCCCGATACGCTCGATGAGGCGCGAAACGCTGCAGCATCCCTCGGCGTTCATGGCCCGAAGGATCCAGTTTGCTCGTGCTGCAGGGAATGTCAGGTGAAGCGTTCTCGCGGGCCGCCATGACGGAGAGCAGCTCGTCGGTTGCGCCTCGGGCTGCAAGGTACATGATGCGGAACCACGTGTCGGGGTGCGCCTCGACCCAGCGGTGTCGACAGGCCACGCGAGGTCGCGGCCGTCCGGAAGGTCAGCGCCCAGCGTCCGGTGTCTGGGCGATGAGCATCTCCCGGGCGCCGGAGGCGATCTCGCGCTCGACGTCTCGGCGATCTGCTCGTGCGAGGAAGCTGTGGTAGCGCCCGCGAATGGGATGGTGCAATAGAGCAGAAGCGGTCGCAGCCGTCGGATATCTTCACGTAGTGGCGAACGTCTGGCCCTCCCCTTCCGCCGGCTCGCCCCCAACGGCCGCTACGGGAAGGGGAGATCCTCAAAGCGCGCGCCACCACTTCCGCGATATCGTCCTCGCGACTGCAGGGGCACAAACGCCGACGCCTCCGTCAGCTCCGCGGCCAGGTCGTCCCCGTAGCGGGCCGGCATGCAGCCGGCGACGATGAGGACGGCACTGCCCTCATCCACTTTGGGCAGGGAAGCGGCCTCGAAGATGGCATCGATGCTTTCCTCGGTGGCCGCCTGGATGAACGAGCAGGTGTTCACGATGATGGCGTCGGCGCTGGACGCCTCTTCGGTCCGGAGAAGCCGGCTTCGCGCAAGCGCGCGCCATGGCGGCCGAGTCCACCTCGTTCTTCGCGCACCCCATCGTGATGAGGCAGACGGAGGGGCACCGCGCTGTCGCGCGTCGTATCGATCACGTCTGTAGCCCTAGCGATAGTTAACGTACTGCAGCGGCTGCCCGTAGTCCTGGCCGCGCAAGAAGGCGATGACCTCCTGCAGCGTCGCGCGACGGGAGAGCTGACGCGCAGCTTGTCAGCCTCGATCGGCACCTTACCTTGAGCTTTTCGTCCTTGATGTCCTTGTTGATCTTGCCCGCGGTCTCCTTTGTCGTGCCGTTGACCACCGTGGCGCACCGCCGCACGCCGCCGGAGGAAGGCGTGGAATCCCACTTCACGGCGGTAAGATCAATGCCGCGCTTGATGAGCTTGCTGCCGATGACGTCGATGACCTGAGAGGCCACGAAATCGGCCGGCGCGGTCACCGTCAGGGTGCCGGCGCTTTGTCCAGGAGATCTCGGCGCCCGAGTCGCTTCCAGATCGTAGCGCTGGGCGAGCTCCTTTCGGGCCTGCTGGAAGGCGTTGTCCACCTCCTGCATATCCACCGTGGAGACGATATCGGAGCTGGATTCTTTAGCCATGGGTTGATTGCCTTTCTCGATGGGCCCGCCGGACGGCCGCGTTGTCGGAGCATACCCTGACGCCGGAATCGGACGCGTCGCCGCTTCCCGAGAGGTGCCGGAGGAACTATCGCTGGGATCGAACGTCGCCTCGAGGATCCAGGCGGAGGCGCCGGAACTGAGTCGCCGGAGCTGCGGCGGAGGAGGCGCCGGCCACGCCGTTGGGCGCTTCCATGATCGTTGAGCACGTCCTCACGAAAAAACGCGCCTTCGCGTTTCCGGCACGCCTCAAACGCCGGAATCCTCGGCCTTCCCTCCCTCACCGTCGGGCTTTCGGCTAGGCGGCGGCGCCGTCCCCCGTCATCAATCGCACGAACTTATCTGCGTCCCGGTCACAGGAAATCCGGTCTTTCCCAGATAGGCAACATCGCCCACGCCCTCCACGGTCTTGCCGTCCTGGACGACCTCGATGTATGAGCGTGAGCCCTCGGGCACGTTGTAGCTAAACTTGGCGCTCGTCGGCGCCACAGGCTGCTGGGTGGGCGCCGTCGCGTCGGTGCCGCCCTCATTCGCGGCACCGGTATCGGTGCCGGCGGGTTCTGCATGCCGGAATAGGCACCGTGGGCACATCGCTTTCCGGCGCTGCGCGGTTTCAAAAGGCCAGGACGATCACGGGGACGAGCAGGCCCACGATGATGGCGCCCACGATGATGAGCGGCAAGTACGAGCCGATGTTCGCCGCGATGCCCGGGGCCTGCCGGCCCTGGACGAGGTTGGTGTACTGGGGCTGCGGGGCCGTTCTGCCCGTGCGGGCCGAGGAACCGCCCAAGCCGGAACGACCGGAGCGCGTGGAGCCCGTATAATCGTCTCGTGTAGGAGCCCCGAGAGGATCCCCGATCGCGGCTGGAGGGCAGCGCGACCGTGCGCCGGCATCGCGGGGCGCTCAGCGACGGTTGCTCGCCGGACGGCGGCCCGTCTCGAACTGATAGACCTCTTCCCGGTAGGCGCGGGTGACCTCCGTGGGGTTCAGCCCCACCAGGCGCGCGCGTAGGCGCCCACCATGTTCGACGTGTAGCCGCGCGGGGGCATGCGGGCGAAATCACCCTCCTCGATGGGCGCGCAGGATATCCGGGCGGATGCGCAGCTTGCCGGGCGGCCGTGGACAAATCGAGTCCCTTGCGCTCGCGGGCATGGGCAAGCGCCTCGCCGAATGATGTCTGTCTCGCCACGATGGTCTCCTCGTGTTTTCCGTTGGCCGTTGCGGTGCGATTCCGTTCCGGCCTATTCGTCAGCGGCCTCGAAGGCCTTCAGTGTTTCCAGTTCCATTTGGTCGACGAGCACCTCGCGCGGGCGGCTTCCGTTGGCGGGGCCCACGATGCCCTTTTCTTCCAACTGATCCATTATACGTCCAGCTCGCGCGTATCCGACCTTCAAGCGACGCTGAAGGTTGCGTCGTGGAGCCCAAATCGCTTGAAACCACCGCATCGGCGGCCTCCAACAGCAGCGGACCGTCGACCCCGGACCCCCCCTCTCCCGAAGGCGAGGAGTCGCCCAAAGGTCACGACGTTGGTCTTCAGGATCTCGGGTGGTACTCCGGCTCGCCCTGGCTCTTCAGGTGCGCCACCACGGCGGCGATCGTCGTCGGGGATGTAGGGGCCCTGGATGCGGATGGGCTTGGGGTACTCCGGCTTGCTGCCAAGCATGTCCCCATGCCGATGAGGTTCTCGGCGCCCGTGGAGTCGAGGATGACGCGGGAGTCGATGCCCGAGGCCACGGTAAGCCCGATGCGGCAGGTGATGTTCCTATGATGAGGCCTGTGACCACGTTGGTGGAGGGGCGCTGCGTGGCGATGATGAGGTGGATGCCGGCGGCGCGGGGCGAGCTGCGCCAGGCGGCTGATGGAGAACTCGACTTCGCCCTTGCCCACATTCATCATGAGGTCGGCCAGCTCGTCGATGACGATGACGATGTAGGGGATGGGCTCGCCGTAGAGGTTCTCCGGCGGCTCTCTCCCGCCTTTTCGGCAGCCTCGTCGGCCGCCTGGGCCGCTCGGGCCTTCTCGTTGAAGGTGATGATGTTGCGCACGCCGCACTTCGAGAACATCTTCAGGCGCCGCTCCATCTCGGCCACGGCCCAGGAAAGGGCGCTGGAGGCCTCGCGGCACTCGGTGACCACGGGGACGTACAAGTGCGGGATGCCTCGTAGGGGGCGAACTCCACGCGCTTGGGGTCTACCATGATGAAGCGCACCTCAGCCGGGGGTCGCGCGCATGAGGATGGACATGATCATCGAGTTGACCTCGACCGACTTACCCGAGCCGGTGGCTCCGGCAATGAGGACGTGGGGCATCTTCGCCAGGTCGTGGACAATGGCGTGGCCCTCCACGTCCTCGCCGATGGCCACCTGCAAAGGCCCGGGCCCGCAGCGGCGAGCACGTCGGGGAGATACACCATCTGGCGGTTGCGGTTGGGCACTTCAATGCCCACGTAGTTGGTGCCGGGAATGGGGCGAAGATGCGCACGCCGGGGCGGCGAGCGCCAGCGCGATGTCGTCGGTGAGGTTGGTGACCTTGCTCACGCGCACGCCGGAGGGCAGGTCCACCTTGAACAGCGTCACCGTGGGGCCCTCCACCCAGCCAACCACGCTCGCCATGACGCCGAAGTCCTCCAGGGTCCCCTGCAGCTCGGCGGCCACTTCCCGCAGCTCCTCCTCGGTAGAGCCGCGGCGGGCACCGCCGGTGGCGAGGAGATTCATGGGAGGCAGCTGGAAGCCGTCCTTGGAGATGGGTTGGGCCGGAGCCTCCTTCTTTTTCTTGGGGGGCCGTCTTCTTGCTCACGGGCTTCGTCTTCGCGGCCTCGCGCTCGGCGGCCTCGGCCTCCTGGCGGCGCCGCCCGAGCTTGCGGGTCATGGGGGCGGCCGGCTCCACAGCGGAGATGTCCTCCACCTCGGCCACCTCGCGCGGATCCGGAGCCTGAATGGGCACGAGGCCACCCGTCTTCTGGGCGCCCAGCTGCCGCGTGACGGCCGCATCGGGCACGGCGTCGGCCGTCCCCCCTGCGGGAGCGCTGGCGCGGTTGCTCGCCCAAGGAGATGCGAGCGGTGGGCGCCCCATGGGCTGCCGGGGCAGATCGGCGGACTCGGCCATGGTCGTCAGCGGCGGCTTGCCCCTCCCCGCCTCATAGATCCGAAGGCATCGGGAATGGGGGAGGCGGCACCCTCGCCGTCCAAGTCGCAGCGGGCGCACCTTCTCAGAAACGCGGAGATGGAGAATCCGATGACGATGACGCCGACGATGGCCACCCCGATGAGCAGGATGGCGGAGATGGCCGGCCCGAAGAGCGTGAGCCCCACCCAGGCGAGCGCCGCCCCCACATAGCCGCCATGGTTCACGAGCGCGATGCGGTCGAACAGGGCGGCAGGTCCTGTGCCGGTCGTCGGCGTGAACAGCGCGATGATGCCGAGCAGCGCCACGAGGATGAGCGAGAGGCCCAACGTGACGCGCAGCGACATGCGCTCCGACTGCATGCGGTACAGAACGGCGCCGCCAATGGCGACGAGGAAGAAGGGCATGATGTAGCAGCCCCGCCGAAGACGACATGGAGCGACTCGAAAGGAAGTCGGTCACGATGGCCCCGGCGGAGCCGCGGCCGCGATGAACAGCACAATGCCCAAAATGATGAAGCCGACGCCCACGATGTCGCGGCGCGTGCGGTCGTCCAAGATGCGGGGCTCGGCTCAACGGCGCGGCTGCGGGCCGCGGCGGATTTGCGCGTGCCGCTCTTCGACAGGTTCCCTGAGGCCTTCTGGGCGCTCGCCTTCTCTTTGTTGGTGCTCGTATTGCGCGCCACGGTGCCTCTAGACCTCCAGCAGGTTCACGACGACCATGGGACGCTGCTTGGTGCGCTCCCAGAGAAGCGAGAGCAGCGCGTCGCGGGCGGCCTTGCGCGCAGTTCTTTCACGCCTCCGTCCTTGGAAAGGCACTTGCGCAGGGCGTTGGCCACGGTGTTCTCGGCCTCGTGGGCCAGATAGTAGTCGTCGCCGCCGGTAATGCCGTGCATGGACACCTGCACCTGGCCGATGAGCTTGCGATCCTTCATGTTCACGGCCGCGGCCACCGAGGCGAAGCCCTGGTTGCCGAGCGTGTTGCGCCTCGTCCAGCACGTCCTGGGAGGTATCGCCCACCGAAAGGCCGTCCACATAGACGATGCCCGAGGAGGGCACGCCCTCGCCGCGCTCGACGCCCCGGGCGGAAAGCTCCAGGGAGTCGCCGTTTTCAAGCCACGTAGATGTTGTCCGGGTCGACGCCGGTGGCCTCGGCCAGCTTCGCGTGGGCCCGCAGGTGCGTGGCCTCGCCGTGAACCGGCATGAAGTTCTTCGGCTTCACGATGGAGAGCATGATCTTCAGCCTCGGCGCCGGCGTGGCCGGACACGTGCACCCGCGCCCGGTTCTTGTCGTAGACGTCGGCGCCTATCTTCGCCAGCGAGTTGATGACGCGCGTGACCGCCTTCTCGTTGCCGGGCACCGGCGTGGCCGACACGATGACGGTGTCGCCCTCTTCGATCTCGATGGTCTTATGCTCGCCGTTCGCGATACGGGCAAGCGCCGAAAGCGGCTCGCCCTGGCTACCCGTGCACATAATGACGACCTTCTCGGGCGGAATACCCTTCAGGTCATATGCGTCGATGAGGTTTTCGTCGGAGATGTTCAGGTACCCGAGCCGCCGCGCGATGTCGGTGTTTTGGATCATCGAGCGGCCGTCACCACCACCTTGCGGCCGTTCTTCACGGCGGCGTCGCAGATCTGCTGCATGCGGTGGATATGGCTGGCAACGACTGGCGATGATGACACGGCCCTTGGCCTGGGAGATGATCTGCTCCAAGGTCTTGCCCACCTCGGCCTCCGACGGCGTGAAGTTGGGGTTCTGGGCGTTGGTGGAGTCGCTCATCATGAGATCCACGCCCGTTCCGAGAAGCGCGCCAGGGCGCCGAAGTCGGTGGTGATGCCGTCGATGGGCGTCTGGTCCAGCTTGGAAGTCGCCGGTGTGCAAAACGTTGCCGGCCGGGCTCTGATGAACAGGCCCACCGCGCCGGGGGATGGAGTGGTTCACGGCGAAGAAGTCCACCGTGAACAGCCGAGCTTGACCTCGTCGCCCGGCTTGATCTCCACACAGCTTGGCCTTGATGCGGTGCTCGGCCAGCTTGCCTCGATGAGGCCGAGCGTGATCTTCGTGGCGTAGATGTTCACCGTGCGGTCGAGATCCTTCAGAAGGTACGGCAGCGTGCCCGTGTGGTCTTCATGGCCGTGGGTGATGATGCCGCGAAGCTTATGCTCATTCTCAAGCACATACGTAGTCGGGAAGGATGAGGTCGATGCCCGGATGGTCGTCGTCGGGAAACATCAGGCCCGCGTCGTCCAAGATCATGTCGCCGTTGCACTCGAAGACCGTCATGTTCTTGCCGATGCCGTCAAGGCCGCCGAGCGGGATGATCTTCAGAGTTTCGCGTTCGTCCTTGCCTGCCTTCGAGCGCGCCGCGGCTTTCGGCCGCCGGGGGGGACTTGCCTTCCATGAGTGATTTGGCCGCCGCTGTCTCGCCGCTTGAGAGCTGCGGGCGCTTGCGTCCAGGTTCACACGCTTGAAGGAGGTGTTGTTCTTGCGGCGATCGTTGTTGCGCCGGTTGGCGCGCCGCTGCCGCCCTCCGTGCGGCCGTTCTGCCTTCCTGCTGGTTTTCTGTTGGTCCGCCAACGCCTTTTTCGCTTTTCTAAAGGTAGGGCGCGAAAAACGCCGACCCGAGGGCATCGGGCCGGCGTCGCATCTTCAATGGTGGACGTCAGTCAGAACACCGACCTCGCGCATGATGGAGGCCAGGCGCGCCGACTGCTCCGGCGTGGCGTCCACGAGCGGCAGGCGCACGCCGCCGACGGGGAAGCCGACAAGGCTCAGGGCCTCTTTCACGGGATGGGATTCGAGGTCTCGAACAGGCCCTTTCATGAGCGGCATCAGGGCCCGTTGGCCTCACGAGCCGCATCCCACTCGCCCCTTGGCGGCCAGATCGACGATGGCCTTCATGCGGTCGGGCGCGACGTTGCCGATGGTGGAGATGACGCCCACGCCGCCCAGCTCCATGATGTCGAGGGTGGACGAGTCGTCGCCGGAGTACACGTCGCCGGCCGGAGCGTTGTCGATGATGTACTTGATCTGATCGAAGTTCCCCGAGGCCTCCTTGATGGCCACGACGTTGTCGCAGTTGGGGCCAAGCGCAGGGTGGTGTCGCCCTCCATGTTGATGGAGCAGCGTCCGGGGATGTTGTGCAGGATGATGGGCATGTCCGTGGAATCCGCAATGGTCTTGAAGTGGCTGGTACAGGCCTCCTGCGGGGGCTTGTTGTAGTAGGGCACGACGCATGAAGCCGTCGACGCCCTGTTTGGCGGCATCCTGGGCGAAGTACACCGTGTCGGCCGTGCAGTTGTCGCCGACGTTCGCGATGACGGGGATACGGCCGTTCACGGCGCGCACCACGGCGCGGAACAGCTTCGAGCTTCTGGGGGTAGAACACCGTGGGATCTCTCGCCGGTGGTCCCGCTGACGATGAGGGCGTCGGCGCCGCGTACGAGTCGGTCGGCCAGCTCCTGAGCCCGGTCGAGATCGAGTTCGAGGTCGGCGTTGAACGGGGTGACCATGGCCGGAATCATGCGGCCGAAGCGAGGATCGCGCTTGAACTCCATGGAAGTATCTCCTTAAACAAACTCGGGGCGTGGCCTAGCACAGCTCTATTATGCCATGGTTGGCTCGACGGAGAAACGCGAGCGCCCAAGTCCGTCAAACGCACAACCTTGTGCTGCCCCAAGCAGGCACTGCCCTGCGTTCGTTCCGTAGGGGCTGACCTTGGTCAGCCCCAGGCGAGCGGAACGATCATGCGAGACAAAAAAAGGGGCGACCGAGGTCGCCCCCTACGGATGGCGTCTGCGAACGAATGGGGCTGAGAGTCTAATTCATAAAGTTCTCAAAGGCCGACGATGAGGCCGTCGCGCCCCCCACGCTGCGGATGCCCAGCAGGACGCCGGGCATGTAGGAAGCGCGATCCCACGAGTCGTGACGGATGGTGAGGGTTTGGCCCAGCGAGCCGAAGATGACCTCCTGGCTGGCCACAAAGCCCATGGAGCGCACGGAGTGCATGGGCACGCCGTCGATAAGCGCCCCGCGAGCACCCTCGGCACCGGCGATCTCGGTCTCGCGGCCCGGGGCCTCGCTCACGCGCGGGGCACGCGCCTTTGCGATGATCTCGGCGGTGCGCACGGCGGTGCCGGAGGGCGCGTCCTTCTTGTTGCAGTGGTGGTAATTCCCGATGACCTCGGCCTCGGGGAAATAGGGCGCGGCGGCCTTCGCGAACTCCATCATGAGCACGGCGCCGGTGGTGAAGTTCGGCGCGTAGAACAAACACGTCCCCGGCGCCGCCGAGGCGGCCAGCCCCTCCAGCGTCCGTTGGAAAGCCCTGTCGTTCACCACGCAGTCGACCCCCGGCAGCGCCACCGAGATTGCCCGCCACCACGTTCGGCTGCGTGAAGTCGACCACATCGACGTCCGTCGCATCCAGCGCCTCTGCCAGCGTGTCGAACACCGGGAAGGGCGCCTCCTGGCATGGGGATCGATGCCGCAGACCACATTCATGTTATCCGCAGCCGTTCGCATCAACCACTGCCGGCCCATGCGCCCCGCATAACCCGCCACCGCAACCTTAATCATAGGAAACCTCCCATACACCAGTCAGATTCAACAAGAAGCGTGAACGCTATTGTAAAGCAACAACGTGAGAGCGAAGAGGGCGTGGTGTGGCGCGGCTCGGGAATCACATCGAGCATCTTCTGCAGGATGAAGGCGCGACCCTCCTTGGCCTGCTGCAGGGCGCGGGCGACGGATGTCGAAGGTGAGGCCGGTGGCCTTGTTGTCCATCTGAAGGGCGGTAATGCCCTTCTCGGTGCCGGTGACCTTAAAGTCCATGTCGCCCAGGAAGTCTTCCATACCCTGGATGTCGGAAAGAATGACCACGTCATCGCCCTCCTTAATAAGGCCCATGGCGATACCGGAGACCGGAGCCTTAATGGGCACGCCGCCGTCCATAAGGGCGAGCGTGGAACCGCAGGTCGAAGCCATCGAAGAGGAGCCGTTGGACTCCATGACCTCGGAGACCACGCGGATGGCGTAGGGGAACTCGTGTCTCGTCGGGGAGCACCGGAAGCAGGGCGCGCTCGGCCAGGTTGCCATGGCCGACCTCGCGGCGCTTAGGCCCCCCCATGCGGCCGGTTTCTCGCCCGTGCAGAAGGGCGGGAAGTTGTACTGGTGCATGTAGCGCTTGCCCTCCTGGGGGTCGATGGTGTCGAGGCGCTGGGCTCGTTCAGCATGCCGAGGTGCAGACGGAGAGCGCCTGCGTCTGGCCGCGCTGGAACAGGCCCGAACCATGCACGCGAGGCAGGTAGCCGGGACGAATGTAGAGCGGACGAATCTCGTCGGCGGCGCGGCCGTCGCACGCTCGCCCGACTCGATGACCATGCGGCGCATGGCATGCTTCTCAAGAGCCTTGCAGGCGGCGGCGATGTCGCTGCCCCATGCGGCGCGCTCTTCCTCGGTGAAGTCGTTTTCCTTGATGGACGACTTTAGGGCCTCAACCTTGGCGATGCGCGAAAGTTTATCGGCATCGTGCAGAGCTGCGCTCATCTCGTCATAGTGGGCGTCGACGCGCTCAGCGATGGAAGCGTCGGGCACATGCGGGATATTCCTTTGGGCTGCGGGAGCGACCTTGGCCAAGAATTCCGCCTGCTTCTCGCAGAAGGCGGCGATGGCCTCCCTGGCCGAAGGTCATGGCGGCCAGCATGTCCTCCTCAGAAATCTCCTGAGCGCCAGCTTCGACCATAGAGATGTAGTCTTTGGTGCCAGCGATGGTGAGCTCAGGTCGCTCGTTTCCTGCTCGGCGTAGGTGGGATTCACGATGAACTCGCCGGTCTCGGCGTTGCGGGCAATGCGCACGCAGGCGGCCGGGCCGTCGAAAGGTGCCGCCGCACAGAAGCGCCGGGCAGAGGCGCCGCCCACGCAAATGCAGTCGGGCGGGTTCTGGTCGTCGCACGCAAGCGTGGTAGCCACAATATGGACTTCCTGCTTGAAGCCGTCGGCGAAGCCGGGGCGAATGGGACGGTCAATCATGCGGGCGGTGAGGGTGCCCTTGTCGGAAGGCTTGGCCTCGCGCTTGAGGTAGCCGCCCGGAATGCGGCCGACGGCGTACATCTTCTCGATGAAGTCGACGGTCAGCGGGAAGAAGTCGTAGTTCTTCTGCTCCTTGGAGACAACAGCGGTGACCAGGCACGTGGTTTCGCCCTGCGTGACGAGCACGGCGCCGGTGGCCTGCTTGGCGAGCTCGCCGGTTTCCAGGCGGTAGCTCTTGCCGTACAGCTCGAAGCTTCGACGATCTTTTCCATGTAGAAAGTTCTTCTTTCTCTTCTTCTTTGAGGCATGCTCATGCCCCTCGCGAGCCGGGGCCCCTGCCCTGCCCGACCGCTATATACTGCAAAAGCCCGCCGAAGCGGGCTCCATGCAAGACTTAGATGTTGTCGCGAATGCCGAGCTTCTTGATGAGAGCACGGTAGTTATCGATGTCGCGATCCTTGATGTACTTGAGCAGACGACGACGCTTACCGATGAGCTGCATAAGGCCACGACGGGTGTGGTTGTCCTTCTT
>VOFB01004422.1_pt1 | contig 41027 bp, 43 predicted proteins | sample 5384141 | NCBI WGS metagenome assembly VOFB01 (sample SAMN12384721, study PRJNA508395) | human gut metagenome | isolation source: healthy gut A | host: Homo sapiens
TCTTTCGGCCAGCATCCATGGCCTTCTGAATGGCGTTAGGGATACGCACTCCGCCGGAGGCACCCGACTGTTTGAGCATGGAAAAGAAGTATGCCGTCGTTGCCGTTGATCTTGGCGTACATCTCCGGCGTTGTCCGCCATGGCGATATCCGCCACGTCGGAGAGCTTCACCACGCCGTTATCCGCGGCCTCCAGCTTTCATCAGCTCCAGGCCGGACAGCTCTTCCACGCTGGCGAAAGCGTCCCCCACTTACGGCGTAGCTCTGGCCGTTGTCCGTCAGGAGCCGGCGGGCATGGAGAAGTTCTCCGCCGCCAGAATCTGGCCGATCATGGCTTCGGTGATGACCGTCCCCATGTCCGCCTGCTTATACGCCTCTTCCCTGGCAGCCTCAAACTGGCTTTTGCCCTGCCGCAGCTGTTCCTCCTGCTTCGCCAGCTCAATGAGGGTGGCGGTGAGCGATCCGCCATCCCTGCGCCTTTTCCAGCCCTTTCTCCGCTTAGGCGATGCCGTCGGCCAGCGCTTTTTCCTGGGCCGCGTATTGTCGCCAGTTGGGCCTTCTTGTTCCGCGTTCAGCTGCGGATTTGCCAGACGGCCTTTTTTCGCCGCCAGCGCCTCCTGCTGCTGCGCCACAGTGCGTCCAGCCCTCCTGGGCCTGCTTCTCACGGCGGCCTGGGCCTGGGTCAGCCCCTCTTCCGCCTGTTCTTGCCGTCGGCCAGCTTTTTGGCGGCCTCCAGCTCGGTCTGCTTCTCCGCCAGGAGGCGTCGATGGAGGCCAGCACCTTTTTATTCAGCGCGCTCGATCTTGTCCTTGTGTCAGGGTGATCTGCTGGAGGGAGACGGCGTTCCGCAAGCCGATCTCATGCCATTTATATCCGATCCGGCTCATGCGGTTTCGAACGGCACGGTAGGGTTGAACTCCACCGCTGGTCGGTGTGCGCCCCGGCGCGCGAGTGCGGACGGAAACTGGGAATCCCGGTCTACAGGAGGCACTCGACGCTTCGGCGAGGAATCTGGTGGATTCGCTCAAGTGCTATCATTATCCCTACAAAGGCAGCATCCGCTCCAAATACGGCATCCGCTACCGCCGGCGCCATCAGGGAGTCGATATTCCGGTCAAAACGGGTGATCCCATTTATGCGACTTTCGACGGCCGGGTCCGCATCTCGGAGTACAACCGGGGCGGTTACGGCAACCTGATCATCGTGCGTCACGACAATGGTCTGGAAACCTACTACGGACACCTCTCCGAACGGCTCGTGCAAAGCGGCGAATGGGTCGAGGCAGGACAGATCATCGGTCTGGGCGGTTCGACGGGCCGCAGCACCGGCCCGCACCTGCATTTCGAAACCCGTTATTACGGACAGGCTTTCGACCCGGAGCGGCTGATCGACTTCGAATCGGGCATTCTGCGACGTCAGACATTCCTGCTCAAGAAATCGTTCTTCGACATCCGGTCCAACGCCGGACAGGATTTCGATGACGAGGCGGAAGTGGAAAAGGCCGACAAAAAGGAGGCTGCGGAAAGAGCCGCCGTAACTTACCACACGATCAAGTCGGGCGATAAGGCTTTGTAGCCCTCGACCATCGGGTGCTTTCCGGCCCACGCAAAATCGGTTTCGATGCTAGCTCCGGGATAATTCACCGTCTTGCCCAGTTCGAGCGACACGACCGCGACGGGTACGGGACAGAGCGCGAAAAGCCGCTTGGCGTTGGGGATGTCGTTCACGATATTGTATTCGGCGCGGGGCTTGTCGCCGAAGCTTCCGCCCATCACCGAACAGAACTTCACCTTGCGCTTCACCAGTTCGATGCCGTCCAGCGGCGAATACCGATCGCCCCGGCTCTCCAGCAGGCGGCCGAGATTGGTCGAGAAACCGACGGAGACGACCACGACCGAGCTGTCGGGACTCTCGGCCAGCAAGCGGCGGTAAAGGGTTACGGGATCGCCGTAGTCCCGGTCTCTGCGGCTGCGGGGGAAAAGTCCCGACTCGCAGACAGCGCGCGCGTAGTCGTCGCGTTTGAGCACCACGCCGTCACGGACCCTTCCGACCGGAATTTCGGGATAGCCGTACCACGTATTCATCATATCTATATAGCGGGGCGAGAATTCGGTATCCTTGCTGCTGAGGATGCCGAGCAGGATGATTTCACCCCGGTCCACCGCCTTGTAAAGCATATCGAGCGCCAGCGGATCGTCCACGTCGTTGCCCATGTCGGTATCGAAAATCACCCGCAGGGGTGCGGCGGGCGTCTGCTGCGCCCGGACCGCCGGCGTACAGAGGGCGGCAAGCGCCGCCAGAATCAAAAGTTTCTTCATCGTTTCAGGTTATTCAGTTGCCTCCGGAGAGAATGATACATGCCAGACCGAGAATAAAGAAGAGGAACATGACCGCCAGCAGCCAGCCCACCGAGCGGCCCGCGCCCCGGAACTCCTTCCACACGAAGACACCCCACACGGCCGCCACCATCGGCGCGCCCTGTCCCAGCGCATACGACACCGCAGCACCGGCCTTACCGGCCGCAATGTAGCTGAACGTCGTACCCAGACACCAGATCGCACCGCCCAGCATTCCGACCAGATGGGTGCGGGCCGAGCCTTTGAAATAGGCGTCGTAACCAACCGGCGTACCGACGAAGGGCCGTTTCATGACGAGCGTATTGAAGACGAAGTTGCTCAGCAGCACGCCCAGCGAGAAGATGAAGACCGCCGAATAGGGCGTCAGCATGCCGGGGGTGGGGGATTCGAAGTTGTCGAGGTCCATCGCCGCGGCCACGAAGCGGTAGAAGAGCGACATCAGCACGCCGGCCACGACCGCCAGCAGAATGCCTTTGCGGTTTTGCGCCGAGGAACCCGGCTCCTTCCGGACCCGTCCCGAAGCGATTCCGTTGCAGACGATGGCGATGACGATCAGCACCACGCCGAGGAACAGAATGACGGGGTCGCCCTTCGGCGCTCCCAAGTAATTGATGACCACGCCCAGCACCAACGCCAGACCCACGCCCAGCGGAAAGGCGACGGCCAGTCCGGCCAGCGACACGGAGGCGGAAAGCAGGATGTTCGAGGCGTTGAAGATCACGCCGCCGAGCATGTACGCTGCCGAGGGCTTTGGGCGCAGCCTGCGCGAGATCTTCGAGGAAGGGACGCCCCTTCGCTGCCGATGCTGCCCAGCGTAAAGCAGAGGATCAGCGAAAAAAGGAGCAGGCCGATGACATAGTCCCAGTAGAAGAGTTCATAACGCCACGTGCCTGCCGCCAGTTTCTGGGTGTTGCCCCAGGAGCCCCAGCACAGCATCGTGACAATGCAGAGTATCACGGCTGTCGCATAATTGTTTACTACAAACATATTCGAAGTTTTAAAGGGTTGTCATTCGATCGACGGATCAGCCGTTATTCGCAAAACGGGCGTCGTCCACCTCACAGCGCGTCGGGATCGAGCTTTGCGCCCCGATGCGGGTCACCGAGAGGGCGGCGGCGTGGGTTGCGAAGCGCGCGGCCTCCAAGAGCGGCAAGCCTTCCGCCAGCGCCACGGTCAGCGCTCCGTTGAAAACGTCGCCCGCCGCGGTCGTATCGACCGCCGAAACACGGCATGCGGGCACCACCGTGCAAATATCGGCATTTTTCACGAGCGCGCCGCGCGAACCGCAGGTGACGATCACGTTCTTCACCCCCTTGTTCAACAGCGTCTCCGCTGCGGCTGCCGCATTCGTCCCGTTCAGTACGGGACGTCCCGTAAGCAGGGCGCACTCCGACTCGTTGGGCGTAAGGAGGTAGACGTATTTCAGGTACTTTTCGTCGATCTGCGCCGCAGGCGCCGGATTGAGAATCACCCTCACGCCCAATTCGGCGGCGGTCTGTATCGCGTATTCCACGGTTTCGAGCGGTATTTCGAGCTGGATCAGCAGATAGCCGGCCTTCGCCAGTTCGGGCCGGACGTCGTCGATATCCTTTCTGGAAAGCCGCGCATTCGCACCGGGAGCCACGACGATGCAGTTTTCGGCCGAATTATCGACCGTGATGAGCGCCACACCCGTAGGGGCCTGAGAATCGCGGACGACATGCGAAGTATCCATCTTTTCCGCGGTGTAGCGGGCCATCAGCTCATCTCCGAAAAGGTCGGTCCCGATACGCTCCACGAAAAGGGCGTCGCCGCCCAGCCGCGCGACGGCGACGGCCTGATTGGCGCCTTTGCCGCCGGAAATGATCCGGAATTCGCCGCCGAGAACGGTCTCGCCGGGCGACGGAATCCGGTCGGCCCGGACGATCAGGTCGGTATTGGCGCTGCCGACAATCACAATTTTTTTCCATAGGTTATAATTTCAGATTATCAATATCAAGGTGTTGCGCAATCGTTTGTGCAATCACATATGCAAGTATAAAGACAATAAAAGAAAATTGCAAGCTTTTTTATGCCTATCATTATTTTCTTGCCGCATCCGAAAAATGGCTACTTTTGTTCGAAACAAAAACCGGGCAACAATCCGCGCCGGTGTATTCGGACAGGCAGACAGGGCCGGAGAACAGGTTGGAAAGCAGGTCGGGAAACAGGCGGGAAGCAGGTCGGAGAGCAGGCCAGAAAACAAGCCGGTAAACAGGCCGGAGAACAGGTTTAAACAGGCCGGAGAACAGGTTGGTAAACAGGTTGGAGAACAGATTGGGGTTGGAGACCGGAAGAACCGGAAACGGGGCCGGCATCCATACGGGTTCCGGCATCCATAAAATAATATAACAGAACGCCGCATGAAAGAGACGCTGGTCACCATATCCAAACGGACCGGATTCGCCATATCGACCGTTTCGCGGGTGCTGAACGGACAGGCGGAGAAATACCGCATCAGCCGGAAAACCGTCGAGCTGATCCTCGCCGAAGCCAGACGGTGCGACTACACGCCGAGCCTTTTGGCGAAAGGACTGCGCATGAAGCGCACCAATACGCTGGGCTTACTGATTCCGCAGGTGTCGAACCCCTATTTCGCCGACATCGTCAGCGCCATCATCCGGGAAGCCCGCAGCCACGGATATACGGTAATGGTGGTCGATACCATGGAGAACGAAGAAAACGAGCAGGAGGGCATCCGGACGATGCTTTCGCGCCGGGTGGACGGCATCGTGGCCGTTCCGTGCGGCCGGACGCCCGACCACCTCGAAAAGGTGGACCGCTCGGTGCCCGTCATGCTGGTGGACCGCAGTTTCGAGCGAACCTCGCTGCCGTACGTCTGCACCGACAACTACCGCGGAGGCGTGGAGGCGACCCGGATTCTGCTGCAGAGAGGACACCGCAGAATCGCCTGCATACAGGGTGTTCCCCATTCGATGCCGAACCGCCGGCGCGTGCAGGGTTATCTCGACGCGCTCCGACAAGCGGGACTGCAGGAGGAAGCCATCATAACCGGCGACGCATTCTCGCTGGAGAACGGCTACCGGCAGACCAAGCTCGCCGTGGCAGGTCCCGACCGTCCCACGGCGATATTCGCCCTGAGCAATACGATCCTGCTCGGCGCGGTCAAAGCCATCCGCGAATCGGGTTTGCGGATCCCCGAAGATATTTCCGTGGTGTCGTTCGACGACAATCCCTATCTGGATTTTCTGGTTCCGGCCATAACCCGCATCGGCCAGCCCGTCGAAGAGATCGGAAAAACAGCCGTCAGACTGCTGCTGGAGAGCATCCGGGAGGAGGTCCGCTGCCGGACGCAGCTGCAACTGCCGCCTGAAAGGATCGTCCGCGACTCGGTCGCAAACCCGCGTACCGCAAAGTAACGTCCGCTCCGGACATACCCCGCCGCAGTCACAAGACAAGCGCCGGCATCCAAGTCCGGTCGAACGCGCACGACACGTCCTCCGCGGCGCTCCTGCACACTGACATGACAGACAAAAAAGCCCGGACGTCCGGTCCGGGCTTTTTTAGATAAAATCCGATTACTTTTTGTTCTGAATCGCGTCCACGGCGTCGATCACCGCGCCGCGGAAACCTTTGCGTTCGAGTTCGGCGACGCCGACGATCGTCGTGCCGCCGGGCGAACAAACCGCATCCTTCATCGCGCCGGGATGCTGTCCCGTCGCCAGCTGCAATTTGCCCGTGCCGACGACCATCTGGCTGACCATGCGGTAGGCGTCGGCGCGTGCGATGCCGTGTTTGACGGCGGCATCGGCGAGCGCTTCGATGAACATCGCCACGAACGCGGGACCGCAGCCGCAGATCGTCCCGGCAAGTCCCAGCAGGGGAGTATCGACCTGCATCACCAGCCCGACGTGCGAAAACAGCCGCTCCGTCTCTTTCCACTCGGCATCGGAGAGCGAGTGGAGGCGTTCGCAGACAACGATTCCCTCGCCGACGGCGACCGGCGTGTTGGGAACCGTACTGAGATGGTGCGTTCGGGCGCAAGTATGGTTTCGTACTTTCCGAACGTCATGCCGGCAGCCACCGAAACGACGATTTTCCCGGCCAGCAACTCCTTCACAGGCGACAAAACCGCTTCGACCTGATGGGGTTTCACGGCCACGATCACCATGTCGGCGAACTCCGCGACACGGGCGGCATCGTCGAAAGCCAGAAAGCCTTTCGGCTCCGTATTGCGCCGCAGTTTGGCCCGGTCGCGGGCGCAGGCGCCGATCTGGCAGGGCTTCAACGCCCCCGTCGCGGCAAACCCTTCGGCAAGAGCCTGCGCCATATTTCCGAATCCGATAAATCCTACCTTCATAATACGATTCATTTTTCAAATTTAGGCTTCATTCCGGCTGTCCGCCGTTTATAATCCCGCTCCTGCGCGCCTCCGGGGATTTACGCAGCCGGAACGGACGGCTTCTCCGTTTACTTCGCGTAGTCCCTCTCCCCGAAAATCAGCGACCCGACGCGCACCATGTTCGAACCGCACTCGACGGCGAAGGGGTAGTCGTGCGACATGCCCATCGACAACACGTTGAACCGCGCCCCGAAATAGGGGCTGCAAGAGGTCGAAACAGCGTTTCAGCTCCGTGAAATCGCGGCGGATAACCGCCCCGTCGTCAGTATTGGTCGCAATGCCCATCACGCCGCGGACGCAGACATCGGGCATCCGGGAGAAGGGCGCCGTGCCGACATACCGCATAAGCTCCCCGATCTCCCAGCCCGACTTGGTCTCTTCGTCGGCGACATGTATCTCCAGCAGAATCTCGATCGTGCGGCCGCATTTGGCGGCCTCGCGCTGGATGGCTTCGGCCAGACGCGCGCTGTCCACCGAATGGATCAGCGAGACGAACGGCGCAATATATTTGATCTTGTTGGTCTGCAGGTGGCCGATCATGTGCCACTCGATATCTTGGGGCAGCGCCTCGTATTTTTCGCGCAGCTCCTGCGGACGGCTCTCGCCGAAGATGCGGTGTCCCGCGTCGTAGGCTTCGCGTATCGCCTCCACGGGGTGGGTCTTCGACACGGCGACCAGCGTGACGTCTTCGGGCAGCGTGCTGCGCACGAACGATAATTGACATGCTATAGACATAGTAAGCTTGATTTCGATGCGTAAAAATACGCAAAATTCGTACAAGACGGAACAAGCCCGGAAAAATTCCGGGCCTGCATGCCGTTATTTTACCGCAGGATCAGCGCACCAGCACGATTTCCGTACAGTAAACGGTCCCGGAAAAGATGTCGAGCGACTTCGCCGCACGGTCGTAGACCTGCACCCGGCTTCCGCCGTCGCCCAAGTCGCAGAGCATGTAAATACGATCCTGAATATCGCTGTCGGGGAAGGTCACGGCCGTTACCGAGCGTACGGCGGCCGGCACTGCCGCCAGCACCTCTCCGAAGGTCATCGCCGCGGGATCGTACAGCCGGAGTTCCGTCGCGCCGTCCTTCACCACGGCATAGCCGCAGCAGACGGAGTGTTTCGGTCCGGCGGCATCGGACGCGGATTCCACGATCCAGAAGGGGATCATCCCGTCGGCATAGACCGGATCGCCGAGCCGCGCTTCGGTGCCTGCCGAACGCCTGCCGAACACCATCTGCGTATAGCATCCCTCGGCGTTGTTCACGGAGAGCATCACGTAGCCGTCGCTGTTCATCACGAAGGGACTGCCGGTCAGCATTTCGGCGCCGATACCCTCCGGCATCCGCCACGAAGGCGGCACGACGACGCTGGTGCGGGTTTCGGTCATGCCCAGAATGATGCAGTAATTGTCTTCGCACAACAGGTAGGCGGCTTCCGAATTGGGCAGCACGCCGGTCGTCACGACACGGTCGCCGCCGGAATTTCTGAAATAGCGCATCGTCAGGTCATAGAAGGCGGCCGACCGTTTTCCGCCGTCGAGCGAGAGTCCGAAGATGCAGTTCGAACCGGGGCGGTTCACCGGATGGATGAAGTGGCTGCCGGGGAACCGTTCGGTACGGACGATTTCGCCCGTTTGCATATCGAATTCGCTGATTGCGACCTCGCCCGTATCGTCATTGCGAACCCCGTAGAGCGTATACGACGCAGGCGGCGTGCCGTCGGAAACGGAGATCCTGCCGAGCGGCATGGCTCTGCCGCGGCGGAAAAGCTTCACCTCGGCCGTACCCGCAGGATAGCCGCCGGGAGCGAGGAACGTGATGCTCGACTCGGTGCGAGGAGCTGGCCGATTCGACGGGTCGCATCGATTACGGCTCGCTCATCTACATCACCCTGCAACGCGCCAAGACTGCCCGCGAAGCGATCCGGATCATCGTGGATCTGGCCAACACCTACGGCTACGCTTCGAGCGGCGAATCCTTCTCGATCGCCGACCAGAACGAAGCCTGGATCATGGAGCTGATCGGCAAGGGCTGCGAGCTCGATGCCGAGGGTAACAACACCCGCAAGGGCATCGTCTGGGTAGCTCGCCGCATTCCCGACGGATACGTTTCGGCACACGCCAACCAGTCGCGCATCACGACTTTCCCGCTCGACGATCCCGAGAACTGCCTCTACGCTCCCGACGTGATCTCCTTCGCCCGTGAAAAGGGCTATTTCAACGGCCCGGACGAGGAGTTCAGCTTCTGCGATGCCTACGCTCCGGCCGATTTCGGCACGGTGCGCGGATGCGATGCCCGCGTGTGGGCGTTCTTCCGCACCGTAGCGGACGACATGGATCAATACACGGACTATGCAATGGGATACAACATGTCCAACCGGATGCCCCTCTGGGTGAAACCCCGCACCAAAGTCGATCCCAAGACCGTTTTCGACGCCATGCGCGACCACTACGAAGGAACTCCGATGGACATGACCCAGGACATCGGTGCGGGCGGACATGCCCTGCCGTACCGCTGGCGCCCGATGGATTTCGAAGTGGACGGCGTAACCTACCTGAACGAGCGTGCGGTAGCAACCCAGCAGACTGGATTCTGGTTCGTGGCACAGGCCCGGCCCTGGCTGCCGGACGACATGGGCATCCTCTGGTTCGGGGTGGACGATGCAGCGACATCCTGCCTGACGCCGATCTACTGCTCGGCAACCGAGGTTCCCGAATGTTTCCGCGAGGGCAACGGCACGATGCTCAAATATTCGCCCACGTCGGCATTCTGGCTCTTCAACCGCGTAACCAACTTCGCCTATCTGCGTTACGATCTGATCGCGGCCGACATCCGCAAGGTGGTTGACGAGTGGGAGAATACCCGTTTGGAGGAGGTCAAACAGATCGACGCAGCCACAGAGGGCGACTCGCCCAAGAAACGGCAGAAACGGCTTACCCGTTATTCGGTGGATATGGCCCAGCAACTCTTCGACCGCTGGACGGAACTCGACCGGTACCTGCTCGTCAAATACATCGACGGCAACCTGAAGAGCGAAACCGAACCGGGTAAATTCCTCGACAACGGCAACGGGCGCGACATTCCCGACAAGATCCAGTTCCCGGGCTATAACGAAAAGTGGAAACGCGCCGTAGTAGCCGACCACGGTGAAGTGCTGAAAGTAATTCAATAAACACATACAAAAAATATGAAATACGATATCATTGTGATCGGCAGCGGTCCGGGCGGTTACGTAGCCGCCATCCGCGCTGCTCAACTGGGTAAGAAAGTGGCTGTCGTAGAGCGTGCCGAGGCCGGCGGCGTATGCCTCAACTGGGGTTGCATCCCGACCAAAGCGCTGCTCAAGAGCGCCCAGGTTTACAACTATTGCAAGTCGGCCGAACATTACGGACTCAACTTCGCAGGCGAAGTGCGGCCCAACCTCGAAAAGATCGTAGCCCGCTCGCGCGGCGTGGCCGAAACGATGAACAAAGGCGTGTTGTTCCTGCTCAAAAAGAACAACGTGGAGCTGATCAACGGCTTCGCAAAACTGAAAGGAAACGGCCGGATCGACGTGGACGGCACGGAGTACGAAGCCGACCACATCATCCTCGCCACCGGAGCACGGCCCCGCGAAATGCCGTTCATGCCCATCGACGGAGAGCACGTGATCTCCTCGAAGCAGGCGCTCGTACTGCCCAAACTGCCCGAAACGATGATCGTCGTGGGATCGGGTGCCATCGGCAAGCGAGTTCGCTTATTTTTATGCCGCGCTGGGTGTGAAGGTCACCATCGTCGAGTATCTGCCCCAGATCATGCCCCTCGAAGACGAAGAGGTCGCCAAAACCATGGAACGCTCGTTCCGCAAGCTGAAAGCGACCATACTTACTTCGACCACCGTGAAATCGGTGAAAGTCAATGCCGAAGGCAAATGCGACGTCGAGGTGGAAGGCAAGAAGGGCACGGAAACGCTGGTAGCCGATATCGTCCTCTCGGCCGTCGGCATCAAATCCAACATCGAGGGGATCGGCCTGGAAGAGTTGGGCATCAAGACCGAACGCGACAAAGTCATCGTCGATAAACAGTACCGCACCAACGTACCGGGCATTTACGCCATCGGCGACATCGTACCCGGTCCGGCCCTGGCGCACGTAGCGTCGGCCGAAGCGCTCTGCTGCGTGAATGCCATCTGCGGCCTACACTCCGAGCCGGTGGACTACACGACGATTCCCTCGTGCGTATTCACCTCGCCGGAAGTGGCTTCGGTCGGTATGACCGAACGACAGGTCAAGGAGATGGGTATCGACTACAAAGTGGGACGCTTCCCCTTCACCGCTTCGGGCAAAGCGACCGCCGCAGGCGACCGCGACGGCTTCGTAAAACTGATCTTCGACCAGAACGACAAGCTGCTGGGAGCACATCTGGTGGGAGCGAACGTAACCGAAATGCTGGCCGAGCCGACGCTCGCCAAATCGCTGGGAGCGACGGTACAGCAGATCGCACACACAATCCACGCACACCCGACCATGAACGAAGGAGTTATGGAGGCGGCCGAGGTAGCTCTGGGTGCCGCGATCCACGTATAAATCGAAAATTACCGCAATGCGAACGGGGACGGCCTGCACAGGATCGTCCCCGTTTCATTTGCATACGCCCGTCAAGGAGTAATCGATAACACCGAAGGAATCATGGCCCCGGGACGATCGGCGATTGAATGAAAAGAAAAGCGGCCGAACGAAACAATCGAAGAGAAAACCACCCGAACATAAGGGAAAACAGGCTGCCGGATCGAAGCGAAGGCGGCCTCTACTTTTCCACCGATGAAAAATAGCGGAGAGCGGGCAGCCGGGTTTCCCGCACGAATACTTCCGGCGGATAGAGCACATCGCTCAGGAAAAGGCCCTGGGCGGGTGCTCCGGCGCTCGACCGCGAAAGATCGCGGCTGGCGACGATGTCGCGGAACTGTTCAACGGTATAACGTCCCCGGCCCACATCGACCAGCGTGCCGACGATAGCCCGCACCATATTCCGCAGAAAGCGGTCCGCACGAATCGTAAAGCAAAGCGTACCGTCCCGGCCGACCGTCCAGTCGGCCCGTTTGAGATGGCAGATATTGGTCTTGTTGTCGGAATTGAGCTTGGCGAACGACGTGAAATCCTCGAACTCCATCAATACGTCGGCCGCACGGTTCATTGCCGCCACGTCCAGCGGTACGTAATATTGCCAGGAAGCGGCTCGTGTAAAGGGATTCTTGCGCGGTTCGATATAGTAGCGGTACTCCCGCTCCCGGGCGCTGAAACGGGCGTGAGCATCGGCCGCGACCGGCACGATGCGGCTTACGGCAATATCGCCGGGAAGCATATGGTTGAGCTTGAAAACGACCTGTTCCGGATCGGCGACGGGAGAGGAAGTGTCGAAATGCGCCACGTAATAGGAGGCATTCACTCCCGTATCGGTGCGTCCGGCACCGGTCAACAGAATCGGTTCACGGAGCAGGGTAGAGATTGCCCCTTCGATCGTCTGCTGTACCGACGGCATATCGGGCTGCCGCTGCCAACCGCAATAGGCTCCGCCGTTGTATCTCAATTCGATAAAATAACGCATCGTTTTTCCATTTATCACATCTTGCAGGCAGTCCCCGCATTTCGGGAGGAATCCCAGCCGGCTCGTCCCGAATCTTTCGATCCCGAGCCGAGAATCACGGCTGATCGGATCTCCATTCGCAAAAAGAATCCGAACCCATGATACTCTGCAAAGATAGTGAAAGGTGAGAGCAATCGTGCGGGCTTGCACGCAAAGATTGCCGAACCGCCTCCTATCTTCCGCAAAGATAGTGAAAGCCGACAGAAAACGGGCACTTGTTCCCAGTTTTCCGAGACGCAACCTATTTAAGACTATGTCAAAGATAATAAAATCCGGAACGCCAACTCCGCTCCATAAAAAACGAGGTCGAAACCCGATAGGATTTCGACCCCGCATCTATACTATCCCGCGATTATTTGCGCGGCTTGATGTTCAGTTTCACCGGACGAATCATATTCTCGGGCTTGAGAATCGTGTCAAGCTCCTCCTTCGAGAGAATACCGTGCTCGAGCACCAGATCATAGACGCCGCGGCCCGTAGCGAGAGCCTCCTTAGCGATCTTGGTCGAATTCTTGTAACCGATGATCGGGTTGAGAGCCGTCACCACGCCGATACTGTTCTTCACGTAATCGGCACAGCGCTCGCGGTTGGCCGTGATGCCGTCCACGCAGAGCGTGCGGAGCGTATCGAAGCCGTTCATCAGCAACTCGGCGGACTCGAAATCGCACTGGGCCATCACCGGCTCCATGGCGTTGAGCTCCATCTGGGCCGCCTCGCCGCTCATCGTAACGCACAGCTCGTTGCCGATCACCTTGTAGGCGATCTGGTTCATTACCTCGGGGATCACGGGGTTCACCTTACCCGGCATGATCGACGATCCCGGCTGACGGGCCGGCAGGTTGAACTCGGCCAGACCGCAGCGGGGGCCCGAAGCCAGCAGGCGCAGGTCGTTGCAGATTTTGTTCATCTTCACGGCGACACGCTTCATGGCGGAAGCGTAACCGACCAGGCACGAAGTATCGGACGTAGCGCCTACCAAGTCGCCCGTCAAACGGATCTTCCAGCCGGTGATCCGAGCGATGTTCTCGGTGCACAGCTCGGCATAGCCCGGCTCGGCGCAGATACCCGTACCGATCGCCGTAGCACCCATATTGATCGTCAGGAAATCCTCGGCAGCTTCGTTCAGGTGAACGATCTCATCGCGCAGGATGCTGGCGAAACCGTGGAAAGTCTGGCCCAAAGTCATCGGCACGGCGTCTTCGAGCTGCGTGCGGCCCATCTTGAGGACATCGGCGAACTCCGCAGCCTTCTTTTCGAAGGATTCGATCAGTTGCTTCAGGTGCTCGACCAGCTTCAGATGCGTAGCGTACATACCCAGGTGAATAGCCGTCGGGTAGGCGTCGTTGGTCGATTGCGCACAGTTCACGTCGTCGTTGGGCGAGCAGTACTGGTATTCGCCGTACTGATGGCCCATGATCTCCAACGCGCGGTTGGCGATCACTTCGTTGGCGTTCATGTTGGTCGTCGTACCGGCACCGCCCTGGATCATATCCACGGGGAATGCGTCGTGGTGCTTGCCGTCCATGATCTCGCGGCAGGCCTGTGCGATCGCATTGAACTTCTCGTCGGTGAGCAGCCCCAGCTTGTGATTGGCTTCCGCAGCTCCCAGCTTGGTAATGGCGAGTCCCTTGATGAAGAGGGGATACTCGTTCAAATGGAATTTGCTGATCCGAAAGTTCTCGATACCCCGCAGGGTCTGGACACCGTAAAGTACGTCGGCAGGCAACTCTACGCTGCCGAGCAGGTCGCTCTCCGTACGCATTTTCTGATTATTTGCCATAATACTTATAATTTATAATTGTTTTTGACGTTTAAGTTTCGATCCGTCGCGAATTTAATTCGACAAAATTAACACTTTATTTTCAATTCGTGCCAACAAACCATATAAACTTGAAACTATTTTTTATTTCGGCGGCGAATAGCTATATTTGCGATAATATACCGTAAAATCCCCTTCAGCCAATGAAAGCAGCGATCATCGGACACGGCAAAATGGGCCGTGAAATCGAAAAAATACTCCTCGAAAGGGGACACCGTATCGGCGCCGTCATCGACGAGGCGAACGCATCGGAACTGGATGCCGCACACCTGGCCGGCATCGACGTAGCACTGGAGTTCACGACCCCCGACGCGGCCTACGGCAACATCCGGGCGTGCATCGACGCAGGGATTCCGGTCGTCAGCGGCACGACGGGCTGGACAAATCGTCTGGAGGAGTTGCGCAGCTATTGCCGGGAAAAAGGCGGTGCGCTCTTCTACGCCTCGAACTACTGCCTGGGCGTCAACCTGATGTTCCGCCTCAACCGCAGGCTGGCCCGGATGATGGAGCGCTTCGACGCCTACGACGTACGGATCGAAGAGATTCACCACACACAGAAAAAGGATGCTCCGAGCGGCACGGCCATCACGCTGGCAGAAGGGATCATCAGCGAAATCGGGCGGAAGACGGGCTGGGTGAATGAACCCAGCGACGATCTTTCGCAAATCGTCGTCACCTCCCTGCGCGAAGGAGCGGTTCCGGGTACACACACGGTAACTTACGAATCGGACGACGACCGGATCGAACTCAAACATACGATCAAAAACCGCCGGACACTGGCTCTGGGCGCCGTCGTCGCTGCGGAGTTCCTCTGCGGCAAAAAGGGTGTCTATACGATGGACGACCTGCTGAAATAAACGATACAGAACATGGGAAAAATCAAAGCTTTCTTCCGCAACAAATGGGTGGGATTCACCCTGGCAAGTATTTTATACATCCTCTGGTTCGTCCTCTGGACGGGCAACTGGTGGCTGCTGCTGGGCGAAATCGTCATCTTCGACCTTTATATCACGCGTTATTTCTACAAGTACGTCTGGCGGCACAACGCCGAGATGTGCAAGAAAAGCAAAAGTTACAAAGCCGTTTACGAATGGGTGAATGCGATCATTTTCGCCACCGTTGTAGCGTCGCTGGTACACATCTTCTTCTTTCAGATGTACGTGATTCCCTCGTCGTCGATGGAGAAATCGCTGCTGGTCGGGGACTATCTCTACGTCAGCAAGGTAGCCTACGGTCCCCAGATGCCCAATACCCCGGTGGCATTTCCGTTCGTACACCATACGATGCCTTTTTCGAAAACCAAAAAATCGTTCTCCGAAAGCGTCAAATGGCCTTATCACCGCCTCAAGGGACTGGGCCGAATCGAGCGCAACGACGTAGTGGTATTCAACTTTCCGGCAGGCGATACGGTGCTGCTCGAACGACAGGACGTTTCGTACTACGACGTACTGCGGCAATATCAGCAAACTTTCGGACATCAGGCCGGCCGCGAACGGCTGATGCAGGAATACACGGTCATCACGCGCCCGGTGGACAAGCGTGAAAACTACATCAAACGCTGCATCGGCCTCCCGGGGGATTCGATACGAATCGAGGAAACGGCGGTTTACGTCAATGGGAAGCCGCAGGAGCCCGTCGCCGGAAAACAGTTCATGTATCTGGTGGAAACCACCTCGCCGATCACCCAATACGCACTCGACAATCTGGGTATCACCGAATGGAGCAACAAGGGCACGCTCTACTACATGGCGCTCACCGACGAAAACGCCGCAGAACTGGAGAAGCTGGACAACGTCGCTTCCGTACAGAAATACATCGCCCGCAGTCCCAATTTCGATGTCTTTCCGCAGGATCGCCGCTATGCGTGGAATCAGGACAACTATGGCCCGATCTGGATTCCCCAAGCGGGAACGGCCGTTGCGCTGACGGCCGACAAACTGCCCCTGTACCGGCGGATTATCGAAACGTACGAAGGCAACGACCTGCGTGTGGACGAAGAAGGGAAGATCTTCATCAACGGCGAACAGACCGACACCTATACTTTCCGGATGAACTATTACTGGATGATGGGCGACAACCGCCACAATTCGGCGGACTCCGCTTCTGGGGTTTCGTGCCCGAAGACCACATCGTGGGGCGCGCTTCGTTCATCTGGCTGTCGCTCGATCGCGAAAAGTCGTTCCCGGCGAACATCCGCTGGAACAGGATGTTCACAAAAGTCAAATAAAACAAGGGTGGAAGTCGTGACCTCGGACAGTTATCATACCTTGCCGGGCCTGCCGAGGCCATCTACAAAGAGAAAGCAGCAAGTTCCTCGCTTATGCCTATCCGGTCGAAAGCGAGGAGGAGCAGATACGCGAAATCCTCGACGGACTGCGCAAGAAATACTACGACGCCACGCACCATTGCTACGCCTGGCGGCTGGGGCCGCAGGCGAGGCGTTCCGCGCCAACGACGACGGAGGCACGAAACTGGGGTCCGGGGCTGATCGCCGCATACAGGGAATCGGCGGCGGAGGCGATCGCGGCGGCCCGAAATCGTCGAACGCACCGTAGACCGCACGATCCGCGTCGATTTCCCCTACATCGCCATGAACGACATCATGCGCGTCATCAAGGAGCAGCAGCCTAAAATCGCATCGCAGGAGTTCGACAACCTCTGCACGATGGTGCTCACCATCCGCGAAAGCCGCGCCGGGGAGCTGACCGAAAAACTGAAAAAAGCCGGAGGAAGCATCGCCGGCGAGGACATTTGAGAATCGAAAGTTAAAAATCGAAAACCGGAAATGCGGTCCGCCGCATTCCGCGGTTTCAGCGATACGAAATGACACACGAAAAATCCATCTATATCAAAGGCGCACGGGTCCACAACCTCAAGAATGTCGATCTGGAGATTCCGCGCCGCAAACTGGTTGTCATAACGGGCCTTTCGGGTTCGGGCAAATCGACGCTGGCCTTCGACACCGATCTTCGCCGAGGGGCAGCGCCGCTACGTGGAGAGCCTGTCGGCCTACGCCCGGCAGTTTCTGGGCAAGATCGACAAGCCCGACGTCGACCTCATCACGGGGATCGCGCCGGCCATCGCCATCGAACAGAAGGTCAACACGCGCAATCCGCGTTCGACGGTCGGCACCACCACCGAGATCTACGACTACCTCAAACTGCTCTTCGCCCGCATCGGCCGCACCTTCTCGCCCGTATCGGGACAGGAGGTGCGCTGCTACAGCGTGGACGACGTGGCGACATACATTCAGGAACTGGGCGAGGGGAGCCGCGCCGTCATCGCTGCGCCGCTCGTGCTGGCCGAAGGGCAGGATCATCGAAAAACTGACGCTGCTACTCTCCGACGGCCTGATGAGAGTCTACACCGACGGTCAGACGCGCCTGATCGAGGAGATACTCCCCTCGATCGACGAAACGACCGGAGCCGCGGATATTCAGGTCGTGATCGACCGCATGCGCATCGCGCCGGACGACGACACGCAAACCCGCATCCGCGACTCCGTGGCGCGCGCCTTCTCCTACGGCGACGGCATCTGCACCGTCATCTCGGACAAGGGCGCGGCCGAATTCTCGTCGCGCTTCGAGGCGGACGGCATCGAATTCGAACATCCGTCGGAACACCTTTTCAGCTTCAACAACCCGCTGGGTGCCTGTCCCCGCTGCGAGGGATACGGCAAGGTGATCGGCATCGACGAGGATCTGGTGATTCCCGACAAGGGCAAGACCATCTACGAGGACGCCATCGCCTGCTGGCGGGGCGAGACCATGCGCAAATGGAAGGAAAAGCTGGTGGAGAACGCCTATAAGTTCGATTTCCCGATTCATACGCCGTTTCACGAGCTGACGCAGGAGCAGAAACGGCTGTTGTGGCGCGGCAACCAATATTTCCACGGTCTGGACGAGTTTTTCGCCTACATCGACTCGGAGCGGCGGAAAATCCAGTTCCGCGTGATGAAGGCGCGCTACACGGGCAAGACGCGCTGCCCCGAATGCGGCGGCAGCCGCCTGCGCAAAGAGGCGCTTTATGTCCGCATCGGCGGCCGGAACATCGCCGACCTCGTGGTGATGCCGGTGGACGAGCTGATCGTATTCTTCAACGGACTGCAGCTCGACGAACACGACACGAAAACCGCGGCCCGCATCCTGATCGAAATCCGCAGCCGCCTGCAATACCTCGCCGACGTGGGACTGGGCTATCTGACGCTCGACCGGCTTTCATCGACCCTGTCGGGCGGCGAGAGCCAGCGCATCAACCTCTCGACCTCGCTGGGCAGCAACCTCGCCGGCTCGCTCTACATCCTCGACGAACCCTCGATCGGCCTGCATCCGCGCGACACCAACCGGCTTATCAAGGTGCTCAGGCAACTGCGCGATCTGGGCAACACGGTGATCGTCGTCGAGCACGAGGAAGAGGTGATCCGCGCCGCCGACTACATCGTGGACATAGGTCCCAAGGCGGGTTACAACGGCGGCGAAGTGGTTTTCAGCGGTACGCTGCCGCAGCCTTCTGAAAAAAAAAAAAGCCTGACAGCGGATTACCTGACGGGCCGCCGCGCGATCGCGGTGCCCGCCCGCCGCGGAACGCGGATGGAGCAGTTCGATCGTCATAAAAGGCGCCCGCGAGAACAACCTGCGCAATATCGACGTGCGGATTCCGCTGGGCGTGATGACCTGCATCACGGGAGTCAGCGGCAGCGGCAAATCGTCGCTGGCCAAGGGAATACTCTATCCGGCGCTGCGGCGCATGCTCTTCGACACGGGCGTCAAGCCCGGCGACTTCGACGGCATCGTCGGCGACTGTGCAGCTGCTCAAATCGGTCGAGATGATCGACCAGAACCCCATCGGCAAGTCGTCGCGTTCGAATCCCGTGACCTACATCAAGGCCTACGACGAAATCCGGCGGCTGTTCGCCGACCAGCCCTATGCCCAGCATACGGGGCTGGGGGCTTCGGCATTTCTCGTTCAACATCGCGGGCGGCCGCTGCGAAGAGTGTCAGGGCGAAGGGGTCATCAAGGTCTCGATGCAGTTCATGGCCGACGTCGAACTGGTCTGCGAGGCCTGCGGGGGCAAACGCTTCCGCGACGAGATACTCGAAGTCAAATACCGCGGCAAGTCGATCTACGACGTGCTGGAGATGACCGTGGACGACGCGATCGCGTTCTTCGGCGAGGAGAAGAAGGATTCGACCTGCAAACGGATCGTCGAGCGGCTCCAAACCGCTGCAGGACGTGGGGTTGGGCTACATCAAGCTGGGCCAGTCCTCTTCGACCCTGTCGGGCGGCGAGAGCCAGCGCGTGAAGCTCGCGTCGTTCCTCGCCAAGGACGCCGTGCAGGGCAACGTGCTGTTCCTCTTCGACGAACCGACGACGGGACTTCATTTCCACGACATCAACAAGCTGCTGGCGGCATTCAACGCGCTGATCGAACGGGGACACACGATCGTCATCGTGGAACATAACATGGACGTCATCAAATGCGCCGACTGGGTTGTGGATCTCGGTCCCGAAGCGGGTACGGGCGGCGGCGGAGTCGTATTCGAAGGCACTCCGCGCGCATTGGAACAGTGCCCGGAGAGCTATACGGGCAAATTTCTCAGCCTGCGCACGAAATTATAATCATGGAATTCTTCACATACAGATTACCCAACGGCATCCGGGGTATCCACCGTCAGGTGAAAAGCAACGTGGCGCACTGTGCGCTGGTCGTCAATGCCGGAAGCCGCGACGAACACCCCGACCAGTACGGGCTGGCGCATTTTACGGAACACGCCTTCTTCAAGGGCACCCGGCGCCGCCGCGCATGGCAGGTCAACTGCCGGCTGGAAAACCTCGGCGGCGAACTGAATGCCTACACCACCAAGGAGGACACGACCATTCACGCCACGACCCTGCGGGGCGACTTCCCGAAGGCCGTCGAGCTGATCGCCGACATCGCCTTCCGCTCGACGTTCCCCGACCGGGAGCTGGAGCGCGACGCGAAAGGAGGTGATCGCCGACGAGATCAACACCTACAAGGACTCGCCCGCCGACCTGATATACGACACGTTCGAAGAGATGCTGTTCGCCGGCTCGGAGCTGGGCCACAACATTCTGGGCCGGAAATCGAGCCTGGCACGCTTCGACGGCGACGCGATCCGGGAGTTCGGTCGCACGCACACGACCGACCAGATGGTCTTCTCTTCGATCGGCAACTTCTCGGCCAAGACGCGTCGAAACGACCGTCGCCCGCTACCTGAACGACATCAAAAGTTCCGCACGCGGATTTCGTCGCGCCGGCAACCCGCCGCCGTCGAACCGTTCGAGAAACCGTTACCAAACATACCCACCAGACACACTGCATCATCGGTGCTCGGGCGCACGGGATCAACGACGAGGGCGCCTGCCGCTGGCCCTCGTCAATCTGCTCGGCGGGCCCTTCGGCCAACTCCCTGCTGAACGTCTGGTGCGGGAGAAAACGGACTTTCGTACAACATCGAAGCCTCTTACACGCCCTACGGCGACGCCGGCATCGTGGCAATCTACTTCAGCTCCGACCACGACAAACGGATCACTGCGCAGAGCTGATCGAGGGAAGCTGGGACGGCTGCCAAAACCACGCCGCTCTCGGCCCGACGGCTTTCGATGGCCAAGAAACAGTTCGTCGCACAGCTGGCGATCTCGATGGAGAGCAACGAGGGCTACATGCTCGGTGCCGGAAAAAGTTTCCTGACGCACCGCGAGGTGGACACGATGGAACAGGTTTATCGCAAAATACAGGTTCTCTCACGGCCGAAGACCTGACCGAAGTCGCCTTCGTCGGTCTTCTCCGGCACCATCGCGGCTCATCTATAAATAACGGTTTTCAACGACCCGACAACAATATATATTATGGACGCTCGAACGATATATTCACGATTTTTCGTCGCCGGAAGAGGAACTTCTGCACGAACTCGACCGCCAGACGCATCTGCAGGTCGTCATGCCGGGCCGCGGGTTCGTACGCCGCAAAATACATGTCTCCCGATCGCCGCCTCGTTCTTCTGCCGCAGCCCGCACGGGCATAAGATCCGGCTCCACATCGGTTCGGCGCTCGACATCGCTCCGACACTCGGATGCACGTTCGATCTGGTGTTCATCGACGGCGACAAGCGCGAATACCCGGACTACTACCGGATGCTGATGGGTGACGGAGGAGGCAAAGCGTTGCTGCGCAGCGGATCGATATTGATCGCAGACAATATTCTCTGGTCGGGCAAGGTGGTGGAACCGGTGGCTCACAACGACCGCCATACGCAGGCGCTGCTGGAATTCAACCGCATGGTACGGGAGGACGAGCGGGTGGAAAGCGTGATCGTCCCGATCCGCGACGGACTGAACCTGATCCGGGTAAAATAGGACAGCCGTCTGCCGATAAAGGCAGGGCTGGAAAGGGCAGGAAAGAAAACCCGGCAAGCAAGCGAACGGCCGACAGACAACGGGAAAAAACGGCTCTGTAACGACGAAATTTGAAAAATCGACCGATATGGAATTGAGTGAATTGCAAAAACGAGTGGACGCATGGATCCGCGAATACGGCGTCCGCTATTTCAGCGAACTGACCAATATGGCCATCCTGACCGAGGAGGTGGGGGAGCTGGCCCGCGTCATGGCCCGCAAATACGGCGACCAATCCTTCAAAGCGGGAGAAAAGGAGAACCTGGCGGACGAAATGGCCGACGTACTGTGGGTATTGGTCTGCCTGGCGAACCAGACGGGAGTAAACCTCACCGAAGCCCTCGAAGCCAACTTCGCCAAGAAAACGGCCCGCGACAAGGAGCGGCACCGCAACAATCCCAAGCTATGAACCGAAACCCCGAAAAGCGGGGATAATAACTTATCCGAGAAGGGGGTTCGGGAGAGGATGAGAATCACAAACGCGGACACAGGCTGTGAATAAGCGACCGTCGGACGATGGCTGGAACATTGAAAAATATAATAATTGCCTGATAGGTATTCCGGGCGATTACGTTCCCGAATCGTTCCGGCAGGTTATGTACGACGGAAGTCATTATCGACAAAATACGGCCCTTCCGACAAACCATCTTCCGGCAAACCGCCCGATAAAAGCGGGATCGGATACGAAAAGCCCGTAATCCCCCGAACAAGGGGCGATACCGCGATAAAATACGGAACTGTTACCTGTAATCAAATACTTTAGAGTTATGAAATACGATTTCGATGAGATTATTCCGCGACGGGGTACCAACTCCGTCAAATGGGATCTGGCCACAGACGAACGGGTGCTGCCTATGTGGGTAGCCGACATGGATTTCCGCGCGGCCCCGCCCGTACTCGACGCCCTGGAACGACGGCTCCGCCACGGCGTTTTCGGCTATACGAAGGTCCCCGACGCCTATTTCGAAGCCGTGAAAGGGTGGTTCGGCAAACGGCACGGATTCCGCATCGAAAACGAGTGGATCCTCCCGACTACGGGCGTCATTCCCGCCCTTTCGGTCATCCTGAAGGCCCTGACCGAACCGGGCGACAAGGTAATCCTTCAGACGCCCGTTTACAACTGTTTCTTCGCCGTGCTGGAGCGTACCGGCCGTCAGCCGCTCGCCAATCCGCTCATCAACGAGAACGGCGCCTATCGCATGGACTTCGAAGATCTGGAACGCAAGGCGGCGGACCCGCAGGCCAAGCTGATCTTCCTGTGCAATCCCCACAACCCGGCGGGCCGGGCCTGGACCGCCGAAGAGCTTACCCGCCTCGGGGAGATCTGCCTGCGGCACGGGGTAACGGTCATATCGGACGAAATCCACTGCGACCTGACGCTCGACGGCCATCGCCACATTCCGTTCGCCGACGGACGGACACAGACACGGGTGCCGTCCTCGGTATACCACTGAAGTACGTTGCTCTTATCCTGCTCCAGATGCGTCTTCTTTCCGGTGCGGACATCGAACGACTCCAAAGTCTGAATATCGTTGATCTTCACCACGAGCGAGCCGAGAATCTCTTTCGGAGGATTGGCACGGTAATCGACCATCATCCGCTGGATCAATTCGGCACCCTCCTTACCGGTACGGACTACCGAAACGAGGCCTTCCTGGTAAAATCCGTACTTGACATAAAGCTGCTTGAGCCACTCGTACAGCGAGATACCCATCGTATCGCGCACCCAGGCTGCGGCCTCGGCCGCCAGCGAGCAGGCCGACACGCCGTCCTTGTCGCGGACGTAGTCCCCGGCCAGGTAGCCGAAGCTCTCCTCGCCGCCGCCGATGTACTGCATATCGGTACCTTCGTGCCCCCGAATGATCTTGGCGATGTATTTGAAGCCGGTGAGACACTCGTAGCATTTCACCTTGAAATAGTCGGCTACGGCATCCACCATTTCGGTCGTAACGATCGTTTTGATCACGTACTGGTGTCCGTTCAGGCGGCCCAACTCGGCCCAGCGGGTCAGTTGATAAGTCATCAGCAGCACCAATGTCTGGTTGCCGTTCAACAGCACGTATTCGCCGTTTTCATCAGGCAGCGCCACGCCGATACGGTCCGAATCGGGATCGGTAGCCAACACCAGATCCGCCTTCACCTTCTTCGCCAGGTCGATAGCCATCGACATCGTCTTGCGCTCCTCCGGATTGGGAGATTCCACCGTCGGGAAATTACCGTCGATCACCGCCTGCTCGGGAACCATTTGCACGTTGGTAAAGCCGAAGCGCTTGAGCGACTCGGGAACCAGCCGCACGCCGGCACCGTGCATGGGCGAATAGACGATCTTCATGTCGTGGAAACGTTTCACGCTCTCGGACGAAAGCGACAACTCGTATATTTTATTAAGGTATAACTCGTCGAAATCCTTGCCCAGAGCATGAATGTTCTGCGGGTTCCGGCCGGTAAGCACCTGATCGACCTCGGTGATTTTCTCCACCTCGTCGATGATGTTCTTGTCGTGCGGTGCCGTAACCTGCGATCCATCGGACCAGTAGGCTTTGTAGCCGTTGTATTCTTTGGGGTTGTGCGAAGCCGTGACGACCACGCCCGACTGACATTTCAGCTCCCGGATCGCGAAGCTCAACTCGGGTGTCGGACGCAGCGCGTCGAACAGAAATACGGTGAATCCGTTCGAGGCGAAGATGTCGGCCACACGCTCGGCGAACATCCGCGAATTGTTGCGGCTGTCGTGCCCTACGACGACCCGGATTTCCTCGCCCGCGAAATTGCGCTTCAGGTAGTTCGAAAGACCCTGCGTCGCAGCACCTACCGTATAGATATTCATACGATTGGTGCCCACTCCCATGACCCCGCGAAGACCGCCCGTACCGAACTCGAGGTCCTTGTAAAAACTCTCTACAAGTTCTTTCATATCATTATCCATCAGGTATTTAACCTGTTTTTTAGTCTCTGCATCATAATTGCCGTCGAGCCATTTTTGGGCTTTCGCCAGCACTTGTTGTTCTAATCCGTTTTCCATAACTACATTGGTTTTATTTATAGCTTAAAGCTGTTATCCTCCAAAAATTTTATACGCAAATATACATATTTTATTTCCAATATTCACTATCAGCAAGTTAAAAAAGAGGAGCCTGCCACATCCTTTTTTCTATAGTAAAAGTATCGACTTTTGCAAGCATTTTGCCGCTCCATTTTCACAAATTTATTTACAACTTTGTGCTACCAAAAAAAACGGATACACCCTCCATCGATGTTAGCTCCCGCACAGACATATTGCGAAAAATGGCAAACTTGTTTGGACCAGATCAAGTCCCGAACGACCGAAGAGGAGTTCGTGAAGTGGTTCAAACCCATCGTGCCGCTCGAATTCGACGGCAAGACGCTTCGTCTGTGCGTGCCCAACATGAGCTACGTCTATCAGATCGAGAAGCACTACATTCCGTTCCTGCGGCCGATCATCTCCCAGCTCTACGGACAGGAGATCCGCCTGCACTACGCCGTTCCCAAAAACGACGCACAGAGCGTGCCAGTGTCGAAAGAAGCCGATACGACGGCGATTTCGCAGTTCAGCACCCAGACCAACACGGCAAATATAAAAAATCCGTTCGTCATTCCGGGTCTCAAGAAGATCGTCATCGACCCGCAGCTCAACCCGAACTACACGTTCGCAACCTTCATCGAAGGGGAGTGCAACCGCCTGGCCCGTTCGGCGGGTATGGCCGTCGCGGTCGATCCGGGCCATACGCCTTTCAACCCGCTGTATATATACGGTAACTCCGGACTGGGCAAGACCCACATCGTGCAGTCGATCGGCCACGAAGTGCGGCAGCGCCACCCCGAACTGCAGGTGCTTTACGTCTCGATGAACAAGTTCCAGGCGCAATTCCAGACCGCCTACAAGAACGGCGAAATTCCGGATTTCATCCATTTCTACCAGATGATCGACGTATTGATTATCGACGACATCCAGGAGCTCACGGGAAAAACCGGCACCCAGAACGCCTTCTTCAACATATTCAACCACTTGCAACTGGCCGACGAACCGCAAAGCCGGCCGTGCAGAGCCACAACATCGCCTATGGAATCGACAACGGCTCACGGGTTCGGCGATCAACATTTCACCCTCCTCCATCCATTAGGCGGACGAAATCGTCCGAATACCTCGAAAAATACGGACGATAATCATCATGGACCAACCCAAACTCGAACGCCTGCTGTGAAACTGCTGACAGGACATCGACCAACTGGCCGAGCGGCTGCAGATGTCGCGCCGGACGGGTTACCGCGACATCGACACCTTATGGGTCATCAAGAAAGCGGCAACTGCATCCGTCTCGACAAGGGAGTCGCCCCATTTCCGCGACAGGTCTATGTCACCGAGGAGGAGGCGGTGATACTCAAAAAGCGCCATCGAGAACATCGACGACACGAACATCTCAAACAGAACCTCAAGCGCAAACTCTACTCGGTATACGACAATAAAACGCTGGCGGACACGGTCGTACGGGGCAAGAACTCTCCGAATATCCGCACGCTCATCGAGGCGATCGACGAGCATCGGCAGGTGATCCTGCACGGCTACCAGTCGGCGCACGGCGGCGAAGTCCGCGACCGCAGGGTAGAGCCGTTCGCCTTTACGACCAATTACGTGCAGGTGTGGTGCTACGATCCCGAAGCGCATGCCTGCAAGCTCTTCAAAACCTCGCGCATCGGCTCCGCCGAGCTGACCGAAGCCCCGTGGGAACACGAACCCACGCGAAGGTTTCGACGCCTTCCGCATGCACGGCGGCACGCCGCCGCGTACGAGCTGGGACTGCTGGACAACCTGCTCTGCGAGGAGTACCCGCTGGCCGAACGCGACGTCCGGCCGCTGGGCAGGGGACGCTGGCTGCTGGACACCGAAGTGGCGGGATTCGCCGGGGTTCGTGGTGGGCTGCTGGACGACATCCGCATCGTCGATTCGCCCGAACTTACCACATATATACACAATTATATCAGGGCGAATATTTCCTGAGCCGCGTTTTTCGCATACATTTGCTCTTGCACGAATACTAAAATACCACACCTATGAAAACAGGCAGTAGCTGGGGCATTGTGCATGGCATTCGCCGCAGGCTCCTGCAGCCGGCAGACGCCGGCGGCGGAAACCGGGAACATTGAACGGAAACGATCGTATTCGGACTACGGAGCCGAAGCCGACCGTGCTCGACATCGAAAACACGCTTGCCAACGAAAATTTCCGCACCGTACTCTGGACGGGCGGCAAAGGTCACCGTCATGGCGATTCCCGTCGGCGGCGACGTCGGGCTGGAGCTGCACAACGGCATCGACCAGTTCCTGCGCATCGAAGAGGGTATGGCACAGGTGATGATGGGCGACAGCGCGGACAAACTCGACTTCGTGAAAGAGGTCAAGGACGACTATGCGATCTTCGTCCCGGCCGGGAAGTGGCACAACATCGTCAACAAAGGCGACAAGCCGCTGAAACTCTATTCGATCTACGCCCCGGCGGAGCATCCCCACGGCACGGTACACAAGACCCAGCAGGAGTCCATGGAGGCCGAACACGACCATTGACAGCAGAAAAAAACAGTGAAAAACGTGTGTTTTGAATAAAAAACGCACGTTTTTTATTTCGTGTCACAACCTGTCACACAAAGGCCGTTCCTTTGCAACGTGAACCTAAAAGAAAAACGATTATGGGAACAGCTTACAAAATCAGGTGCCGCCACTGCGGAGCGCAGTTCGAGCACTACATGCAGCCGGGTTACGGCGTCCTGCCGATGTGCGTGGGTTGCGGCGAATACGTCGAGACCGAAACGGCCATCCGATGCCCGGCCTGCCTCAAGAAACTCAACACCACGCAGGAGGAGTTCAACGAGCAGATAGAGGTGACTTACATGTGGGATTAGCGCGCAAAAAGTCGGCGCGGAAATATGGAAAATCCGTGAAAAATTTCTATCTTTGAAAAAATAAACCCTTTTTTCGAAAACACATGACAGCTTCAGGCGGGGGATATGGCCCCCGATTTCAAGTCCACGACCCAAGACGGTGAGACACTGACGCTTGCCGACCTGAAAGGACAGCGCACGATACTTTATTTCTACCCCAAGGACAAACGTCGGGCTGCACGCTCGAAGCGCAGAGCCTGCGCGAAAGGTGACAAGGAGGGGATTCCGGATCGTCGGCGTAAGCCCCGACAGCGAGAAGTCGCACCGGAATTTCTGCGCGAAGCACGACCTGAATTTCACGCTGCTGGCCGACACCGACCACAGCGTATGCGAAGCGTACGGCGTGTGGGCCGAAAAATCGATGTACGGCCGCAAGTACATGGGCGTACTGCGCACGACGTTCGTCATCGACGCCGAAGGACGCATCGAGAAGGTTTTCACGAAGGTAGACACCAAGATTATCAGCAGATTCTGGAGGAACACGCTTTCGACAGCTCCTACGCCCAGCAACTCGGCGTGGATGTCGATAACCTGCTGATTTCGCAGCCGGACAACGGCGAACAGGCGCTCGAAATCGCCGACTCGCTGATCCGCTCGAGCGCCATCGACATCATCGTCATCGACTCCGTGGCGGCTCTGACGCCCAAGGCGGAAATCGAAGGGGAGATGGGCGATGCCAAGATGGGATTGCAGGCCCGCCTGATGTCGCAGGCACTGCGCAAGCTCACCTCGAGCATCTCCAAAACCAAAACGGTCTGCATCTTCATCAACCAGTTGCGCGACAAGATCGGCGTAGTGTACGGCAACCCCGAAACCACGACGGGCGGTAATGCACTGAAATTCTATGCCAGCGTCCGCATCGACATCCGCCGGGTGTCGGTCATCAAGGACGGCGAGGAACAGCTCGGCACCCGCACCCGCGTCAAAGTGGTCAAAAACAAGGTGGCGCCCCCGTTCAAGAAGGCCGAATTCGACATCATGTTCGGCGAGGGCATCTCGAAGATCGGCGAAATCATCGACCTGGGTGTGGACTACGGAATCATCAAGAAATCGGGTTCGTGGTTCTCTTACGGCGACCGCAAAATCGGCCAGGGCCGCGACAGCGTGAAAGAGCTTCTCAAGAACGATGAAGCGCTCCGCAACGAAGTCGAAGCCAAAGTCCGCGAAGCGATGATTGCCGCCCGCAAAGCATAAAAAGCGAATGAAGAGCCGACCGGGGCCTGTAACAAAGGCAGGAAACGCCCAAAAGACCGGTCGGAGTCTTCTCTCTTCGGACAAATACAGGCAGCGACGCACGGTATAGCCGGGACAGTTATAAAACGGCACCCCGGAAACGAAGCGAAAAACGATATTTTACGATAGAAAACGAGATCGTCGGTACGAAATCCGTCGAAATTCGTAGTTGGACCCTAAAACAGCATTGGATGGTATGGATTTTACGCCGGAAGACGAACGATTAATCAAGGAGAAGTGGGAGGAACTGCTTCAGTCGTGCACCAAAATCTGTAAAAACGACGAAGACTGGGAGTTCATCAAACGCGCTTTTTTCCTGGCGAAAGAGGCGCATGGCGGAGTGCGTCGTCGCTCGGGCGAGCCGTACCTGCTGCATCCCATCGCCGTAGCCAAGATCGTCGTGGACGAGATCGGGCTCGGCGTCAAATCGGTCGTCGCCGCCCTGCTGCACGACGTTGTGGAGGATACGGAGTACACGGTCGAAGATATGGAGCGCATCTTCGGGCCCAAGATCGCCAAGATGGTCGATGGGCTTACGAAGATGTCGGGCGTATTCAATGCCGATACTTCGGAGCAGGCGGAGTATTTCCGCAAAGTCCTGCTCACGCTTTCGGACGACGTGCGGGTGATCCTGATCAAAATCGCCGACCGCCTGCACAACATGCGTACGCTGGGGTCGATGCCTACCAACAAGCAGATCAAAATCACGGGTGAAACGCTTTACCTGTTCGCACCGCTGGCGTATCGGCTCGGCCTGTACACTATTAAGAGCGAACTCGAAGACCTCTGCATGAAATATCGCTTCCCGGTACAATATGCCGAGCTGTCGGAAAAACTCAAAGCGACCGAAGAACAGCGCGAAGCCTTCATCAGCAAATTCAACGCCCCGATCATCGAAGCGCTCAAGCGGGACCATATCAACTTCGAAATTTCGGGACGTGTCAAAAGCCTTTACTCGATCTGGAGCAAGATGCAGCGCAAACAGATTCCCTTCGAGGAGGTTTACGACCTGTTCGCCATCCGGATCGTCTTCCAGCCGCTGCCGTTCCCCTCGGAAAAGACACAGTGCTGGCAGATATTCTCGACTATCACCGACATCTATACGCCGAAACCGGATCGCCTGCGCGACTGGATTTCGATGCCCAAGGCCAACGGCTACGAAGCGTTGCACTCGACTGTTATGGGTCCCGACGGAGTATGGGTAGAGGTGCAGATCCGCACGCAACGCATGGAGGAGATCGCCGAAAGGGGATTCGCCGCTCATTGGAAATACAAAAACGCCTCGCTGTCGAACAACGAGGACGAACTCGACCGCTGGCTCAAAAAGATACGCGATGCACTGAATGGTCCGACGGAAAACGCCGTTGACTTCCTGGATAACTTCAAATTATCGCTATACACATCTGAAATAGCGGTATTTACACCCAAAGGAGAGGCTCGGAAAATGCCGTACGGAGCCACCGCACTGGACTTCGCGTACGACATACACTCGAAGATCGGAAACAGTGCCATCGGCGCCAAGATCAACCACAAGATCGAGCCGATCACCACACAGATCAACAGCGGCGACCAGATCGAAATCATCACCGCCGACAACGCACGCCCCAAAGCCGAATGGCTCGACATCGTCACCACGACCAAAGCTAAGCAGGCGATCAAGAGTTTTCTCAAACGCGAGCGGCAAAACAACATCGAACGGGGCATGAAGATGCTCGAGGAGCGAATGCAGCAACTCAATACCCCGCTCAGCGGTCGTGTCTTTGCGCAAAATCGTCCCGATTTACGAATCCAACAACAAAGAGGAGCTTTACAGCAAAATCGGGGCGGGGATCGTCGATCTAAAAGACTTGGACAAGGTCCTGAAAGTCAATGCCACCAGCAAGATACTCAAGTTCTGGACGCTTTTTATCAACAAAAAGGAGGACGAGGAGGGCGACGATGCCGAAAATCCGGAACCGAACAGCGCGAAAGCCGAAGAATCGGCAACGGCAGGCGAACCGCAATTCGTCATGGCCGAATGTTGCAAACCGATTCCGGGAGACAGCGTGGTAGGGTATAAAGACCCTGCGTCGCACCGTATCATCGTGCATAAATCCAACTGCAAGGAGCTCGACCGGCTGGCCGCTCAATTCGGACGCAATATCCTCAAGGACGAAATCAAATGGTCGCAACACAAGGCCATGTCGTACCTTACGGCGCATCCTCGTGAAAGATCCTCACGGGACTAAACTAAGAAACTTTAAAAGATAAATATATGGCATCTATTTTTTCACGCATTATCGCAGGCGAAATACCTTCCTACAAGGTCGCCGAAGACGAAAACTATTACGCCTTTCTGGATATCAATCCGCTGACGAAAGGACACACACTGGTCGTACCGAAAAAGGAAATAGACTATATTTTCGACCTCGACGATCAGACACTGGCAGGCATGATGCTGTTCGCCAAAAAGTCGCAGGTAAAATTAAGCAGGAAATAGCGTGTTCCAGAGTCGCAGTGGTGGTTTTAGGGCTTGAAGTGCCGCATGCACACATCCATTTGATCCCCATTAAGAGCGAAATGACGTGGATTTTCACCGGGAAAAGCTCAAATTCACTCCGGAAGAGTTCGAAGAAATCGCAGCAAAACTTTCAAAATAGACCGCTGTTTACAATTATATAAACAACTGAAAAATAGGCGGGTAGTGGGTTATTAACACTATCCGCCTATTGTTTATTTAACATAATATATCGCCAATCAACGAAAGCTAATAATTCAGGCGATTATCCGTCGGAAATCCGTTAAAAAAATCAAAATTTTCCTAAAATAGGGTAGCGAATTTACACTTGTAAACACACAATGGAGGAAGTATTTCCATTTGTAATTACACTTGTAAATACACAAGCGTCGGTACATGTGTTAATATATCCATTTCCGGTAATAGGCAAACCCATCTAAATAGCGTTCCACGCATAATCGAGGAGGTGTCAAATGGTTAAACATCGGAGATTAATTCAATTATAACCAATGAATTACAAGAATTATATACATACTCTAATTGATATATGCAAATATGGCTTGTCGGGAATAGGGGAGTATTGCATACACATGGATATCATATAGCATATATTTACTAATATCCAGCTATTTAAAGTAAAATATATCAACTAATACATGATATCAACCACCGGAGGTAGATTTAACAATATTTCGATCGTTACACTTGTAAACTTTTTTCAACAGTTATTAACATTTTACAAATGAAAAATTGCTTGTTTTACAAAAAACAAATATTTATATTTGTAAAAAATTCTGCTGATGAGGAAAAATTGCTCGATTTGATGAAAAATGAAGGATTGAAGCCAAGCCAGCTCGCCGAGCTGCTGGGAATCAATCCCGCCGGAATCTCCCACATTCTCGCCGGACGGAACAAACCGGGATTCGATTTGCTGCAGAAGATTCTCCGGAGGTTTCCGCGCGTCAATCCGGACTGGTTGCTGCTCGACTCGGATAAGATGTACCGCGACGAGCCGCCGGCCCAATCGTCAGCTCCGCAGCCGATGAGCCAGCCCGCGTCGCCCGGCGGCGACCTTTTCGGCCTTGCCTCCGGTCGGCATCCGCTTGAAGAAAAACGGCAGCCGGAAACGGCGGAAAACGCAACCGGCGATCCGGCACCGCAACAACGACTCCCGGCAGCATTGTTTACCGCCAACGTCAAACGGATCGTCGTACTGTATGACGATCAGACCTTCGAAAGTTTTACGCCGACGACAAAGCGTTAAAAAAATTCGTGCGGGCTGCGGGACGGAATACTCGATTCTCAGAGCGCAAAAAAACCGGCTTCCGGTATATTCCAAGGTAACGGAACCGGACAAGAAATTGCGGCGAAATCGCACGGACAATCCAATCCCGACCACCACCGACAACAAATTAACAAGGCAGGTTTAAAAACCTGCCTTAGCTTGCACATGGCGCAAATTTGGCCGCCTTAACTTGCAATTGGCGCAAACATCAACTTGCCGCCTTATTTATTCAACGGATTTTCTTCGGCCGCTTCGACGCCGCAATCGCAAAAATGGAATTCCGAACGCGCCTTGTCCGGGGGAAACAGGAAATAAACGCATACGGCCTCCGTGCACAACACTTCGTGCCGGTCATAGATGCGGACTTCGATCTCAACGATGTTGCGACGCTGCCGACGCACGGAAGCCCGCAAAACGATGTGGTCATCAGTCGTGTGAATCGGCTTGTGATAGCGGACCTCCATCTTCGAAGTAACGCCGCTCGTCTGAAACTTCCGGAATACGACCCAGCTGCTGATCTCGTCGGCCAGCGTTGCCTGAATGCCTCCGTGCAGCGTATTCACCCAACCTTGGTATTCGGGACGAGGATGCCAGACGCTCACGATTTCATCGCCGTTTTCGTAAAATTCCATCCGCAGTCCCTGCGGACTGTTCGGATCGCAGCCGTAGCAATGGTAACCGTCCATGCCGCGCCAAGGATTCGTTATCTTCTTCATAATATGCTATTCGATCGTTGCGGTGCGGACCGAATCTGTTCCGTGATCTGAGAATCGGTTCCGGAATCGGCCCGGTATAACAAAGATAGCCATTTTCCCGCGAATCTCACCGTCTTCGGCAATGCAAATCCGGTTCATTTCATCCGGAATATTATTCAATCCCGACAACAAAGTCACAGGGAGGAATCAACCTCCTTGGCGCAATGTTTGGTGTAATATTCACATTATGTTAAATTATCGCAAATTGGAAGTCCATTTTGTTCATAATCGAATCCATATACACTATAACATCCCGATTATTCGGCAAATTGAGCAAATAAGCAATATCCCGCAATCCGGACGACATATAACTTTTACCGAATTTTTGCTATTTTTGTAACATAAATCCGGAACAAATGGCTGAAAATGACAGCTGTATAAAACGCTCGGCAATTATCCTGACGGCTTTCGGGCTGTTCTTCGTGACGTGGCATTTCAACCTCGGCGTTCGGCCATTTGCAGATTTCATATTTACCTACAAATCAATTAATTACATATTGAATTACCTGATTGCGGGTTTGATTCCGGCAGCGGCGCTTCTGTTGCTGCACCGACCCGATACCATATTATATGCGCTCGGACTGACGCACGGATTCGGCCGGGGCATGCTGTTCGGGACGCTGAGTACGATCCCCATGCTCGCCGGCTATGCGGTCATCGGCAGTTTCAACCGGGAAACGCCGCCGGATCACATGTTTACGTTCATAGTCGTCGCGGGATTCTTCGAGGAACTGATTTTCAGAGGTTTCGTATTCGGAGAGCTGTTCCGGACAGCCCGTTGGGGATTTCTGCCGGCGGCGACGCTGACGGCCTTGGCATTCGGATCGCTGCATCTCTATCAGGGTGACGACCTGATTTCCGCATCGGCAGCTTTCGGCGTCACGGCTGCCGGAAGCATCTTTTTCAGTTGGATCTATGTGGAATCGGAGAACAATCTGTGGAGTGTAATCTGGCTGCATACGCTGATGAACGCGCCGTGGATGTTGTTCAGCGTGAGCGGGAGCGGCGCAGTCGGCGGATTGCGGGCAAACAGCCTCCGCCTGTGCACGCTGCTGATCGCAATCGCATTAGTCGTCATATACAAGAAACGGAAGGGACTACCCTACCATATTTCAGGAAAAACACTGATAATCAACAGACAATATGTAAGTCCCGAAACGTTCGAACCTACGCCCAGACAATTTGTGGAGCTAAACGAAGCGCAACTTATTTTCAATGTGGGACTTATCGACTTCGAAACCTCGCTGTTGGGCAAAGTCGAACAACAGGAGAAAGTCATCGACCTGAGCCACGGAATCGACCTGATCGAAGGCTCTTGTTCGCACAGCAGTCACGGACACAATCATACGCACGGTGTCGATCCCCATGTCTGGATCTCCCCGAAGGCGTTGCAGAAGATGGCGACAAACGCTTTCGAAGCCATTCGCAAAGCCTATCCCGATTCGGTGAAATACGAAACCAATTATAACAGGTTGCAGAAGGAGTTACAAGCATTGGACGCTCGCACGGCGGAGAAAATCGCACGGAGCGGCATCGAATATTTCATCGTCTACCACCCCGCCCTCACCTATTATGCCCGCGACTACGGGCTGCGGCAGGTCGCCATCGAAACAGACGGTAAGGAGCCCTCGGCCAAGCAGTTGACGGCAATCATCCGGCAAGCCCGGGAGGATGGAGTACGCCGGATATTCTACCAAAAGCAATTCCCGGCATCGACCGTGGAGGTCATAGCCCGAGACATCGACGCCGAATACGTGGCGATTGATCCGCTGGACCGGGACGCCATAGCGAACATCGACACGATAACCGACTTAATCACCGCAAAATGAATCTGGTAACGATGCGCGACGTAAGCGTCGCATACGACGGATACGAAGCCATTCAACATGTCGATCTGGAAATCGGCGACGACGATTTCCTGGGTGTCATAGGTCCCAACGGCGGCGGAAAGACGACACTCGTGAAAGCCATACTCGGAACCGTGCCCCATACGGGCGAAATATGTTTGGCGCCGGAGTTGTTCCGGGGCAAGGAGCGGCTGATCGGCTATATGCCGCAGTTGTCGGATTTCGACCGGGAGTTTCCGATCTCGGTGCTCGAAGTCGTGCTGTCGGGATTGCAGGGCCGCCGCGGGTTCCGCTCCCCCTACACCCGGGAGGACCGCGAAAAGGCGATGGCGCTGCTGGCCTCGTCGGGGATTGCCGAAACGGCCCGCCAGCCGATCGGAGAGGTGTCGGGCGGCCAGATGCAGCGGGTGCTGCTGGCCCGGGCCGTGATCTCGGACCCGAAGCTGCTGATTCTGGACGAACCCGCGAATTTCGTGGACAACAAGTTCGAGAAAGAGCTTTACCGTACGCTGCATGAGCTGAATATCGGATTATCAAACGTTTTATGCCCTACGCCGCTGAAATAATCCCCGCCGGCCCATGCAAAAAAGGATTCCGCATGCGGAATCCTTTTTACCGTATTATTCGGCCTTACATCTTTTCCAACTCCCTGTAACTCTTTTTGGCGGCTTTAGCCTCCTGCCGGGCCGCCTTGCGGGCTGCTCGCTCCTGCTCCCGGACGATTTTCCTCGCTTCGCGAAGCTCCTTTTTATAATCGACATCCGATCCGGGCATTTCGACGATGATGCCCGTTATCGACTCGTCGATCACCTCGCATCCGCAGGGTTCACAGACGGGCTGCGGCGCAGGTTTGGGCCGGGGAATCATCGTGCGCTGCTCGACGACGCTGCCTTCGCCGTAATTGATCGTCAGTTCGACCCGGCGGAGCGGCGGAAGGATATTCTTTTTTCATATAGTTCCAAGCCGAAGGCATCTTTTGAGCGCCAGCTCCTTGGCGTCAGGCGACCGGCTGCCGTCGAGGACGTAGGCGTAAGCGCCGACGATCGACGGAGCGAAATTCGCGGCGGCGGCCTGTACGGTCGCCGGATATTCGGTCAGCGCCTTGATCAGTTCGATCTCTTCGGGCAGGAGCGCCGCAGCTTCGTCCTGGGTGCGGAAATCGATCCCTGCCTCCTCTGCTTTGCGCAGGATCGAGCGGATGCGTGCATGCGTGTACTGGATGAAAGGACCTGTATTGCCGTTGAAGTCGATCGATTCGCGGGGGTCGAACAGCATCGTCTTCTTGGGATCGACCTTCAGGATGAAATACTTGAGGGCTCCTAACCCGACCATCGATGCGATGGCGTCGGCTTCCTGCGCGGTGCAGCCGTCCAGTTTGCCCAATTCGTCCGACATCTCGCGGGCGGTCGATACCATGTCGGCGATCAGATCGTCTGCATCGACGACCGTTCCCTCGCGGGATTTCATCTTGCCTTCGGGCAGCTCGACCATGCCGTAGGAAAGGTGGTAGATGTGGCCGCTCCATTCGTCGTATCCCAACTTCTTGAGGATCAGCTTGAGCACCTGGAAATGGTAGTTCTGTTCGTTGCCCACTACGTAGATCATTTCGTCCAGCCGGTTCTCCTCGAACCGGCGGAACGCCGTGCCGAGATCCTGCGTCATATAGACCGATGTGCCGTCGCCGCGCAGCAATAACTTCTGGTCGAGTCCGTCGGCCGTGAGGTCGATCCAGACAGAACCGTCCTCCTTGCGGAAGAAGATACCCCGGGCGAGTCCCTCTTCCACCAGGCTCTTGCCCAGCAGGTAGGTTTGCGATTCGTAATAGACCTTGTCGAAATCGACGCCCAATGCCTTGTACGTCACGTCGAAGCCTTCATAGACCCACCCGTTCATGGTTTCCCACAGCGAATATATTTCCGGATCTTTGGCCTCCCAGCGGCGCAGCCACTCCTGCGCCTGTCGCATGATCGGAGCGTTTTTCTTGGCCTCCTCCTCGCTTTGCCCGGCGGCGACGAGCTCCTTGATCTGGGCTTTGTAGTGCTTGTCGAATTCGACGTAATATTTACCGACCAGGTGGTCGCCTTTCATCCCCGACGAGGCGGGCGTTTCGCCGCCGCCGTAGAGTTTCCAGGCCAGCATCGACTTGCAGATGTGAATACCGCGGTCGTTCACGAGGTTTACCTTGATGACCTTGTTGCCGTTGGCTTTCAGGATCTGCGCGACGGAGTATCCCAGCAGGTTGTTGCGGATGTGTCCCAGGTGAAGGGGCTTGTTGGTGTTGGGCGAGGAGTATTCGATCATTACGGTACGGCCCGTCGGTGCGGCCTGCCCGAAGGTGTCGTTTGCCGCGACCTCCCGGAAGCGTGCGGCCCAGAATGCACTGTCGAGCGAGAGATTCAGGAATCCCTTGATTACGTTGAACGCCTTGATTTCCGGCGTATTGGCCACCAGGTATTCGCCGATCTCCGTCGCCGTGGCTTCGGGCGACTTGCGGCTGGCTTTGAGCAGGGGGAACACCACGAGCGTATAGTCGCCCTCGAACTCTTTGCGGGTTTTCTGAATCTGCAACGGAGCTCCGGCATTCCCGTAGAGGGTGCTTACCGCCGCTGCGACTTTATCCGTAAGAAACTGTTCAATATTCATCGTATGTCGAATTTGGGTGCGAATTTACGCTTTTTATCCGAATAATCCGCGTCGTCGCCTCTCAATAATGCGTCGGATAGCGAATTGCATCCGTCGATTTTCGGAAAATTGCAAACTATTGTTATATTTGCAAACCGTATAGGCTGTCCCCGCAGCGTCCGAATGGTTCGGCGTTGTTGCGTCGTGCGATTCCCTGTCCGAAAACAATCCGGGCCGGATTCGTCCGCCGGGGTCGAAGGCCGGAGCCATCCGGCCCGGCTTTCGGTATGGACCGCCTTTCGTTTTTTTATTTTTTCATAGCATGGAAATATTCATAATCCTCCTGCTGATCCTGCTCAACGGTCTGTTCGCCATGTCGGAGATCGCCCTGATCTCGGCTCGCAAATCGAACCTCACGGCGCAGGCCAAGCAGGGCAACAAACGGGCTCGCCAGGCCCTCAAGCTGGCGGAAGATCCCAACAAATTTCTTTCGACCGTCCAGATCGGTATTACTCTGATCGGTATTTTGACCGGTATTTATTCGGGGGCGGCCATCGCCGACGACCTGCGGGAAGTCTTCGTCCGCTGGGGAGTTCCCTATGCGGCTCCCGTAGCGCAGACGCTCATCGTGATCGTGGTGACCTATCTGACTATCGTGTTCGGAGAGTTGATTCCCAAGCGTATCGGTATGACGGCCGCCGAGCCGGTCGCCAAACTCGTGGCCGGCCCTATGAAGGTGCTGTCGGTCGTCGCCTCCCCTTTCGTATGGCTCCTTTCGAAGAGCATCGAGGGCATTTCCCGTCTGTTCGGGCTGCGCGATACCGACAGTCCCGTAACGGAGGCCGAGATCAAGTCGATCGTGCAGGAAGGCGCCGAGGACGGAGCTGTGCAGGCTGTCGAGCAGAAGATCGTCGGCCGTGTCTTCTCGTTGGGTGACCGCAGCGTGGAGTCGATCATGACCCACCGCAGCGACATCGCATGGCTCGATGTGAATATGTCTGTGGATGAGATCCGCGACCTCGTTCGTCGGGAGCCTCACGGACGCTATCCCGTCGGTGAAGGATCGCTCGACCGGCTGGTCGGCGTCGTCTATCTGAAGGATCTTTTCTCGCATATCGGGGACCCTGGATTCTCGCTGCAGCAGATTCTCTCTCCTGTCAAGCTGTTCCACGAGGGAGCGGAGGTGTATATGGCGCTGGAACAGTTGCGGACCGAGCAACTGGGTTATGGCATCGTTTGCGACGAGTTCGGCGTTACGCAGGGTATCGTGACTCTGAAAGATATTTTCGAAGCCCTTGTAGGCGAGCTGCTCGAAGATCGTGAAGAGCCGGATATCGTCGTGCGCGAGGACGGCAGCGTGCTGGTGGACGGACAGTGTTCGTTTTACGATTTTCTGGCCCATTTCGGATTGGAGGATGTTTATTCTTCGGCCGAATACAATACGATCAGCGGTTTGATTCTGGATGAGTTGGAACATATTCCGCACAGCGGGGAATACCTTCAATGGGAGTGTTTCCGGCTCGAAGTCGTGGATATGGACGGAGCACGCATAGACAAGGTGCTGGCGACGATGATCGACACGTCCGATAATAAAAATAAATAGGGCCTTTCCGTGCGGAATTTGTTTTTGATGCCATGAAGATTGCCGACATAGAATTGGGTGACCGCCCGCTGTTCCTGGCTCCGATGGAGGATGTGACCGATCCTTCGTTCCGCTATATGTGCAAGCAGTTCGGTGCCGACGTGGTATATACCGAGTTTATCTCTTCGGACGGATTGATCCGCGATGCGGGCAAGTCGCTTGCCAAATTGCGCATCGCCGAATCCGAACGGCCCGTGGGTATCCAGCTTTACGGTCATCTGGTGGAACCGATGGTCGAGGCGGCTCGGATCGCCGAGGCGGCCGATCCCGATATCATCGATATCAACTTCGGTTGTCCGGTGAAGAAGATCGCCGGTCGGGGCGCCGGATCGGGTATGATGCGCGATGTCCCCCTGATGGTCGAGATGACCCGCCGCATCGTCGAAGCCGTGAAGAAACCCGTGACGGTCAAAACCCGTCTGGGATGGGATGAAGAGTCGAAGAACATCGAAGAGATCGCTCTGCGCCTGCAGGACGTGGGTATCGCCGCACTGACGATCCACGGCCGCACGCGGGCCCAAATGTATCGCGGCGAAGCGGACTGGACGCTCATCGGCAAGGTGAAGAACAATCCGGCGATCCGGATTCCGATCATCGGTAACGGAGATATCGACTCCGGTCCTAAAGCCCGCGAAATGTTCGACCGCTACGGAGTGGACGGGGTGATGATCGGGCGGGCGACCTACGGGCGGCCCTGGATCTTCCGCGAAGTGAAACACTTTCTTGAAACCGGCGAGGTGATGCCGCAGCCGTCGGTGGCGGAGCGGGTCGAAATCGCCAAAGAACATCTGGCCAAATCCCTGGAGATCAAAGGTGGCCGGGTTGGAATCCTGGAGATGCGCCGCCACCTGTCGAACTATTTCAAGGGACTTCCCAATTTCAAGGAAACCCGCCTGAAGCTGGTGACTCTGTTCGATCCGAACGAACTTCGATCGCCGTCGGTTAAGGGAATGTCGTCCCCCTCGGTGAACATCGATCTCGGTCAGCGAACTTATTTCGACGTCGCCGAAGCGTTCATCCGCCCGCCGTCGAGCAACGATTCGACGATCACACCGTGCGTGGACTGCGCTACATACTTATAAAGTCCGGGCTGGCCTGAGATGGCCAGGATTTCTTTCAATTCCATATTGTTATATAGTGTGTAAATTAATTCGCTTCGGGGGTTGGGCATCGGCTCGGGTCGGTCTCTTCCTGCACGGTATATTCGTATACCTCGGAGAACATTATACACGCCGTAGGCAGAGACGGCAAGTATCTGGAAAGTCACTTTCGTGCCGGCCTTCTCCCTTGCCGATCGTACCCGAATAGCGTTTTTCCGTATCCGTCTTGTTGGTACTCAGCCATGCACCTTCTTTCTTCACCTTCGTCTCGTCGTCGTTGAGGGCCCGCAGGATGCTGATGCCGGTAAATCCGTATTCACTCGTGACGGTCGCCGTTACGCGGACGTCATCGCCGGCATGGACATCATCAAGGCCGGGGCTGCAAGAGACATTCGAAATTACGGGCGCAACCTTATACTCGGGGCCGAGTTCCTTGTTGCAAGCCGCCAGGCAGCATGCCGCCACGGCCATGATAAGCAGTTTTTTTCATTTTATA
>VOFB01004167.1_pt1 | contig 40949 bp, 46 predicted proteins | sample 5384141 | NCBI WGS metagenome assembly VOFB01 (sample SAMN12384721, study PRJNA508395) | human gut metagenome | isolation source: healthy gut A | host: Homo sapiens
CATCCGGTGTTTTAATGAAAATAAAAGTCCGAATCTGAGGTTTGCCTGCAAAGCAAATCAGATTCGGACTTTCTTTATAAAGAAAAGTCGCATACAATTAAGTGTTTCTTCTTTATGGATTGTATTATATATAAACAGATAATTGTACTATGAAAGTAAAGCATTTAGTTGTAGCTTTTCTGTGTATGCTGGGATGTTGTGCGTGTAGCAGTCCGAAAACAGAAGTAAAATCACCGGACGGTCACATCAAGATGACGTTGACGGTAGATGAGAATGGTACTCCGTTTTATAATGTGTCGGTAAATGATTCATTGCTGATAGAAAATTCAAAAATGGGTTTTGTGGAGGGAAACGGTGTTATTCTGGGAGGAGGCTTCCGGATAGAGAAAACCACATTCGACAGTAAAGATGAAACATGGACGCAGCCGTGGGGCGAAAATAAAACCAACCGGAACCATTATAATGAAATGGCTGTCAATCTGATTAATGAGGATCAGGTGCAGTTGACCCTTCGTTTCCGGGTTTTCAATGACGGAGTAGGGTTCCGTTATGAATATAATGTGCCCGCAGCGGATTCCCTATTGATTACGGATGAACTGACAACTTTCCACTTTCGTCAGGACGGTACATCATGGTCTATTCCTGCGAGTGCCGAAACTTATGAATTGCTTTATGCGCAAGCCATTTCCGAGGTGGAGACAGCCAATACTCCTTTCACCTTTAAAACTGCCGATGGTGTCTACGGAAGTATTCATGAAGCGGCATTGTATGATTTCTCCGGAAATGACTTTGAAGCAGGCAGGAAACTATACGTTGAAAGCTGAACTTGCTCCATGGCCTGATGGTGTGAAAGTGCGTAAAGGTAATCATTTCACTACTTCCTGGCGTACTATTCAGATTGTTCCGGATGCCGTTAGTCTGATTAATTCGGCTATGATTTTAAATCTGAATGAACCAAGTAAAATAGAAACGACTGATTGGATTCGTCCTTTGAAATATGTCGGTGTATGGTGGGGGATGCATCTCGGCGTAGAAACCTGGAAGATGGATGAACGTCATGGAGCCACTACTGTCAATGCCAAGAAATACATTGATTTTGCCGCTGCCAATCAGATTGAAGGCGTTTTGTTTGAAGGTTGGAATGAAGGCTGGGAAAGCTGGGGTGGTATGCAAAACTTTGACTTTACGAAACCGTATGCTGACTTTGACATTGATGAAGTGGTTCGTTATGCAAAGGAAAAAGGAGTTGAAGTTATCGGCCATCACGAGACCGGAGGGAATATTCCCAACTATGAGCGCCAGATGGATCATGCAATGCAATGGTATACCGACCACAGCATCCACATCCTGAAAACAGGTTATGCGGGAGCTTTCCCGAATGGTTATCTTCATCACAGCCAATATGGGGTCAACCACTATCAGAAAGTGGTGGAAACAGCTGCCCGTCACAAAATGACGCTGGATGCGCACGAACCGATTAAGGATACCGGTATCCGCCGTACATGGCCTAACATGATGACGCGCGAAGGAGCCAGAGGTATGGAATGGAATGCATGGAGTGAAGGAAATCCGCCGTCTCATCATGTAATGTTGCCGTTTACCCGCTTGCTGTCCGGTCCGATGGATTATACACCGGGAACGTTTGATATTTTGTTTCTGAACACCAAAGATTCTCCCCGTCGCCAGAAATGGAACGATCAGGATAAAGGAAACAGCCGTGTGAATACAACATTGGCGAAACAGCTTGCTAACTGGGTGATTTTGTATTCTCCCTTGCAGATGGCATCTGATATGATTGAAAATTATGAAGGCCATCCGGCTTTCCAGTTCTTCCGCGATTTCGATCCGGATTGTGACGAATCGAAAGCATTGGCAGGAGAACGGGGGAATTCGTAGCCATCGTGCGTAAAGCAAAAGGCAACTATTTCTTGGGAGCAGCAACGAACGAGGATTCAAATCAGTGCTACCAGTTTTTCTTTTTGCAACACAATGAGCGACTCGGAAACGTAAGGCATATTATTCAGTTTGCTTTCAATCTCTTCCGGATAGATGTTTTGTCCGCTGGAAGTGAGCAACATATTCTTACTGCGCCCGCGTACGGTTACATAACCTTCCGCATCCATTGTGCCTAAATCGCCTGTATGCAGCCAGCCATTTACGTCAATGATTTGTGAGGTTGCTTCCTGGTTCTTATAATATCCCAGCATCAGGTTGGTACCTCGACAAATGATTTCTCCCGCCACCTTTTCCGGATCAGACGAATCGATCTTCACTTCCATGCGTGTGGTTGCCTTACCGCATGATGCCAACTTCAGGGTTTCCCATCGGCTGGAACAGATGATAGGACCACATTCCGTCATACCGTAAGCGATGGTGTAGGGGAAGCCTATCTGTTTGAGAAAGCGCTCGACTTCTGCATTGAACGGGAGCGCCACCAACGATAATTTCATCGAAGTTACCGCCGAAGATTTCCATAGCTTCTTTGCGTGCAAGAGCTCTGATCTTGTCATTGATGATAGGAAGACGAAGCAGCAACTTACCTATTTTATTATCTACACGGGGCAGAATATTCTTCTTGATAATCTTTTCTACAATCAAAGGCACGCAAGAGATAACACGTGGCTTGATCTCCGCGAAAGACTGTGAGATGATTTTAGGGGTCGGCATGCGTGTGAGGAAGTAGAGATGCGCCCCGGCGGAAGAAGCCGTATAGGAAATCGTAAGTCATTCCGAACACATGTCCCATAGGAAGCATGGCAACCATATGATCGCCCGGTTTCACCGGAAGCATCTCAAAGCAGTAATTCACGTTTGACCAAAGGCTGCGATAGGGGAGCATAACACCTTTGGAATATCCGGTAGTACCGGAGGTATAGTTAATGATGGCAAGTTCTTCCGGTTCATCCTTCCGATAACAGATGTGTTCGGGACGGAAGTTTTTAGGATAGCGTTGTCCGTAGAGTGTATTGCGGTGCTCGAAAGCTTCCATCAATCGTTTGTCGCGACAGACTACAGGGGTGAATTCAGTCATCAGAATAACGCCCAGCAATTGCGGCATGGCGTCCTCATTCAGATTTTCCCACACTTGGTCTCCCACAAAAAGCAGTCTGGCTTCTGAGTGATTGACGATATTATGTATATTATCCGCTTTAAATTCGTGAAGAATAGGCACAATAACAGCTCCATAAGTGATGGTCGCCAAGAAAGTAACTGCCCAGTGTGCACTGTTACGACCGCAAACGGCAATTTTATCACCCGGCTGGATACCGGCACTTTCCAGTACAATATGAAATTTTGCGATCTTGCGAGCCACGTCTTTATATTGGAGAGTAGCACCTTTGTAGTCAGTCAAGGCCTTTAAGTTCCAGTTCTTGATGATGCTTTGTTCAATGTAGTCGATGAAGTGTTGTTCCTGTTCCATTCGTTTTTGCACATTTAGTTTAAAACTGCGCAAAATTAATAACTCATTAGATGTAAACCGAATTTTACAATTAAGTTTTACGGTTAATTAACGGGGGGACTCCGAATATTTTGATAAACAGGAACTCTTCCTCAAACAGCCTGCCCTTCTTTACGCTGAAAACACTTTCTACGCTTAACGCCCCTACCCACTCTACCGCGCAGCCCTCCGGCATAGGCGCAGGTGCGTAAGCGTAGGCGGAGATACTGTCAGGCGCAGGTAAGGGGATCTGTTTTAGCTTTTCAGTTCTGAATAGCACCGTTCCTCTTTTTTGATCTTTTTTTTCGGAAACGAAAGAAAAGCAGTTTATCTCCTTCTTATGAAGTTTCAGTGTTCCGTTAGGAATTAAAAACTCATCTCCGCGTTTCACTATCATAACCAATGTTCCTTTGGGAAGATTCATATCCTTCAAGGTATCTGCTTCTTCCAGCATTTCCGTGGTAATGGTCATGTCACTAAGGTCAGAGTCTATTTCTTCCGGAAGCTCCACTCCGAAGTCGTTCCCTGTTTTCTCCAGTGGTTTGGAGAGATTCAGCATCCGGGCAACGAAAGAAATCGTTGTTCCCTGTACAACCAACGAGACAATGGTAATGAAGAATACAATGTTGAAAATGATATTCGAACCTTCTACGCCCGCAACTACCGGATAGGTAGCAAAGATGATAGGTACGGCACCGCGTAATCCTACCCAAGATACGAAAATACGTGATTTCATCGTGATTTTCCGGAATGGGAGCAGGCAGAGGAAGACACTGAGCGGGCGACCAATGAGAATCATAAATACACCGATAAGCGTTGCTACCAAAGCGACTATCGAGTAATTCGTGAGGATTTACCGACAAGACCGAGGCAAAGGAACATGATGATTTGGAACAGCCAAGTCAATCCATCCATGAAGGTATAAATCTCTTTGCGATGCATTATCTTGTTGTTACCTACCATAATACCGGCAATGTAAACGGCGAGGTAACCATTTCCTTTCAGAAGATCGGTAATGGAGAAAGTGAAAAATACAAATGCAAGCAGAAGGATGGGATAAAGGGCCTGATTATCAATGTTGAGTTTATTCAGCATGAGGATGGCAAGTTTGCCGAGAAGGTATCCGGCAGCCGCACCTACTATAAATTGGATAACGAATGAACCGAAGATACCTGCAATACCCATTCCACCGGATTGTATGAACTGTATCAGCACGATGGTAAGCATGTAAGCCATGGGGTCATTACTACCACTTTCGAGCTCCAGCATGGGACGAAGGTTATGTTTCAGATTCATTTTCTGCGAACGCAAGATGGCAAATACAGAAGCGGAATCAGTAGATGACATGGTGGAGGCAAGTAGTAGGGATGTAGTGATAGGAAGATAAATATTTGACCAACTCATGCCGGAGATCCACCAGATGAAGAATCCTGTAAAGACGGCGGTAAGCAGTACGCCGAATGTGGAGAGGACAATACCCGGAACAAGAATCGGTTTAATTTCGCTGAATTTAGTATCCATACCGCCGGAAAACAAAATAACGCTAAGAGCAACCATACCAATAAATTGTGCTTCTTTAGCGTTATGAAACTGTAGTCCGAGCCCGTCACTTCCGAATAGCATTCCTACTACGAGGAATAATAATAAAGTGGGTACTCCGAAGCGGTATCCGGTTTTTCCAACAACGATGCTGACGAAAAGTAAGATAGAACGAAAGGGGTAGTGGGAGTACAATTCCTGTTTGTAGCTTTCGGTGCTACGGTTCTCGTACCGTTATTGGTAGGGCTCGACCCTTCTACTGCTCTATTTACCGCCGGTATCGGTACTCTTATCTTTCACGCTGTCACTCGTGGGAAGGTTCCTGTCTTTCTGGGGAGTAGTTTCGCTTTTATTGCTCCTATCATAAAGCGACGGAACTTTATACGGTTACCCGGCACCTTATCGGGCATGGTAGGGAGTTGCGCTTGTTTACTTTGTAATGAGTGCGCTTGTCAAGTGGCAGGGGAGTGAGGGTAATTGAGAAACTGTTTCCTCCGGTTGTCATAGGTCCTGTCATTATTCTGATAGGTTTGTCACTGGCGGGAACCGGTGTGAATATGGCAAAAGAAAACTGGGTGCTGGCCTTGCTTTCGTTGGTTACTGCGGTTATTGTTTCGATGAAAGCGAAAGGACTTTTAAAACTGATACCTATCTTCTGTGGGATTGTAGTAGGGTATCTGGCCGCATGGCTTTTCTACGATTTAGATTTATCCGGTGTCAGAGATGCTGCCTGGATTGGTTTGCCTCAATTTGTCTTCCCTAAGTTTTCGTGGGAACCGGTGCTGTTTATGATTCCGGTAGCGATTGCTCCGGTGATAGAGCATATTGGTGATATTTATGTCGTTAATACGGTCACCGGAAAAGATTTCGTGAAAGATCCGGGGTTGCACCGCACCTTATTGGGTGATGGTCTGGCCTGTTTCTGTGCCGGATTGCTGGGTGGGCCTCCTGTGACTACCTATTCGGAAGTGACAGGAGCCATGTCACTGACAAAGATTACTAATCCGCAAGTGATCCGAATAGCTGCCATTTCCGCTATCTTATTCTCCGTTATCGGTAAAATCAGTGCATTATTAAGATCCATTCCAAGTGCGGTACTGGGCGGCATCATGTTATTGCTTTTCGGAACGATTGCTTGTGCGGGTATTGGTAATCTTGTGAATAATTGCATTGACTTGAGTCGTACAAGGAATATTATCATCGTATCTTTAACATTGACTGTCGGTATCGGCGGAGCTGTTTTTACCTGGGGGGAATTTTCTTTATCCGGTATCGGACTGGCAGCTTTGGTAGGCGTACTCCTTAATTTGATTTTGCCGAGAAATGACTGACCGGAAAGAATAAGTTGATTCTACTATAAATTTCAGGCGCGGACGATACAAAAACATTGCATTGTCCGCGCCTTTATGTAAGATTCAGGTTCTATTAGTTATGACAGAAATTTCATAATATCTTCATCTACCGAACTGATACCACCGATTCCGAATTGTTCTATCAACACATTCTTTACGTTCGGAGAAAGGAAAGCGGGGAGGGTAGGACCCAGATGAATGTTTTTCACTCCCAAAGCTAATAAGGCCAGCAATACGATAACGGCTTTCTGTTCATACCAAGCAATGTTATATACAATAGGCAACTTGTTTACATCATCCAAACCGAAAATTTCTTTCAGTTTTAAAGCGATGACGGCCAATGAGTAACTGTCGTTACACTGTCCTGCATCCAGTACACTCTCGGAATACCGTTGATATCACCTAAAGACAACTTATTATATCTGTATTTGGCACATCCGGCTGTCAGGATAACCGTATCGTTCGGAAGTTTCCGAGCAAACTCTGTGTAGTATTCACGGCTCTTCATACGTCCGTCGCATCCTGCCATTACAAAGAACTTACGGATAGCTCCGCTCTTTACAGCGTCCACTACTTTATCTGCCAAGCCGTCACTTGCGCATGAGCGAATCCTCCGATAAGAGTACCGTTTTCTATTGCTACCGGTGGCTGACATTGCTTAGCGTGAGCAATCAGTGCAGAAAAATCTTTCGGTTTTCCGTCCTTACGTTCCGGGATGTAATGTGCCTCCGTCCAAGCCGCAGGCTCCTGTGATGTAAATACGATCCTTGTAGCTGGCGTTGGCACGTGGAGGAACAATACAGTTACTTGTGAACAAGATAGGCCCGTTGAAACTTTCAAACTCCTCTTCTGCTTCCACCAGGCATTCCCGTAGTTTCCTGCCAGATGCTTGTACTTCTTTAGTTGAGGATAGTAATGGGCCGGAAGCATTTCGCTGTGAGTATAGATGTCTATTCCCGTACCCTCCGTTTGTTCCAATAACTCTTCCAGGTCTTTCAAGTCATGCCCGCTGATAAGGATACCCGGATTGTTGCGTACACCGAGACTCACTTGTGAGATTTCCGGATTTCCGTAGCTGCTGGTATTCGCTTTATCCAGCTGTGCCATTGCCGATACTCCATACTTTCCTGTTTCCAAAGTCAGCTGAACCAGTTCTTCCATAGTTATATCATTGCGGGTCAGTTCAGCTAATGCATGTTGCATGAAAGCGAAGATTTCCGGTGACTCGTAGCCCAGGTTATGTGCGTGCTCTACATAGGCTGCCATTCCTTTCAGGCCATAGTGTACAAGTTCTTTTAACGAACGGATGTCTTCGTCTGGTGTGCGAAGCACCCCCACTGTTTTAGCCTTTTCTTCAAATTCATCTTCATTGCCGTTCCAAAGACATTCGTCGGGAGCGTTTTTGATAGAAACCTTACCGCCCAGTTCTTTTTTCAAGCGTAGTCCTTCCTTTATTTTCCCAATAATGGCTGCTTTGTCAAAATTGGCGTTGGTGATAGTAATAAAGAAAGCATCATAGATAAATTTGTCTGCTTGTTCGGAAGGATGTCCATCTTTACGCAGGTGTTCGTTGTAGACAGCAATTCCACGTACTACGAAGAGTAGTAAGTCTTGCAGGTTAGCCACTTCAGACGTTTTACCGCACACACCTTTCAAGGTACAACCGGTACCCATTGCGGTTTCTTGACATTGATAACAGAACATACTCATAACATTTACGTTTTTAATTAGTCCAATCTTTATTATTGAACGCAAATGTAGCGCAAAAGTTGCGGGCAGTTCTGTAACTAATGTTACAACAATGAATATTTTTTATCTAAAACACTCATTATTCGATTCATAAATCTTTAAACTGCTCTTATTATTGAATAAGCCGTACCAGTTGTTCTTTCTGTAAAATAGTGATATGCTTGCGATCGGCAGTGAGTAATCCGTCTTCCTGCATGTGTGCCAATTCGCGTGCGAACGAAGGACGGGATACTCCGAAATAATCACTCAATTCCTGTTGTGAACGGTCGAGGGTGATATGCGTCTGTTGTTGCTGTTTGTATAATCGGAGCAAGTACGAAGCAAGTTTCTGACGAATCGTTTTAAACGACATAAAGAAAAGCTTATCGGATAAAGTCCGTGCGTAGTTGGCAGAAAGGTTCATATAGTTTTCCAGAAACTGCTCGTTCTTGCGGAACAATTCCAGATACACTTGATTTAGGAAGTTCGATAACCTCTGTCGGTTCGTTGGCAGTCACCTCCACCGGATAGCGGTTTCTTCGCCAAACAGAAATAGCGGGGCAATCGCTCTTGGAGCAGCAATATCTTCTACCTTGATTAATCTTCCGGAATAGTCTATCATCTCTCCGCGTACGCTGCCTTTGGTCAGGATGACGAGGCGATTGCATACATCTCCCTGCCGTGCCAGGATTTCCCCTTTCTTATAAGAACGTGTATGGAAACTTATCTCTTCCAGATCGGCGGAAGTCTTTCCGGAGTGATCCCCTCGGAATAAGGGGTTGTTGATAAGTACGGGTATCATATGCTACTAGTTATTTGAATTTTAATATGAACTTAGTCTCTTTCTCCCGCAGCAAAGTGAGACTCCCGCCCGAAAGGCGCATGATCTGACGTGAAATACTTAGTCCGATTCCGCTTCCTCTTTCTTTGGTCGTAAAGAAAGGAATGAATATATGCTCCGCTATTTCCGACGGGATAGCGGGCCATTGTTTTTGATCTCGATCAGTACTTCTTCCATATCATTGCAATAAGCCCGAAGTTCGATTCTACCATCCGGTTGGCTTCCGATTGCCTGCACTGCGTTTTTCAGAAGATTGATAACCACTTGTGAAATGAGATTCTCGTCTGCATGGAGGATCAGGTCGGCGGGAATAACCTCTGTATGGAAAGTAATATGATTACACGGATTCTGGTGCCGGGTCAGTTCCACCATTCGTTCGATGAATGCTTTCAAGTAAAACAATGAAGGCTCCGGAGTCGGTATCCGTGTGAATTTTCGGTAAGATTCGACAAAAGAAAGCAAGCCTTTGCCGGTGGTACTGATAGTCTGCAAGCCATGGCTGATTTCTTCGTCTTTATCTTTCACCATGGACAAAAGTGTATCACTTAACGAGGTGATAGGAGTGACGGAGTTCATAATTTCATGGGTGAGTACACGAGTTAACCGAATCCATGAATCTATTTCCTTTTCATCAAGTTCGGTATTGATATCATTCAGAGCCAGAATACGCAGATGCTCTTTGCGCACATTGATTTCCGATACACGTATGGATAGATTAACGGTTCCCCGTTCGTTGTGAAATATCACTTGCAGTTTGTCTCCGGGACGGCAGTTCTCTATTTTCTCCATGAGCGTAGCGTCTACTTTACTCAACTGATGGATATGCGTGAATATGTTCAGCCCCAGAAGACGGAGTGCCTCCTTGTTCTTCTGATATACAGCTCCATTGTCATTGAGTACCAGCAATCCCGTACTCACGAATCGAGTATCAGCTCGTAATATTTCTCTTGTTGTGCGGTTTCCGCTTTTACATTGTATAAGATATGTCCCACCCGGTTGAGTGCCCGATTGATCTGCCTGCTTTCCGGAGTACCGTATTCCTCAGGGAAGTGAAAGGAATTATCATTATTTTCCAATGCATCAATCATAAAAAGTACCTGTTTGACGTGGGTACGGTAAAGTCGGATTTGCCATAATATGCATAGGATTAAAAGGCAAATACAGACTCCAAACCATGTATAAGATTGAAGGATACCGAAACGGACGGTAACTGTACAAACGAGTACTGTCAATACGACTCTGAACCAGTACTGCCGTGTTATATATTGAAGATACCGGTTCATAATCCGAATTTTTTCATCTTGTTATAAAGTGTCTGCCGGGTAATTCCTAACTGGGTGGCTACTGCCGACAAATTTCCGGCACAAGCCTCCAATGCTTTCCGTATCATTTGTTTCTCCATATCTTCTAAAGTGGAAATGTTTCTTTCCGGAGATTCTATTTTCCGGGAAGATAATTGAAGGATCTCAGCAGGAATCAGCGGCTCATCGTTAATGATGACAACTTTCTCAATAACATGCTCCAGCTCACGGATATTTCCGTACCAAGGATGTATTGACAGTTTTTCTTTTGCCGCAGAACTGAATTTCATCGGCTCTTTGTCGTATTGCTTGCAGAAGCGGATCATGAACCTTTCGGCAAGAGGAATTATATCTTCTTTCCGTTCCCGGAGCGAAGGTATCTCTATATGGATCGTATTGATACGATAGAGTAAATCTTCCCGGAATTCTCCGTTATCTACCATTTCTTGCAAATTACGGTTGGTGGCACAAATCAGGCGGATGTCGATCGGCATCGGGCTATTGCTTCCCACTCGCACGATGCTTCTTCGTTGAATGGCAGTCAGCAGTTTGGCTTGCAGATGGTAGGGCAAATTTCCTATCTCGTCGAGAAACAGCGTACTCTTTTCGGCAGCCTCGAACTTACCTGTCCGGTCGGTGTGTGCATCAGTGAACGACCCTTTCACATGGCCGAAAAGTTCACTTTCGAATAGTGACTCAGTGATAGCTCCCATATCTACGGCAATCATTTCCTTTTGTCGTCGATTGGAAAGCGCATGGATTTCTCGTGCCAGAATTTCTTTCCCTGTTCCGTTTTCACCCGTTATCAAGAGGTTGGCATCGGTGACGGCAACCTTTTCAATCAACATTCGGAGTTGTTGCATGGCTTTACTTTCTCCCCAATATATCGGCTGGACACCGGCGGATTCCTTTCTTGCTCCTCCTTTTTTCCCGTTTCTCACAGACTGTGCGGCGGTTTGTAAAGTCTCTACCAGTTTTTGGTTGTTCCAGGGTTTCACGATGAAATCCGTCGCTCCTTCCTTGATTCCCCGGATAGCGAGTTCAATGTCGGCGTATGCAGTAAAGAGTACGATGGGAAGTTCCGGACGTACTTTCTTTATCTCGTGCAACCAGAACAAACCTTCATTACCGGTATTGATTCCCGAAGTGAAGTTCATATCCAACAATATCACTTCCGGCATTTCTTCCTGCATCACAGTGATGAGGGTGACAGGTGAAGAAAGTGTGACGACCTTTGAAAAATAACTTTTCAGCAAGATCTCTACGGCAGTCAGTACTCCTTTGTTGTCGTCTACAATGATGATTGTTCCCGATTTGCTCATATTCGATTAAGTTTATCAGGTACAAACTTACGAAAAAATCTCTGGAAAAGCCGAATGAGAAGGGACAAATAGTAATTCCTTTTTATACCCATGAAGGAAGTGGCCTGTCCGACACAGAAAATCATCTGAAAGAAGTATGTAGCGGAGCTACTATATTGAAAGGATTGGCAATACGGGGAACAATAGCACAAAAATCATAGGAACAGGCCAGAAAAACTGTGTTGTCATGGTTAAATAAATATTTGACCTAAATTATCCCAAAATGAGCTAGGGCATTATAAATGCCGTCCTCGTCCACATCGTCTGTAACATAGTCGGCATAGTTCTTGATCAAATCCGATGCGCCGCCCATCGCAATACCGGTTCCTGCCGCACGAAGCATGGGTATATCGTTGCCACCGTCTCCGAATGCCATGCTTTCATCCAAAGAAAAACCTAAATAATCTGCCATATCAGCCATTCCTGAAGCCTTGTTCGTATCGGCAACATTCACATCTGCGAAATACGGATTCCAACGCGAAACAGTCAAGTTGGGAAGTTGCGTCATAATTTCCTTCTCTACATCTTCACCACAATAAATGCAAAGTTGGCGACACTTACACTCATTAAATTCCTTGTCTATGTCCACAACCAGAGGAATCGGATGATTGGTAAGTTCGGAAAGTGCTATAACGGTATCATTTACATAATTGACAAATATTCCTTTATCTACTTCCAATGCCAAAGGGAAACCATATTTTTCTGCAAGATTACGGACTATTCTGAAATCTTCATGACTGATTTGGCGGGAAGTGATTTCAGTGCCGTCACGGAGCAGGCAATGGGAACCGTTCAGTGAGACGACCGCATCATACGGGATGGCGTCCAGTTCGCCAAGGTCTGTCGCCACTCTGCCTGTTGCTATAATAATCTTAATGCCATTGTTATGTACCTGATTTAGGGCATCAATCGTTGTTTGTGGTATTTTATGTGTTTTGAAACTGATTAGAGTTCCGTCCACATCAAGAAAAAATCGCTTTAGTCTTCATTTTACGTCCTTTCTTTTTTTTTATTGTGATACTACAGATTTGGCAGTCAAGAATCAAAATGGTTTGACTGCGTTACCTCGATTTTAGCCTTTCTTTCAAACTTCCTTTGTTTTAGGAGGTTTGAAAAATTTTCCAAATCTACGAAAAATATTTTATAGCCATTGGAACTTTAATCCGAAAGATAAGCTCAAATAATCACGGGGGCGGAGATAACTGTTTTGTACGGCACTAATCACATAAAGGTCACACGTACTTATTTCATAGAAAAAGGTTACAGACTTGGCCATAAATCTACGTTGCGGGTCAATGTCATAGGTCAGGCGTTGTCCCATATAAATATGAATACGTACTTTGCTCGAAAATCCATAATACCCTTTCGGATAACGTTCCGGTTCGTTCACCCAGAACTGATTTCCAAATACGGTATTCACATAGAGACCGCAGGCAAGAGGCTCTGTCGAGAATCCTTTTCCAATATTAATGCTCCAGGGCATATAGTTCTGCTTGAGCGTCATGGTCACTTTTGCTTCTTCGAAGAATATTTCGGAATGAATCCGAGCAATACATCCGTTTCCCACTGATTACGTTTTCCATAATCCCATCCTATACCGAAAGAGAGCAATCCCATATTTCCGGCATATTGTATTTTAGCATGAGTCGGGATAATCCGTTCCCAGTTTTTGCGGAAGCGATGTACCCGATTGTCATAACCGGTTCTCTTTACAGCTTTGGGTATAACGGGTAGCACAGTGTCTGCCTTGATGATAGTACACAAAGAGTCTCCTGTATGAAAGGCGATAATTGAGTCAGCTTTTACTGCAAAATATAATGAATCGCGCTTATATGTATTGATAACTGTATCTGTTTTACAAGTAGCTGAACTTGGACAGGTAAAGAATAACAGGATAATTATCAGTCCTGCCCGTCCGATGTATTTAATATTTAACCAGTTCATATTCATATTTCTCCGGGGTTATGGTAAATACCAGGTAAGTACGCTTGTCCATGCTGTCACTGGTAACATAGTGTATGCCGTCATCAAAAATCACATCATCCCGATAGTGATGAGTATGGGCGGCAGTGCAAAACTGAATTCCGGGATATTGTTTGACATAATGCTGGAACATTTTTACTACATTGTCATTGAATACGTCTGTATACGGTCGTGCATGCATACTTATGACTGTTTTGTTAAATTCATCTGTCCTGTTTGTCAGTTCATTTTCCATAAAGGTGAAATCCGGTACAGGTTCTGAGTAATCATATTCCAATGCATTCGTATTGAGACAAACGAATTTCACATCACCGGCAATAAAGGAGAAGTTGGTAGGACCGAATATCGCTTTGTACGTTTCTGCCCCCGTACCCAGACAATCATGGTTTCCTATGAGGGTTACATAGGGAACACTCAATCCGTTCATAATATCCCGTTGCCAAAGAAATTCTTTAGTAACTCCGAAGTCACTCATATCTCCGCCATGAATAACGAAGTCGATATCATTTCTCTTATTGATTGCTTTTACGAAATCCTCCGTTTCATCGTACCACCGTTGTGAGTCGCCCATAGTGACAAAGCGGATTGTCTTTTTACCTTTACAGTCAGTTTCTATTTGTTCAATGTTATGAGCGTTTACATCTGTCTCTCCACTGATACGCACATCATAGGGATGATAGTCGATCATACCACACCCGGTCAGAAGCAGACAGGACAGAAGAGTGAATAAATTCTTGTTTAACATAAATAAAATATTTAGTTATTGAAAACTTGATGCGAAGATAGAGTTTTCAAATGAGATAACGATGATTACTTATGATAAATAGGAAAAAAAGAACAATAAAGAGGCGGAAATATCTACTTTCGATTCTTTATGAGAAAGAACTGAACTATTGATCTTTGTCTAATAATTAGACATCACTGTCTAATTATTAGACAAAAAACTATCTGATGTTGAATAGTATAACTGGTTGATAATGAGTGAAAAGATGACTTTGGCATACTTTCTGTTTTCAAATTGAAGATATAACAAAATAAATTAATGATGAGACACTTTTATTATACGATTCAAACGTTGCTCCATGAACGAGGCGTGAATATTATCAAGATTATCTCAATGACATTGGGGATATTTGTTGGTATCTTATTGTTTTCCTGTGTTGCTTTCCAGTTGAGTTACTATAATTTTTGTCCTCAGTCGGAGCAGTTATATGTCACATATATGGATGGACCTTTTACTTATGGTCCTTTTTCAGCGGCTATGCGTGAGAACTTCCCGAAAGAAGTGGAGGATGCCACCATATTGAGGGACATGGGAACAAATGTTTTTTATAATGGAAATGTTCGCCTAACGGAGTCTACGATATATGCTGACGAACATTTGTTTTCCACATTGGGTTTAAAACTGTTAATCGGTAAGGCAGAAGAACTAACCCGTCCTGATGTTTTATTCATATCCCGTTCGTTGGCGGAAAAAATAAGAGAAGGGAACAGTTTGGAAAGTGTTATAGGCAAGACTTTATCCGTTGACCGCAAAGAGCCGATGAGCATACGTGGTGTCTTTGAAGATATGGGTGAAAACGCAGATATACATTTTGATGTAGTGGTACCGATGAGCAAGTTGTGGAATCTGGCTCGTGGGGGCTGGGGATATGATATCAGTTATATGTCGATTATTCGTTTTCGCGATCCTGCTAAAGATATAAAGGCGGTGGAAGCACGAATACCTGATATGCTTAAGAAATACATGGCTGACTCCTCGAATAAAAAGAAATCTCATCGTTTTTCTTTCCGTCCTTTATTAGAATATCATACGGCAGATCCGACAGTACGGCTTATGATATTAATGATGTCCGTGCTGGGTATTGCAATCTTGTTGATTGCAGCTTTTGATTATGTGCTCATTGCCGTTTCATCTTTAGCCAGGAGGGCAAAGTCTATCGGAGTACACAAATGTTGTGGTGCAACAGATAACAGTATTTTTAGAATGTTTCTGACAGAGACAGCTCTTGTTCTTTTCATTTCAGTATTGCTGACGATATTGCTCATTTTTCAGTTTCGGGAGTTTGTGGAAGAAATTGCCGGTATACGTTTAAGTTCACTTTTTACGTGGCAGACACTTTGGGTACCGTTGACCGTACTTTTGGTTGTTTTTATCTTGGCGGGCGCCATACCGGCAAGCATATTCGCATCAATTCCTGTAACGCAAGTTTTTCGACGTTATGCAGAACGTAAGACATCTTGGAAACGTCCGTTGTTGTTTATCCAATTTGCCGGTATGACTTTTATTTTAGGTTTTCTTATGGTTGTATTCTGCCAATATCACATGGCGATGAACAAAGATTTGGGATATAATCCCGAACGCGTGGTAATGGGTTGGAAGAAGCTGGGCAGTAACCGGCAAAATGCCAAGAGTTTTTTTATGAATTTGCCTATGGTTGAGGAACATGGGGTAGGTCAGCAGGCCATCTGGAGAAGTTGGTCGGGAGAGGTGTTCAATGTGGGGGAAGGACGGACTATCAAAGGCCGGTTTGAGTGGATCGGAGATGATTTTGTGCCTATGATGAAAATACAGATATTACATGGCAAAAATGTAACATCTCCAAAAGAGGCCTTAGTGAATGAAGAGTTTGTACGTCGGGCCGGATGGACGGATGAGCCGATAGGGAAACAGTTGTCTATATGGGGAAAGGAAGTTACAATCGTTGGCGTAATGAAGAATTTCTCTGTTCAAAGTGTATATCATCCTCAGTATCCGGTATTACTGTTGGGAAGCGGTAGTGATTCTAACCCGGGGCTTCATTACGTACGATTGAAAGAGCCTTTTGATGAGAACCTGAAGAAACTGAATGCATTAATGGCGGAAACTTTTCCAACAGAAGACATTATCTTTTATTCGCTGACTCAAAAGCTGGATGAGCAATATACGGATATTACACGTTTTCGGAATGCAGTACTTTTAGCGTCAATCTCTATTTTCTTTATAGCTTTAATGGGATTGTTGGGATATGTCGGTGACGAGATTCGTTTTTGCAGGAAAGAGATTGCTATCCGAAAAGTGAATGGTGCGGATACTTGTGGCATATTGAAATTGTTTTCCGCAAACGTATTGTGGACAGCCCTTCCGGCGGTGCTTATCGGTGCAGGACTGGCCTATTGGATAGGTATGAAATGGTTGGAACAATTTAGTGAATCCGTCAATCTGAGTATTTGGTTATTTGCCGGAGTCATAGCGTTTGTATTAGTTGTGATACTAGTTTGTGTAATACTTAAAGCATGGGAAGTTGCTAATGAGAATCCGGTGAACAGCATAGCGAATGAATAATTGAAATATAATGAATTTAAAATATAATTGAGAAAAATGATACAAATCGAAAACATCAGTAAAGTATTCCGTACTTCCGAAGTGGAGACAGTTGCCTTGAATCACGTAAACCTTGAAGTAAAAGAGGGAGAGTTTGTAGCCATTATGGGCCCCTCCGGTTGTGGTAAATCCACTTTGTTGAATATCCTCGGACTTTTGGATAATCCTACCGAAGGCTCCTATCAGTTAATGGGGCAGGAAGTTGCCGGGCTGAAAGAGAAAGAACGTACTCATATGCGTAAGGGTAAGTTAGGTTTTGTATTTCAGAGTTTCAATCTGATAGACGAATTGAATGTTTATGAAAACGTGGAACTTCCGCTTACTTATCTGGGACTAAAATCTTCCGAACGCCGCCGCATGGTAGAAGACATTCTGAAACGGATGAACATCAGCCACCGTGCCAAACACTTTCCGCAACAACTCTCCGGCGGGCAGCAACAACGTGTGGCAATCGCCCGTGCGGTTGTCACCAATCCTAAACTAATTCTTGCCGATGAGCCTACGGGTAACCTTGACTCAAAGAATGGTGCCGAAGTAATGAACCTGCTGACAGAACTGAATAAGGAAGGAACTACAATTATTATGGTGACTCACTCACAGCATGATGCGAGTTTTGCTCATCGCACTGTACATTTGTTCGATGGAAGTGTTGTAGCGAGTGTAACAGCCTAAATGAGAAATCGACAATGAGACAAATCTACTATACTTTATGCACATTGTTACGCGAATGCGGGTCGAATATCATAAGAGTAATATCCCTCTCTTTAGGTCTTACCATTGGTGTGCTGCTTTTCTCACAAATAGCCTTTGAACTGAGCTATGAACAATGCTATCCGGAAGCGGAACGTCTGGCTCTTGTGCGGTGTCAGATGACAAATGCCAGTACAGGAGAGACAAGAGGGGATGATGGAGAAAATAGCTATGATTATACCGTCTTTGATGTGGTGGCAGCTACTTTGGCGCAAGATATGCCCGATGAAATAGAAACAGCCAGTTGTGTACTTCCTCAAACAGGTTTTAGTATTTATTATGAAGATAAACTGCTATCTGATATAAATTACATCTACGGAGACACTTGTTTCTTTCAGACCTTTGGCATACCGGTACTGAAAGGAACCCCCAAAGATATGATTATGCCCGGAAGCGTTTTTGTATCTCAAAGCTTTGCCCGTAGAATATTTGGGGATGAAAATCCTATAGGAAAGGTGCTTTCGGCAGATAAACGACATGACTTTACCATTCGTGGCATATATAAGGACGTACCGGAAAATACGATGCTCGTTCACGACTTTGTTGTGTCTGTTCATCGGAACGGTGGTTATCAGGGAGGAGCAGGTTGGAGAGGAAATGATGTCTTTTATGCTTTTCTCCGTTTACGCGATGCTTCGGATATTGATAAGGTGAACAGTAATATTCAGCGAGTGATTAAAAAATATACGTCTTTGGATCTGGACGGCTGGAAAGTTGAATTTAGTGCTATCCCACTGGTGAAGCGTCATTTGTCCTCTCCTGAAGTACAGAAACGGCTGGTTATTTACGGATTCCTCGGCTTTGCTGTTTTCTTTGTAGCAATCATGAATTATATGTTGATATCCATTGCCACTTTGAGCCGCCGTGCGAAAGGAGTAGGTGTACATAAATGTAATGGAGCTAGTTCGACCAATATCTTCAATATGTTTCTGGTAGAGACAGGAGTCCTTGTCATTATCTCCGTATTACTTAGCTTCTTACTGATTTTCAATACACGTGGCTTGATTGAAGATTTACTTTCTGTCCGGCTTTCCTCGCTTTTTACATGGGAAACATTATGGGTGCCGTTACTCACTATCCTTGTACTTTTCATCGTGGCGGGCGGCATGCCGGGACGACTATTTTCACGTATTCCTGTCACGCAAGTGTTCCGTCGGTATACCGACGGAAAGAAAGGTTGGAAACGCTCTCTGCTATTTGTGCAATTTACAGGAGTATCTTTCGTTTTGGGGTTACTATTGGTCACTTTATTACAGTACAGTCATCTTATGAACCGAGATATGGGGATCGTTGTGCCTGGTTTGACTCAAGCCGAAAGTTGGCTTCCCAGAGAGACGGTAGCGCATATAAAGGATGAATTGCGCCGCCAACCCATGGTAGAAGGAGTAACGGTTGCAGCGAATAGTGTGCTTGGCGAGTATTGGACACGAGGGCTGATGAATAACGAGGGTAAACGGATTACTACACTCAATTTCAACTATTGCCATTATAATTATCCTGAAGTAATGGGCATCAAAATAATAGAAGGAACTGATTTGAAAAAGCAGGACGATCTGCTGGTAAATGAAGAAGTGGTGCGCCTGATGAAAGTGGACCGACGGTGCAGTGGGGAAGCGGTTGAATGACGTTCCGGGAACGATTGTAGGTGTTTTCCGGGATATCCGCAACACTAGCTTTTATTCACCCCAGTCTCCCATTGCGCTGATCGGAGATGAGAAGTATCATGCGAATCATGCATTCAATGTTCGCCTGAAAGAACCTTATAGTGAAAATCTGAAACGTCTGAATAAGTTTATGGAAAATACATTCCCGAATGTCGCTTTACGCTTTGTCTTGGTTGATGATATAATAAAAGGTGTATATAAAGATGTGTATCGTTTCCGCAATTCCGTCTGGATTACTTCTGCTTTCATTCTGCTGATTGTCATCATGGGACTTATTGGCTATGTGAACGATGAGACTCAACGCCGGAGCAAAGAGATAGCTATCCGGAAGGTGAACGGAGCAGAAGCCTCACACATCTTGAGGTTACTGACACGCGATATTCTTTGCGTTTCCGTCATTTCTATCCTGATAGGTACGGCTGTGTCTTATTTTGCAGGACGGGCATGGCTCGACCAGTTTGCAGAACAGATTGATTGGAATCCGTTACTTTTTATAGGTACAGCCTTATTTGTTCAATTGCTGATTATACTTTGTGTGGTACTCAAAGCATGGTATATTGCCAATGAAAATCCGGTAAAGAGTATCAAAACTGAATAGAAATAATAGGCAGAATAGGGTAGATACTACCTTATTCTGCTATCGGATGTTGTTTGGAAACCTTCTTGATATAGATTATTAAACTGACTACCGCCGTGATAAATGCCAACGCATCCGACACCGGCATACTAATCCAGATACCTTCCAATCCCCACCAGTTAGGGAAAGAGTAGCAAGCAAGGCAAAAGATAAAGCAACTGTCGCGTCAGCGAAAGGAAAATACTTATTTTAGCCTTCCCGATACTTTGGAAGAAGTTACCAATCACAATCTGCGCCCCTACAAACGGGAACATCAATACAGCCAGCCGGATACCGTCTACGGCCAAATCAATCAATTCATCGCTATCCGTGAAAAGAGCCGATACGGCATGAGGGAAGAACTCGCAGATAATAAACCCGCTACTGGTAATCACGACCCCGGAGATAATCCCCAGTCGCAATGTCTGTTTCACCCGGTCTATCTTCTGTGCTCCGAAGTTGTAGCCTACAATAGGCTGCATTCCCATCGTCAGTCCGAGCACAATCATTACATAAAGCGTTAGCAACCGGTTGATAATACCATATGCACCGATCGCCATATCGCCTCCGTAATTTTGTAGACTGTTATTGATAATGATTACTATGACACACGCACATACATTCATCAGGAACGGCGACATACCGATAGCGAAGATACTCTCCACAATCCTCCGTTTCATCTTCCAGATATTCCCTTCAAAATGTACCGTACTGTCCTGCTTGAAGAAATGGCTCACTACCCACACCATACCGATCAACTGTGAAATGACTGTTGCCGTGGCAGCTCCCCGCATTCCCCATTCAAAGTGAAAGATAAAGATAGGAGCGAGGATGATGTTGGAGAGCACCGTTGCCATGGAAGTAATCATAGCCTTCTTCGGATATCCGGTGGCACGCATCACGTTATTCAGCCCGATCATCGTATACGTGATCGGAGTCCCAATAAGATCACCTGCATAAAGCTCCGCGCATAAGGAAGCGTCTCGCTACTGGCACCGAAAAAGACCAGTATATCATCCAGGAAGATAAAAGACAATATTCCAAAAGAAAGAATTAGTGATACAAAGCATTAACGTGTGCGACAGGATTTCCGTAGCCCCCTTCATGTCCTTTTGCCCCAGACGGATAGACGCCAGCGTAGAACCGCCCGCCGATACCAATGTACAGAAAGCAACCACCAGATTCATCAGCGGAAAGCTGATGGCTAGTCCGGCGATAGCCATGGCGCCTACACCGTGCCCGATGAATATGCTGTCAATAATATTGTAGATAGAAGTAATTGTCATTCCGATAATTGCAGGAATGGAATATTGTAACAGCAATTTGCCGATACTTTCTTTGCCTAAGATATGTGGGTCGTTCTTGCTCATGCGCTAGTAGATTTTGTTGGATAAAAACGAAAGTTACGTTTTTAAGTAGTGCAAAGGTACGAATAATTTGCCTGATTCGATGATTATTCGGAACTTTGCACAAGTCAATACACAAGGTTTAACGTTTAAGGTAAAAAGAAAGTTTACGTATGGATACAACAAAAACAATTGCGGCACTCTTCGATTTTGATGGTGTCATTATGGATACGGAAACACAGTACACTGTCTTCTGGGACGAGCAGGGACGGAAATATCTGAATGAAGAAGATTTCGGCCGCCGTATTAAGGGACAGACATTATTGCAAATCTATGAAAAGTATTTCTCGGACCAACCCGAAGCCCAGCTTGAAATAAGCGCCGAACTCTACGTTTACGAGCAAAAGATGTCCTACGAATACATCCCCGGAGTAGAAGCCTTTATCGCCGATCTTCGCCGTAACGGTGCAAAGATAGCCGTAGTCACCAGCTCCAACGAAGAGAAGATGCATAACGTCTATAACGCCCACCCCGAATTTAAAGGAATGGTAGACCGAATCCTGACCGGCGAGATGTTCGCCCATTCCAAGCCTGCTCCCGATTGCTTCCTGCTCGGGATGGAAATCTTTGAAGCCACTCCCGAAAACACCTACGTATTTGAAGACTCTTTCCACGGGTTGCAAGCCGGAATGACTTCCGGTGCTACCGTTATCGGTCTTGCCACTACTAACACACGAAAGGCCATTACTGGCAAAGCACACTATATAATAGATGACTTCACCGGCATGAACGACCTCCTGAAAAAATCGTTAAGAGAAAGAATAAATCCGAAACGCATTATTGCACTTATCGCTTCCTTATATTGTTAAGGAGCTTTTTTATTCACAGAATCCTTCCAACCGCCTCCCCAGCTATCCAAGCGAGGTGTTTGAAAGGATTTCTTTGCATTTCCTTCTCAGTTATGAATTAAATGTTATAACTTTGCCACGATTTTTGATAGCGCTTGACGCTATTATGGTACTTTAGTTTTTAATTTATAATTTAAAAGACATGGCTGGTTATATATCAGATGACACAAGAAAAGTGACTACTCATCGCCTGGTTGAAATGAAGCAGAGAGGCGAAAAAATATCTATGCTTACTGCGTATGATTACACTATGGCACAGATTGTAGACGGTGCGGGAATGGACGTAATCCTGGTAGGCGACTCCGCTTCCTAATGTAATGGCAGGTAATGTGACTACACTTCCTATCACTCTCGACCAGATGATATATCATGCAAAATCCGTAGTTCGTGGTGTGAAACGTGCTATGGTGGTAGTAGATATGCCTTTTGGATCTTACCAAGGTAATGAGATGGAAGGTCTTGCTTCGGCTATCCGTATTATGAAAGAGAGTCATGCCGACGCACTGAAACTGGAGGGTGGAGAAGAAATCATAGATACGGTGAAACGTATCATCAGCGCGGGTATTCCGGTAATGGGACATTTGGGACTCATGCCTCAATCCATCAATAAATACGGAACCTATACTGTGCGTGCCAAGGACGATGCTGAAGCGGACAAACTGATTCGTGACGCTCATCTGCTTGAAGAAGCGGGTTGTTTCGCCATTGTTCTCGAAAAGATTCCCGCAACCCTTGCCGAACGTGTAGCATCCGAACTGACATACCTATTATCGGTATCGGTGCCGGTGGCCACGTAGACGGTCAAGTATTGGTGATTCAGGACATGCTTGGCATGAACAACGGATTCCGTCCGCGTTTCTTGCGTCGTTATGCTGACTTGTACACGGTAATGACCGATGCGATCAGCCGTTACGTTTCTGACGTGAAGAATTGCTACTTCCCCAACGAGAAGGAACAATATTAAGATAATATATGGCAGTTAAATTGTGGACAGTACATTTTATGCGGATATGTGTAGCTAATTTGCTGTTGTTTATATCCTTGTATGTGTTATTTCCGGTGCTTCCCATTGAAATGTCGGAACGTCTCGGATTGCCGGTGACGGAGACAGGAGTAATCTTTCTCTTTTTCACCTTGGGGATGTTCCTCATCGGTCCTTTCCATGCCTATCTGGTAGATGCATACAAGCGTAAGAATGTATGCCTGTTTTCTTTTGTCCTTATGGTAGCGGCAACGGTAGGTTATGCTTTTGTGACGAACATCACGGAACTCATCTTGTTGAGCACCGTACAGGGACTGGCTTTCGGTATCGCTACTACCGCAGGAATTACGCTAGCCATTGACATTACGAACTCTACGCTTCGTAGTGCCGGAAACGTCAGTTTTTCATGGATAGCACGACTGGGAATGATTCTCGGAATTATCCTCGGCGTCTGGTTCGACCAACACTATGCATTTAAGACTTTGCTAACGGTATCCGTTACCACTGGTGCTTTGGGGATTCTGACAGTAGCCGGTGTTTATGTTCCCTTTCGTGCACCGTTTGTCACTAAGCTGTATTCATTCGACCGCTTTCTGCTGCTTCGCGGGTGGGTTCCTGCCATAAACCTGATCCTGATAACGTTTATACCGGGGTTACTGATTCCGCTTGTACATCCTTCCCTCAACGATATCGTACTGGGAGATACGGGTGTATCTATGCCCTTTTTCGCCGGAGTGGGAATGGGCTATCTGGCTTCCCTGGTTATCGCTCGCTTGTTTATCCTGAAAGAGAAAACGCTGAGGTTGGTGATTATGGGACTCGGATTGGAGATACTGGCAATCTGCCTGTTGAAAGCAGGTTATTCTAGCGGTATTTCTTCCGTTCTGCTGGGATTGGGATTAGGACTGATAATGCCGGAATTTCTGGTGATGTTCGTAAAACTGTCTCACCATTGTCAACGGGGTACAGCCAATACAACTCATCTGTTGGCTGGTGAAGCCGGCATTACACTTGGAATTGCTGTTGCGTGCTATATGGATACGGATACCGATCAAATGTTTTACATAGGACAAATCGTTGCTTCGGTCGCCTTACTGTTCTTTGTGCTGATAACGTATCCATATTATATCAAAAAGAAAGTGAGATAAGGCCTCATTATCCCTATGGCATTATGACGCTATGATATAAAAATAGTGACGCTATTACTTGTGGATAGCGTCACTATTTTTATATAGATTCGGTTCTTAATTCCGGCTAACTTGTTTTACTCCCTTTATAGTACGTAATTTCTTGATAAGAGCCTCCAAACGTCCCGTATCACCCACCATGACCGTCAGTGTTCCGGAGAACAAACCGTCGTTCGAGTCAATACCGATTGAGCGCAGCGTGATACCATTCTCTTTGGATATAATAGAAGTGATGTTAGTCACGATACCAATATCATCATGCCCTACAACCCGCAGCGTGATAGGATATTGCGTACCTACCGACTTCCCCGCCCAACGTGCTTTCACAATCCGGTAGCCGAAACGCTCGCGCATTTGCGTAGCATTCGGACAGTCTGCCCGGTGAATCTTGATACCTCCGCTCACCGTCACGAATCCGAACACATCATCCCCGTAAATCGGATTACAACATTTAGCCAACTTGAATTCCAACCCTTTCAGATTCTGATCGATTACCAGCACATCCTCTTTGGATGTTGATTCCTCCTGTGCGGCTTGCAAATTGTAACCCTCGGCGCTACGGTAAATAATTTCATCATGCGTGTCGTTGTCCCGTTTCTGCTGTTCGACATATTTATCCAGCGTCTCGTTGACATCCAGCGCTCCGTCCGCTATTTTCTGATAAAACTCCGTCACATTCTTGAAGCCCAGACGCTTGATGAGGCGCATCATGGTCGCTTCATCATATTCCAACTTACGTTCTTGAATTTCCGTTCCAGCGTCTCCTTGGCAAAAGCGTGCTGGCGTGCCACCATCTCTTTGAGAGCCTGCCTTATCTTGGTGCGCGCTTTGGAGGTCGTCACGATGTTCAGCCAGTCCTGCTTTGGTGTCTGGGTGTTTGAAGTCATGATCTCCACCTGGTCGCCGCTGTTAAGCTTCTGTTTCAACTGTACATTCTTGCCGTTCACTTTCGCGCCGATGCACTTGCATCCCAGCTTACTGTGAATATGAAAGCAAAATCCAATACCGTAGCTCCTTTGGCGAGCTTGAATAAATCCCCTTTCGGGGTAAATACAAATACCTCGTCTTCGTAAAGGTCCATTTTAAACTGGTCCATAACCTTCATCGAATCGTTGTCGGCATTCTCCAGTGCCTCCCTGCACGGAAGTCAGCCACTCGTCCAGTCCCGTCTCACCCTTGATACCTTTATATCTCCAATGAGCGGCCAAACCCCGCTCCGCGATCTCGTCCATGCGGCGGGTACGTATCTGCACTTCCACCCATTTCCCTTCCGGGCCCATCACAGTGATGTGCAACGATTCATAACCATTACTTTTAGGGATCGAGAGCCAGTCGCGCAGACGCTTCGGGTTCGGCTGGTACATATCCGTCACAATAGAATACACCTGCCAGCACTCCTGCTTCTCCTTAGCGGGGTCCGGTTCCGGAATCGAGGATGATACGAATAGCGAACAAGTCATAAATCCCCTCAAAAGGAGTCTTCTGCTTCTGAATCTTGTTCCATATCGAATGTATCGACTTCGTGCGTCCCTTAATGTCGAACTTCAGTCCCGCTTCCGCGACCTTCCTTTTTATCGGTTCGATGAAGCAGCGATATACTTGTCGCGGGAAGCTTTCGTCTCGTTCAGCTTCTCCTTTATATAATAATACGTTTCCCGCTGCGTATACTTGAGAGATAAATCTTCCAGCTCCGATTTCAGCTTGTACAATCCCAGCTTATGGGCAAGCGGAGCGTATAAGTAAGCAGCTTCGTTCGCAACCTTGAGCCGGTCCTCCTCGTTCCCGTATCCTTAATCTGCCGCATTACGTTCACACGGTCGGCAATCATTATCAGGATCACACGCATATCTTCCGCAAAATGACAGGAAAAGGTTGCGGAAGTTCTCCGATTCGATAGTCGGGCTTTTGGAGTACAGCTCGTTCGTTTTCACCAATCCTTGATGATACTTGCTACATCATCCCCGTATTCGGCGTTCACCTCCTCAATGCTCAATACATGTGCCTTCACAATTTCATGCAACATGATACCGATCAGGCACGAACCTTTCATACCGATTTCCTCGGCTACGATCACTGCCGTTTGTAAATCTCTGATGACGGGATTCATCCCGAAGTTATTGCGTTGCAGACCCGTTACACTGGGCGGCTTTGATTAGATGTCTCTTTAATTTTTGGCAATCCTTCCAGGAAATGCTATCTCCTGCAGATTGCAACAAATGCCGGTAGAGTGAAAAAAGCTCCTTTTTTTCCTCTGATGTAAAAAAGTCGTCCATATTCAATCTTGTTAATTCGATGTAAAATTACTTTTTTTCTTGGTTATTCGGCAAGAAGTAAATAACATTTTGTATTTTTGGGCATCAATTAATAAAATAGATATTATGATAACGACACAGGACAAAGAGTTGCTTGCCAAGAAAGGCATCACGGAAGCGCAAATTGTAGAGCAACTAGCATGCCTCCAGACGGGTTTCCCCTTTTTTGAAGCTGGATGCGGCAGCCTCCATAGAGAAAGGTATCTTAGCTCCCGATGCAGAAGAACAGAAAGCTTATTTAGCCGCCTGGGACGCATATACCAACACAGATAAGACTGTTGTGAAGTTCGTGCCCGCCTCCGGTGCAGCGAGTCGTATGTTCAAGAACCTGTTCGAGTTCCTGTCTGCCGACTATGACGACCACTACCAAGTTCGAACAGACATTCTTCGACGGAATCAAGAATTTTGCTTTCTATGATGACCTGAATGTAGCCTGCCAGCGTATCGACGGAAAAGATATTCCCGGACTGATCGAAGACGGCAACTATAAAGCAGTGGTATCCGCCCTGCTCGAAACAGCCGGACTGAATTACGGCGCACTACCGAAAGGTCTGCTTAAATTCCATAAATATCCCGAAGGCCCGCGTACCCCGCTCGAAGAACATCTTGCTGAAGGTGCTATGTATGCTGCCGGAAAAAGTGGCAAGGTCAATGTACATTTCACTGTATCTACGGAACATCGCGAACTATTCAAGAAACTAGTGGAAGAAAAGACCGGAGAATTTTCGAAACGCTACGGAGTAGACTATTACATCACCTTCTCCGAGCAAAAGCCGAGTACCGACACGATTGCTGCCGACATGAATAATCAGCCTTTCCGTGACAACGGCAAGTTGTTGTTCCGTCCGGGTGGTCATGGTGCGCTGATCGAGAATCTCAATGATCTTGATGCAGATATTATCTTTATCAAGAATATCGACAATGTAGTGCCTGATAAACTGAAAGGCGACACCGTTACTTATAAGAAACTGATTGCCGGAGTGCTCGTGACTTTGCAGAAAAAAGCTTTCGAGTATCTTGAGTTGCTTGATAGCGGAAAGTATACGCATGAGCAAATCATGGAAATTCTCCATTCCTGCAAAAACAACTTTTCTGCAAGAATCCCGAAGTGAAAAATCTCGAAGATGCCGAACTGGTGATCTACCTGAAACAGAAGTTGAACCGCCCGATGCGTGTCTGCGGAATGGTGAAGAACGTAGGCGAACCCGGTGGCGGCCCGTTCCTTGCTTACAACAGCGACGGAACCATCTCCCTGCAAATCCTCGAAAGCTCACAGATCGACATGGACGATCCGGCAAGAAAGAAATGTTCGAGAAGGGCACACACTTCAATCCGGTAGACTTGGTTTGTGCTGTTCGTGATTATAAAGGACATAAGTTTGACTTAGTGAGATTTGTAGATAAAGCAACCGGTTTCATTTCATATAAATCGAAGAACGGCAAAGACTTGAAAGCTCTTGAACTTCCCGGCTTGTGGAATGGTGCGATGAGCGACTGGAATACGGTATTCGTAGAAGTACCGCTTACTACCTTTAATCCGGTAAAGACTGTAAATGACTTGTTGCGTGAGCAACACCAGTAATCAGATGTTGAAAAAACAAGATGATAATTACAGCCAATTATAGATATTAGAGAAAGCGACCGCTTGATAATTTAGGATTGAGCGGTCGTTTATATGCCACAGACCTATAAAAAGAGTGTTTAGATGAATCAGATTGAGAAGATTATTGATATTGCTACTTGGAACAGAAAAGAACATTTTGAACATTTTAGTGCCTTTGACGATCCTTTTTTCGGTGTAACGGTCAATGTAGACTGTACCCGTGCTTACCGGGAAGCCAAAAATAAAGGCGTTTCCTTTTCCCTTTTGCTCCTGCATCGTATCATCACGGCTGCCGCCAAAGTAGAAGAGTTCCGTTATCGTATCGAAGGAGAAAAAGTTGTATGTTATGACAGTCTCCTGCCCGAAGCTACCGTAGGTCGTGCCGACCATACATTCTCATTCGCTTCCTTTGAATACGATCCCGATGAACTGACCTTTATCCTCAAAGCGAAAGCTGAAATGGAACGACTGCAAACTACTACCGGATTGAATAAGGAAGGAACTTTTCATCCCAATGCCATTCATTATTCGGCAGTGCCCTGGCTCACCTTTACAGACATGAAGCACCCCACGAACATGCGTTCGGGTGACAGCGTACCGAAAATATCCACCGGAAAATACTTTCGGGAAGGGGAGAAGCTGATGCTCCCCATTTCCGTCACTTGTCACCATGGGTTGATGGACGGTTATCATGTGGCAAAATTCATCGAATCTCTTGATTTGTAGGTTCGCACCAATTTATAAAGACTAAACAAACCATATATGAGACCAAAGGTATTAAAGTGGGAGGTCATCATTCTTTGCGTAATACTATTTTTTTCGGGGATTTCCTTGAATGCACAGGAGGTTCGGCAGAATGATATTTATGAAATCCGGCAAAGCAGTTTCTCGAGGTATGGATTTGATACGCTCTCTGTGCATACTCCTCATCGCTTTATTCATCGTCTGGGGGTGGAAGTCCGTCCGCAATATGTGTTTCCTACCAATCCCTTCTTGCAGGGAGAAAACGAACGCTGGCAACCCATTCAGACCTCTTTTGCCGCTCATTTGAAATATTCATTCCAATTCCGTCCCAACACCTGTGCCGACCGTATTTATGGTGGTGCTTATCAGGGATTCGGCTTGTCCGCCACTACCTTCGGAGATAAAAAACAACTTGGAGATCCTATCTCATTTTATGTGTTTCAGGGGGCGCGGATTGCCCGGTTTAATCCCTGTCTTTCGCTCAACTACGAATGGAACTTCGGTCTGTCCGCCGGTTGGAAACCGTATGATAATGATTATAATTCCTATAATGGTGCAGTCGGTTCGCGAATGAATGCCTATATTAATGCGGGTATCTATCTGAACTGGTCGCTTTCCCGTTATTTCGACTTTATCATCGGCGGAGACTTCACGCATTTCTCCAACGGCAACACCAAGTTTCCCAATGCAGGTGTCAACACCACCGGAGCGAAAATCGGACTGGTGTATAACTTTAACCGTACAGAAGAAGAACTTACAAAGTCTCTGCTTCGGCCGGCTATTCCCCGCTTTCCGCGTCACATAAGTTATGATCTGGTATTATTCGGCTCATGGCGGCGAAAGGGGGTATATATAGGAGACGGGAGACAGATTGCCTCGCCCGGTAGTTATCCGGTGGCAGGATTCAACTTCGCGCCGATGTACAACCTCGGTTATAAATTTCGTGTTGGTGCCTCGCTCGACGGAGTTTACGACGGTAGTGCCAATGTATATACCTATATGGAAGATTATATTGTCGATTCGAATGGAAACGGCACGCCTCCTCCACGTCAATTTCTGAAACCGGGCATCCAGCATCAACTATCACTCGGCGTGTCGGGACGTGCAGAGTATGTGATGCCATATTTTACAATCGGCGTAGGCATCGGAGCCAATGTGCTCGGTCGTGGTGACTTGCGGGGGCTTTATCAGATATTAGCCCTGAAAATAGGAATTACCCGCAGTACTTTCCTTCACATCGGTTATAATCTTCAGGATTTCCAGACCCCTAATTATCTGATGCTCGGTCTTGGTTTCCGTTTTAATAATAAATATCCAAAAGTACGTCACTAAAAAAGCCATATTTCATCGAAATGTACTAATTTTGCATCATTAACATAAAACACTCAAAATAATGAAGAAAATATTGTTGCTCGGTTCCGGGGAATTAGGAAAAGAGTTTGTAATTTCTGCCCAGCGTAAAGGTCAGCACATTATTGCTTGTGACTCGTATGCAGGAGCACCGGCTATGCAAGTGGCCGATGAATTTGAAGTATTCGACATGCTGAACGGTGAAGAGCTGGAACGCGTGGTGAAGAAACACCACCCGGACATTATCGTTCCGGAGATTGAAGCAATCCGTACAGAACGTCTGTATGATTTTGAAAAAGAAGGCATTCAGGTAGTTCCCAGCGCTCGTGCTGTGAACTTCACGATGAATCGTAAAGCCATTCGTGATCTTGCTGCTAAAGAACTCGGACTGAAAACTGCCAGATATTTTTACGCTAAGACATTAGACGAACTGAAAGCTGCCGCTGCTAAAATAGGTTTCCCTTGTGTCGTTAAACCGTTGATGTCTTCTTCCGGCAAAGGACAATCGCTCGTGAAGAGTGCCGACGAACTCGAACACGCCTGGGAATATGGATGCAGTGGTAGCCGTGGTGATATCCGCGAGCTCATTATTGAGGAATTTATTAAGTTCGACAGTGAAATAACACTATTGACGGTTACTCAAAAGAACGGTCCCACGTTGTTCTGTCCGCCTATCGGACACGTGCAGAAAGGAGGCGACTACCGTGAAAGTTTCCAGCCTGCACACATTGACCCTGCTCACTTGAAAGAAGCGGAGGAAATGGCAGAGAAAGTGACCCGCGCTTTGACGGGAGCCGGACTTTGGGGAGTTGAATTCTTCTTGAGCCACGAGAATGGCGTTTACTTCTCCGAACTTTCCTCCCCGTCCGCATGATACGGGCATGGTGACATTGGCAGGAACGCAGAATCTGAATGAGTTCGAACTTCATTTGCGTGCTGTGCTTGGACTTCCTATTCCGGGCATTAAGCAAGAGAGGATAGGAGCGAGTGCCGTTATCCTTTCTCCGATAGCCAGCCAAGAACGTCCTCAATACCGCGGAATGGAAGAAGTGACGAAAGAAGAAGACACTTATCTGCGCATCTTCGGCAAGCCGTTTACCCGCGTCAACCGTCGTATGGGAGTGGTACTGTGTTATGCTCCGCTCGACTCCGATCTGGACGCTTTGCGCGATAAGGCAAAGAGAATAGCTGAAAAGGTGGAAGTATATTAAATATCCGATCGATATTTAATATAAAAGCTCCAACTCACCGGATTTATAAAACAAATCAAAGGCCGCCTGATGAACGTAGTGGGCGACTCTATCGACGGCATGAAGGAGTTGGACCGTACAGGTGCTTATCCCATCCACCGTGACCCTCCTAAGTTTGAAGATTTGACTACCGTACAAGAGGTGCTTTATACAGGTATCAAGGTTATCGACTTGCTGGAACCATATAGCAAGGGCGGTAAAATCGGTCTGTTTGGTGGCGCCGGTGTAGGCAAGACGGTGCTTATCCAAGAGCTCATTAACAACATTGCGAAGAAGCAGCACGGCTTTTCTGTGTTTGCCGGAGTAGGAGAACGTACACGTGAAGGCAACGACCTGCTGCGAGAAATGATTGAATCCGGCGTTATCCGTTACGGAGAAGAATTCAAGAAAGGTATGGAGGAAGGCCATTGGAATTTGTCCAAAGTAGATTATGACGAAGTGGCCAAATCACAAGTGTCCTTGATATTCGGCCAGATGAACGAACCTCCCGGTGCGCGTCAATCAGTAGCATTGTCCGGGCTGACGGTAGCAGAATCCTTCCGTGACATGGGAGCGGAGACGGACGGTCCGCGTGACATTCTGTTCTTCATTGATAATATCTTCCGTTTCACCCAAGCCGGTTCCGAGGTTTCGGCCTTGCTGGGCCGTATGCCTTCTGCCGTAGGCTATCAGCCGACACTGGCAACGGAAATGGGTGCCATGCAGGAGCGTATTACCTCTACAAGAAACGGCTCCATCACTTCCGTGCAGGCTGTATATGTGCCTGCCGATGACTTGACGGACCCGGCACCTGCCACAACGTTTACCCACCTCGATGCCACCACGGTGTTGAGTCGTAAGATTACTGAACTTGGTATTTATCCTGCTGTGGACCCGTTGGAATCTACTTCACGCATTCTCGACCCACACATCGTGGGGGTAGAACACTACGAAGTGGCACAACGTGTAAAACAAATATTGCAGCGCAACAAGGAATTGCAAGACATTATCTCCATCCTTGGTATGGAGGAACTCTCTGATGCCGACCGTACGTTGGTGAACCGTGCACGTCGTGTGCAGCGTTTCCTTTCACAGCCGTTTGCCGTTGCCGAGCAGTTTACGGGTGTCCCAGGTACAATGGTTTCCATTGAGGACACTATCAAAGGCTTCAAGATGATTCTTGACGGGGAGGTGGACTACCTGCCCGAACCTGCTTTCTTGAATGTGGGAACCATTGAAGAAGCCATTGAGAAGGGTAAGAAACTACTGGAGCAGGCAGGGGGAAAAACGATTAAAAATTAAAAGTCTGGGAGCTTTGATGATGAAAAAGTTGCATTTGAATATTGTTTCACCGGAGAAGGAACTCTTCAACGGGGAAGTGGAAAGTGTTACATTGCCGGGCACTATGGGCTCTTTTTCTATCCTGCCGCAGCATGCACCGATTGTATCATCGTTGGGAACGGGGAAATTGATTTACGCAACGGACGGTGAGGAACATGAGTTGGATATTCAAAGCGGATTCGTGGAGATGAGTAACGGAAGGGTTGCCGTCTGTATAGAACAGCAATAGGCTATTAAAAAATTAAAAATTAAAAAATAGAGGTTGTTGGCGTGACTATTACTAAGAGAAACTACTTATTGCATACAGCGCTCTTGACGGTATTGATAGGAATTGTAGGCGGTTGGGCGTATTTTTCGATAAATCCGCATCACTATTTCGGCGGTTATCCGCTGATTCCGCTTTTCTTCTTTGTTTTCGGAAGTATTCATGATTAATATGACCGAAAGCTGCCGTCACCGGATGCCAGGACGAATGTTGCAGATTTATCTGCTGATGCGTGTGATGAGAATGCTGGTCTCCATGATTGTGATGCTGGTTTATTGCGTTGCAGTACGTGAGGAAGCCAGGGCGTTTTTGTTGACGTTTATAGCCAACTATCTGATATATTTGATTTATGATTCCTGGTTCTTCTTCACTTTTGAGGCGAATCGGAAACTGAAAAAGAAAAGTAACAATGAAAAGATTGCGTAACATACTGACTGTAATTCTGCTGGCACTGGGCATGTTGCTACCCGCCACGGTGCGGGCCGAGAATACGGTGGACGTGAAGGAGATTGTCTTCGGGCATATCGGCGATTCTTACGAATGGCACATCACGACGTGGGGCGAAACTCACGTTACGATTCCCTTGCCGGTAATAGTGCATAGCTCTACCACCGGATGGCATGCCTTTCTATCCTCACGTCTGGAGGAGAACGGTGGAAGTTATGAAGGCTTTTCCATCGCTCCCGCAGGAAGCAAGTACGAAGGCAAGCTGGTGGAGTATGATGCCACCGGAAACGAAATACGCCCGTTGGACATCTCCATCACGAAGGTGACACTGGCTTTGCTCATCAACAGCGCATTGCTGCTTCTCATCATTTTGAGTGTGGCGCACTGGTATCGCAAGCACCCGCAGGGAAGTGCCGCTCCCGGTGGTTTCATCGGGTTTATGGAGATGTTTATCATGATGGTGAACGATGATATTATAAAGAGCTGTGTCGGTCCGAAGTACCGTAAATTCGCACCTTACTTGCTGACGGCCTTCTTCTTATTTTCATCAACAACATTATGGGGCTGATTCCTTTCTTTCCCGGAGGGGCCAACGTGACGGGAAATATAGCCATTACGATGGTATTGGCCATCTGTACTTTCTTGGCCGTGAATATCTTTGGAACCAAGACTTATTGGAAAGATATCTTTTGGCCGGATGTGCCCTGGTGGCTGAAGGTACCGGTCCCCATGATGCCGTTTATCGAGTTCTTCGGTATTTTCACCAAACCGTTTGCTTTGATGATACGTCTTTTTGCCAATATGCTGGCAGGGCACATGGCAATGCTGGTGCTTACCTGCCTGATATTCATCTCGGCCAGTATGGGACCTGCTTTGAACGGAACGCTGACCGTGGCATCGGTGTTGTTCAATATCTTTATGAATGCACTTGAGTTGTTGGTTGCCTTTATCCAGGCATATGTGTTCACCATGCTGTCAGCCGTGTTCATCGGTCTGGCGCAGGAAGAGCATAAGGAGAAGGCGGTGAAGTGATACGATTATTGGGAATATAAATATTAATAAAAATAACCATTTAAAAACTGAAAGTTATGTTACTATCTGTATTATTGCAAGCTGCTGCGGCAGGTGTGGGAGTTAGTAAACTGGGTGCAGCCATTGGTGCTGGTTTGGCTGTTATTGGTGCTGGTGTAGGTATTGGTAAAATCGGCGGTTCTGCTATGGAGGCCATTGCCCGCCAGCCGGAAGCATCCGGAGATATCCGTATGAACATGATTATTGCCGCTGCCTTGATTGAAGGTGTTGCTTTGTTGGCAGTAGTTGTGTGTTTATTGGTATTCTTTTTATAATGTACAATCTACCATTTACCATTTACAATTTGTCCGTGCAGCATCACCGCGCAGCCAAATTGTAAATCGTAAATTGTCAAATAGTAAATAAAATTATGTCATTGTTATTACCCGATAGTGGTCTGCTGTTCTGGATGCTCCTTTCATTCGGTGTGGTGTTTGTGGTGCTTGCCAAGTACGGTTTTCCCGTTATCACCAAGATGGTGGAAGGTCGCAAGACCTACATCGACCAGTCTTTGGAAGTGGCACGCGAAGCAAATGCCCAGCTCTCCAAACTGAAAGAGGAGAGTGAAGCGTTGATTGCTGCTGCCAACAAAGAACAAGGACGTATTCTGCGGGAGGCGATGCATGAGCGTGACAAGATTATCGTCGAAGCACGCAAGCAGGCGGAAGCCGCCGCGCAGAAGGAGCTGGACGAAGTTAAAAAGCAGATACAGCAAGAGAAGGAAGAGGCCATCCGCGATATTCGCCGCCAGGTGGCAGTCTTGTCCGTAGATATAGCCGAGAAAATTATCCGCAAGAATCTGGACGAGAAACATGAGCAGATGGAGATGATAGACCGGATGCTGGATGAAGTGCTGGCCGCAAGTAAAAACAATTAATTCTCAAAGAAATGGATATAGGAATCGTTTCGATGCGTTATGCGAAAGCATTGATGGAATATGCCAAGAGCATGGGGGCAGAAGATACTCTGTACAAGGAGTTTTGTATGCTCGACCGTAGCTTCAGGAAACATCCGGATTTGCGCATGGCATTGGAAAACCCCATCCTGACGATACGTGAGAAGTTAACACTTATCTGTACCGCTGCTGTGGGGGATGCTCCTGCGGGCCGTGAGTTTGCGCGTTTCATGACCCTGGTGTTGAAGAACCGGCGGGAAAACTTTCTCCAGTACATCTGCCTGAGTTTTCTGGATTTGTACCGGAAAGACAAGCATATCGGTGTAGGAAAGCTGATAACAGCCGTTCCCGTCAGTCAGGAAGTGCGGGAGCGCATCCATGACAGTGCTTCCTCCCTGCTGCATGCCAGCATGGAGCTGCAGACTGAAGTGGATCCCTCCATTGAAGGTGGTTTTATCTTCGACATCAACGACTTCCGTCTGGATGCCAGTATTGCTACGCAGCTTAAGAAAGTGAAACAGCAGTTCATTGATAAGAATAGAAGAATCGTGTGATTTACGATTTGACAATTTACAATTTACTTATTTAATAGTCTTGTGATGCGTAAGTTGTAGAGGTCAAACAGTATATGATTCGGGTTCTTTCAAATAGTAAATAGTAAATTGTAAAATAGTAAATACTAAGATGTTGTCTGAAAATATAAAAGTAAGCGAAGTCTCCGATATTCTCCGCAAGCAACTGGAAGGGATTGACACCCGCGTACAGTTGGACGAGATTGGCACGGTACTGCAAGTCAGTGACGGTGTAGCCCGTATCTATGGGTTGCGCAATGCCGAAGCCAACGAGTTGTTGGAGTTCGACAACGGCATCAAGGCCATTGTGATGAACCTCGAAGAGGATAATGTGGGTGCTGTGTTGCTTGGCCCTACGGATAAAATCAAGGAAGGCTTCATTGTAAAGCGTACCAAGCGTATTGCTTCCATCATGGTGGGAGAGGGTATGCTGGGCCGTGTAATAGACCCTCTGGGTGCGCCGCTCGATGGCAAAGGACTGATAGGCGGAGAACTTTATGAAATGCCGCTGGAACGCAAGGCGCCGGGAGTTATCTTCCGTCAGCCGGTGAATCAGCCGCTACAGACCGGTCTGAAGGCTGTGGATGCCATGATACCTATCGGCCGTGGACAGCGTGAGCTGATTATCGGTGACCGCCAGACCGGTAAGACGGCCATTGCCATCGATACCATCATCAACCAGCGTGCCAATTTTGATGCTGGTGATCCGGTATATTGCATTTATGTAGCCATTGGCCAGAAAGGTTCTACCGTAGCTTCTATTGTGAATACCCTGCACCAGTACGGTGCGATGGACTATACCATTGTGGTGGCTGCTACGGCGGGAGACCCGGCTGCATTGCAGTATTACGCTCCCTTTGCCGGAGCGGCTATCGGCGAATATTTCCGTGATACCGGCCGTCATGCACTGGTGGTTTATGATGACCTTTCCAAGCAGGCGGTAGCTTATCGTGAGGTATCATTGATTCTGCGTCGTCCTTCCGGGCGTGAGGCATATCCGGGTGATATCTTCTATCTGCATTCACGATTGCTGGAACGTGCGGCGAAGATTATCAACCAGCAGGAAGTGGCACGCGAGATGAACGACCTGCCGGAAAGTCTGAAAGGCAGAGTAAAAGGTGGCGGTTCGCTGACTGCACTGCCTATTATTGAGACACAGGCAGGAGACGTATCTGCATACATCCCAACGAATGTGATTTCTATTACTGACGGACAGATATTCCTTGATACGGACTTGTTTAACCAAGGTAACCGCCCGGCCATTAATGTAGGTATCTCTGTGAGTCGTGTAGGTGGTAATGCTCAGATTAAGGCGATGAAGAAAGTGGCCGGTACATTGAAGATAGACCAGGCACAGTACCGCGAGCTGGAAGCATTTACCAAGTTCAGCGGTGATATGGACCCCGTTACTGCACTGACCATTGATAAGGGACAAAAGAATACCCGCTTGTTGGTACAGCCGCAATACAGTCCGATGCCGGTAGAAAAGCAGATTGCCATTCTTTATTGCGGCACGCACGGCTTGTTGAGGAATGTTCCTTTGGACAAGGTCAGCGAGTTTGAACGCAACTTCCTTGAGTCTCTTGAGATGAACTATCGCATGGAGGTACTCGACGTTTTAAAGACGGGTGCCATCAATGACGATGTCTGCAAGAAGATTGAGGAGACGGCAGAGGCGGTTGCAAGGCAATTCATGTGATTTACGATTGGACGATTTACGATTTACGATTGGAGTTACTCTATATGGTAAGTTGTAAATCGGACGCAGGCAGAAGTTACCTCAATCGTAAATCGTAAATAATTAAATCGTAAATAGATATATGTCTTCACTGAAAGAGGTAAAAAATAGAATAAGCTCCGTCAAGAGTACACGCCAGATAACATCGGCTATGAAGATGGTGGCATCTGCCAAACTGCATAAGGCGCAGGGGCGGATTGAGAATAAAGCTGGGCTATACGTCGCAGGGAAGCTATCAAGAGATGGCGGATAAACCCTCATACGTACAAGCGTATGAGCTTGCTGCATTGTTGATGCAAGAGTTTATGGAAAAACAAATCGACCGGGTGGAGCTGATTTATCATCATTTCAAATCAATGGGTTCGCAGATATTGATGCGTGAAGAATATCTTCCTATTGATTTGAGTAAGGTGGCGGCAACAGCTGCAACAGAAGGATCGGGAAAACGTGGTTTCCAGAATGATTATATTGTAGAACCATCTGTCGGACAGCTGATTGCTGATTTATTGCCGAAGGTGTTGAGTCAGAAATTATTTACTGTACTTCAGGATTCTAATGCTTCTGAACATGCTGCGCGTACACTTGCCATGCAGACTGCAACAGATAATGCGAATGAACTGATACAGGATTTGACGAAGCAATATAACAAGAGCAGACAACAGGCAATTACAAATGAATTGCTGAACACGCTACAGGACAGGAACTCCTATTCCAAAACGGACAAGGACGCTACTTTCATGAGAATGAAGGAGGATGCCATGCGTAACGGCCAGACAAAGCCCGGTTACAACCTCCAGATCGGCACCGAGAACCAGTTCATTACCGATTTTGCACTCTTCCCGAACCCTACGGATACACTGACCATGATACCTTTCCTGCAATCCTTCAAGCAGATATGACAGGTTGGCCCATACGGTGGTGGCCGATTCCGGCTACGGTTCTGAGGAGAATTACCGCTTCATGTCAGAAAACGGTATGGCGGGCTACGTCAAAACACAACTACTTCCACATGGAACAGCGGCCGAGATTCAAACCGGACCCGTTCAGGGCGGAAAACTTCTACTACAATGAAGAACAAGACTTTTGTATCTGCCCCATGGGACAGAAGATGCAAAGGATAGGGGACTAGACATGTGAAAACAGCATCCGGATATGTCATGAAAAAATGTACAGAGCCATCAGATGTGAAGGCTGTCCGCTAAGATGCCGATGTTTAAGCAAAGGGGAACAGAACGATAGAGTTGAATCACAGACTCAGAAAATACAAGCAAAAAGCCAAAGAGCTGCTCTGCTCAGAGGAAGGACTGAAACACAGAGGACAGAGATGCATAGAACCGGAAGCCGTGTTCGGACAAATGAAAACAATATGAATTACAAACGTTTCCGCCATTTTGGAAAGGATAAGGTCTTCATGGACTTTTCCTTCTTTGCCATTGCCTTCAATATAAAAAAGATGTGTGCAAAATGACTAAAGAAGGTATGGATTGGCTGATTAGACCGTTTTATGAGCTTACAGTTGCTCTATTTAGATGTTGCGAACACATAAATCAAAGAAATCCTCAAAATATCGCAGCTTAAAAAAATGAACCGATTTTTATAGTCAATGAAAAAAAAAGAAGGCGCATCGTGTATTACGACACACCTTCATTTATATATATATATTTGCGTTGGAAATAGTCTTGAATTTTTATTTATATTCAAGCAAAACAAATATACGAAGTAGTTTTCGGACATAATAGCACATCACTTAGTGTTCTAATTTGATCCGTCGTCCCGGTTGCTTTCTAGCGGGAAAAACAGCCGGGACTTTTTGTCTGATTCTCATTTGACTATTTTATGCGGAAAAGTTTAGTACTTTTATTTCAATCTCTATATAGTTTTCCGTACCTTTGCACAAAATAATATACTTTCATGGAAAATAATCCTGAACTACAACTTGCTTGGCAGTTCATTGAAAATACAGGCACACATCTGTTTCTTACCGGAAAAGCCGGAACCGGAAAAACTACATTTCTAAAACGATTGAGAGAGCATACCCCCAAACGCATGGTCGTATTGGCTCCGACGGGTATTGCAGCAATTAACGCCGGAGGGGTGACGATTCATTCTTTTTTCCAGATATCTTTTGCTCCATTTGTGCCGGAAACGACTTTTAACTCTGCGCAAATACAATACCGATACAGTCAAGAGAAACGTAACATTATCCGAAGCATGGATTTATTAGTGATTGATGAAATCAGTATGGTACGTGCGGATTTGCTAGACGCAGTAGATGCGACTTTACGTCGTTATCGTAATCGCGAAAAGCCTTTTGGAGGGGTACAACTGTTGATGATTGGAGATTTGCAGCAGTTAGCTCCTGTTGTGAGGGACAGCGAATGGAGTTTGTTGAGGAATTATTACGAAACGCCTTATTTTTTTGCCAGCCGTGCATTGAGAGAAACGACCTATATGACAATTGAACTGGAAAAGGTATACCGTCAGAACGATACTTTTTTTCTTTCTCTGTTGAATAAAATACGTGAGAACAAAGCAGATGATGAAGTGTTGAATGAGTTGAATCGTCGATATCAGCAAGGCTTCCAACCGCCCAAAGAAGAAGGATATATCCGTTTGACAACACATAACAATCAAGCACAGCAAGTAAATGATCGTGAATTGGCTTCTCTACCGGGAAAGCCTTATCATTTTCGAGCTGAAGTGACGGGGACTTTTCCTGAATATACATATCCCGCAGATGAAATTCTCACTATTAAAGAGGGTGCCCAGATCATGTTTCTCAAAAATGATGTTTCTTTGGAAAAACGGTATTATAATGGTATGATCGGAGAGGTGGTAGCCGTTAATGATTCTGAGATATATGTGAAAGAAAAAGGGAGTGAGGAGGATTTTCTGTTGTTGCCGGAGGAATGGGGAAACTATAAGTATGTGTTAAATGAGGAAACGAAGGAAATCACTGAGGTGATAGAAGGAACATTCCGTCAATATCCTATTCGATTGGCATGGGCTATCACGATACATA